>ERZ772854.1-NODE-1-length-314875-cov-6.252878_pt1 | contig 314875 bp, 280 predicted proteins | sample MGYA00580844_ERZ772854 | MGnify/ENA primary metagenome ERZ772854 (study PRJEB29015, sample SAMEA2737727) | human gut metagenome | biome: human gut; feature: human-associated habitat; material: faeces | place: China | collected 2012 ...
TGTGAAAACGTTTTGGACGCTTGATACGCGTCATATACTTGGACCACACGCGTTCTGCTTCTGTCACTGGCTCACGTTCGCCACGGCATACTGCTACGAAGAGTTTCTCTTCCTCGGTAACCGGCTCGCGTTTGCCAAGATCCAACTCATTGAAGGCATAACCATGACGCTCAAGCAGTTGTGCCTCTTTGATGGTGAAATCACCATGACGGGAGAACCCGCGCGGATAATGTTTATTGTCGAAAAAACGATTAGTCGTCGTAAAGCTTTCCGCCATCCTACACGCTCCTAATTCTTTGGCCGAGCTATTTATGGCGCGGAGTATTAGTTACGCTTGACAGAGTGTAAAACAAAACATTTAAATCATAACGACAAATAATTTTGTGGAGAAAGATGTGGATACGGAATTGCTAAAAACTTTCCTCGAAGTGAGCAGAACGCGACACTTTGGGCGAGCAGCTGAAGCCCTCTACCTGACGCAGTCAGCAGTCAGTTTTCGTATTCGACAGCTGGAAAATCAACTGGGTGTGAACCTTTTCACCCGCCACAGAAACAATATCCGTTTAACCGCTGCCGGTGAAAAACTACTGCCTTATGCAGAAACGCTCATGAGCACCTGGCAGGCCGCCCGTAAGGAGGTGGCGCATACCTCACGACATAACGAGTTTTCTATCGGTGCCAGCGCCTCATTGTGGGAATGTATGCTTAATCAGTGGCTGGGACGTTTGTATCAAAATCAGGATGCCCATACAGGCTTACAGTTCGAAGCGCGAATTGCCCAACGGCAGTCTCTGGTAAAACAGCTGCATGAACGCCAGCTTGATCTTCTTATTACCACTGAAGCGCCCAAAATGGACGAATTTAGTAGTCAGTTGCTGGGGTATTTCACTTTAGCGCTTTATACCAGTGCCCCTTCTAAACTAAAGGGAGATCTTAACTATCTGCGACTGGAGTGGGGGCCAGATTTTCAACAGCATGAGGCAGGTTTGATCGGTGCTGACGAAGTGCCCATTCTGACAACCAGTTCTGCTGAACTGGCACAGCAACAGATTGCGATGCTTAATGGTTGCACCTGGCTACCCGTCAGCTGGGCGCGTAAAAAAGGCGGCCTGCATACCGTTGTCGATAGCACAACACTTTCACGGCCGCTTTATGCCATATGGCTGCAAAATAGCGATAAAAATACGTTGATTCGCGATCTTTTGAAAATTAACGTGCTGGATGAAGTGTATTAATATGAATGGCTGGCAAGGATGCCGGTAGAAGGATTTACTTCGGAGAGGGTTATTTCAGATAAAAAAAATCCTTAGCTTTCGCTAAGGATGATTTCTGGCAGGGGCGGAGAGACTCGAACTCCCAACACCCGGTTTTGGAGACCGGTGCTCTACCAATTGAACTACGCCCCTAATTAGGGTGGCGGAACGGACGGGACTCGAACCCGCGACCCCCTGCGTGACAGGCAGGTATTCTAACCGACTGAACTACCGCTCCACCGAATACTTCTGTAACCACCGGATTAATGCACCGGCTTACTACTTAATTTGATGCCTGGCAGTTCCCTACTCTCACATGGGGAGACCCCACACTACCATCGGCGCTACGGCGTTTCACTTCTGAGTTCGGCATGGGGTCAGGTGGGACCACCGCGCTAAAGCCGCCAGGCAAATTCTGTTAATCTGTATCAGGCTGAAAATCGTGTCTCTCGTCCGCCGAAACAGCTTCGGCGTTGTAAGGTTAAGCCTCACGGTTCATTAGTATCGGTTAGCTCAACGCATCGCTGCGCTTACACACCCGACCTATCAACGTCGTCGTCTTCAACGTTCCTTCAGGAGCCTTAAAGGCTCAGGGAGAACTCATCTCGGGGCAAGTTTCGTGCTTAGATGCTTTCAGCACTTATCTCTTCCGCATTTAGCTACCGGGCAGTGCCATTGGCATGACAACCCGAACACCAGTGATGCGTCCACTCCGGTCCTCTCGTACTAGGAGCAGCCCCCCTCAATTCTCCAGCGCCCACGGCAGATAGGGACCGAACTGTCTCACGACGTTCTAAACCCAGCTCGCGTACCACTTTAAATGGCGAACAGCCATACCCTTGGGACCTACTTCAGCCCCAGGATGTGATGAGCCGACATCGAGGTGCCAAACACCGCCGTCGATATGAACTCTTGGGCGGTATCAGCCTGTTATCCCCGGAGTACCTTTTATCCGTTGAGCGATGGCCCTTCCATTCAGAACCACCGGATCACTATGACCTGCTTTCGCACCTGCTCGCGCCGTCACGCTCGCAGTCAAGCTGGCTTATGCCATTGCACTAACCTCCTGATGTCCGACCAGGATTAGCTAACCTTCGTGCTCCTCCGTTACTCTTTAGGAGGAGACCGCCCCAGTCAAACTACCCACCAGACACTGTCCGCAACCCGGATCACGGGTCCACGTTAGAACACCAGCCATTAAAGGGTGGTATTTCAAGGATGGCTCCACGCAGACTGGCGTCCACGCTTCAAAGCCTCCCACCTATCCTACACATCAAGGACCAGTGTTCAGTGTCAAGCTATAGTAAAGGTTCACGGGGTCTTTCCGTCTTGCCGCGGGTACACTGCATCTTCACAGCGAGTTCAATTTCACTGAGTCTCGGGTGGAGACAGCCTGGCCATCATTACGCCATTCGTGCAGGTCGGAACTTACCCGACAAGGAATTTCGCTACCTTAGGACCGTTATAGTTACGGCCGCCGTTTACCGGGGCTTCGATCAAGAGCTTCGCGTTGCCGCTAACCCCATCAATTAACCTTCCGGCACCGGGCAGGCGTCACACCGTATACGTCCACTTTCGTGTTTGCACAGTGCTGTGTTTTTAATAAACAGTTGCAGCCAGCTGGTATCTTCGACTGATTTCAGCTCCACCCGCAGGGGCTTCACCTACATATCAGCGTGCCTTCTCCCGAAGTTACGGCACCATTTTGCCTAGTTCCTTCACCCGAGTTCTCTCAAGCGCCTTGGTATTCTCTACCTGACCACCTGTGTCGGTTTGGGGTACGATTTGATGTTACCTGATGCTTAGAGGCTTTTCCTGGAAGCAGGGCATTTGTTACTTCAGCACCGTAGTGCCTCGTCATCACACCTCAGCGTTAAAAGGTACCGGATTTACCTGGAACCTCCGCCTACATGCTTAAACCGGGACAACCGTCGCCCGGCTAACATAGCCTTCTCCGTCCCCCCTTCGCAGTAACACCAAGTACAGGAATATTAACCTGTTTCCCATCGACTACGCCTTTCGGCCTCGCCTTAGGGGTCGACTCACCCTGCCCCGATTAACGTTGGACAGGAACCCTTGGTCTTCCGGCGAGCGGGCTTTTCACCCGCTTTATCGTTACTTATGTCAGCATTCGCACTTCTGATACCTCCAGCATGCCTCACAGCACACCTTCAACGGCTTACAGAACGCTCCCCTACCCAACAACGCATAAGCGTCGCTGCCGCAGCTTCGGTGCATGGTTTAGCCCCGTTACATCTTCCGCGCAGGCCGACTCGACCAGTGAGCTATTACGCTTTCTTTAAATGATGGCTGCTTCTAAGCCAACATCCTGGCTGTCTGTGCCTTCCCACATCGTTTCCCACTTAACCATGACTTTGGGACCTTAGCTGGCGGTCTGGGTTGTTTCCCTCTTCACGACGGACGTTAGCACCCGCCGTGTGTCTCCCGTGATAACATTCTTCGGTATTCGTAGTTTGCATCGGGTTGGTAAGCCGGGATGGCCCCCTAGCCGAAACAGTGCTCTACCCCCGAAGATGAGTTCACGAGGCGCTACCTAAATAGCTTTCGGGGAGAACCAGCTATCTCCCGGTTTGATTGGCCTTTCACCCCCAGCCACAAGTCATCCGCTAATTTTTCAACATTAGTCGGTTCGGTCCTCCAGTTAGTGTTACCCAACCTTCAACCTGCCCATGGCTAGATCACCGGGTTTCGGGTCTATACCCTGCAACTTAACGCCCAGTTAAGACTCGGTTTCCCTTCGGCTCCCCTATACGGTTAACCTTGCTACAGAATATAAGTCGCTGACCCATTATACAAAAGGTACGCAGTCACACCACAAAGGTGCTCCCACTGCTTGTACGTACACGGTTTCAGGTTCTTTTTCACTCCCCTCGCCGGGGTTCTTTTCGCCTTTCCCTCACGGTACTGGTTCACTATCGGTCAGTCAGGAGTATTTAGCCTTGGAGGATGGTCCCCCCATATTCAGACAGGATACCACGTGTCCCGCCCTACTCTTCGAGTTCACAGCAAGTGTGTTTTCGTGTACGGGACTATCACCCTGTACCGTCGGACTTTCCAGACCGTTCCACTAACACACAAGCTGATTCAGACTCTGGGCTGCTCCCCGTTCGCTCGCCGCTACTGGGGGAATCTCGGTTGATTTCTTTTCCTCGGGGTACTTAGATGTTTCAGTTCCCCCGGTTCGCCTCATTAACCTATGGATTCAGTTAATGATAGTGTGACGAATCACACTGGGTTTCCCCATTCGGAAATCGCCGGTTATAACGGTTCATATCACCTTACCGACGCTTATCGCAGATTAGCACGTCCTTCATCGCCTCTGACTGCCAGGGCATCCACCGTGTACGCTTAGTCGCTTAACCTCACAACCCGAAGATGTTTCTTTCGATTCATCATCGTGTTGCGAAAATTTGAGAGACTCACGAACAACTTTCGTTGTTCAGTGTTTCAATTTTCAGCTTGATCCAGATTTTTAAAGAGCAAATATCTCAAACATCACCCGAAGATGAGTTTTGAGATATTAAGGCAGGTGACTTTCACTCACAAACCAGCAAGTGGCGTCCCCTAGGGGATTCGAACCCCTGTTACCGCCGTGAAAGGGCGGTGTCCTGGGCCTCTAGACGAAGGGGACGTATCAGTCTGCTTCGCAAGACGCCTTGCTTTTCACTTTCTATCAGACAATCTGTGTGAGCACTTCAAAGAACGCTTCTTTAAGGTAAGGAGGTGATCCAACCGCAGGTTCCCCTACGGTTACCTTGTTACGACTTCACCCCAGTCATGAATCACAAAGTGGTAAGCGCCCTCCCGAAGGTTAAGCTACCTACTTCTTTTGCAACCCACTCCCATGGTGTGACGGGCGGTGTGTACAAGGCCCGGGAACGTATTCACCGTAGCATTCTGATCTACGATTACTAGCGATTCCGACTTCATGGAGTCGAGTTGCAGACTCCAATCCGGACTACGACGCACTTTATGAGGTCCGCTTGCTCTCGCGAGGTCGCTTCTCTTTGTATGCGCCATTGTAGCACGTGTGTAGCCCTACTCGTAAGGGCCATGATGACTTGACGTCATCCCCACCTTCCTCCAGTTTATCACTGGCAGTCTCCTTTGAGTTCCCGGCCGGACCGCTGGCAACAAAGGATAAGGGTTGCGCTCGTTGCGGGACTTAACCCAACATTTCACAACACGAGCTGACGACAGCCATGCAGCACCTGTCTCAGAGTTCCCGAAGGCACCAAAGCATCTCTGCTAAGTTCTCTGGATGTCAAGAGTAGGTAAGGTTCTTCGCGTTGCATCGAATTAAACCACATGCTCCACCGCTTGTGCGGGTCCCCGTCAATTCCTTTGAGTTTTAATCTTGCGACCGTACTCCCCAGGCGGAGTGCTTAACGCGTTAACTTCGTCACCGATTTTACACCGACAACAAGCACTCATCGTTTACAGCATGGACTACCAGGGTATCTAATCCTGTTTGATCCCCATGCTTTCGAGCCTCAGCGTCAATATACAGCCAGATAGTCGCCTTCGCCACTGGTGTTCTACCCAATATCTACGAATTTCACCTCTACACTGGGTATTCCACTATCCTCTCTGTAATTCTAGCCACATAGTCATAATGGCAATTCCAAAGTTAAGCTCTGGGATTTCACCACTATCTTACATAACCGCCTACACTCCCTTTACGCCCAGTAATTCCGAACAACGCTTGCCCCCTTCGTATTACCGCGGCTGCTGGCACGAAGTTAGCCGGGGCTTCTTTAGGTGCTACCGTCATCATCGTCACACCCGAAAGAGCTTTACAATCCGAAAACCTTCTTCACTCACGCGGCATGGCTGGGTCAGAGTTGCCTCCATTGCCCAATATTCCTCACTGCTGCCTCCCGTAGGAGTTTGGACCGTGTCTCAGTTCCAATGTGGCTGATCGTCCTCTCAGACCAGCTATAGATCGTCGGCTTGGTAGGCCGTTACCCCACCAACTACCTAATCTTCCGCGGGCCGTTCTTTCGGCGATAAATCTTTCCCCCTCAGGGCTTATGCGGTATTAGCAGTCGTTTCCAACTGTTGTTCCCCACCAAAAGGTACGTTCCCACGTGTTACTCACCAGTGCGCTACTTTCATTGCTCGGTGCAAGCACCCAGCAAATCACGTTCAACTTGCATGTGTTAAGCCTGCCGCCAGCGTTCGTTCTGAGCCAGGATCAAACTCTCATATTAAAATGATTTCTCAATCCTGTCTAAATTACTCATAAAAGAATTTCTTTGGTTCCTTTGAATACTTCAGACTTTATTCATATTTTCTCAATATTAAATACCGTCTGCGTATCCTCTTTTTTTCTTCCTATTCACTCTGTTCTATAACTGCCATTCGGTTGGTGTTTTAAGTGAAGCACCGTTACCGTGTCGGCGAAGTGGTTTATAGGACAACCCAAGCAAGATGTCAACACAAAAAAGCAAAAAAATTTGATTTTTTTTCACATTTTTTCTAACTCATTGATTAGAGGATAATTTTTTGTGCATGTTTTTTGAAAGGAAAACGAGGGTTTGTTTCCTTTTTTTTAACCTTATCGCCTTACTATAGGTTCAATATAGCATAACGAAAAAAGATAACAAGGTAGCATTTATGTTAAAAAACAGTATCTTAGCTCTAACTTTAGTTGTAATCCTTTCGGCTTGCGGGAATCAGGAGAAGCCGATATTAAAAGGAGTCGACGGTTCCGAAGTTCCGCCGGCGTTTGCAAGTTTTCCCGATGTTCCGTTTCCGGAACCCTCTTATATAGATATGGGTGAGACCAGAACTCTGGGCAGCGGGCAGAACTGGAGCGGCAGTTTGATTTTTTCGACTCCTTTTTCAGCCAACAGCATTTATGATTTCTACGTTTCCGAAATGCCGAAGCTGCGTTGGTCGGAAGTGGCGGTTGTGCGCGCAAAAATCAGCCATATGACTTACTTGCGCGACCGCAGGGCAATTCAAATTCTGATTGAGCGGCTGGGCGGCGACGAATCGCTGGTGACAATCACGGCAATTCCAAATGACACCGGCGTTACACAAAAGAACTGATTCAGGAGTCTTAACCGATGCGATTCGACTTTTTTACTCTGGGCGGCAGCCAATTCTGGGAAGACGTCTTTTTTTATCAAAAGTGGCGAATCCAGAGAAATTATAAGACGAAACAATACCGGCTCCTGGATAACTGGGACATTCGGCGCGCGGAAGGCCGTTTTGAGAACTGCCGGCGTGCTTTTCTTAAATATATTGAAGTCTTCCAGCTTTCGCGGCAGAAGGGACATATGGTTATAATGCTGCACGGACTCGGCGAAAGCAAAAACATCTTCAAGCCTTTATGGCGAGAAGCGCTGAAAAACGGCTATATGGCCGCGGCAATCAACTATCCTTCCACCCGCAAGAGAATCGACGGACACATTCGCCAGCTTGACTTTTTTATGAATCATCTGGAAGACGTACAGGAAGTTTCTTTTGTAACAAACGGTATCGGCGGCGTCATTTTAAGGAAATTGCTTTCGTTTGATTCGCCGTGGCGGCACAAAATAAAGCTCAACCGGATTGTAGAGGTCAGCCCTCCGAATCAGGGAAGCACTCTGTTTAAGCTGTTGGACAAATACCGGCTTTTTCAACGGATTCTGGGACCGATTCTGAAAGATGTTACGCCGGAAGTGGCCAAACGCCTTCCGCCGTTTGAGAATCCGCAGCAAGTCGGCATTATCAATTGCGTGCCGGTGTGGAAACGAATCCTGTTCCTGCTGCCCGAAAAATGGCGGCAAATGCTGGGAAGCGGCGAAGATGCCGAACTAAAAGGCGTCAAACAAACAATTACGATAAAAAATACGTTTTTTAATCCTTTTAAAAATGAAGAAGTTGTTCGCAGGTGCGTCAAATTTTTGAATCAGGGCAAGTTCTGAAACATGGCGAAAAAATCAAAAAACTGTAACAAATTTTTTTACTTTTATATGCTAGAATAGAGATAGCATGAAGCAGAAGCTTTAAAAAACCGAGGATATGATGAGAGCAATACTGGTAAACATAATCATCTTTATGGCCATTATAGGAGCCTATTATATTGACTTCTTCGGCTGGTTTACCTCTCGTTATGCCTTTTGGGGCGCATTAGCTCTGGTGGCGGTTGTATTTATTATTGCAATAAAAGTTCTGGGCAATCCTTTTGCCGGAGGAGACGACGATGACGATAAATAAGTTTATAAAATATACCTCCCTGTTAGTGCTCGGAACCTGGATGCTGTCTGCTCCGGGCAATGCTTTTGCTGAAAACGAAGCTGTCAGCAAAGAGGTTAATGAAACAATCAATCGCCTGATGACACCCGACGACAACGGCACCCATGCAGAAAAATTAAAAAATGAAGAATTAGCCAAAATCCGCGGTAACCTGCTTTCTGAGATTAAAGGTCTCCAGGATAAATACAAAAAAAATATGGAAGGGATTGAAGGCTATCAGAAACAGATTGAAGAATTGCAAAAAAAAGTTGGAGAAGTGCAAAAAGAGCTGGATGGTTTTGAAAAGACGGCAATTATCGGCGGTGCCCTTGCCATTATCGGTGCTGTCGGTCTGGCAATCGGCACCGGGGGTGTGGGATTGGTTATCGGCGGTACAGTTCTGGCAGTAGGATCCATGGCGGCAAAAAACTATGCCGAAGATCCGGATTCGCTGAGACGCTTGATTAACGGCAGCTATACATGGTCCACACAGCAACTGATTTCCAATACGAAAACTATTGATGCTTCCAGTATTACTAATGTGGAAGCCAAAGATGAGAAACAGAAACAAGCCCTGCAAAAGGCCATCAGTGTCGTCCAAGAATACAATGCCGTAGCTCAAAAACTTCATGAACTTGGCGAATCTGCACTTTCTACAGCACAGCAACTTGATCAGAAAGTCGAAGAACTTAACAGCATGCAGACAACCATTAAGGCCGGGCAATCTCTTTATAAATATACTGTCATGGGTAAAGACAAAGATGGCAACCCCATTATCCTTGCTGAATATTATTTCATAATGGAGGGCGACAAATTCCAGTCCATTACCGGCGTTACCCGCGGTTGTGTGCCGTTGCCGGCCAAACTGGCAGAATCCAGAAGCTGTATTTACTGCCCGTTATTTAAAACGATTTTCAATGCGGCACAAAGCATGTCCACCAAAGCTTATGACAAACTGGCCGGGCCGTTGGCCAATGTGATGCTGATTGGTTTTGCCATTGTGATTGCTTTTATGGTTTTGAAAAACGTCAGTTCGTTTACCAAGCAGGATGCACCCAAATTCGTAACCGAGCTGCTGGTCAATATGTTTAAGGTTCTGGTAGCTTATTATATGTTAAAAAACGCCAATATTGTTTACGGCTACATCGTGGGTCCCGTACTTAAAGCCGGTTTTGAATTCGGTTCAAGTCTGCTGTTTGCTAAAAACGACAGCTATCTGGCGGCCTGTGACGTTTCAAAAACGCTTCAGGGCGTGTCAAACGGGGTTATGCCGGCATACCTTTACACCAATCTGGATTGCTTTATCAAAGCCGTACAAGCAGAAGTGGCCGTTCCGCAGAGTGTCGGTTCATCTTTAATGTGCGTTGCCCGTAATGCCGGTAAAGAGAGTATCGGACCCGTCCGCAACGTTTTGTGGGATTTCGGCATGATGTTCCAAGGATTTGCCATTTGGGTCATGGGCTGGATTATCTCTTTGGCTTTTGCTTTCTATCTGATTGATGCGACAATTCAGCTGGGCATTATCGGCGCTTTGATGCCGTTCCTGATCGCCTGCTGGCCGTTTAAGGCAACCCGCAACTATACGAGCAAAGGCTGGGGTATCTTTATGAACACATTCTTCGTTTATGTTTTCATGGGATTGGTCGTCAGTATCAACGTTGAATTGCTGGGACAGGGATTAACCGGTTCCAAAGGCGGATTTGATGCCATTATGAAAGCCTTGAACGGTAATAACGTTCAAGAACTCAAAGAATTACTGGATATCGGCTTTGCCGGCTTCCTGGTCTTGGTTGCCTGCTGTCTGTTTGCCTTTAAACTGACCGGACAAGCTTCTGATTTGGCCGGAACCATGGCCGGCGGCGGCGGACCGAAAATCGGTGCCAACATCGGCGGTCTGGCTTATGGTGCTGCGACAAAAGGCGTTCAGGGAACCCTTAAGACAGGTCTCGGCGCGGCTAAAGCCGTCAGTGACAAAACCGGGCTTACCAATGTTGTCAACAAAGGCAGAGATTGGGCGAAAGATAAAGTTTGGGGTGCTGTCGGCTTAGGACGCCGCAGCGGCGCTGCCGGAAATAAAGCTGCACTTCGAGCAAAAACGAATCCTTTAGCTCATTCTGCTTTAGGTGATGGAGGTGCTTTACAAAATAAATCGAATCCAACTCTTTCCAATGCTCAGAATCAAACAGCACAAAATGAAATAAAAAGTAATCCTCTCTCTCATAGTGCCTTGGGTGATGGCGGTGAGAATCAAATCAAGAAGATGCAGCAGGCCGGACCGCGGTCGCAGCAACCGGCAACACCTTCGCCGCAAACACCGACGAATCCGTCAACCCCGCAAGGCGGTGCCGCTCAAGGCGGAACACCGCACGGAAATCAGGCGGATGCGCAGCAGACTCAGACGCCGCAACAGACACCCGAGCAAATGAGACAGCAGCTGGAAAGTGATTACAACAACACCGCCAACGGCAGAGCCGGCCGGCAGATGATTCAAAACCAGACGGCAGAAGTTGCCCGCAACAAAAAAGCGGAAAACGAAGCTCAGGGCAAAATGAATTATCATAACCGCAGAGCCGATGACTACCTGAAAAAGGCTCAGTCTGCCTCTGACCCGGCTCAGAAAAAGAACTTTGAAAACCTGGCAAACGCTCAGTTTGAAGAGGCCGTCAAAGCCGAAGCCGCCTATAACAAGGCTAAAGCCGACACTCAAAAGGCCCAAAGCGAGCTGGATGCCATAAAACAGGAGAATGAGCGTTACAAGAACCAATATGTTCAAGACGAAATGAAAAAACGTAACCCGAAAAAATAATTATTTTATAACAGAGTAACGACAATGTGGAAAAGTATTGACATAGGACGAGTTTTGAAACTGCTGCTGGTGGTTGCAGTCTCTATGTTCATGCTTACCGCCTGTGCCAGTGACGATAAAAACCCGGATACATCGCGGGCAGCCGTAAAAGGGGACGTTAATGAACAGAGCATCGCACAAGATCAGGCAACATGCTGGCAGGATACTATCATTGAACTGCTTTATGACAACATGGGCAAAGTGGCGATGGGAACCTATAACAAGATTACTTCCGGCGCCCTGACTTTCATGATGGTTGCCTTTGCGGTTTGGCTTTCTATCCGCCTGCTGAAACATGTCAGTTCGTTTACCGAAGAAAACATCGGAGAGACCTGGACCGAAATTGCCCGAAAATTCTTCCTTTGTTTTGCCTGCGGTTATGTGGCATCATCTCCACAGCAGCTGCTGTTCTTCATGAATGACATTATTTTTCCGGTTTATAACGCGTTTCTGGAATTTTCAAGCGAATTGCTGGCTCACGCCTCGCTCAGCGACAGCAAGGCCAATTCCATAAAAGTTTTCGGATTTAATTTTACCGCAGGCAAACCCATTATCTGCAAATTGTCCGACGCTGTTGCCAATGCCGATTTGAGCGGTTTCCCCGAATCGCCGAAACAGATGATGAGTTGTATGGTCTGTGCCATGAACGACCGGATGAATCTGGGACTGGCAATGGCTTATAAGGTTTTGAAAGCTCCGGGTTTTATGGCCACGGTTATCGGATTGATGATTATCGCCTGCTTTACTTTCGTCAAACTCGGATTTGTTTTTTATCTGGTTGACACTATTTTCAGATTCACGATTATGGTGGTTATGCTGCCGATTTTGATTATGGGATATCCTTTCGGACCAACTAAAAAATGGCTGTCGCAAGGCTTTGTCACCATTTTGAATTCTGCCGCATTTATGATGTTTATGGCAATTATGATTGCAATTGCCATGCTGGCTCTGGAACAAATTATCATCGACAATGCCGACATTTTTGAAAACGGAACGGATAAAGATTTCAAAGAATTCAGCATTCCGTTCATGTGCCTGCTGATGATCGGTTTTCTGATTGCTTCTTCCGTTCAGCTGGCGCAGCAGGTAACCGATTCTCTGGTCGGCGGCAGCTCAAAAGGTAGCTTTAACGCCAAAGCCAAAGCGGTTATTATCGGTGCAGCCAAAGTTCTGGGCAGTATCTTTACCGCCGGTGCAGTTGCCGCCGTCAGCAAGGTCGCCGCCGGACGCAAGATTATTGAAAAAGTTCAGAACGGAAAAGCTAAAGTCGCTTCGTTCAAAAACAAAATGAACAGTTTGCGGGGGAGGTAAAAATGACTGATAAACTCCTCAAACATATTTTTAACTTCTTTCTGGCAGGATTTCTTTCCCTTAGCGTTATCCGCCCGGTTAATGCTTGGACGATAAATTTTACTGAAGAAACATGCGGCTCTGCTTATCAAGGCCGTTCCAAAGGAGAAAAAGCTTTTGAGCCTTTGGACACTCAAAAAACGCAGCAAAAGGTTAATGAAGTTAATGCAGCCACAACAAAATTAAAAAATTTTTGCGAAAAATTAGCAAAACACTTAGAACAAAGAGAAGATAATGGTGAAAAAGTAGATACAAATGTATTTCCAACTCAATCTTTTGACTGGGGATGGAAACAGGAAACTGTTGACGAATATAACCAAAGATTTGATAAAATTATTGCTCAAAACCCCAGTTTTAAAAATGAATACGACAGCTTAAAAGCGGAATATGAAAAATTAAACACGGAATTAGAGTTTGCACGTGCCGAAGAATTAGCTGAGCATAAGCGTGCCGTTGCAGCCGGAGAATATCAACCTTGCGGCAGCGAATATCCGCGAGGATGTCCGGAAGGTATGGAATGCTACTCCAGCTACAGTATGTCAGCTCAAGGGACGGGAGGTTCATATTCTTCATCAACATTATCTTATACATGTAAAAAGCCTGAAGATGTGAAAAAACCTTTATTTGGAGAAAAACAGAAACCTGTAGAAAAGGGTATGGATACCAGTACCGTTGTTACAACAACAGCCGGATTTTCTTCTTATACGGTTAAGACTGATGAAACAGGGAAAAACACAACCGAAAAGGACGGCATAACGGTAAAACGCGGGGACAATTCGGCTTGCAGTATTCCCGACATGCAGAAGATGTATCAGTCCACCTGTTATTCCTGCAAAATTATCATGACGCTGATTACGACGTTTATGAATGCCTGCGGCAAAGTCTATGACTTAACCAGAGAAGCCGGAAGCAAGGTGTTGGTTATCGGATCAATGTTGTGGCTGGCTGCCTTTGCCCTGAAGCTGGTCTCGGCTTTCACCAACCAAGAACCGATGAGCATTCTCAACACACTGCTGATCTTCATGTTCAAGGTTGCCGCCGCCTATATCGTAATTAACGTGGGTATCGGTGCCATTGTTGACCTGTTCGTCAATCCTTTGCTGCTGGCCGGTGCCGACTACGGGCTGGGATTGTTACAGGCGGCAAATCAGGGAATAATCAAAGTTGCTTTGACCTCAAACTTTACCTATAACGGTACAGAAATTATTTCTCCGGTAGTTATTAACAAAATTATGGCTTTAACCGAGGGAATCGACAAGACGGTTTCCACCAATCTGGTTATCGGACATGCCCTCACCTGCCACTCTTTTAATGCAGGCATGTTGGAATATACCGGCGGATTATTCGGTTTTAACGTCACTATCCGTATTCCTGACCTCTGGATTTGGCTGTGCGGTGCCGCTATCTGGTTCTGCGGTTTTATGCTGACTTTAGGTATCGGTTACTATCTGCTTGACGTTTGTTTCAAAATCGGATTCTGCATTATGGCACTGCCGATTGTTATCGGTCTCTGGCCGTTCGGGCCGACATCAGGCAAGTTTACATCGTGCATGAGCATTATTTTCCGTTCGGCAGCTTTGTTTACTTTCCTGGCTTTGACCACTTCTTATGCATTATCGCTGATAAGCGTGTCATTAGGCGATTTGACGACTTTCTATGCCAAAATCAAGGCCGGCGATGCGGAATGGGTTTCCAACACCTTTTCCATTTCAGGCGCAAACTTTATCCTGATTATGTTTGCTTATGTTTACAGCATTAAAATGATCGGCGCCACGGTTACCGGTTATGTCGGAAAATTCTTTAACGACAGCACATTCGGTGATGCCTCTCCGATGCACATGAAAGCAACCCAGATGACCGCCTTTGTAAAAAACAAGGTCACTCAGGCCGCGTCTTTTGCCGGCGGCGTTGTCACTCATCAGGCGACACGGGCTGCCGGAGCCGTTGCCGGCGGGGCCGTCAACTTTGTCAAAAACCGGGTAAACGGCGGCAAAGATGCCAACAAAGACAATGAGGGCAAGAAAGAAGGCGACAGCCCGAAAGACAACAATAAGCCGAATTAAGCAGGTGTTATTATGGAGATGATGACTAACATATCTAAATTGACCAGACAAGCCGGATTGGCATTTGCCGCCGTTTTATGGCTGGGCTTGAATACGGCCGGCATCTCCTCCGCTCGGGCCGCAGACGTGTCTAATACCTGCGCCGTTCAATTTCATCCCTGTAAAATTGACGGTGCCGCAGCTTCAAGGAATCTTTATCCCAACAGCCGAATTGAAGAAATGCAAAAAGGCTGTCTGAATACTGTTCCGGTTGAAACCAAAGGTTCTCTCAACTCCGTCGGACGAATTTCCGAAGAAGCCTGCCACCGTTCTACCAGTTGCAACAGTTCATACAGCACAAAAGTAAAATATCCCGACGGCAAATGTTATCGTGAACATCAGGGGATGGATGTCGCCGTACCGGAAGGGACTCCGGTTACCGCAGCGGCCGACGGAGTTATTTTATCAATCAGCTCCTGTTACGGCGGCGGCGGCAATACTGTTATTATGCAGCATGAAAAAGCCGGCGGCGGACAATATACAACAACATATATGCATCTGCAAAAATTTGCCGACAAAACAAAAAAAATTGCAGGAACCAAAGAAAAAATCGCCAAAGGAACGACCATCGGCTACGTCGGAACCACCGGTTGTTCGGACGGCACGACCAAACACGGCGCATATGGCGCTCACCTGCATATTGAACTGCGTGACGGCGGCACGGGAAAAGGTAAGATTTTGTCTCCCGCCTGCGCTTCGGCAGATGCTTTGTGCGACGGCAACGTTCCGGTTCCGGAAGCACCGGTTATCGAAAACGATCCGGATCCGCAAATGGTGACGGCGGAAGCCAGTTTAGGCAAATGCGGCAAACTGCTTCCGGCAGATAATCTGTCCGCTTTTCACCAACAGGGTGAATCCGGAGGCGATGCCGGCGCTTTCAACAAATGCTGGGCAAATGATAAAGGCGGCTGTTCTTATGGCGTTTCGCAAATGGTCTGCTACCGGGATTCCTCAAAATGGAATAATTCAACAATGGCCAGTTATTTGCAACATTTGCAGAAGAATGATCCCAGTAAATATAAGGCACTGGAAATAGGCGGCTCATTGCAAAGCACCATTAACGCCGCCTGCAATCCGCCGGCTACGCAATTTTCGCAGAAATGGCAGGCCTTAGCCTCCCAAGACAGTTCTTTCGGAACTTCACAAAGAGAATATATTGAAAATCACTATTTAAGCTACGGCAAAAGTGTTTTGAAAAATGCCGGCATGGGAAGTTTGCTTAACCGCTCTCCCGAAATGGATATGATTATTTTAGCCGGTGCGGTTGCCGGTGCAGGCCCGATGAGAAACAATTTTCAGGCGGTTCAAAGAGCAATTGCTCCCGAAACCTTTGAAACGGCTTCCGACGAAACGATTATTTCCGCTTATTATGCAAGCTATGCCGAGGTCATGTATTCGGGATATGCAGATAAAACCCCTTATGCCAAACGCGCGGCCAAAGATGAAAAATTAGCGCTCGAATCGTTAGCTATTCGAAAAGAAATGGAAAACGGCTCATCTTTGGAAGAAGCCTCACAAAAAGTTACCGGCAAACGCGCCTGTGAAGAAGACGAATATCCGTCGGCTTCCGTCCGGCTCGGGCAAGCGTCCCGCCCGGCTTATTTAAATGAATATACCGGCGCGGTATCTACCGAATCCGCAGATAAAGGCGATCGCGAATGTAATGTCGAAAGTTATCGCAGCAGTTTCAAGACATGTATTTTCTGTGATATTTTCGGTGTTTTGTTTAATACCGCCAGCTCGGTTGCGAAAAAATCATACAATGCACTGGCAGACGGCGTTATCATGCTGGTTTGCGTCGGCTTTGCTCTCTGGCTCGGCATTACGGTTATGCAGTTTATTTCCTCCATGGAGCAAAAGAATCCGAGTATTCTGGTTAAAACAATTTTGAACAAAGCGTTTCTGGTGCTGATTGTCGTCACGCTGCTGCGTCTCAATTCGGCAGACTTTTTCCGGCTGGCGATGGAACCGATATTCAATACCGGGTTTAAACTGGCGCAAATTGCGACTGAAGGTGCGAACGGCGAAACCTGCGACGGATCCACGTTTGATATTTTAACCGAAGAAAAAGGTGCAGGCCTTCCGGCCAGTATGGGTGTCAGCATTTTGTGCACAATTAAGACCATTCAGGATAAAATTCTTGATGTTATGGCTTTGGGCTCGACATCCATTTGCGTCGCTTTGTATGTCGAATCATGGCACGGCCTTGCCCTCTTCCCGCATCTGGGCTATCTGATTGTCGGTCTTGTGTTGTGGATTGCCGCAATTCTGCTGCTGATTATCTATCCGTTCCTGCTGATTGACTCGGTTTTGCAGCTGACGGTGGCGACGGCGCTGCTGCCGGCGGCAATCGGGGCTTACGCTTTCAAATCAACGCAAAAATATGTGGGCAAAGTGTGGGATACGTTCCTTAACTGTATGTTTAACTTTATTTTCCTGTCGCTGATTATCTTTATTCTGACCAACGGTCTGATGGATGTTTTATCAAAAGCAGGGGTTGAGAGCGGCGGAGCGATGTCTGATGTCGGAACCCGAAGCGGTTACAAGGTTATTCTGAGCAATCTGGCATGGTGGGGAACCACATTCCTGAAACTCGTTTTCTATATGATCCTCGGCTGGGCGGTTCTGGGTGAAGCCAATTCCTTTGCCGGAAGTTTCGCCAAGAGCATCGGCATCAAAGACATCGGTTCGAAAGTCGGCGGTTTGGCCGCATCCACGGCAAACACCGCGGCAATCGGAGGGCTCAAAACAGCGGGCAAAGCAACCCGTAAAGTCGGCGGCATGGCTCTTGACCGCGGGCGGGAAGCTTATAACTCATATAAAGTAAACCGCCGAGCTAAAAAAATTGAAAACGATGACCGAACGGTAACCGATGCCGACGGCAACAAAACTTTGCAACACCGTACCTGGTACGGTCGCAAGGTTACCGATACGCTGCAAGTTGCTCCGGACGGCACCAGAACGGTTACACGGGCAAAACAGAGCCTGCGCGGCAATAAGGCAACCTCCGTTAACAATGACAAGTTCATTCAGAACAAGAAAACTTATGACAAAGACGGAAACCTTATTCGCGAGGAAACAAGAATGAATACCGCTGCCGGGAAGACATTGCTGAACCGTGACGGCACCCGCAACGAAGTGGCCATTCATGCAATCCGCAGCGGCAGCGGCATGTCCAATGACGATGTCGATAAGGCGATTATGAACCAGATGATGCAGGAACGTATGGGCGGTGTTCCCGGGGCAGATATGAACCGCGAATTCAAAGACCGCGAAGTCAGCCGTACGCTGGATGACCGGGGACGCGAAGTCTTCAGGGTTAAGCAGACCAATGCCGACGGCTCGACCAGCATCTTTGAGATGACCAAGGGTGACAAGCGTGATATGCTGACTTACACCCACATCGGCAAAAACGGCAAAGCCGAAAGCTATGCGTCCGACGGCATCATCAACAAAAAATCAAATTACCGTCTGAACAAGGATGGCACGGTTGATGCCAAGAGCGTTAAAAACAACTATGCCTTTGCCAAAAACTATAATTCGGCACACACCCGCTCAATGGACAGCAACGGCAAATTCAACCGGTCTGTTCCGGCAGACGAAATTATGATGAGCGAAGCGGATATGCAGCTTTTCAGAGAACAAGTCGCCACTTACGGAAAAGACCAGCCGATGGCCGAATTCGGAAAATAAGGCGGCAGCCGTCTTGATTAAAGCCGGGAAGAAATTCCCGGCTTTACAGTTATATTTGTACACAAATTGTCTTTTTTTGTACTATTTTCTTGATTAATATAACGCTTATATTTATGATACAAACAAATTATGAAGTTGTGTTTATTACAATAAAAGGTGGACTCAAATGGAAGAAATTATTTTCCCGAACCAAATCAGAATGTACAGAAGACTTCGCGGACGCTCGATGCAGGAACTTGCCGATCATTTGTCCGTCAGTCTTTCTGCAATCTCTAAAATTGAAAAGGGTTACCGCCGCGTGGACCAGGAGCAGCTGGTTCGTGTTGCCGAATTTCTGGACTGCCCGCTGCAGGATTTATTTGTTAATGAACAGAATTCCCAGCAGGAAGTCGTCCAATCCTGGAGGCGCGAACAGGAGAGAAGAAACAAAATCAACGAAAAAAGCGGTTTGAAAACTTTGGGTGCCGGTTTGCGTCAGATCCGCAACGAAAAGAACCTGACGCTGATTGAAGTTGCCGAAAGCGCCGATATGACCCTTTCAGTTTACCACCGTATTGAAATGGGCCAGCGTGAAGTTTCCGACAAAGAATTTAAAAATATTGCCAAGGCCATCAATATGGCTCCGGAAGAGTTGAAAGAGCAGATTAAAGCTCTGGAAGACAAAGGCATGCTGGAAGAGATTATTCAGCGCAACGATGCCAAATACAAACTGTTGTCCACCCCGCGCGGAGCAATTTCCGCTTTCGGAAATTCCAATCAGGACGGCGTTAAAATTTCAGTTTACGGCGTGGCCGGAAAAGACGGCGACGTTATCATTGAATTCAGTCAGGAGACCAAAAAAGTTCAGCGTCCGCCGCAGTTATACAACAAAAAAGACGCTTATGCCGTTAATCTTTGCACCCGCCGCCTCGGAAGCCTGTTGCCGACACGTTCAATTTTGTTTGTCGATCCGCAGGATGTTGTCAGCGTCGGAGACATTGCCGTTTATTACAGCAATGAAAAAGAAGCCAAAATCGTCAGTATCCGCGAAGATGAAAACGGACAGCTTTACGGCTTGAGATGGAATCCGGACGAACGGATTGAAATCAGCAACGACGATTTGAACAGCCTTCATAAAGTGGTTGCAATCTACCTTTAAGAAAAAACTCCGCTGCGGCGGAGTTTTTTTTGATTTCTGCCGTTTCCGCCCCGTTTTATTAACCTGAAATTTACAACATCAGAAGTAAAATCGGTAATATGGATAGATTTTAAACTGATGACAGACAGATTCGGGTAAAAAATTGGTAGAAACGGCCGGAAAAACAAAAAAGAACTACAATAAAATCGGGACAGAGGATGACCCGGTTATTATTGCGCAGCGCTTTTTAAACATCTTCCGGCAGCTGCATATTTTTACCGACGAAAGAAAACAAGCCTTCAACCAAATGATATTGGAACAGCCGGCAGAAATCCGCGGCATGTTCAGTTCGCTGCCGGGCGGAGCCGTTTTGCAGCAGTATGTTGACGAGCTGGAAGAAAAAAACGGTTTGGTTCGCAGTACGCCCGATGCAGCACCGCAGGCTGATTATGAAGAAGAGACCCGGGCCAAAATTCTGGCAACGGCTTTGGCTGAAGCAAATAACCAGCATCACACTCCCTCTGCGGATACTCAGGCCGAAACGGCACAGATTGCGGCTCAGGCAGCCGCAGAAGCCGCGGCCCGGGCTGCGGCGGAAGCTCAGGCCAAGATAGCCGTTCAGGCTGCACAGGCAGCGAAAGAAGCGGCTGCCGCCGCTCAGGCACAGATACAAGCCCAGGCGCAGGCTTTGGCTCAGGCACAGGCGCAACTACAAGCCCAACAACAGGCACAGCAAACCGGACAGGCCTCTCCGGCCAAAACCGTTTTCCAGCCGATAAGTTCGACGTTTACGGCTGATGCGTCCTTTGCCAAAGAAATCGCCTCGGCGCTCAAAGAAGCTATTGCCGCCAACGACGATATTCGTAAAAAAGATTCCGAAGCGGTTACACAGGCTATTGTTTCGTCGCAAAACAAACTGGCAGAGATCATGGCTCAGAACAACAAGGCCAATATCGAGGCCCAAAACCGGCTGGCGCAAATGCTGGTTCAGAACAACACGGCTGCCAATGCTTCAAGTTCAAACAACAATGCCAACAATATTCAGATAAACACCGCAGCAACCTTTCCGCCGGTGGATGAGATGCTGAACGGCATTGTCAAAATTCAGTCGGAACTGTTCAGAGAAATGGCTAAAACCCAAACCAGCGAGTTGTCATCTATCATTACGCTGGCTCTGAAAGAAAGCCAGCAGCTTTCGACACAGTCGATTATTACAGCCATCAAAGAAATGCAGAAAGAAAACCTGAAATTTCTGCAGGCTCATCCCGTTGTCTATACGGCTCCGGCGGCGCAGGCTGTGCCGGAAGATTACCATGTTTCGCCGGTTCCCCGGGCTGAGCCGCTGCGGCCCTTGCCTGACGAAGAAATAAACGCAGCGCCGGCTGCTCCGGTTATTCAGACCACCGATATCAGCAGAGAAATTTTCGGCGACGATACCGAAGACAACGATGATACTGAAATTATTGCCGGCGGTGAAGAAATTGCCGTACAAAAAAAGAAAAAAAAGAAGAAGAAAAAAAAGAAAAACAGTGAAGGTTTGTCTCTGGACAGTCTGGCCTCTTCCCTGTTTGATAAGGTCAGCACACTGACAGACAAAGTCAGTAATCTGAGCGGTAAAAAGAATCAAAAAGAAGAAGATCCCGCAGAAAAAGCAGCAAATGATTTTCCTTTCCCTGAGAAGCAAGAGGCATCAAACGGCGGTCTGGATTTCTCACTGTTTGACAATGATGTACCGTCTGCCGCGGCCGAACCGGAAAAAACCGCAGAACTCTCTCCGGCTTCCGAAGATACTGCCGCCGATGAAGACCAATGGGAGTATGTCGAAGTTCCGGCAGAAGAAATTTTGTCCCAACTTCAGCCGGAGCAAACCGCTCAAACGGAAGAACCGGCCTCTGAGGAACAGTCTTCCGCGGTTCTTGCGGACAATGACGACTGGGGATATCATACGACAACGGAAGAATTTCCGGCAGAAAATATTCCTGCCGAACCGGTAGATTTACCGAGTGAGGAAATTGCCACCGACTGGGGCATTGAGGCCGATACCTCTTCGGCGGAAACGGAAGATATTAGCAAGCCGATACAAAATTCTCCGCTTAGCGAAGACACAGTTTCTCCTGAGGAAACCGCGGCCGAGCCGGATACCGCCGTAACCACCGAAGCTCCGGCAGAAATTGCCGACGAAGGCTGGGAATATGCTGCGGTTCCCGAAGAAGAAACCACGGCCGAGCCGGATACCGCCGCAACCGACGAAGCTCCGGCAGAAAATGCCGACGAAGGCTGGGAATATGCTGCGGTTCCCGATGAAGAAAACATTGCCGAGCCGGATACCGCCGCAACCGACGAAGCTCCGGCAGAAATTGCCGACGAAGGCTGGGAATATGTTGCGGTTCCCGATGAAGAAAGCGTTGCTGAGCCGGATACCGCTGTAACCACCGAAGCTTCGGCAGAAAATACCGACGAGGGTTGGGAATATGTTGCCGTTCCCGAAGAAGAAAGCGTTGCCGAAAATGCTGATGGAAATACGGCGGAAGGCGACTGGGAATGGGAGTATGAAGAAGTTCCCGAAGATGACGGCAACACAGCCGAAGCAGCACAACCGGCGAACAGCTCCGCCGCAGTTCCGACAGGCCCGGACACTGAAAGCAATGAGGCCCAGGATTGGGAATGGGACTATGAAGAAGTTTCCGAAGACGAAGGAACTTCTGCCGTAGATGCCGGTTCTGCCATTCAAACCCAAAGTGAGGATGAAGGCTGGGAATATGTCGAAATTCCCGAAGACGAGGCCGGCGCCGACGAAGACTGGGAGTATGTCGAGGTTCCGGAAGAAGAAGCCGAGGCAGGAAACGGCGACGGTGAGTGGGAATATGTTGAAATTCCCGAGGGTGAAGAAACATATCAGGCCGACAGCGGCGAAGGAAGCGACTGGGAATGGGACTATGAAGAAGTTCCCGAAGATGACGGCAACACAGCCGAACTCACGCAGCAAACAGAAAGTGCGGAAACAACTCAGACAGACGATCCCTATCGCCCCGAAACAGCTTTGCAAACACCGGCGGAAACCGAAACGACCTCACTAAGCTCGATGTACAGCGGGGAAGTTTATTTTCAGGATAATGTTTATGACAATCTTGAAACCGCCAAGGAGGAAGAAACATTTAAAATTCCCGAAGACATCGGCGACGGGCCCGGTTTGGCCGATTTAGAGACCGGAGAAGCCCCAAATGAACCTTATAAGCCGCAGGGAACCATATAATTGGGTAAAGCTGTGAGAAAACAATTTACAAACCCCGGCGGCTAAATTAAATTGAAAAGACAGTTAAGGAGCTGATATGGAACCAAATAATTTGACGGAACAAAATCCGGTTAATCCGCAGGCTCCGGCTCAACAGCAGCCGGCGCAACCGAAACCGCAGGCCAATCCGGCCGCGGCGATGCCGAATGCGGCTCCGCAACCGGCGGCTGCCCGGCCTCAAACGGTACAACAGCCTCATCCCGGCATGTCCCAGCCACAGGCTCAGGGCGGAGCCAGCAAGGAAAGCCTCTGGTATCTGGACAATTATATTCTGCTCAAAGACTATTATGACCGGACAATTTCCCGGATTGCGGCGCGTTGCGTGCGAATGGGCAATATTGCCATGGAAGAATATCCTTTTTACGGATATATTTTGGATGTTTTGGAGGAAATCAGCGATACCGGCGATTATATTCTGCAACATAAGGAACTATATCCTTATGTGGAAAAGAAAATTGCCGGCGGCCTGAACGAATTGAAAAAGACGCTGAGCGAATATCAGGAAGAACTGCGCAACAATTCATCCCCGGAGATGATTAAAGAAGACGCTTCGGAAATTGAAAAGATGAAAGAGGCTTTGGGTGCAGTAACCACCGTGGCTGACGACCCGACTCTCGGCGCGGGAATGAACATGGATCAGCTGATGGACAAACTTATGGCTCAGAACCAGGCCAACAAAGAACTGAAAAAAGTAATTAAAATAAAGAAACCGGTTAATCCGGAGGGCGGCCAGGCAGTTCCGCCCAAAAACGAAGGTACGGAAGAATAATGAAGAACTGGTTTGAAAAAAGCCGTTTAGGTTGGTTATTAATGGCAGTCGGAATTATCGCGGCCTGCGCTCCCAAAGAGAAGCCGCGCGAACTGACACTGGATGAAAAGATTGCCTCGGAAACCATTCTGCCGCAAGATCCGAACATGATACGCACCCCGAAAGGCGCCAGTTCATTGGATTTGGAGTCTCCGCTGCGCTGTTACGTCAACTGGAACACACAGGAAATGATTACGACCATTCCCTATAACGTTAAGGCGTTCAATATGGTTCGCAACGGCAAGAATGACATGCTGCCCCGATTTGAGGTGACGGGCTTTACCTTTGCAACCATGCCGGCGGAAAAAGCCATGTATAAGCTGACCAAGGAAGCAGGCATCAAACTGGTGGCAAAAGATGCGCCCTATGCCAGCATTTCGGCGGAAAATCTGCGCGGCGAACTGTCGGAAGTTATCGGAATGATTGCCGATGCCGCCGAAATTTATTATGCCTATAACGCCGAAACCAAAACACTGACCATCAGCCGTAAAGCTAATTTCAGCCTGTATGTACCGAAATCACGCCCTATCCTGCTGGCTTTGCTGGACGTTTTACGCGGATCGGGCATTACCGACGTGACGACGGACTGGGCCGATTACTCGGTGACATTTGAAGCCGATTTCGAACTGCGCAATAAGATTAACAAACTGGTGGCCTATTTTGAAGACAATCCGACACTGATTGCCTTTGACGTTAACGTTTTCCGCATTTACCCTTACAGTGCCGATGATGACATTGAGTGGCAAGACTTGTTGAAAACCTTTGATTTCGGCACTATTAAAACCACTAAGACCGGCGTTATCGGACGCGCGCTGACCACGTCAAACGACCTGAACATTTCAACCCTGCGCAGTTTTTTGGGGCAACAGGCAATGGTTATCCCGGTTGCAGAAGGAAAATTCGTGGTTCCGAATTTGTGGTTTGCCCGCTTTGATATCGGCAAATGCAGCGCCAGAGATTCTCTGGAGACCGGATTGTCGGTTTTGGCCAAGGCTTCGTTAGAACATAACAACCGGATTTTTTCAGACATTACTCTGGAGGCGACCAACGGTCAGATAACACAATTCAACGTTCGCAGCCGCATTGGTGAAAACTTTATGATTATCGGCATTCCCAATCAGATATTTGATAAAAAATCGCCGAAATCAGAGACTGTCGTCTTTATGGTTCCGCGTATTATCAGAACCTTGAAAACAAACAAAACATTACAAAATAACAGGTAAGGATTTCCCATGACAGACATGAATCCCAATACTCCGAACCAACCGCAGAATTTTGACCCGACACGCAGACTTAAAAAAGTCAAGCGCCCGATCAAAAGATATATCGGACAGCCGAATCCGTCGGCTCCGCAGGCTCCGGGCATGCAGATGCACGGTAGCGAGCCGCAGGGAGGCTTTTTAAGCAATCAGGGACGCAGCGATTATAATATTGACGATATTCTGGACGGCAATGCCAATCTGCCGGCGCTCAATCAGGAAAGCAACGTTTACAATCAGCAGGAAGGCTATCAGCCGCAGTTTATCGACGAAAGCGACATTACCCCGCAAAAACTGCCGTTTAAAGAACAACTGATGCAAAACAATATGTTCACCATGAAAGGCATGTCGATTATTGCGGCAATGGTTTTTGTCGTCGGCTTTATGTTTGCCAAACTGTTCTTTACGCAGCAAACGATTGTCCGCGACGGTTTGCAAGGCGTCGTGATTAACCCGGAAGTGCCGCGGGGACGTGCCCGTTGCGGCGTGGCCGAACGGACGCAGGGTTGTGTTTTATATATTATGAATCCTCAACGGCAGGAGCTCAGCGGACGTGATTTCTATGATTTGGCGTCCCAGCTGACCAGCCGTCAGCGATTTGTTATTGAGACAGGAAACATGCGCTATTCAAATGTAAAAATCCGTCCCGGAGACATTGCCCAGCTGAACATTCCGCCGCTGCAATAAAAAAAAGCCCCTTTCAAAGGGGCTTTTTTATTTATGTTACTTCGGTTACCGCACGCAGGTTGCCGTCGCGGTTGATTTGGACAACACGGAGTTTGCGGTGCATTTCCTTAATGGTTTTTTCACGGTCAATTGTCGGATAGCTGTGCAGAATACGGTCAACAAAAGCTTCATAGGCTGCTTCCGAACTTTCGGCGTGGATGGTGGCCAGGCAGTTATCGTGACCGGATCCCATCAGCTCCCACAATGCGCCGGCGTTATTGGTGGAAATCTCGCCGCCGATGATGGCATCGGGCGTAAAACGAACCACCAGGTCGATAATTTTCGAATAGTCGAACTCGTTAGTCTGCTCGGTACGGGACATAACAATATGAACACGGTTCGGATGCGGCACCAGCAATTCGCGTGTATCTTCAATTGTGATAATCCGCTTATGGATATCCAAAATCTTAAGCAGGTTGTTTAAGAACGTGGTTTTACCGGTTGCCGTAGCGCCGGAAACGAGAATATGGTCCCCGCGTTTAATGCTCAACAGCAGACGCTCATAGGGATCTTCGGGGTCCTGAATATCTTTCAGAGGATTAACCTTATGCAGGCTTTCACCTTGTTTCAGGCCATAGTCCTGCAACCCGAAAGCAACATCGTCGCTGTGGACACGGATTGTCAGAGCGACACCGCCGGTCAGGTCATCCTGGTCATACATAACGTTACGTCCGCTGACGGCAGAAAAACGGTGGTCGCCGGGAATGGTGGCATAAACCACCGGCGTTCCCTGTACCGGGTCAAAGGGAAGTTCATAGGTATTGGCAATAATATAAAGCAAATCCGTCAGATATTCTTTAGTAAGTTTTTCATCTTTATACATCACCCAGGGATAAGCGCGTTTGCCGCGCAGGCGCAGCCAAACCTGCCCGGAGCGGTTGACGGCAACTTCCTCGATGTTTTCCTGGTTATACCAGTAAGCCAAGGGACGAAGAACAGATTCCAGAACCTTAAAACTCATTGTTTAAACTCCTTAGAACAGCTGCGGAACGCTGTTATTGGTATTATTGCTGCTGCCGGTGTTGCTGCCCGCGGTTGCCGCTCCCGGAGTGGGGGATGTGGCGAAAGACGGCGGAGGCGGCGGGGTTGCCCCGGCGGCCGGGCTGGAAATCAGCGGCGGCGGATTATTGGTTTTCTTGCCGGAATTAGACGGCTTGCTGTCATCAATCAATGTAGGCGTTCCGCCGGCGGCTTCAACGTCTATATCCTGAGATTCATAAACAACGCTGCCGGCACCGGTCGGAGCAGTCTCGGTCTTGCCGAGGCTGCGGCGGTTCTTTTCAAGCTCACGCTTACCGGTGGTCTGCGGGTCATCAATAAAGACGTCTTTCTTGCCCTGACCGCCCAATTCCTGCGGATTGCGTTCACGAGTGCGCATCCAGAGATCAACGTTCGGATAAACAATGATGCGGGTGCCGGCGGGAACATAAGTCAGCGGGCGAATATTGGTTTTATCCGACAAAATCTGCTCAAAGACCTGGTTCATCTGATTCAGGAAGTTCTGGCGGGCATCATTGGCAGCCTGCTGTTTCGGCGTTTCGTTAACGCTGCCGCTGTCGGTATTCTCGTCATCGGCCATCATATAGGAAGTATAGCTGGTCAAAGCCGTGGTCATAATCGGCAACGTATATTTCTTAAACAGCTGCTGGTCAAGATAGCCCAAAGCACCGCCGCGGCCCTGCGCATCGCCGGTGACACCGCTGAAGACAAACAGCGAACCGTCCGGACGAATCAGGCGTTCCCAAGAAATTTGAACTTTCGCCGACTGTGACGTGGTTTCCGAGGTTCCGGTCAGGCCGCCGAGAGTTCCCATAATACGGCTGCCGGCAGGAATAATGATTTTACGTCCTTCCTCGGCGTAAATATTACGTTCAACATAGGCGGTTACCGGGGTCGGATTGTTACTGTCAATCGAACGGGCAATAACCGCGGGAATCGGCTTATCGGCGAAAATCATTTCACTTAAGTCAACCCTCCAGGAGGAAATGGCCTTTTTAATGCCCTGCTCATCCCAGTTTTTCTGCATACCGTCGAAAGCATCCGGACTGATGTTGCTGCTGATTTTGCCGACCTGCATATTGCTGCGGCGTTCCTGCTGCGCGGCATCAAGCGCAGCGGCTCGCTGGGGATCATACCGTTCACCGGGGCCAAAGCCGCCGCCGGGACCAAGATTTGCACCCGGTCCGGTTCCGGTGCCGTAAGCACCGCCTTTGCCGAAGGTTCCGGCGGGAATAAACATTTCACCTGCGGCCGGCTTTTCACTCTCCTCAATACCGACCAGGGCGCCTTCGTCATCAATAATCAAACCATCCGGCATACGGTGGCCGACAACTTCTCCGGCCTTGTTAACGACGCGACCGTCTTCCATAATTTCACCAAGATATTCACCGTCCGGCGTCAGGGCAATGCCTAAAGACTTGCGATATTTTTCGGTTATTTCGCGTTCTTCCGGCGAAAGGCCGATTTCAGGCAAAGCTCCGGGACGTTTGTACCAGGACGGCTTTTTGGCATAGCCGATGACTTTGCCGTCAGCACTGACGACTTCACCATTTTCATTAACGCGGCCTATTACCTTGCCGTCTTTGTCAACCACATCGCCGTTGGCATTAACGCGGCCAATGACGCGTCCGTCCTTGTCAAACGCCAAGCTGTCAATATTTGCTTTACCGACGACATTTCCGGAGTTGTCAACAACTTCACCTTTAGCATTAACCCTGCCGATTACCTTGCCGTTGGCGTCAACGACGGTTCCGTCGGCCAACACCTGTCCGATAACTTTTCCGTTTTCATCAAAAGCCAGATTGGCCGTGCTGGCGCTGCCGATGACATTACCGTCGGCATCTACAACCTCGCCGTTTTCATTGACATGGCCGACAACATTACCGTTCAAATCAACAACAGAACCATCCGGCAACAAGCGGCCGATAACATTTCCGTCAGCATCATAAGCCAGCATTTCTTTTCCGGAAACGCCTATCACCTTTCCGCTGTTGTCAACGATTTCTCCTTTGGCATTAACATGCCCGATAACGTTACCGTTGCCGTCGATAACCGAACCGTCGGGCAAAATCCGTCCGAGGACATTGCCGTTTGCATCATAGGCAAGATTATCGCCGCTGCCCGGCCCTTTAATAGAACCGATCAAATTACCGTTTGCATCGGTAATTTCACCGTTGGCTCCGACTTTGCCAATCACTTTGCCGTTGGCATCCACTACCGTTCCGTCCGGCAGAACTTTACCGATGATATTGCCGTCTTTGTCGTAAGCCACTTTCTCGCTGGCCAGCTCACCCAACAGCTTGCCGGATTTATCTACGACTTTGCCGTTCTGGACGTAGCCGATAATATTTCCGTTTTCGTCGGTTACCGAACCATCGGCGTTAACATAGCCGATTAAGTTGCCGTTTTGGTCATAAACTTTTTCACGGGCAACCATTTCTCCATAATACTGCAGCGGTTTGGCCATGGCCACGACGCGCCCATCCTTGTCTATGATGCTGCCGTTTTTGGTGACCGTGCCGAGAACATTGCCGCTGTTATCGCGCAATTCGCCGTTCAGGTATAATTCGCCGAGAATCAAGTTGCTGTCGTCGCGAATGTAAAAATCTCTGTTGCCGCGGCCGGTAACTTCGCCGTTTTTATTAATCAGAAAGCCTTTGCTCAATGTTCCCAGATTTTGGTTAATAAAGGAGAGCACGGTACCGTCTTTCAGAATATAGCCGATTGCCTCAAAATCATTGTCATAAACATACATATCATACAGAGCATAGCCGATTTTATGGTTCTCCCGGGAGACATTGCCTTCAAAATCGACGGTTCCGACGACGGCGCCGCTGCCGTCAATCACTTCAGCTTTTTCATTAATGCGGCCGATATATTTGTTGGCCAGGCTGAAAGCATGACGATATTTAAACAGGTGGCCGACCGGCATACCGGTTTTGGAATTAACGTTTCCGTTGGCCTGAGTGTAGCCGATGAACTGGTTCTGGTCATTGACAATCTGTCCGTCCAGGATATTGCGGCCGATAATTATTCCGTTAAAGTTCATAACAGGGGCATATTCAATCGTATGAGCCAGAGACATTCCTTCGTCAGATTTCAGGAAACCTCTTTTATCGACACAGCCCAGAACATCATTGTTATAGTTCATTACCTGTCCGGTGGCCGACACGGTACCGATAATATTGCCGTTATAGTCAATGACCGCCGTGGGTTTAACCGCATAGCCCATATAGCTTCCGTTTTCGGAAATAGCCTGTCCGTTCAGCAGCGGGCGCCCCATGACCGTTTCACGGTAATTGCGAATGTCGCCGCGGGGCGTTATCACGCCTAAAAGAGAACATTTGTTATCGATGACCGGCGCATAACCGACAGTGCCGCCAAGGCTGGAGCCCATATTGTCAAGCACCATATCTTCAGCCGCCACTTTGCCCAAACGCGCCCCGTTGAAATCACGGACAATCCCGGAAGGGCCGGCGTAGCCGATCAGACTGCCGCTGAAGGCCAGAACCATATTATTAACCGAACCGCGGCCGACAACCGGCATCATATTCACCGATGTATTGCTGTCTGCGGAAACAACCGTGTTATCCGGCAGAAGTTTGGCAACCGGTTCCAGATTATTATTCAAAACCAGATTGCTCTCGGACAAATTGCCGAGGCTCTGTCCGTCCGGACCGACGACATAGCCGGCCTCCAAATTCTTGCCGATAACCAGATTACGTTCGTCAATATTGAAGCCCGACTGAGTCAATTTGCCGATAGCCGCCGCATTTTTGTTAATCAGACCACCGGCCGGAGTCATCTTGGCAACCGGCGCTCCGGTCAGATTATAAATCGAAGACAAAGCCAAGCCGCGGCCGCCGGTTTTGCCGTCAGCCGAAAAGAGATAGCCGAACGGAGACATAAATTTGCGTTCTTCGCCGTCCATGACCATACCGCTGATGCCAACCATGCCCAAAGTTTGGTTGCCGGTATTGATTGCCAGCAGATTTCCCATGGTGGCACCGATAGCCCGACCGGCATTTTCATAAGCAATGTTGTCCATAATATAGCCGGCAGGGGTTCCTTCCAGCAAAATGACCGAAGCATTTTTCAGCGCGTGACCGCGGAGACCGCCGCGATAGTCAAAAACAGGACCGGCCTGTATCAATTTACCGTTTACGGTACCGTCGGCAGCATAAGTTATTCCGCGGGCTCCGACCGAGCCGATTATATCCCGGCTGCGGGCAAGTTTGCCTTCCGGCATAATACGCCCCAGATATTTACCGTTCAAATCGGTAGCCGTCGCGGCAAAATCAACCACATAACCGATTAATTCCCCGTTGTCTCCGGCAATCAGACCGTCTGCCTGCAAATGGCCGACCACGTTATTTTTATTGACGACTTCGCCGTTATAAGTCACAAAGCCGAGATATTTTCCGTTGTTGTCAAGCGCATAGCCCGAGCGGACGATACTTCCGATAATCTGATTATTTTCATTATAGGCAAATCCGTTGGCTTTGATAAAACCGATGGTAACCGCATCAAAATTCGTTACATTGCCGCCGGGAGCCACACTGCCGATAAATTCGCCCGACTGCGAAACCACCATTTTGGAGGAAATCAGGCGGCCGTCCAGAACATATTCCTGTCCGACCCGGCGATAAGCATAACCGTCAGGAGAAATGAAACCGATTTCCTGCCCCTGCAGATTGGTATAGAGACCGTCACCGGTCAGGCGGCCGACGGTACGCCCGTCATCAGAATAGACCAGACCGGGGAACAGCACGGCGCCGGTTATGTTGAAAAAGTCATCAACAACCAGGCCGTTAGGCAGCACTTTTGCAATAATCTTTCCCGAAGCCAGACGAACGGAGCCGTCGTTATTTACTTTACCGAGCGGTTTATTGTCGTTGCCGATGGCAATACCCTGCGGAATAACGCCGCCGATGATGTTTCCGTCAAAATCGGTAATCAAGCTGTCGGCGGTTACGTTGCCAATCAGCTGGTTGTCAAAACTGACGACCTTACCGTCGGGAATAACTTTACCGATTAAATCGCCGTTAAAGTCAACAGCGGTAATCTCCTGAGCGGCCGCGACAGACAGGTTCAGCAAGAGCATGCCCGCGACAATACAGGCCCCACGGATTAATCTGGCCAGCAAAAAGTTATATCCGTTCATCCGCAAACTCAATTCAGTTCCTCCGGTTCTTTGCGACTTCCTGAAGTGCATAGCCCGCCACCTTCTTATCCAAATCAATATAAGAGCCGTTGTTCTTCAGGTAACCGATGGATTTTCCTTCGGCATCGACAACGGTTCCTTCCGCCGTCAGACGGCCGACGTAATTGCCGTCATTACCCAAAACCGTCGCTCCGATTTTGTAAACCTTTCCCATAATATTATCATTGTTGTCAATAGCTAAATCACCGGACAGCATACGCCCGATCAGACTGCCGTCCCGGTCTCTGATTTTACCATCAAAATTAACATAGCCCACAACTTTATCAGAGTTATCAATAACAATATCGCCGTTGACCACCTCACCTATCAGTTTGCCGGCCCGGCTGATGACGTTTCCGTCGGAGAGAACTCGGCCGACGGCAACGTTTTCACGATCAATGACGGTTCCATCCGGCATAACGGCGCCAATCAAGTTGCCGCCAAAGTCAATTACCGCACCACGGTGCAACAGACTCAGGTTCTTATCAGTCGAGCCTCCGGGCAAAACAGCGGAAATAACTTCATCTTTCAGGTCGATAACATCGCCCAAGGAGTTGACGCGCCCTTTATAATTGCCCCAGATGTCAACCACGATATTTTCAGGAATGACTTCGCCGATGACTTTATTTTTCAAGTCAACCACCTTGTTATCCGAGGTTACCTGTCCGACTTTGGCTCCTTCCATACTGATAACAGCACCGTCGGTTACGGCGTAACCGAGGAAAGAACCGTCATAGCCGATAGCGCTGCCCTTGGACACAACACCGCCGCGATAGTCTCCTTTGGCGTCAATAAAGCTTCCTTTGGCGTCAATATGCCCCAAGACCTCGCCAAAACGATTGATAACCTGCCCGTCATGGTTTACCAAACCAATCGGATTGCCCTTAAAATCGGTAACCAGCCCTTTTTTGACGACGGCACCGAGCTGACGACCGTAGAAGCTGGCCAAATCGCCGTTGATTTTGCCGACGGCAACACCCTTTTCATTATAAACCTGCCCGTCAGGAAACAGGCGGCCGAGGAACTTTCCTTCCGGCGTCAGAAGCGTCGTCTTTTCATCCATCAAAACGCCGATAATTTCATTGCGGTTATTGGCGACCAGATTATTGGCATAGAGGCGGGCATCAGGCTGGCCGCTGATTGCGACCTTGCCATTCGGCCCGACAACATTCATAAAATTGCCGTGCAAATCATAGGCATAAGTTTTATCCAAAACGCGGCCGATATAGCTGCCGTTTTTGCTGAAGACATCACCGTAAGTGCCGACACAGCCGACCGGCTGCTGAGACAAAGCGATAACCAGACCGTCAGGAGAAACCTGTCCCAAATATTCGCCGTCATAAGAGACCGCCACGCCGCTGCGAACCACGCCGCCGATAATTTCGCCCTGCTCGTTCAGCACGGTTCCGTCCGGATTAACGCAGCCGACGTAAACGCCTTCCGGCGTGCGGACAATTCCGTCGGTTCCGACATCGCCGAGATAAGTGCAGGTATTGTCAAAGACCCGTCCGGTTTTAACCACTTCACCGACATAATTGTTTTCGGCATCAAGAATGACACCGTCCGGCATCGGCTTTAATTTTGTTTCCTGATTTCCTTTGCGGATTTTTCCGTCGGCTTCCAGATAACCGATATTTTTACAGCCATAGCCGACGACCAGTCCGCCGCGCACCAAACGGGCGATAACTTCCGATCCCGAGGGATCGCGCACCAGACCGTTGGAAAGGACACGTCCGACCGTTTTCATATCCTGAACGACGGTTCCGTCGCTGTTCAGGCGTCCCAAAACCGTTCCTTTCGGCGTAATCGGAATCATCCGGGTTTGGACCAAAGCACCCAGCGTTTTATCCTGAGTGCTGACGATATTGCCGTTTTCATCAACATAACCGATTTGATTGCCGTTTAAATCATAAACCTTGCCGTCCTCGGTCAAATAGCCGATAACTTTACCGTCTTTATCCAGCACCAGATTCACCAATTCACCGGCTTTGCCGATAACATTGCCGTCCAAGTCAACCAATGTGCCGTCTTCCAGCATCTTGCCGATAACGTTGCCGTTAAAATCGACCACATTGCCGTTTTCATCGATGTAGCCGATGACATTGCCGTCTTTGTCATAAGCCAGGCGGCGCTGGGCTCCGATATTCATATCCGCTACTTTGCCGATGACATTGCCGTCTTTGTCAACCACCGTTCCGTCGGGCAGAACACGGCCGATAATATTACCGTTGGCATCGCGGACATTGCCGTCTTCGTCAACATAGCCGATAACATTGCCGTCTTTGTCATAGACCAGACGGCGGCCGGGAATAGTGGCGGCCTGACCGATAACGTTGCCGTTGGCGTCAACAATGGAACCGTCCGGTTGGACTTTGCCGATAATGTTGCCGCCGGGGTCAATAACATTGCCGTCTTTGTCGATATAGCCCATAATATTGCCGTTTTTGTCATACGCGAGACGGCGCTGGGGCAGAGAAACGGCTTTGCCGATGACGTTGCCGTTTTCGTCAACAACATTTCCCGCACCGTCAACATGGCCGATGACATTGCCGTGAGCATCTACAACATTGCCGTTTTCATCAACATAACCAATAACTTTGCCGTTTTTGTCGTAAGCAAGCTTGACCTGTCCGCCGGCATTGCCGAGGATGTTTTTGCCGACAACCCGGCCGTTTTCATCGACAAAGCCGACGATATTGCCGTTTTTATCAACGACAGAGCCGTCTGGCATAACCACGCCGATAACATTGCCGTTTTCATCAACGGCAACCCGTCCCTGTTTGCTGACGCGGCCGATGACGTTGCCGTCCGTATCCACAACTTCGCCTTTTTCATTTAACCGGCCAATAACATTGCCGTTCATATCGACAACGGAACCGTCAGGCTGGACACGGCCGATAATATTGCCGTTTTTGTCGTAAACGAAACCGGCATCGACCGCCCGACCGATAACATTACCGTTCAGATCCACCACCGTTCCGTCGGGAAGCATGCGGCCGATGATATTGCCGTCTTTGTCAACCACCGTTCCGTCAGGATTGACATAACCGATGACATTGCCGTTTTCATCATAAACCAGGCGACGGTTTTCGGCGACACCGATAACATTGCCGTTTTCATCAACCACCATTCCGGCAGAATTGACGCGGCCGATGACATTGCCGTTGGCATCACGGACATAACCGTCTTCGTCAATGGTACCTATAACTTCGCCGTTAGGGCCGATGGCATTACGCGTTTTCAAAGTGCCCTGAGCTGTCGGCGCATCTGTTTTTCCGGGCAGAGTCTGCTCACAGAAATTACAATCTTCTTTGCGGATGGCATTGCCTTCAACCGGAACTTTTGCCGATTTGGCGTTTGCATTGGTTAAATTGGCTTCATGCCAGGCAATGATAAAGTTGTTTTGAACGTTTCCGGGAACAACCGGCGACCAGCCCATGGTAATATCGCAGGTTTCATGCCCGCGCAAAGTTTTTCCCGAACAGTCGTCTTCAAAGGTAAAACCGTCAAACGGCGGTTCGGCCAGCTGAACGGAAATAATGCTGACGGCCGCTTTGGCGTTGGTACCAAGAGTCAAAACATTTTTGGCATCGGTTCCGAGCACGACCTGCCCCATTTGAACCGGGTTCGGCGTCGTGGTTATCGGCGGTTCGCCGTCATCAACCACCCCGAACTCAATATTATCCGTCGGACCGGTATCATTGGAAATGTTCAACGCATCATCGTTGTCCGTAAACACCGGCTCGGTATAATCCTCCTGAACCGGGCCGCTTTGCATCAGAAGCATCACCCCGATTACGAAAATTACAAACGAAGTAAGACCAACCACAAGAATAATGCGGTTGGTTTTCTTCACATAACTTTCGGAATGGGTTAAGACTTCTTTGCTCATTGCGTTCTGACTACACTACAAAATACACCGTTACGTCCAAGGCGGCTGCATACATTGTCGCCCGCTTCCAAACTTTTGACCGGGCCGACCCGGAGGTGGAACAGTTCTTTTCCCTGCCCGTCTGCCGGTGCGTCAACCGAGAAGAAAGGTTCATAGCGGCTGAGGACATCAGGATATTTTTTCGACAGCTGGCTCCAAAGCGTTTCCAGATTGCCGACATTAGCGTCGGTTCCGAGTTCGATGGAAATATTGGAGCTGTCCGTATCGGCAAACCCCGCACCGAAACCAAAATTGCCGCCGGGCGCTCCGGCTCCGCTGCCGGCATATTTATTATTGTTGCGGATATGCTGCATTTTCGAATAATCAAATCCGTCATCGGGCCGCGGGCCTTGGTAATTGACATTTACATTACCGCCACCGCCATTGCCGTAACGAGGCACGACAATTTCACTTTGTCCGACCTGAATATCATACTGGCCGGGCATTCCGCCGCCGGCAGCCCCGCCGCCGTTAAACTCGCTGTCACTGCCGCTGCCGCCGGATATCTGTCCGTTCCGAGCTTGCTGACCCGGCATTGCGGGAGGAACGTCCCAGGCAGAATCATCAAAATCGGTCGCATAAGTTGCATTTTCCAGACCGGCATCGTCCGAGCGGCGCATTTTCAGGCAAACAATCCGCTTGCCGTTGCGCAGAACCATATCGCCGATGCCTTCAACGATAATCAGACGGTTGTTCGGTCCTTTGGTGCGGAAGCCGACCGGAACTTCAATGCGTTCGACAATCAGGGTTACTATCGGACGCTGGGTCATATTCAGAGCTTTTTCGCCCAAATCGATATAAGTAAAGATATCATCGCGCCAGACACGTTCCGGAGCAATGACCACATCGTCAGGATTGGGAACATAGACCTCTATATCAAAGCGGAACTTGGTCGGGTCAAGCGGAATTTCCTTAATCCAGTCACTCCGTTGAAACCGCTTAGTAAAAAGGGAATCCGCCGAATGGCTGTTACCGGCCTTATAAGAAGACGCGTTCATTCCCGAACCGCCGCCGACGCTGCCGCCGACCATTCCGGCGCCGCGGGAGCCGGCCGGACCGTCGATGACATCAATATCAATAATCGAGTTGGTCAGGCGCTCGGTATTAACACCTTCACTTCTGACATAAAAGACATATTTGTTGCCGGAGCGGCCAAAGATAATAATGTTGGTATCGACGCCAACGTTAGCCCCTTTGCGCGGATAGAGCAAAATGGTGTTCGGGCCGGAAATCTGCCCGTCAAAAGTAGCGTTGTCACCGATATACATATCTTCAATCAGTTCCCACTGCGGAAAATTAAGCAGGGTAATCATCCCTTCGCGGAGACGTATCGGCAAAATCAGATCGGGTGACCAGTAATATTTGGAATAAGCCGGCTTGCTTTGACCTTCGCCCAGATTTTGCAGAGGATCAAGCCAGGCGGCCTGCGTCATTCCCAGAGAGTTAAAACCGGCATAGCCCAGATTCATCGGCATATACTGCCCCTGGCTCTGGTCGGCATTCTGATCAAGGCTGCCCATTGTCGCCTGAGAATAAGCCGCGCGGCTGAACAGAACCACCAAAGCGCCGATAAAGAATAATTTGCCAACTCTCAAAATCATTTTTATATACCTTATAAACCTACTTAACTTTATTAAACGTCAACGAATAGCGGTCAACCGTGAAACCGACGGGATTATTCAGACGCTCGCCGTATTTAACGCTTTTGCGGCGATAGCTGACACGGAGCGAAGCCGTCCAGTAATTGATTTCCGGCGCCGTGGAATCAGGATACATATCCTGAGTTTCATATTCCACCTGCCAAAGTCCCTGCCCCAACTCGTTAACCGTGAGAATACGGACATTTCGCTGCAGGCTCCGGCTCCGAATTAAATCAATCGCCCGCTTGGCGGTTTTATTCAGAAATTCCTGATAAACCGCGGGAGACGACATCTCCTGAATGGGGCCGCCGGGCATCCAGCGGGCTTCCATTTCCGGAATATCACGGTCAAAGGAACTGCGCTGGAGCACATATTCGCGCACAAAAACTTCGGTAATCGCCTTTTCGTCGGTCAGATTGCCGCGCACCGGCATAATGTTGTAAACCTGTTCGGACTTAGACTGAAACGTAAGGAGAAACGGCTCGATACGGAAAAGCGGCATAACCTGGGCAATCGCCAGCAGCAAAACGACATTGCAGCACAAGCTGATTGCGGTAATAATCGCAAAAGCACGGGCCGTCCACAGATAACGTTTTTCACCGACATTGGCAACAAAAACATCACCGCTCTCACGCCGCGGTGCGGACTGGGGAGCGGTTTGGCCGCCGATTAAACGCTGCTGAGTATTGTTTCCGCCTAAACGATTGTCCATTTCATCAGTCCCTAAATTGTTTCAACAAACCAGTCGGGAAGCGTTTTGGGCAATTCAATCTGCATGCAGGCGCAAGGAGAAAGCTTAAGCTCGTCCACGCCTTTGCCGACGCCGACCGGCTCGGCTTCATAGTAAGAGCCGAAAACACCGCAGGCCGAGAGCAGCAACAGCAGGAAGAGCACGATAATTTTCTTAGACATGTCTTATCCTTTTAATCTATGTTTCGTGAGTACTCGTATAGATATTACGAAATTATACTCTTTTAAATTAAAAGTCTAATATCGTCTTGAGGAAATCCCCAACTTATCAACAGTCTAGAGAATTTCGACTTCAGCCTGCGAATAACGGACGACGGTAAAACCGATCGGATTGATTAAGCGCAAGCCGACAAATTCACGGCCGGGGATAAAGAAAGCGGTAACCGATGCGGTCCAGTAGCGCACGCTCAAAATTCGCGCTTTGGTCTTTTGGTCCACGGCATTTTGAGACAGCTCATAAGTTTTAAAGTCAACCTTCCAAACCGGGCTGCGCTCCCCGCCAAGCTTTCCGATGGAAATAATTTCCACCTCCCTGACCACGCCGTCGTGGCGAATCTGCCCCCAGATTGATTCCCGATACTGAGTAAATTCATTATACACCCGGGGAGATGAAAGAAAGCTTAACATTCCGCCGGGATACCAGCGGGTCTGCATTTCACGTTCATCATTAATGATGGTGTTGCGCAGGATGACATACTGCTGAACAAATGTTTCCATCAACTGGTTTTTGGAGGCCATACGGTTGGTTATCGCTTCAGCGCGGACAATTCCGTCAGAAGTATCCTGATTAATAATCAGAAACGGTTCGACCGTCACCTGCGGCGCCAGTTTGAAAATTGCCAGCGACGTACTCATAAAAACCAGCAGCGAAACAATGGCGAAAAGAATAAACAGGCGCGACAGCCACATGTAATATTTGAGCTTAAATCCCGCTTTTTCCTGTTCGGTTTCACTGATGAACTCATGCGCCCGACCATTTGCATCCGTCAAAGACAGAATTTTGGTCCCTTCCAACATATTGTTCAAATCGCTCATCAGTTTCCCCGTCGCTTAATCTCAATACGCCGCACAGAACGGTATCGGATAAGATTTAAGCTGTTTTTCAAATTCTTCATCGGCCCGTTTCTTATATTCGGCGGTCACCTTATGATTGGCTTCTTCGGTTTTAATCCGTTCATCCAGTTCGGCGCCGCTGTCCGTTACATCGCTCAAAGAGATGTAGGCTTCTTTATCTTTGCGTAAAGCGGTAAAGATATTCTTAATTTTATCCAGGCGTTCTTCAACAATCTCGTTATCAGAGACATTAACGGCCTCCATTTCTTCTACACCCTCGTTGACCAGCGTATTTTTGCGCCGGTTCAGCGTATCTTTGGTCAAATCATAATCGGCCTGGCGGGCCAGATTATAGTCGGCCGACGGTGTAAAGCCGATTTTTTCAAATTGTTCGAACAACGTTTCTTTGGCTTCGTCCACACTCAGTTTCAATTCTTCCAAGGCCTGGCGATAACTGATTTCCTGCTCGGCAAAAGTCAGGAAATTGCCAAACTGGTTATGATCAAGCATGGCTTTTTTATAGACTTCGTCCTGCATATTTTTGGTATAGGACGAATTATCCTGGCTGGCTTCTTCCGCCATTTTACTCAAACGGTTAAAGACGGCGGCAGGCGCATCGTTAAAGAAAACGCCGTTGTCAGCCGCCTTTAACAGCGTTCCCAACTCACTGTGCGCCGCTCCGCCGGCAAAATCCTGAAATGTTGCGACTTTGCCCTGCGCGGTTACTTCTTCAACTTTGTCTTCTACCGTTACATAAAACTTGCCCAACAAACCCGGCGTCCCTTTCAGGGTAATTTCATTGCAAACCGGCATCAACGACATGGCGGACGGGCGGTAAGCCTTCTGTTCGGCCGTTGCCTTACTCGGCAGAGCCTTGCTGGTATAAATTTTAAACTGTCCGTCGGCGTTATCGATATCGACAATCTGGTCATCCAATTTGCAGGGATAACGGCCGCCGCGCATAAAGGTTGCGGCCTCACCGCCTTCGGAAAGCAAAACCTTCAAATCAACATCTTTATCGACAAAGGCTTTGCCGTTCAAGATGCGTTTCCAGATTTCGGGCATTTTGGCCCCGCTGTTGAGGAAACCTTCACGGGTAATGCCGCCGTCAGCCGTTTTGCTGACATTTTCATAATCGACATCATCGAAATGAACCATTTCCCGCAGCGGCGGCAGATATTCCTGCGGCGCGTTTTTGGGAATCATAAAGTCACGGTCTTTGGCATAAGAACCGACAAAATATTCTTCATCAACTTTGCGGCAGTTGTCATTGGCACACGCCTGCTCAACCAACACTTTCTGGAACATGGAAGTCAACGGTTTGATAACGGCATCCGTTTTGGCATAAGCGCCGACGGCAGAAGAGAACTCGCTCAGGCCGTCCACCGGAAGCGCCTGCAGCTTATCCATCAGGCCGTTATGAATTTCGGCAATCTTATCGCCGGCACGGCCGACATAAACAGCATCGCCGAGATTAAGCATTGACTTTTTGGCATCGTCAATCAACTGGTCGGCATAATTTTTGGTATCATCGGTCAGGCCGGTTGCGGTTCGTAAAATATTCAACAGACTGAACGGCGGAATTAATCCGTTGACTCCGGCTACCGGCAAGCCGATTTTTTCCTTGTAATAACTGATCAAATCCAAGGTTTTACGTGCATTGCGCTTGCTTTCAACATACTTTTTGGCTTCCGTCACTTTCTGATTGTAGGCCTGCTCAATCTGCTGAACTTGTGCAATATAACTGTTTTCAACCGCATCCATCTCGGATTTTACCGTTTCCAACTGCTGATTTAACCGCTCAATTTCTTTTTGCTTCTGCTCAACCTGGGTTTTAAGCGAAGCTGCGGTTTTTTCGCTGGCGGCGGCTTTTTCTTCATTTTCAGCACGCTGTACCTTTGCCAGAGCCATATCTTCGGTATCTTCCGCATTAACCTCCATGGTTTCCGATATTTCTCCCGTGGTATAGGTTCCGGTTTCAGCTTCGGTTGTCTTTTCTTCAACAACGGTTTCTTCTTCATAGGTCGTTGTTTCGGTCATTTGCGAGGTTTGTTCATCCAATTTGCGGTCAAGCTTGGCTTTTTCAGCCTGAAAATCTATCGGCTCAGAAGCGTTTGCGTTAACGGTGAAGGCCTGACGGCGCCCCGAATTAGGATACTGGGCACCAAAATACAGCGTCTGCGATAAACTGTATTTGACGGGCTGGTAAGCCGAATTATCACTGAACGGACGACGGAAAAGCGTTTTTTTCTGTCCGCTGCCGGTGCCGACCGTCGGCAGTGCGGCGGCGCCGTTTTCAGGATAGAGGCTGACTGAGCCGTCGTTATTGCTGTTGGTTTCAACCGGCATCAGCTTCTGGCGGGAAGCGGCTTCCGCTTCGGCGGCGCTTTGCTGTTCCGCCCGGTATTTCAGTTGTTTTATTTCGTCTTGATAGTCGGCAACGGCTTTATCGGTATCAAACAGGGCTTTTTTCTCCGTTGTCGCATTTCTTTTAACGGAATAGACCTTTTCCGTTTTTTCCGGCGAAACCTCGTAAGTTTCTTCATTATAGTCAATATCGGTTTTGCGCAGCATATTGTCTTCATCATCGCCGCGGCGTTCTTCCAAATCGACAATCAAACTTTCCTTGACTTCGACACCGGTATCGGCAGTCAGTTTATTCTGTCGGGCACTGTTCAGCTGTTCACTGTAGTCGGACAGCAACGTCGAGGCCCGTTCCATTTGCGTTTCCAGCGTTTTCCGGCGGCTTTCCAGCGGCTGCATCTTAGCGGCTTTGCTTTGCTGCGCCTGTTGCAGCAATTTATCGCGGCTGCTTTCCAGATCTTTCATTACCGAAGCCGGATCCGAACTTTGTTCTTCACTCTTTAACATTCCGGCCAGTTTATCAAGTCCGGCGCGGTTATTGGCACGCTCTTCTTCATCGTCAACCAGCAAATCGTTTAAAGGATAGGCAATATCGACGATAACGCTGCTGACGTCAAGCTGATGCAGATAATCTTTGACATTCTCATACTTGCCGTCAAGATACTGAGTATAGAAATTAATCTGGTCATTCCAGACGGGAAACTTCGTGCTCGGCATTCCCCATTGCGGCGATGCTTCATATTGATCCTGCGCCAAAAGCTGCGCCGCTTCGGCACCAATGTTAAAGGAAATCATCTGCGATTCACGGGTGGCCCTTTCAGCGGCAGCCGTCTGTTCCGGATTTGCCAAACTGGCCATATCCTGCTTTTCCAGATCGGCTTTAATGGTTTCCATGCTGTTGACATCGTCAATATCAATATCGGAGTTAATATCAATTGTTCCCAGTTCGTCGGTGTCAATCGGCAGCGATTCCTCCGACTTGGCAACTTCAAAAGCCTTAACGGCCCAGCCGGAAATTCCCCGGCGGGCATCATAGTCATTTATCGCCGCATCGGCAATGCTGCCTTTCCAAACCTGTTCAGGGTCGGGATAATAGCGTTTCAGGTATTGAATTGAACATTGGTCGGCAGCGGCAACGGCATCCAGAGCCTTCTGATGCAGCTGTTTATATTGCTCATAGTTTTCAAATATTCCGCGATAGCTGTCGAGTGCCTGAAGCAGATTATGAACGTCCAGTGCATCCTGCGCTTTTTCGTAAAGCGGGGCAATTTTATCAAGTTCAAGAACTTTTTCCTCATTCCCGGCAAAAGGCGAGGCAATCAGCGGTTCGGAAGCATCTTCAAAACTGACAGTGCCGTATAAGGAAGGATCATAAACATATTCTTCGTCATCATCCTCCTCTTCAACATCGGCTGCCGCCGCTTCATTTTCGGTTTTTAATTTGAAATCAGCCTGCGTTATCATTCCCAATTGGCCGAAAGCCAGCGTTTCACTGGTTGAGACTACGCCGAGAGAAGCCGTTTTTATCGGTTCATCACGCCACAAAGACGAGGTTTTAGCGGCCTCTTTGGCTGCTTTTTCTTTAGCTTTACGCTCCTTTTTGGAGACATAGGGCGCAGGTTTTACCTGTTCACGAAGCATCAGCGCCGCTTCGTACTGGGCTTTCATCGCCGTTACTTCCTGCGTAATTTTAAGAATGCTGTCCATGGTTTCGTAAGCATTAAAGGCGTTTTTGCGGGCGCCGTTCTCGTCATCGCCGCTTTCGGCACCGTCACCGCCGCCACCGCTGAACGTAGCGCTCAGCGATTCAACCTGAACCGCCAAATTAGGCATTTCCTGCTCAAGCAGGCGCACCGAAGTATAAATTTCAATAACCGTATCCTGATAAAATTCTTCGGCTTTTTCCTTATAAGCCACACAGGCGGCAAAGCTGTCGGCATCTTTTTCGCAATCGACCGGATAAGCCAGGAACAGCGTATATAAAGCCTTTTTCACCGATTCAGCATCATAAATATCGGCGATTTTGGATTCCTGAATCGTCTTGGAGCCGGGAATAGCCTGCTTTTCCTTTTTCTTGAACAGTCCGCCCATAAAGCCGGTAAACTTGTCCATATATTTCTTTTTGGCCGACTTGGCGGCTTTGGTCATATTATTGGCATAAGTCTGAGCCTGAGCGGCATACATCTGAGCCGTCGCTCCGACATTTTCAAGACTGAAAGTAACGTCCGTCGGAGCATCGACCGTCGGCGTTACCGGTCCCGGCGGGAGCAGGAATGCATGAGCCGTCAAGCCGGAAAATATAACCAGAGAGGAAGAAAGCGCCGCAATTTTAGTCAATTTAATCATTGTTTCCTCCTACTTTAACAGCCCCGTCACACCGCTGCTGTTAAGATCCTTAGCGGCTGAACCGGCTTCTTTGGCCAAATTCAGAATGTTTTCTTTATTTATTTTGCTCGGCTTTTTATATTTATAATCGTCCAGATTAAACTGGGTAACGTCTTTGCTCGGGTCTCGCAGTTTATAAACCGTCAGTTTAGCCAAATCCATCGCGCTGCGCATTTTCATATCTGCAATCAGCATCTGGGTATAGACCAGCAAAGTTTCCATATTTTTGACTTTAAGCTGGGTATCCATGGCAATTGCAGCCGTGGCGCCGTCCATCATGGTTGCGCTGTCAGCCGTCTCCTGCGCATCTTCATTTTTTTCATAACGGTTAATTCTGACCTGCAACGCCGTTGCATAGGCGGTCAGCACATCGTTTGCCGCGGTTTTGTTACGGTATTTTCTTACCTTTTTGATACTGGCGGAAGTAATGTCCTCGTTTTCGGGAATAAAGTTATTGGCAATCGTTTTATTCAGTTCGGCGGCAGACTGCTTGTTGCCGAACAAAGATTTGAAAGCTCCGGCCGCTTCGGTTGCCAGCCCCATGCTGTCAGCCGCGGCAACATCGCGGAGATTTTGGATTTTGGCGTCAACTTCGGCAATCAAAGCATCGCTTTTGGCCTTTTCTTCCGCTTCGCGTTTATCAAACTGTTCCTGCAGAAAGCGAATAGTCTCATTATTAGAGATAATTTTGGTTTCCAGTTCTTCTTTACGGGAAGGATCCTCGGCAATCATCTGCTGATAGGCCGCATTGTTGTCCTGATAAGATTTTATCTGCCCTTCAAATTCGGTTTTGCGGGCCGCGGCGGCGGCTTCATATTCGGATTCAAGCGACGAACGCTCATTTTTCAGCTGCAAAAGCTCTTGCGCCGACTGGGTTTTGGATGCCGCCGCAGAGACCGCCCCGGCAGCACCTCCGGCCACACCGGCAACGCTTTCGCCAGCGGCTCCCGTTACATCGCCGACGGTTCCGGTTACTTCGCCCTGAATGTCAGAGACGGTTGAAGTTGCCGTATCTTTAACGGAATTGACGGCTCCGACAGTGTCGCTGATAGTCTGGTCAACCAGCGCCTTTTGTTCTTTAACCCATTTGGCCATTTCGGCCACGCCTTTGCCATAGGCGATCATGGTCTGAATGGTGGTAGATTCTTCAAATGCCGTTTGTGCCTGCTTGGCCCATTCACTGACGGTTTCCTGCGCTTTATTGGCGGTGTGGCTGACATCAAATTTAATGGTGGCAGAAGCCTCCCCTCCCGCAACGGCAAAAAACAAAGCCAAAGGCAGTATGTGTCCGAGCTTATTCATCTTCATCCTCCTCCGGCACAAAAGAGAACTGGCGGCTGCTTTGCGTGGTTTTGAACTCAAACAGGGCAGCGTTAATAATCATGATCCGGCGCCAACGTTCTTCCATTCTGAGCGCGATTTCCTTAGTGTTTTGGAGAATTTCCCGACTGTCCTTATGCTCTTTGTCTTCCGACTTTTCTTTGGCAAGATTGGTGCGGATTGTAAAAGCCTGCGCATAAAGGTTGGCAAAGTTTTCACGCTGAACGGCCGCCATTTTTTCATCCTGTTCCTTGGTCACTTCAACGGAATTGACCGCTTCGGCCTGTCCGTCGGCAGAAACCGAACTCTTCGGCCGCTGGGTAAAATAGTTGGTTTTGACCGCATCCCGAAGTTCTCCGGAATCATTGGTATCAACCGTGGTCATAAAACCGGGCAGCTTGCCGCCCATCGTATTTAAAGCGCCTTCGGGGTCGCTGGCAATATTTTTGGCGGCATCTGCTTTGTCCTTAACGGCCTGAATATTGCTTTGAGCTTCGTTTTTAACGTCATTTACCGTTTTGGCGGCATCTTTTATCGGCCCGGCAACGCCTTCAGCCGCAGAACGCAGATCCGCCTGAATTTCATTCAGGTCGTGCTGAATGCTTTCGGCCTCCTTAATACCGGTTTTAACAGTACCTATTACTGTCTGCGGAGCCTCAATGTCCGCCCGGGCGACGGAGGAAAAGCCCAACATCGCCAGCGGCAAAGCCCAATATGTGACGAAACGCTTTATCATTCATCTTCTCCCTCTGTTTCACCGAGGTCTTCCTTGGTGAAACCGCCGACCTGATTGAACGCGTCAATGCTTAACTGAGCCGCAGCCATTGCGCTTAAGGCGTTAAGTAGCGTTTGCTCGCCGCTGTTGGTCATGGCCAAGCCGCCGGAGTCATCACGCGACGTCGAAGCGCTGGCCAATGTTTCTTCCCGTTTGTCCTGTACCTGTTCCTGATATTTGGCGGCAATAACCTTTTGCTGCATGCTTTCGGCTACCGTTGCTATGGCAATTTCCGCCGTAGCTTTGGTGAATAGCGCTTTGCCTTCCTCCGCAACCTGATTGTCACTGTCAGACTGGTGGGTAATCAACTGTTTCAGGCAGTTCTGCATAACCGAAGTATCCTGCAGCTGATTAACCCCGATGTTGCAATAGTCAACAATCGTGTCTGGAATAATCGTCTCTTCATATTCGCCGTTATGAATTACACCGTCGGGAATGCTTTCCCCGCTGTCTTCCGCACCGAACATCAGGGTTTCGGAATAGCTGCCGGCAGCCAGATTGACGGATTGTTTCAGCTCAAAGAGCGAAGCCTGATTGTCTTTTTTTATCGTTGCGCGCTGGCGGAAACTGCGTCTGGCCGGTTGGGTTTTAACCGCGGCAGGAGCGGCTTCAACGGCGGCTGACGGCGTTGCTGCCGATGTTGCCGAAGTTGCAGCCTGACCGGTTGCTGCTGCGGAAACTGCGGACGGGGCTGCTGAAGCGCGGGTGCGAATGCTGCGGCCGACGGCCTGGGTTTTAACCGCGGCAGGAGCGGTTTCAACAGCGGCTGACGGCGTTGCTGCCGATGTTGCTGGAGTTGCGGCTTGACCGGTTGCTGCTGAGGAAACCGCAGCCGGAGCTGTCTGAAGGGTACCGGTTACGGTTGAAACGGCCGACGATTGGACAGCGGCAGTTCCGGCTGTCATATCTTTGCGGCCGAACGGACGGCGATTGAGTTGTTTTCCGCCGGTGACCGTCTGAGCTGCGCCGGCAACCGCGGCAACAGGCTGCTGCGCCGACATATCTTCCGGGGCAACCACAGCCGACATGTCTCCGGCAGCAGGCGCAAGAGCTGTTTCGGCTTCATCTGCCGGTTCAGCGGCAACATCGCCGGCGGCAGGAAGCGTTTCAGACACGGCTTCAGAATCTGCAGCCGGCATCTGTTCATAAATCTTTGCGTCAGAATTGATTCCGGCTTCATATTGTGCAACATAGTCATCGACAAAACTGCTGTCGGCGGCGGCACTGCCGGATTGTCCGCCAATGGCCGACTGGAGTTCGTTCTTTTCTTCACGAACGGTTCCGACGGCATCGCCGACTGTCGATTTGGCGTCGTTGACGGTTGATTTTACTTCACCGACCGTTGACTTGGCATCGGCAATTGCTCCCTGTGCGGTTGCTTTGGCATCGTTTACCGCAGCCTGAGCGTCGGCAGCCATTTGTTTGGCCTCGTCAACCTGAGATTTGACGTCGTTGACCATGTCTTTGCCTTCCTGAATTTTCTTTTCGGCGTCTTCTTTCAGTTTTTTGGCTTCTTCCATGGCCTTTTTGGCTTTTTCAATTTTCTTTTTCTGTTTTTCGAGTTTTTCTTTTTTCTCTTCTAATTTTTTCTTCTTTTCTTCCAGGCGTTCTTTTTCTTTCTGGAGTTTTTCGGCTTTTTTCTTGGCTTTTTCGAGGTTGTCACCGGCAAATTTGGTTACGGAGGATTTGGCATCGCCGATGGCACTGTTCATTTTGCCGCCCAGTTTGGTGGCTTCGGTTACGATTTTGGACTGTTTGACCAGTTCGATTTTGGAGGAAATTCCCTCTTTAATTGCAGTCAAATCCAGCGTAGGCCATTGCGCCTGTGCCGGAGAGGACAGAGACATGAGCAATGACAACCCAAACAGGGTTATCAGTTTTTGATGTTTTAAAATACTCATTGCAACCTCCATACGCCAAGTAACCGTATATTTTAATAATACCAAAATTTGCGCCATTTATAAACGCCTAATATGCATATCAGCCAATATTTAAATATTTTGTAACAAAGTTCGCTTCGCCGTATTCCTTAATCAGTTCTTCAACCAGCAGAACGTTCTTACGGCCGGAATTGTACAGTTTCAGATACGGCCCGAGACCGCTTAAATCGACGTCCAGAATAACAGATTCACCGGTTGCCGGGCGGGAAAGCAAAATCGCATAAGGAAAATCGCGGTAGCTTTTGCCGAAAATAAAGTCGATTTCACGCTGGGTCAGGTTCCAGTTGGCATAGTCTTCCGGCATGGCCTGCGGATTACGGAAAAAGATGACGGTTTGACACTGACCGCGAATAACCTCGCCGACACCGAGTTTGTCAATGATGTTCGGCTGTTGGAAGGCGCAGAGGTAAGCCTGACGTTTTTTACGTCCTTCCTGCAGACCGATGATAAAGTAATCGCGGAACATCGGGTGTTTTAACATCGGCGCGGTTTCATCAATCATAATCAGCGAGGGTACGCCGGTATCGCCGGTTTCGGCCATAATACGGTGCATGATGTAGCTGATGACGGCCGGAGCCAGCGTTTCGTCTTCAAAAATATGGGTAAAGTCAAAAGCCATAAAGCGTTTGCTGGCCAAGTCCAGGCTGTCGTTTTCGGCATTGAAAATGTTGCCGTACTGGTCAGGATTAATCCAGCGGAAGAGCTCGCGGCGCATATTGCCGGTCGGCGAAAAACAGCTTTTGTAAAGGTTTTTCAAAATCCGTTCCTCGGGTTTCAGATAGTCAAACGCCGTGGTCACCGCGCGGCCGATTTCCTTTTCGGACAGGGCATCGTCAACCATGGTAATCGCCTTCAGCCAGCGGCGGAGAAAGGCGCGGTTGTTCGGCGTGTTGCGGCAGTCAAACGGGTTAAGAGAGACGTTTTTTTCATCGCCGTCAAAACCGACATAAGCCCCTTGAACCGCACGGGTAAAGATTTCCGCACCGCGGTGACGGTCAAAGAAGAAAACTTTCAGGTCATGGTGGCGCATCGCCTGTCCGGCAAGGAAGGTCAGCAAAGTGGTTTTACCTTGTCCGGTCGGTCCGATAATGCAACAGTGGGCCACAGCGGAATCTTCGGTTGAAACATGGAATTGGAAACGGTAAGCCGAACCGGAAGTGGTGCGGAAAATGGAAATGGCTCCCGGACCCCAGTCACTCTTCGGCAGGCCTTCAGACGGTTTGTCAAAAGAAATGGCCATGGCAACAACCCGCGACAAATAACGATAAGTGCGCGGATAAGCGTCATAAGTCGGAAACTGGTTAAAGAAAGCCGCCTGAGCCACCCAGCCCTCCCGAACCGGAGTAACGCTGAAAAGACGGCAGATACGCTGCACTTCGCTTTCGCCGAATTCGATTTCCTCCATGGTTTCGCCTTTGATAATAATGTCCATGGCATATTCGGTCAGCGCCTGATAGTCGGCGTCGCTGTCTTCAATGGCAGACAGGGCTTCACTGTATTGGTTGATGACATCCGGCGAAAAACTGGTCACTGCGGCCATGCGCTGCTGCTGCATCAGCAAAGCGCGGGCGTGCGGTTTGAAAATAGGCTTAACGTTATGAAGCATGGTCAGTTCGCAGTCAATCGAGAGCAGCGAGGCAATCATTCCCTCGTCCATATAATCACCTGAACTGCGAATGCCCATAACAATGGCAAACATTTCCTTGTCGCCGGAGAAGAATTTAATCAGCCCTTTTTCATCGGTAAAATGGATATGGTCGGCAGTCAGCAGTTCATTGAGCTGATATCCTTCGGCACCGCGCACTTTGGGCATCGGCTTGGAGAGCGGGCTGCAAATCTTGGAAAAAATTGCCAGCGGGCTGTCGGCGGCGGCACTGTCTTCAGTTTCAAACATCGGTTTAACACCGTAATCGTTCAAAGTGGCGAGCAGTGCCTGAGAAGCGTAGTTGAGGTCTTTCAGCGCCTCAGGGCGGTCAGCCACGGAAAGGACGATATAGTGTCCGTTGCTGTAAACGCGGTCCAAATTGTTGCGCCAGGTCATGGAAATCTGCTCCAGCAGCTGGTTGCCGAAATCGCCGCTGTCGGCTTCCATGGAAATTCTTTCGCGCAGGGTAATCACCCGGCAGACCACCTGCAGGTCGGACATTGAATCAATCCATGATTTGCGCGCCTCCATCATGGACAGGCTTTTTTCATCCGTCACAAACGACAAATCGACCCCTTCAACCTTGAACACGCGGGCAAAAGAGCCGTTATAGCAGCGGATGGTTATGCCGTCGGCCATCAGCTTGTTAAAGGGCAAAAAGTCAGCCACCCGGGATTCCTGCGGCTGAGGCAGAATAATCCGGCCTAATTTGGTGGCCCATAATCCGGCAAAAGCGGCCGCGGAAACAAAGCCGATGACGGCGACCGCAACCTCAATACTGGACAAGCCTTGAACAAAAATCGTAAAAAAGTCAAAATCAGGGCGCAAATTTATTCCCCTTTTCTTTATAAAGGTTGTTACTAATCCGGCGGCATTGGCCGAAAGCCTGAATCATGGAGGAAATGTGCGGTTCTTTGCCGCCCCAGAGCACAATAACGCCGTGCGCGGCAACAATCGTTACAATGAAAATCAGCGGGTTCATTTTAAACACGCCCATGCACATAAACATCAGCGGAAACTGAATACCCAGATTTAAAAGCGTCGGCAGGAACGGCCCCCACAAGATCTTGGGAGGATTGGCTACGGCTTTTAATATCATTTCTCTCATCGCGACAAATCCTGACGTTTGGTTTGATTCTAGCGCAATCTCATTTAGTTGCAACAAAAAGCTATACTTAACAACACCCTGCCCGTCGTTGAGCCTGTGTTTCAAAAACGAATCTCAACCGCCGGGAAAGGGTTTCCCTTATTGTTCAGTATATCCTTTTTTTATGAAAAATCCCTTAACACGGGGACAAACAAGACAGGAAAGGAAAATGCGGGCAGCATGGCACCACATAAAAAAAAAGGATGTCCAAAGACATCCTTTTTTTTAGCTATCAGGTTTGTGCATCAAAATCATTTTGAAGGAGACGCCATCTTGAAACCACATTTTTTACAAGCGGCAGTAAGATTAGCATCTGCACCTTCCGGTGCCATAAAGCATTCTTCTTTCACTCCTTTTTGTTTACACCATTTTTCCATTTCTTGATCGTATTCCTTCTGAAGCTCATCTTGTTTTGCATTAAGCTTTTCAACACATGCTTGAGCTTCGGCAGCCGCTTTGTTCGGATCTGTTGACTTTACAGAATTAGCACATGTTTTGCAAATGCTATCTCCGCTCTTACATTGTTCAGCTAATGCACTTTTAATTTTCGACAAATCCGATCCTGTTGTTTGCGTTGTTGCCGCAGGCTTTTCTTCCTTTTTCTCCTCTTTCTTTTCTTCTTCCTTCTTACCGTTCAGGGCTTCTTTGACACTTTCAGCCGTTGCGCGGTTATATTCGTTGACCAGCTCGGTTTTAACCTTGTTGCCTTTGGCATCATAGGTCACTTTATTACCCGCGCTGTCAGTAACGGTTCTGGAACCGTCCGGGCTTTTAACAACCGTTGTACCGTCTTTGGTGGTTGTGGTGGTGCCGTCCTTATTGACTGTGGTTACAGTCTTACCGTCTTTGGAGGTGGTGCGAACCGAACCGTCGCCAAGAGTTTCGACCTTTTTGCCGTCAGCGGTTGTCTGCGTGTTTTTAACATAGCCGGAAGTCTTTTTAAAGGCCTCTTCTTCGGCTTTAGCCTGTTCTTCCCGTTTGGTTGCATCACTGCGGAAGTCAAACATTCCGTTTTGTTTACTTTGTTCCGCGGTATCCATACCTTCGGTTACCGCCGTTCCGACACCGAAGCCGACACCGAGAATTTTACCCAAAGCCCCGTCACCGCCGATAGACTGGCCTTCATTGGCCGCATTGGCTACGTTTTTAACCGAGTTCGAGGCATTGTTGGCAATGTTGCCGACTTTGTTAATTCCGGAGAGAATGGTCGAACCACCGCCGGCTCCGTCATTTTCAAGCCATTTATTAACGCCGGTTTTATTATTGTTCACCGTTTCTTCCATTTGTTCCATATATTTCTTTTCCTGCTCACTGCAGTTACCGGCATTACATTTTTTCGTTAACTTATCAAGTGTTTCCTGAGCTTCGGCCCGGGCCTCGCGCGCCGCATTGGTTGAACCGGCGTCACGAATATTGTTAGACAGATTACCGGCATTGGTCGCAATATTATTGGCCAGAACTTGCCCGGAGTTGACAATCGTACCGGTTGCATTGGCCACAGCGCCGGCCGCATTAATAATACCGTCCAGTCCGCCGCCACCGCTCTTAATCTGAGCGGTCATATTGGAAACCGCAGATTTAACGTTGCTGACCGTCGATTTGGCCGCTTTATACATATCGCTGGCATTGCGGACCGCATTTAAACCGGCCGTAATCGAGCCTTTCAAATCTTTTAGTGACCACTTCTGCTTTTTCCCGGTAACCGTGACTTCCGGCAAAATCTGATTACAGAAAGTGCTGTTTTTATCCAAATCCTCATCGCAGTCGGTTACCTGACCGTCACTGCCCTGAATATCAGAGAAACCGGCCGGCAGATATTTACCAAAACGCAGGGTATTATCTTTGCCGGTGGTAAAATACTCGATAAACGGCGTCATCATCGATAAGAGGAACAAACCGATACCGATGTTGGCCAGGTGTTTCCAGTTCATTTTTCCGAAAATAGCGGCATAAGCAAGCGCAACCATACCGAAACCGGAAATAATGTAAGCGATGACCCGCAAATCGGCCAAGGTGGTGGTGGCTTTGCAGGCAATCAACAGAAAGACGTTACCGCCGATTTCATCCGCGCTGCACATTTTCGGCGCATTGGACTGAGCTTCGGCCAAATCTTCCTTGGCCTGCTCAATGATACCGTCGGCATCCTCCGCAGCGGCAATAGAGGCTTCCTGCGCATCTCGTTCCGCCATATATTCGGCAGCCGCTTCATCTTCATCCTGAGCATAAAAAGCATTGGCTTTCTGGTTGGCCGCATCTAAAGCCGTTTGAGCAGATTCCGCACTGGCTCGGGCAGCAGCCAAATCGGCCAGATCTTCATCGTCGCATTTGCCTTTGGCGCATTTTTCTTCAAGTTTTTCAATCTTTTTATTGGCCTTTTTCAGGTCTTTTTCCGCCGATTTCTGTTCTTTTTCAATAGCCTTGCGCTGCTCTTTTTCGGCTTTGGCTATGGCTTTTTCTTCTTTCTTAGCTTCTTTTTTGGCGGCTTTATTGTCTTTCTTAACGTCTTTCTCGACTTCTTTCTGATTTTTTTCAGCTGTTTTTAAATCTTGCTGAGCCTGCTTCAACGCTTCATTGGCCGCCTTCATTTCTTCCGGCGTGCTGGCGTTTTTCAAGCGTTCCTGAGCCGCCGCAACACCCTGCTGGGCCTGCTCGGTCAGTGCTTCCATATTTCTGATACGTTCATCCCCGGCATTCAAGGTGTCGGCATATTTTTCTTTGGAGGCGTCACGCTGGTCATATCGCTGCTGCTGTGCATCATAAATTGCCCGAGCTTCGTCACTTTGTCCGGCGGCGGCATTACGTGCCTGATTTTTGGCAATTGTTTCCTGTGTTTTTTTATCCAGTGTGCTCCAACCGCCGATTTCTTCTTCATCGGGAGCTTCTTCCTCTATAACCGGAGGTACGATTGATTGCGCCATAACCGGCACAACCATATAATTCAGGCCGAAACCAAAACAAAGCAGAAATGATAAATTTTTTATCAATTTAAGTAAGTTTCTCATAGCAGCCTCCTTGTTTAGTTCCGTCTCTTTAATAATTTTTTTCAGCCGATATAATATAAAAGCCTTCAGCTCCGTGTGATTAAATCATCCGTCATTTCTGATTGTCATTCGCACTAATCAAACTGTCCGTTATCATTTCGTCGGTGATGACATCGCTGTCAACCATATAGTTGATGATACCGGCGGTCAGCGCAATAACGACCAAACCTATGATGATCGCAACCAGCCATTTCCAGTTCAGGGTTCCGAAAAAGCCGCCGATAGCAATCGCGACAATACCGAAACCGGACACGGCATAAATAATCTCCCGCATTCCGCCGAAAATTTTAGCTCCGTGATTGGTTAAATCACTGAACAGGGCCTTGTCTTCAGCAAAGGAGTTTGTTGCAAATAAAATTGAAGAAACAGCAAACACCATTACTGAAAAGACCAGGAATTTCTTTAATTTTATGCACAACATCTTCTCACCCTTTTCCCGTAAATAATTTCTGAGCTTAGCCAGCAGATAAGCAAAAGGGAGGGTATATGGCGTATGTCTCGTTAAGTTTTCCATAGTTCCCTCCCTTTAGTTATCATTAAGCAGCTAAGCGCTGATTAAATATTACCGAAAGTCGTTGCCAAGCCGGCATCGGTAGAACCGGTTGCATATTCAACGATTGAACCGGCAGCAGCCAGAATACCCAGACCAACGGCCAAGCCTGCAAACCAAGTCCATTTTACTTTACCGATAATGGCCTGGAAGGCAATACCGACCAAACCGAAACCACCCAGAATAAAGGTAATGGTTTTTACGTTATCGAATACGTTACGGGTTTTTGTCTGCGCCGTGCTCATCAAGCTGGCACCGTCAGCCCAGGCATCCCCGCACAAACCCATTGCAACCAACAAGGTCAGGCAGCAAAGAGTTAAAATATTTCTCTTTAAAAATTGCATAATCTTTCTCCTTCAATTAATTTAGCAAAACTTCTTATACTCTTTTAGGATAGCTAATTTTTAGCATTTTTACCAGCCTAAAAAGACTTGGACAAAAAGAGATAACTCGTTGTTTTAATGCAATAATTTTTCCTGTAACAAAAAATTCACAGAAGTTAAATAAACCTAAACACCTTATTTCTACCCCTAAAAAGTAAATTTTTCTCTAATAAAGCCGAAATCAGAAAATCACTTTCCGGGAAAGCAAAGCCCCTATATTCCGACAAACGGAAAAATTTTTTTCAAAGCTTTGTGCATAAAATTATATCTGCTTGCCAAGAGTCGCATATTGAATTATCAAGGCTTTAGAGGGATTTTATTTTATGGGAAAAACGAGTTTAAAAACTTTTGTTTGCAGCTTTGTTTTCTCTTTGTTCACGATTTTGAGCGTAAACAAGGAGTTTTTTAGTGTTCCCAAACCCTCTGACACTGAAATTAAAATTCCCAACAAAAATATTTCCCTGTTTTTCAAGAGCCTGCCCTCTCCCGCCAAAGCAGCCAAAACCATTCCGGTTAAAAAAATTGCCTTGTCGGTGCCCGTTTCTCCCTCAACGGAAAAACTGTCCGAAGTTTCGGCAGAAGACCCCATCCCTCTGACTTTTGCCGGCAACGACATTGAATTTGATCTGAACGAAAAAACCGCAGAAGCTTCTGTCAAGGCCGCAGAGGCCGTTTCCGCGCCTCAGCCGGCTCCGCAACAGACGGTTTCCAAGGCGGAACCGGCGGCTCCTCCGGCTGAAAAGCCGCAGACCATGGAAGACAAAATTGCGGCAAATTATCAGGATATTATCGGCAGTGCTCCGCCGGTTGACGAAAACGAATTACAGCAGCCGATTGAAGACCCGGTTCCGTTCAGCAATAAAATCGTTCAGGCCAAAGTTCAGATTATCCGCCCCAACGAAGAACGGGCCCGGAAGAAGAAAATGACCACCGTTTCCCAAGAGCCGGAAACGGTTTTGGCGCAAGCGGACATTCCGATTACGCGGGAAGAAAAAGCCGAGCCGGCTCCCAAACCGGAGAACATTCTCGCCCCCGAGATTGCGGAGGAAGAGGAAAGCTTTATTATCGCCCGCGTTCCCGATGAAGACGACAGCGAAGGAAACAACGAAGACAACCTTGTCTCCGACAAACCGCTGCCGCCGACTTTCAAAGTCGCCAAAGCCGCACCGAACCCGGATACGGCGCCTGATTTTCCGTCCAAAGAGCAAATAAAAGTTTCCGCAGGGGAGCCGGAGAACCTGCTTATTCCGCTGGAGAAAGACCAGAGCGCCAAAATCGAGACCGCAGAAGCCAAAATTATCGACACTCCGAATGCCGATAAGCTGGCCATGCTGACAGGGAAAGCAACAATCCGCAGTATGACGGAAAATCAGGCGCCGGCAGAAAAGAAAGAGAAAGACGACACAACTTCCGGCTGGACAACTATGGCGGAAAAGAACAATGAAGACAGCGTCTGGGTTGCGGCCAAAGGCACCGGGCATCAGAGAAACCGCCAAATAACCAAAGAAGCATATTTTAAAAATGCCGACAATGTCGCCGTCAAACAGGCAATCGAAGCAGACAAAAAACTAAAAAAAGGCGGCAGCGGCGAAGTTAAAGTCGCCTCGGAGGTCGTCAACAACCTGCTGATACCCATTCCCGAGGATATTTTGAACGACCCCAATCTGACGCCGCAGCTGGTTTCCTCTGAAAAAGACAAAGACATCGAGCAGCAAGTCAGCGAACAGGAAGCAGCCGAACAGCCGGCCCCCGCGAAGCAGACGCAAACTTCGTCTTCAGGAAAGGAAAGCGGCGGTCTGTTTAAAAGCATTACGTCAATTTTCAGCAAAAACCAGACCGCAGACGGCAGCGCCAAAGACGAAAACGGCGGCGGCCCCAGCTTTTTTGACCAATTTACCGGAAAATCGCGCCAAAAGGCGACGACCGGAAAAATATTACCGACCGAAATACGCCTTGCTTTCCAACCGAACCGAGCCGAAATTTCCGGGGTTACCCTGAAATGGCTGCAGGCTTTTGCCAACAAGACGATAGAAGAAAAGAACGTCGGACTGGAAATCAGGATTGACGGCAGCAGCTCATATGAGCTCCAGCAAAAGCGGCTCAATCTGCTCAACAACATTTTGGCGTCAAGCGGGGTCGATTACCGCAAAATCAATACGGTTTTCACCACCAGGGAGCCCAATTCATTTATTATTCGGACAGTAAGACTCAACAATTCTAACGGAGGCATAAAGGAAAATAACGAGTGGCAAGACTACTATAAGGCCTGGTAAAGCCTTGGTAATAAGTTATGGCTTACGCTTGATTATTTATTTTTCAATATGTATTATAGGTAAAAATATGACAAAATATAGCTTAGGAAACACAGATATGAGCATAAATTTTCGGTTAGCTGCCGGATTACTGGGGGTATTTGTCCTTACCGCCTGCATGGGAACTTTGAGCCACCCGGTCGAAATTCCGCCGGAAGAAGTCGAATGTGACGAAAACGGCAACAAAGTCTGCACCCAAACCAATGCTGCGGCTCAACCGGCCGGCGGCATGCAGGACAGCGAATTTGTCAACTATACGAAAGTTGCGGCGGATTACCGCGAATACGGCGAAAGAACGCCGCGCGACCAGAATATTGTTGACGGCGGTGCCGGAAGCAACATGTCTGCGGCTATTCCCCCGTCTATCGAGAGCGAAGTTGTCGATTATGAAGAAGAAATCAAGGAAAACGATACCGGAATGTCTAACGGCAGCGGCGAATATAACGCCGAAGACCCGGTAGAAGACTGGCTGGCCGAAGAAGGGCAGACCCTGAAAGACCTGCTGACCGAATGGAGCGAAAGAGCCGGCTGGAGATTAATCTGGAATTCCAACCGCAATTACACGCTCACGGCCGGTGCGATGTTCCGCGGCCGTTTTGCCGATGTCAGCTCCGCGTTAATCAGAGCTTTTGCCAGAGCCCGGCCGGCACCGATTGCCACTTTTTACAAAGGAAACCGCGTCTTAGTTGTTGAGACCATGGAGGATGAAAATGCTTATGAATAAGATTACCAAGTACAGCCTGGGCGCTTTAATGGTCGCAATTGCGGGTTCCTGTTCGCTTTCAACCAAAATGGATGCGACCATTGACCGCGAGGTTGAAGCAACGACGCAGCTGAAAGAGACGGCCAAAATTCCGGACAAAGCTCTTAACGACGACGTGGTTCGCGTCAAAAACGACATCTGGCTCGGCGATTCAAGCCAAATAGAATATGAAGGCCAGCCTATTCCGTCATATCTGGAAGGGAAAGACGGCATTACCTTAATCAGCAACCGTCCGATTACGCTGTATGAAATCGGCGATATGATCAACAAAATTACCGGAATGCGCGTCAGTTACGCAACACATTTGGAAAAAGAAGTTTTAAGCAACGGCGCCAAAAACAAGCCGACGGCACAGGCTATCAACGCGGACTGGACCGATCCCAGCAAGATGCTGGTTTCCTATCAGGGGCCGCTGAGCGGGCTGTTGAACGAAATCGGTTCCCGTTTCGGCATTTGGTGGAAATATGACCGTAAAGAAATTTATTTTTACAAATTCGTTACCAGGACTTTCGTTTTATATACGCTGCCGAGCACGCCGTCCCTTTCGGTTAATGTCGGCGGTTCTTCACAGGGCAGCGGCGGTTCGTCTTCCATCTCACTGCAAAGCAGTACCAAGATGGATTTCTGGAAGAATATTGAAACTGCCATAAAGAACATGCTGGACAAAGATTCAAAGTACACGATGGATCCGTCCAACGGTACGATTACCGTCAGCGCAACACCGAACGACATTAAAAAGGTGGCTAAATACATTAACGAGCAAAATACCCGCTTGTCACGTCAGGTGGCCATCAGCGTTAAAGTTCTGCAGGTCAGCATTGACGACAGCGATCAATATGGTTTGGACTTGTCTGCCGTTTGGAAAAGTCCGCAGGGCGAAAGCATCGGCGTTTCCAGTATTGCCGGCGGTTTGGGGCAAGACGTCACCAAGAACCTGACAATGACCCTGCTGCCCGGAAACGTTACCGTTAACGGTGCGCTGCAGGCTTTGTCAACTCAGGGAACGACCAACCTGATTACCAGCGGTACGGTTACCACGCTGAACAACAAACCGGCTCCGATTCAGGTTGTTAAAAAGCAGAACTATATTTCGGAAATTACCAAAACCAACAGCGGCGGCGATGCCAGCTACTATGACGTTTCGACAGAGACCGAAGAAATCGAAACCGGTTTTACCATGGACGTTTTGCCGCGTATTCTGGAACACGGACGGTTAATGCTGATGTTTAACCTAACCCTTTCGGATTTGATTTCGTTGGAAAAAGTCAGTCTGGATGACCGTACCGACGGCGAGACCAGCGAAGGCGGCGGACAATATATTCAGAACCCGATTATCGAATCCCGCGGGTTTACGCAGGAAGTTGCGATGAAATCGGGGCAGTCTTTGGTACTGACCGGTTATGAACGGGTTGAAAATACCAGTGAAAAATCCGGTGTCGGTTCGGCCAACAACTCACTGCTCGGCGGTACGGCCGCAGCCAGCAAAACCAGAAGCATTCTGGTCATTATCCTGACGCCGGTGGTTCTGGATTCTCCGTTATCTCCGGAATCAAGAATGAAAGATTAATATAGGAAAAAACAAATGGTGCTGGAAGACGCTAAGTTTCAAGATCAAGACTTTGATTCGAATGTTAACCGTTCCTGGGGAACGGAGATTAACATCGAAGGAACGTCTTACGCCACCAGTTTGTTCTGGCAGCCCTTGCAGAACAAAGACGATCCGTATGCGGAAGTGGAAGAAGCTTCCGCCGGCGTTTTGGAAGGGGCTGACCTTTTCTGTATCAAACCGGGCAAAGCGCCGCAGTTCGGTATTTGCGTCTCGCATGAAGGATATAAGTCGGGAACACCGGCCGCGGCGGTTTCTCTGGCCACAGCATTAAGCGACCGCTCTTCTTTCGTCGGCGTATTCAAAGTCAAAAACGGCTGGTGGTACACCTGCGTCCGTAACGATATTATCCTGTCTGACGGCGATATGCTCTTTCTTAACGAGGAAGACGCCAAAAACCAGTTTCTGTCGATGTTGGCCGTGCCGGACTGGGGCCGCAAAATTGCTCCGCCGGAATGGGAAATTGAAGAGACCGAATATCCGGAATTAGGAAAACTTTTACAACGCGGTGCCAAAGGCAAACTGCAAAAGATTAAAGCGTTGCGGGGAACCAAGCTGATTGCGGTTATTGCCGTTTCCGGCATTATCGGTTTCTGGCTGCTGTCCAGCATTATCAGCAGTTTGTTTTTCAGTCCGCCGAAACGGCCGATTATCGCCCCGGTTCAGCCCAAAATCGTTAAACCGGTGGAGGAACCGCCCGAGATAAAGCCGTGGGAGCGTTTAAATAACCCGACAGATATTATGTTGCAATGTCGTGACGGCATCAATGCATTAATTCGAATTATGCCTCCGGGCTGGAAAATCGGCGGTTTATCCTGCGGACCCAGCGGTGTAACCACGTTCTGGACTCGAGAAGTCGGCCGTATCAGTTGGATTGACAAGGCTTTAAACGTGTCCGGCATTAATTTTTCGGGCAAATCGGTTTCCGATGACGGAAATACGATGATGGTTTCTGTTCCTTTAAATAAGGTTGATATTATCTCGTCGCCGCCGCAATATATGGACGTGGATTTGAAAAACGTACTGAACAATATGTTTCAGGCTATCGGGCAGGAGATTTCTCTGACAAGTTTTTCTTATACTTCGCCGCGCAATAATATATATCGTTCAGTCAAATTCAGTTTTGACTCGATGCAAAATCCGTCGGTCTGGAATGATTTATTAACAAAATTTTCAGGACTTGAGATTAATAATATAAAATATGACGTTACCAGCAAGAAGTGGCATTATGAGGGAGCAATCTATGTATTATAATATCAGAAACAGTTTAGGCATTACAGCTCTGGCGCTGATTATTGCAGCCGCAGCCGGGCAGCCGGCTTATGCCCAACTTCCGAATTCAGGTGCAGCCAATGCCCTTCCGAGCGAAATAACGCTGAACGATACCGACGACGACAGCGGCTTGCTGGTTCCGCCTTCGTTAAATGATGATGCTCCGACAGAACTTCCGGCGCCGCAGTCTGACGATGAAGCGATTATTCCTCTGACCGGGCCGGATCAGAATGCATCAAATGACTTAAATCTGCCGAATTTGAACGGTGACAGCGGTTTATTGCCGCCGGATAACAATGCGGCCAACAATACGGCCCCGATACAGCCTATGACTGCAGCCAATCAGGCTCCGTCAGCAGGGTTGCCTGCCGCCGCGCCGCAAGTGCAGCCGGCTAATCCGACCTTGTCCCCGCTGTCCAGACCGCAGCCGATGACACCGGAAAGCAGCAACTTCGGCGAAGGAATTTTATCGCAGGTTGACAATGAATTATTTAACCAGATGTCTGATTTGGAAAAACAAACCAGCTTGCTGACTTTGGAACTGCGCCGGGAAAAAGTTAAAAACGAGATTGCCGCAATTAAAGCCGCCCGGCAAAAGGCCGTTGATGAAATTAATGAGAAAAAAGCGGAAAAAGAACGGCAGCGGATCGAATGGGAAAAAGAGCAGGAACGCAAACTGCTGGTAGAAGAGCAGAAGCTGAGAGAGCTTAACATTGCCTATGAAAAGCTGAGACAGGAAAATATTGTCAACGCATATAAAGAGCAAATGCTGGATACCAACCAGAAATGGATTGAAAACAATGCCCGTTTGTACGGAGAAATCGTTAAGACCGAGGAAGACAGAGAAAAACTGGTCAAGAACTTTAAAATGAAGCTTAACCACTTGGCTCAGTTAGCTTCCAAGGCAGCCGACGCCGCAGAAACGGCAAAAAAGAATTACAGCCGCGAATTGGCCAATCTGCAAACGCAGATTTCCATCCTGAAATCACGACTGGAGGCGGAAAAGCTGGCCAGAGAAGAAGAAAATACGGCAAAGAACAAAGACAAGACCAATCCTTTTGCTTCGGCCTCGGAAGAAAATGCCGAAGAGAAAAAGAATCAGAAATTGTCTGACGAATACGCGATTATGGAAATCAGCGGAAAAGGCAACGAACTGGCGGCCAAATTAATCAATAAGAGCGGTTCTTCCTTTATGGTTCAGAAAGGAACGGTTCTGCAGAGCGGTCATACGGTTGACGAAATTTCGCAGACTTATCTGCGGGCTGACAAAAACGGCACCAAAGATTATTTATACTTTGCCGCCGGCGGCGTACTTGACCGTGAACCGGTCAGATCTTCCGCCGCCAGAGCCGGAATTACCCCGCTGCCGCAAAGGGGCGGAAACGGCGACAATGATTTGGAACCCCTGCCAAGCTTGAATTCAAGTCAGGGATTGCCCAGCCTTCGTGAAGGGATGTTTATCAGGTAAGTAAAAAAATGGCCGACGAATCAGAAATTCAAGAAGCTGCTTCCGACGCCGGAAAGACTTCAGGTCAGGTTATCGGCGCCTCAGAAGCAGGCGGAGGAAAGAAATATAATCTGATTGATGACCTTTTCAGCGGCGGGAACAAGCTTCTGACGCTTCCGGGTTCTTCGCTGGTTATCAATGACGATACCCGGCGTTTGCTGGCTTTGTTTGCCGATGGGCGTTTTCTGGTTGTCGAATCTCATAAATTTGACGGGCGCGTTTTAAGTTTCGAAGTTCTGGCCCGCAAAAAACATCTGAACATCAGCAAACCGACCTATGTCAGCCAAAACGAAATCAATGCCGTTTACGCTTACGGCGAACGCGCACAGCCGATGTCGGACATTGAGGGCGATGAAGACCTTGACCAACTGCAAATGCAGAAAGACTTCGTTAACGTAATTGCCCGGGCGGCCGCGGTAAAGGTGTCAGACGTTCACGTTGTGGTGGCCGACAGCACGCAGATTATGTTTCGCGTCAACGGTATGATGCAAACGGTGATGGAGTATAACAAAGACTGGGGCGAATCTTTTGTCCGCGCCGCTTTCGCTTCGGCAGACATTTCCGACTCAAACTATGCGCAAAACGAGTTTCAGGGCGCCCAGAAACTGGGATCAACACCGTTGCGCGGCTCCAAAGGCAAATTGATGCTGCCGCATAACGTTCTGGCTATCCGTTTGCAGTTTAACCCGATTGCGTTCGGTTCGCAATATTTGGTCATGCGTCTGCTGTATGCCGATGAAAATCCTGACGGTAGCGGCGATTTGCAGGCTCTGGGTTTCGGCGAATATGAAGAAAACCTGTTTTACCGGCTGCGGGCGGTTCCGACCGGATTGAGTGTTATTGCCGGGCCGACCGGTTCGGGAAAATCAACAACCCTGCAACGCAACATGATTAAACTGTTGCAGGAAAAAAATTACGAAATTAACCTGATTACGGTGGAAGACCCGCCGGAATATCCTATTCCCGGCGCCCGGCAGATGCCGGTTACCAATGCCAATACCGAAGAAGAAAAGGCCGAAATGTTTACCAAGGCATTGTCGGCGGCACTGCGTTCAGACCCGGACGTTATGATGGTGGGCGAAACTCGTGCTTTGGCTACGGCAGAATTAACTTTTAAGGGGGCATTATCCGGACACGGCGTATGGACGACCCTGCACGCCAACAGCGCCCCGGCGATTATCACCCGACTGCGAGACATGGGGATTCAGCCATATATGCTGGCGGATCCTGAATTGGTTAAGGGGTTGATTTCACAACGTTTGTTCCGCAAATTATGTCCGCATTGCCGGGTCTCTGTCAAAGAGAGGCTTAACGACCCGGCGGTCAAGCGGCTGAAGATTGCCTTGGGCGATTTCGGTATTGAAAATACCTATGTGCGCGGACCGGGGTGCAAATTTTGCGACAACAAGGGAATTAAAGGGCGTATGAGCGTGCCGGAAATTATTTTGCCGGATGCGGTTTTTCTGGAGCTGATGATTGCCGGCGAAACCCGCAAAGCAATTGATTACTGGACCAGCGATTTGAACGGGCGGCCGTTGAAAGATGCCGCAATCGAACGTATGCTCAAGGGCTATATTGATTTGGACGAGGTTGAGCGCTGGTGCGGCCTGCTTGACCAACGTCCGGCTTACTAGGAGGATTTTATGGCACAAGACGATAAAAAACGTTCCGAGACATTGACCCGCGCAATGAAAAGCGTCGGCGCGGTTGAAATACAGTATGCCAAACTTGTTACAAAAATGTCTAACAAGACAAGACTGAAGATGTATCGGAAAATAGCCTCACTGATGTCTAACCGCTTTTCGCTGATGGATGCGCTTGATTTGCTGTATGACGGCGCCAGCAACGGCGGCAAGAGTCCAGGCGAGCCGATTGCAATCGCCATTGCAGCTTGGTCCAAGTCTTTGCAAAACGGTTTGACGTTTGCCGACGCCCTGAAAGGCTGGGCTCCGGCGCGTGAAAGACTGATGCTTTCCACCGGTGACGTCTCTAATCTTGAAAGCGCTTTATTAAACCTGATTAAAGTAACGGAAGGAACAACCAAAATGGTGCGTCCGATTGTGGGGGCTATCGTTTATCCGGCATTCCTGATGTTTATGTCGGTATTGATTTTGTATGGTATCGGCGCCTACATGGTGCCGCCGATGCAGGAAGCCGCCCCGAATGTGCGCTGGCGCGGATCGGCGAAAACACTGGTTGACGTTTCCGACTGGATCAGAACCTACTGGACGGTTGCTTTTGCGACTCTGCCGACAGTGATGGCGATTATTTACCTGACTATCGGCATTTGGCGGGGTTTAATCCGTTCATTTTTCGACAATTTGCCGCCATGGTCGTTGTATAAAGTCTTTTCAGGCATCAGCTGGCTGCTGGCGATGTCTGCTCTGGTCAAAAGCGGTACGCCGGTTTCAACCGCATTACAGGCACTGCGGCGTGATGCAAACCCTTATCTGCGGGAAAGAATCGATAAGACGCTCATCTTCGTCAATAACGGTGACAACCTCGGCCAGGCTCTGGAAAAAACCGGGCTGGATTTCCCGGACAGGGAGATTATTGCCGACCTGAAGATTTATTCCGAACTGGACAATTTTGAAGAGGCAATGGACAAGCTGGCCAATGACTGGCTGGAAGAATCGGTCTATGTTATTGAGCAAAAAGCCAGCGTTCTGAACATGGTTGCTCTGCTGTCCGTCGGCGGCGTTATTGCCTGGGCGGTTATGGGCGTTTTCGATATGCAAGACCAAATCACCAGCGGAATGGGATAAGACAATGAAAAAAATAAAAGATTATCTGCTTTTTCTGAAACAGCGTTTTTATTCTTACCGTCGTGCGGTTAAGCTGGATCAGAAAATTATTATTGCCATTACGGTTATGACGGCGGCGATTATTATTGTTTTGGCCTGGATTATCCGGCCGAATCCCAAAATTGAAATCGCGGCAACCCAACTGGCACAAACAGCCAACAACATCCGGCTGTTTTATCAGACCAAACCGGGATATTGGGGGCTCAACACCGAAACGGTCATCAAAAACAATTTGGAAGCCGGCGGCATGCTGATTGACGGCAAACTGCAAAACGCTTTCGGCAAACCGGTTATTATCGGTGAAGATGAACAAGGCAGCATTATCATGCCGGGAACGCGTCATTTTACGGTTACGTTTCCCGAACTCAACAAAAGCGAATGTACGGTTATGGCCGCTTTTCGGCTGAACGAAAGGGAGAGCCTGAGCCTGTTGCAGATGATTATCAGCAACGGCGAACAGCGCTATGAATTTAACTGGGGCGGAAGTAATCCGCTGCCGATTACCAAACAAGACGCAGCCAAATATTGCGGCAAAAACAATATTGTTTCCTGGTGGTTTGAATAAAGTTTTATTTTTTATGACTAAAGTTATAAATAAAGAGCAAAAGATATAGCTAAAGCCAGAATTGTAACAAAATTTTAACCTGTTATAATTATGATAGAATGCAGTTGAACTAAGGAGAAAGAAAATGGTTAACTTACTTGAAAAAAATGAACAGACCGGCCGTTCCATGGTGGAAATGCTCGGCGTGCTCGCAATTATCGGCGTTCTGTCTGTCGGCGGTATCGCAGGTTATTCAAAAGCAATGACAAAATTTAAAATTACCAAAACAATGGATCAGGTTTCCATGATGGTAGCCAATATCCGTACTTTGTATTCCGGCCAGCGCAATTATTCCGGTTTGGCGACAGGAAATGCATTAGATATGGGTGTCGTTCCGGCTGAAATGGAAGGGGCTGACTCTGCTGTAGGTGCTAATACTCTGGTTAATGCTTTCCAAGGTGCAGTTACCATCGGAACAGTTAATTACAATCAGCAAACAGCCTCTGCGTTCAGAGTTTCGTATGAAAACATGGGTCAGGAAGCTTGCGTCCAGCTTATTACGTCTGACTGGGGTTCCGGCGCATCTTCCGGTTTTATCGGTATTCAAGTCAGTGATGCAGCGCCGCAAGGTCAGAATGCTCCAGCCTTTGGTAATGCCGCGGTTAAAGGTGCCGCTGCATGGGATAATATGCACTTACCGGTTACACCGGCAGATGCAGCCACGACTTGCGCTACAGATGATGGTTATACAACAATCACTTGGTATTACATGTAGTTGTATAAGTGCTTAAGAAAAACCCCGGTTATGCCGGGGTTTTTTATATCCCACGGCAAAAAAAGAGCGTTTAATTTGCGGTTTGAGCTTAAAAATGTCATAAAAGATTAAATAAATATTATTCTTTTTAATGTTAAACTGACCCCATGTTTGGTTGAGGGCGATAATTATTTGTGACAGAGTCTGACAAAGGATAAATTTCCGCAGAGATTCAACAAAACGCCGCAGAAAATGCTCCTTTGCCTTAAATTATAAAAAACTAAAGAGGAAAACATGGTTAAACTAAATGAAGTTTTGTTCTCGGATATCTACATTACGCCGGACAAAATTGCCTACATCCCCGACAACGTTACGCCTAACGGACTGGAGGTTTTGGAAGCCGAAGATTTTGACGATTTTTTTGACTTGATAGAACAGTCATGGGACGGCAACAACCCCAGTTATTCGGTTATGTTTGACGAGATTTTTTATCGCGTGGAACGAACGGTTTCCATTTACGGCATTCAATACTGCGCCCGTAAAATGCCAAAACAAGTGCCGCCGTTCAACAGTCTGGGATATCCGGTTGAACTTTCACAATACCTGCTTTCCCTCAGCAATGCTTCGGGGCTGATTCTCTGCGCCGGCCCGACCGGTGCCGGTAAAACAACCACTATTTCCAGCCTGATGAAAGAATATCTGACGATGGAAGGCGGCTTTGCCTACACAATCGAAGACCCGACCGAAATGCCGCTGGACGGCGTTTATCATTCGGTTGCGGGAGGTCTGGGCCTGTGCAAGCAAACGCTGCCGCCGAACGGCAACTGGGGCGAGGGCTTAAAATCGGCTTTGCGCTCCAAACCGCGCTTTATTATGGTCGGCGAAATCCGTACCCCGGATACGGCAAGTGAAGTTTTGCGCGCCGCCACTTCGGGACACCTGGTTTTGTCAACCATTCACGCCAACAACATTACCGATGCGATTAACTCGGTGGTTAAATACGCCTCCTCCACAGCGATGAGCGAAGAACTGGCTTATGACCTGTTTTCCCGCGGTATGCTGGGCGTGCTTCACCAAACCCTGCACGGCGTAAAAAACAAAACGCCGCTGGTCAGCTATTTGTTTACCAATCCGGATTCAACCCGGGGCGATCAGGTTCGCGGCATTATTAAAGGCGGCAAACTGAATCTGGCAACTTCTATCGAAACCCAGATGACCCGTATGAGCCGCGGCAAAAATATTTTTCCGGAAATATAGAACTGTTGTTTTGAACAAAAATCCCCGGACATTCCGGGGATTTTTTATGGCTGATGCTCCGGTCATGCCTCTCCCGGCGGGTGAGACAACAGAGGACCGAGAAAATGATATTCTGCGGCATGGATTATCCGGTCAAGCCGGATAATGACAGAGAGAGGAGAGCGTCGGGCAATGACATAAATAGTGTAATGACAGAGAGACCTCTGCCATCTATTGCCTCACCTGCCAGGTGCGGCTTGACCGGAGTATCCGGAGGAATGGAAGCAGAACAGCCTTTAATCTTTACCGATTTGAACATTCCGGTTAATATGCACCGACAAAATAATGCCGAACGATGCCATAATCGACAGCATAACCGTTCCGCCGTAAGAAATCAGCGGCAAAGGAATGCCGACCACCGGAATAAGCCCGAGAACCATTGAAATATTGATAAAGACATACATAAAATAGTTGGTTGCCAAACCGATAGCCACCAGTTTACCGAAATAGCTGGTGCTTTTGAGGGCAAAAGAATAACTGTAAGCCAAAATCAAAAAGTTCAGCACCACAATCAGCACCGCCCCCATCATGCCGAATTCTTCGGACAACATGGTAAAAATAAAGTCGGTATGTTTTTCCGGCAGAAAATTCAAATGGCTCTGCGTGCCTTTGAGAAAACCTTTGCCAAACACGCCGCCGGAACCCAGCGCAATTTTGGACTGAATAATATGATAACCGGCCCCCAGGGGATCCCGCTCCGGATCCAGAAAAGTCAACACCCGGTTGCGCTGATAATCATGCAGAAAAGCCCAGGCAATCGGCATGGAAACCAAACCGCCGATGAACACCACCGCAAACTTCCAAACCTGAACCCCCACCGCAAAGAAAATCGCCCCGGTGGTAAACAGCAGCATCAGCGCCGTTCCCAAATCCGGCTGTAAGATAATCAGGGCAGCCGGAAACAAAGCCATCAACAGCGGCGGAATAATCCCTTTGGTGCTCTCAATCGTTTGCAGCGAAGAGGTATGAAAATAACGCGCCAAAACCAGCACCATGGCAATTTTCATCAGCTCGGAAGGCTGCAATTTAAAAAAGCCGAAATTAATCCAGCGCTGCGCCCCCATGCCGATATGCCCGGTAATATCGACAATCACCAGCAGCACCAGCGTCCCGAAATAAAAAAGATAAGCATAGCGCATCAGCCACCGGATGTCTATCAGCGCCAGAAACAGCATCAAACCGAAACCGATGGTAAAACGAACCAGTTGGTTAACCGCCCAAGGCTGCCAGTTGCCGTTGGCCGCCGAATAAAGCATAATGACGCCGATAGCCGCCAGCGTAATAATCAGCAGCAAATAAGTAAAGCTCAGGTTTGCCAGTTTTTCGCGAATGGTCAGCGTCTGATTGCGAAAAGTTGTTTCATAAGGCTTATACATCATTCAACCGTCCTAACTTTCTCATTAACCGGGTCAAGCTTCAGCGTCTCCAGCAGCAGTTTGGAGGCAATCGGCGCCGCCGCCGAAGAACCGCCGCCGCCGTGTTCAACCAAAACAGCTACCGCGTAACGGGGATTGTCATGCGGCGCATAGGCAATAAACAAACCGTGATCCCTGTATTTCCAGGGAAGCTCGTTTTGTTTCAGCACCCGTGTCTGCCGCTCTTTCATCGTAATCCGGCGCACCTGGGTCGAACCGGTTTTACCGCTCATCATTTGCCCGTTATAGTCAAAATGCGACCGGTAAGCCGTACTGCCCGGAATATTGACCACGGCAAACATGCCGTCTTTAACCAGCTTGATATTTTCATCGGCAACGTCAATTTTTCGGATAGTGCTTTTATCCTTAACTTTGGTAAACGTCGGTTTAACCTCATAACCGCCGTTGGCAATCCGGGCAACCATGGTTGCCAGCTGCAGCGGGGTGGTCAGGATATAGCCCTGCCCGATACCGGAAATCACGCTTTCTCCCTGCTGCCAGGGCTCGCCGAAACGTCTCAGTTTCCATTCTTTGTCCGGAATCAAACCGGCCTTTTCGTTTTCAAGACCGACGTCAATTCTGCTCCCGAGCCCGAAACGGCGCGCCATATCGGCAATTTTTTCAATTCCCAGCCGCAAAGCCACTTCATAAAAGAAAATATCGCAGGAATGCGCCAAAGCCTCCACCACATTCAAACTGCCGTGACCGCCGCGTTTCCAGTCATGGAAAATATGGTTGCCCAAAGTCATCTGCCCCGAGCAGTAAAAATGCGTATCCGGCTTGATGACTCCGGACTCCAGAGCCGCCAATGCCACCAAAACCTTAAACGTCGAACCCGGAGAATATTGTCCGGAAATTGCCTTGTCGGTCAGCGGGCGCTTTTCATTATTCAGCCAGGCTTTCCAGTCCGTATTGCTGACACCTTTGGTCATCAAATTCGGATCAAAGGACGGCGCCGACACAAAAGCCAGAATTTCGCCGGTATTTACATCCAGCAGAACCGCCGCGCCGCTTTCCTCGCCAAACAGCTCAAAAGCCTTCTGCTGCAAACGCGAATCAATCGTTAAGGTCAGCGGCTGGCCGGGAATACCGTCATTTTTTTCGATTTCTTTCATAATGCGCCCATAGGCGTTGACTTCCAGCTTCAGACTTCCGCCTTTGCCGCGCAGTTCTTTTTCATAGCGCTTTTCAATGCCTGACTTGCCGATTTTGAATCCCGGAACCTGCAGCAGCGGGTCATCGTCCTGTTTGGCTTCCTTCTCATTGACGGCCGCCACATAGCCCAGAATATGCGCCATGCTCGGCCCGAAAGGATAATCCCGGCTTAACCCCTCGTCAATATATATCCCCGGCAAATCGGCCGCATTCAGCTGAATGCGCGACACTTCCTCCCAGGTCAGGTTTTCCTTAATCTTAATCGGCACAAAACTGCGGTTGCGTTTCATGTCTCTTTTGATTTTTTCCTCTTCGTCCGCCGACAAAGGCATAATCTTCTTAAACGCATCCAGCGTTTCCTGCACGTTCGGCGTCTGCTCGGCCACAATCAAAGCCTGAAAATTCTGCGTATTGGTGGCAATCATTACGCCGTTGCGGTCATAAATCACTCCCCGCGGCGGAATCAGCAGACGGGTTGAAATCCGGTTTTCGTCCGCCAGCGTTTTATAGCGGTCGGCCTGATACACCTGCAGGTAATAAAGCCGTCCGACAATCACCAGCAGCAAAAAAAACTTTCCCAGCGCCATAATCAGCGAACGCCGGATTAAAACCTTTCCCTTGTCGTTGTCGCGGTTCATCTCAGCCCTCGTCTTTCATCAGCTTGTTCTGCACAAAAGCGTTGACTAAGCCGATAACCGGATAAAAAGCGATTGTAAACAAGAGGTTGAACATCAACATCGACAGCGGCAGGAACTGACTGTAATAAACCGAAACCAACAGCCAGCGGCTGAACATCGTAATCAGGCAGAACACGGCAAAACCGTACCAGGTAACCACAAAAGGTTTGCCGTTCAAATAAACCGCCAGATTGCTCACCAGCAAATACATAATCAGACAGGCAAAAATATTGGCGCCGAAAGGTGCCGAGGTGACAATATCCTCAACCAGTCCCAGAAAATAAACCGAAAACAGATTAAAAATATCCGGACGATGCAGCATCCAGAAAAAAACGCACATCAGTCCCACTGCCGGCCGCAGATTGTTCGCCGCGGCAAAATTCAGCGGCACATAAGACATCAAAACCAAAATGATTGACGTCAGCAGCGGCAGAAGCTTCTGCAAAGATGCGGCAAGATTTTCACGTAATTCCTCACTCATGCCTCATTCTCCGGTCTGCTCCGGCTGGATGATTTCCTCCTGCTGCAACATATCCGCCAAACCATAATCGACGATTTTGACATATTCCAAACGGTCAAGATTGCCGAATGTTTTGATTTTAATATTGTTCTTTTCAACCGAACTTACCTTGCCGATGGGCAGGCCAGGCGGAAAAACGCCCGCAACGCCGGAAGTAACCACCCGGTCGCCGATAGACAGTTCGGCATCCAGCGGAATAAACACCAGTTTGGGAATTGACGTATTGTCGCCGGAAAGAATACCCCGCACCCTCGTCCGTTCGACAATAACCGGAATTTTCGAGTTAATATCGGTAATCAGGATAATTTTGGAATACATCTTGCCGACCTGTTCGATACGCCCGATAACCCCGTTGTCGCTCAGAACCACCTGCCCCTTTTTCACGTTTTTGCTGCCGCCGGTATAGGCAATCAACGAATGCGAAAAGGCGTTCCCCTCCTCGGCAATAACCCGCGCCGTAACATAAGTCGCTTCCGGCGGCGGCGTATAATTCAGCAGATTGGAAAGCAGTTTGTTTTCAATTTCCAGCGCCCGGGCATGGTTGCTCATCATAACCAGCTGGCGGTTTTCTTCCCTCAGGCGGTTGTTGTCTTCATGAATTTGCTTAAGTTCGCGAAAATAATCATAAACTCCGGCCAAAGCCCGCGCCGGAATAACCAAAACATCAATCAGCGGGCTGACCACGTCTGTTGCAACCGATGACGTCTTTTCAATAATCACCGTATCGGTTTTATTCACCAGCATCATCACAAAAGCGGATAAAAAGAGCAAAACAATCGCAAACTTCTTTACCAGAAGCCGGATGTTGCTCAAATGCATAAATAAAACTTTCCGCCTTTTCATTAATCAATCCGCAACAGAAAATTAAGAATTAAAAATAGATAAAAACCTGATAAAGGGGGCTGCCGTTCCTTCATTTTTCACAGTATATAATCAGATACCTAAGAAAAAAATTTAAAAGAACGCCTCCCCCTTTGGCAAGTTTTCATCTAGTACATGGTGGACAAGATACCTCTGAACTTGCGGAACTCGTCTAATGCCCGGCCGGTACCCTTAACCACGCAGGCCAACGGATCTTCGGCAATCGAGACAGGCAGGCCGGTTGCATTGCGCAGAACCTGATCCAGATTGGTCAGCAAAGCGCCGCCGCCGGTCAGAACAATACCTTTGTCAACGATATCGGCAGCCAGTTCCGGCGCAGTATTTTCCAAAGCAACCTTAACCGCTTCAACAATCTGCGAAACCGGCTCAGCCAGACTTTCGGCAACCTGGCGTTCGGAAATAACAATTTCCTTCGGCACGCCGTTCATCAAATCGCGGCCTTTAATTTCAACCGTACGGCCTTCGCCTTTCTCCGGAGGACAGGCGGAACCGACTTCTTTTTTAATCTTTTCGGCAGAGCCTTCGCCGACCAGCAGATTGTGATTGCGACGAATGTAAGAAATAATCGCCGCATCCATCTTATCGCCGCCGACGCGGGCGGAACGGGCATAAACGATACCGCTCAAAGACATAACCGCAACTTCGGTGGTACCACCCCCGATATCAACCACCATACTGCCCGTCGGCTCGGTAACCGGCAGATTGGCACCGATTGCCGCGGCCATCGGCTCTTCAATCAGCCAAACCTTACGGGCACCGGCAGCTTCGGCAGATTCCTGAATGGCACGGCGTTCAACCGCGGTCGAACCGGAGGGAACGCAGACAATAACCATCGGCGAAGCAAAAGTGCGGCGGTTGTGAACCTTGCGGATAAAATATTTAATCATTTCTTCGGCGATTTCAAAATCGGCGATAACACCGTCGCGCAGCGGACGAATGGCGCTGATGTTTCCCGGAGTACGCCCCAGCATCAATTTAGCATCGTTACCAACGGCCAGAACTTGTTTTTTGCCGCGGAATTCTTCAATTGCAACCACGGAAGGTTCATTCAGGACAATACCTTTTCCCTTCACATAAACCAGGGTATTGGCCGTACCCAGGTCAATTGCCATATCTGCTGATAACCAGCCCATTATATTTGCAAGCATTTATTATATCTCCGGATTATTTAAATTTACTATTATTTGAGTTTTATAACCCTTTACGTTATTGTGCAACCCTTATAATCGTTTTTTAACATCAAAAATGACTTTTTCCCGCTCTTCCGGACTCCCCTTATAACAGGAGTCGAGCACGATATCGGCGGCAAGTTTATTCTTAAACCAGGTCATCTGTCTTTTGGCATATTGCCGGGTGTGCAGCTTAGCCTGCGCCGAGGCTTCGTCCAGCGAGCATTTTCCTTCGACAAAAGCCAGCAGTTCCGGCACGCCGAGCGCCTTCATCGCCGGCAGGCGGCTGTCCAGCTTTCTGGCCGCAAGCTCCGCTGCCTCTTTAAGCGCTCCGGCTGCCAGCATTTGTTCCCAGCGCCGGTAACAGCGGCTGTCCAGTTCCTCACGTCCGGGAATGATTTTAATAACCACAAACGAGGCTTCGGGCAGCTTTTTCACCATCGGTTTCCGGTGCCACACACTCAGAGGCACGCCGGTATCCCGCCAGACTTCAAAAGCCCGGCGTACCCTGGTAGTATCATTCGGGCTCAGCCTTTTCGCCGTCGCCGGATCGTATTCCCGCAGCTTTTCATGCAGAGCCTGCACGCCGTATTCCCGCAGCAATGCTGCCACTTCCTGTCTAACCGCCGCCGAAGTTTCGGGTATGGGCGTGGTTCCGTTAATCAGATTGTCCAGATACAAACCGGTACCGCCCGCCACCACCGGCAGCTTCTGCGCCAGCCAGGCGCTGCGGATTTCCGCCGCTGCCAAATTCAGCCAATCCACCACCGAACCGTTGACATCCGCCGGAAAAATCTCATACAGCCGGTGTGGTACCCGTGCCTTGTCAGCAGCAGAAGGAACCGCTGAAATTATCGGCGTATCCTGATAAATCTGCATGGAATCCGCATTAATCACCACGCCGTTTAAAGCCTCGGCCAAATCCAGCGCCAAACCGGACTTGCCGGAAGCCGTCGGACCGGCAATTACCACCACCGGATGCTTCAAAACCGTCATTGCGCAACAAAATCCTTTATTTAAACTAATTTTATGTTATTGTAGCCCTCAAGTTTTGATATTTTATTAAGAAAGCTCTGCAACACAATGAAAAAAACTCTGTTTACGTTATTCTCCCTGCTGTGCCTGTGCCGGGAAGCCGGCGCTTTCAGCGTCACGCATGACTTCACCGTTTTCATCGGCCCTTTTAATGCCAGTCAAACATCCTTTACCTACGCGCTCAGCCCCGACAGTTATGCCGTTGCCTCCAAAGTCAAAACTTTCGGCTTGTTCGACACCCTTTACCCCTTTGAAGCACGCTATGCTACCACCGGACACATTAAAAACGGCAAACTTGAAACCACCAGCTACAAATATCAATCACAGTCGCGTTTCACCAAACGCAAAAAAGAACTGATTTATAATGAACAGGGCGTACCGGTTTACCGCATCAGCTCCAAAAACGACAAAGAAAAAAAGGTTGAAATCACACCCGATCCCAAAAACAACGAAACGACCGACCTTCAAACTGTTTTTGCCGAACTTGCCCGTCAATACAATCAGGTTAAATTCTGCGATTCCCGCATGGAGGTTTTTGACGGCAAACGCCGCTTTGACGTTATCTTCAAAGACGAGGGTAAAGAAGAACTGGCGCCCAACCAGTTTTCGCCGCTGACCGGAACAGCAAGCAAATGTTCCATGTATATTGACAAGCTCGGCTCCGAAGGCGACGACCTGCTTTGGCAGTTTACCTCCGACCGCCCGATTTATTTTTGGATTCTTGCCGATGAAAAAACCGGCATTCCGTTTATTGCCCGCATAGAGGTCGAAGAAACCCCGCTCGGCAAAATGAATGTTTACACTCACAACATAACCATTGAGGAGTAAAAAATGTTAGATAAAGCGGAACTTCTGCTTCCGGCCGGTTCACTGGTCAAACTCAAAACCGCAATTCTTTACGGCGCCGATGCCGTTTACGCCGGAACACCGGACATGTGCCTCCGCGCCCAGTCCAAAATGACGTTGGAAGACTTGAAAGAAGGCATCAGGTTTGTTCACCAAAACGGCAAAAAAATCTACCTGACCTTAAACCTGTTTATGCATAACCGTGACGTCGCCAAGCTGCCGCAATTTGTCGAAACCCTGCGTCATTTGCAGCCGGACGGCGTTCTCATTGCCGACCCCGGCGTTTTCATGTATGTTAAAGAACACGCCCCGGAATTAAACCTTTTCGTTTCCACTCAGGCCAACATCTGCTCCTCTCTGGCCGTCAAGTTCTGGCAACAGCAGGGAGCCAAACTCTGTGTGCTCGGACGGGAAGTCACCTTTGAGGAGATGCAGGAAATCCGCCGGCAATGTCCTGACATTCTGCTCGAATGTTTTATGCATGGCGCCATGTGCATGTCTTACTCCGGCCGCTGTCTGATTTCCAATTATCTTGCCGACCGCAGCGCCAACCAGGGCAAATGCGCCCACTGCTGCCGCTGGCATTATAAGCTTCATCTCCGGCTGAAAGACGGCTCTGTTAAAGAAATCGAAATCAACGACCAGAACAAAGACGCCTTTGAATTTCTGCTGGAAGAAGAATTCCGCCCCGGCGAACTGTACGAAGTCGTCGAAGACGAACACGGCGGCTATATGCTTAACTCCAAAGATATGTGTCTGCTGCCGCGCCTGCCTGATTTGCTGAACCTCGGCATGGATTCGCTCAAAGTCGAAGGCCGCAATAAAACCGAATACTATGCGGCTGTTGTCGCCCGCACTTACCGCCAGGCAATCGACGATTATTACAGCGATCCCCGACATTGGGATTTCCGCCGCTATATGGATGACCTCTACACCTTGCAGAACCGCGGTTATTGCCTCGGTTTTCACGACGGAAAACTGACCAACATCAGCCAAAACTATGAATACACCCGCACATTGGGCGATTGGCTGTTTGCCGGTTCAATTGTTGAATGGCAGGGCAACCAAGCAATTTTTGAAATCCGCAACTACATTGACAAAGGCGAATTCATTGAATTTCTCCTTCCCGGAACACTGGATAATCTGCGAATAACTTTTGACGAATTTGAAGACGCCGACAGCGGCGAAATCACCGCCAAAGTTTCCGCCGGACAAGGCAAAAAAATCCGCATAGATTTTAACAAATGCAAAATCCAATATTGTCGCAACGAAAAAGAAGAACCAAAAACAGCCCCTGAGCTGAACATTGAAAACATAAAAGAACTGTTGCCGCAATATTGCATTGCCCGCAAACCGGCACCGCTCACCGGCGAAAACCGAACCATGCTCGATCACAAAAAGGCCGAATTCACCCAACTCTGCAACAGAGAATAAAAAAGAGGCAGGAAATTTCCTGCCTCTTTCTTCCGTTAAATATCTTAAGCGGATAAAAGTTTCTTTAAATCTTCTTCCTCAGGTTCGCCGTCTCCATATGCAGGGTAACGGATACCTGTATCAATATATTGCGAACTATGGGTAATACCGTCTGCATCTGTATAGGCCTCGCACCAGCAATATACTTTACCATCTGCGTCATATATTAAAGGAACATTATCACCGGTCGTTTGGAAATTTATAGAATTTCCTTTAAATCCCCAAAGAGGACTATAGTATCCTAGACTTCTGGAAAAATCGAACCCACCGACGCAACAAATAATATCTTGAGCCGTGACATGATAAATAATATCTCCTCCATTTGCATCATTATTGATAACAATAATATCACGACAACCATCATTATGGCCACATTCAATCTCACTGACTCCCGGCCCAGAATAGATAATATCACATCCGCCATCACCAAGCAGTTTATCTCCCATATAATAATCATTTGCTCCGTATCCATGAATCACATCATCACCATCACCACCTGATATAATATCATAATGAGTCCCACCAGAAATCCAATCATCTCCGGACCCTCCAAACAGCTCATTTTTACCTTCGCCTGCAGGACTATCTCCTCCGTAAATGATATCATTTCCTTCTTCACCATAAATAATATCTTTACCGTCTCCGCCAAAATAAACATCATTTCCAGCACCCAGATTAACATAATTAACCGCATTTTCATCATCTGTCATCGATTCGGTCGTCACGCCGCTGTCAATAAACTGTGACAAAGCTTGTAAACGGGTTAAGTCACCAGAACCGCCGTCCACAATATCCGCTCCCTTGCCGCCATAAAAAGTATCACTGCCGGCTCCGAGAAAAACATGATTAACATTATTCTCATTGGCAACCGAGCCACTGTTATCAGTTCCCGTATTAACCTCATCCGCGGCCGCCCCGCCGACATATAGATTGTCACCGCCGCCAAGGTTAACATATTTTGCGACTGCTGTTTCCCCTTCTCCTGCACCGGCATCGATTATATCATCTCCATCTCCGGCTATAATTGTTTCTGACGCACCTTTTCCGGCCACAATATAGCTTCCGCCCGGCGTATTATCCTCAAAATAATGTCCGTCTTGAACATAACTGTTGACCACTTCACAATCAAATAAATAACTGCGCACTCCGTCGCTGATCCGCGTTACAAATCCAACCGGATCCATTGTGTTGGAATAATGTTTGACATCCTCAAGTGTAATTGACAAATTACCAAAATTAAAATCGGCACTATACAACTCAAAAAACTTGCGACTGATATCTTCAATAATTTTGCAATCCCGTAAATCATCGCCACTTGTTGAATTAATGAAAGTTTTATCCTTTCCGGGATACCAACCGCCACCCAACTTATCAAACACACTCTGACTGCCCTTAATGTAAGTCAAATCAATATAATTCGTCCATGTATTGCAATTAGGTGCATTAACATCATAATCGGTTAGACCGTTACTGACCATAGACAAGGCATTTCGGTATTTAGCATCAAAAACAATCCAATCAAAAACATGTTTAGCTACATCCCCGGTTAAAACTGTCGCTGTTTTAAAATCATATTTTTCCGCGCCTTCTTGAGTAACCGTAAAATTTGGTCCCTCATTATCTGCAGTAACCTCTCCGATATGAATCTTTTTCGGCCAGATTTGCTTTTCACCACTAACATTTACGATAAAAGGCTGTCCATCTGAACCTTCTACAAAAACCATATAGATTCTTCCGTTTCTGGTCGTTAAATCCACACTGTTAATGAAACTTGGTTCACCATTATCATTTAATGTAACTAAATCATAGCCGGTATGCCGGGCAATCCCGGTTGAAGGCGGAACCAACGGCAAATCCAGATATCTTGAATGTACTTGTAAAATATAACTTGTCATAAATTTTCTCCCCCAAAAGTATAAAAGTTTCTTTCCGATACAACACCTGTTGTTATCAGCTCGTTATTTTTTTAATTAAAAGGATTGTTTTCTTAAATTAAGTTTATAATATTATGTAAAAAAATCTGTAATTTTCGATGCAGTTTCAGCAAAAATTACCCCACCGTAGAACATATATAACTTAACTTTTCTCAGATAAATTCTTTTAAACTTCTTAAATTTTACCTCAGCTCAGTAAAACATTAAGAATAAATTCACATAACTACTTTTCCCCCTCACCTCCTTTCAAATCTATTTCATAAATATCCTTCCCTAGCTTAACATAAGCTTTCGTTGGATTAATTCGTTTATCCAAGCTCAATGCCAAAGTTTTTTCTGCGTCTTTAATATTTCCTATCACCCAAAACACATAACCGTAACATACTGGATAGAAATTTTCAGGTTTTGAAAGATGCAAAATTCCCCCATCTATTTGTTTTTGATAATGATTTTTAGAAGTCTGTACATACCCTTCTTCTTCAGGCTTTTTATTACAGAAATCAATAATCTGTATTCCTAATAAGTCTTTGCCGCCATCCAGCCTGATTCCTTCTGCGCTAACCGTAAAAAACTGCAACCGTTTATTCGTCTCCGCCAACACAAGGTCTTTTCTCGGTATTTTCCGGCTGCGCAAAAAATAATACGGATTTGTTAATCCTGAAAAATCGCCTAAACGACCATTAACATTATTAATCATTTCAATGGAATAACCATGCGCAATCCCGACTTCCCGCCCGCCATATATATCCATCGTATAAGGAAAGAGCTTGCCGTTAATATCAACCTGACATTTATTTCCGCAGGTATTAAAACCTTCAAACTCATATATTTTATCATAAGGAAAGGTTCTTCCGTAAATATCACCATGACATTTTTCCCCGCACGCCTGTAAACTTTTAAATTCGCTTACCTTCCGATAAGGAACATTTTCCTCAAAACGGTTCTGATGATTTCGATCTTCCAGCCCATACTGCTTCAATCTTTCGATACGTTTAGGCTCATACACCTTATCCATAAAAGCATATTTATCTTCCACGCATCGTAACAATTCATTCATCGGTAAATTGGCATCGCAATTCACCACCGGCCCATATGGATCGTCTGTTACGCCCAGATAAGAACATCCCATCTGGCTCATAACCATCAATGATAATATAATTGCAAAAACAGATTGATAAAAAATTCCCATACTCCCCCCAACACGATGGATTATATTCCTAGGAATATAATCTTTCAATAAAAATTTTATAGATATCAACATAATTAAATTTTAAATTGCAATTGTCTCTTTGCTGAAATCCATAATAAAATTACGATTCATATCTGCCTATCCGGTTAAAATTCACAACTAATGCTGACAATCAAGTTCTATACTATCTATTTGTTGTTAAAATAAAATAAAAAAAAGAACCCCGAAGGGCTCTTCTGTAATCTCAGCCGATACGTTCTTTCAGAACGGCGACAATTCCGTCACGTATATTCGGTGCTGCCGCCATAAACGAAGCATATTTTAATGCCAGCCGATAATAACTGCGCTGCGCTTCGCCATCTGCCGTTTCCCGCGCAATATCCATATAAATCCGGGTTTTATCCTTATCCGAAAGCAATTCCGCCTGTTGCAGCCGTACCCGACACCAATTCTGCATTTGGTCCAAATTCCAAAACATCGAAGCCGCACCATCCAGCGAACTGAGTTTGGTTCCGCTGTCCGGAGCTTTGTCAAACGCTTTCAAATAATAATCTGCCGCCATTTCATAGTTTTTGGCATCATAAGGATAACCTGACCCCAACAGATTTTTATTCTTATAGCAGCGTGCAATCGAACGATAGGCCTCATAAATGATGTTGCGGTCATTGGCATTATTGGCTCGGTCTCCCGTTTTGCTGATAAGCAGTTTGTTCAAAGCAATCAAACCGTCAATATCCTTGGGATTTTCTTTGCCGTAAATATAAACCAGCCGATAAGCTTCATTAATATCACCGGCTTTTTCCACTCGTTCTGCTGTTTCATTCATCGGGTTGTCTCCCTTTCTCCTTTCTGTTAAGGGTACAACCATTCACTGTCGCTGTCCAGATGCTTTATCTTAAAAATTTATATTTTCCGCAACATTTTATCAATAATTTTACGGCTGTATTTTGTTCCGTCCAAATGCCAGACTTCTCCTTCCGCCAATTCGCTTTTCAGCAGCTGTAAAATCTGAACCTTCCATAACCTGTCATCTTCCAAATAATGATTTCCCAACCTCATAAGCTCATCATAAAGGACATATTTCCGCCTGCTGTCCGTCTCACGGATTATTTTATTTTCAAGCGCCGACATCAACAGTCGGACGGTCTTTCGTTTAAGTTCCAGCAGACGCGTCCGGTTGCGCCCGTCCTTTAAACGACGATACAGTTTTTCCAGCCTGGAGCAAATATCCAGCAAGTTCCGGAATTTCTGCCGCAGCGATACCGTTTCCGCCAAAACATAGTCAAGCGCCTTTTCCGTCAACGCTGCCGCCAGAGACAAGTCATCCGCCTGTTCCGCCAGTTTCAAATAAGCCGGGCGCTTAAATGAATCTGCCAGATTTTCAATCACTTTCTCTTCCGTCTTAATCCAGTTTTCCTTGTCCCCCATCAATCGATAAGTCTGCGCCATTTTATTCAGCGTAGAAATCTTCTCCGCCGCATCACGAGCCGAATGCAGCGCTTGATCATAACTGTGCAAAACTTCGGCATAATTTTTAGACGCAGCCTTAAAACTCAACAGGCTGCGCCCTTTTTTCAACAACGCATCGCCGATGTTTTTGTAAGACCAAAACATGACCGAATTGCGTTTAATGCTGTCATCCAGCCGGCAAACCCGGCTGTCCTCGCAAAAATCGACCACCTGACGATAGGCCGCAGCCTCTTCTTCCGGAGTCTGTGCCAAAGCGGCCTGCTGGCTTGCCAGACGATAATAATGCAGAATATCGTTAGGATGCTGCGGCATTTCGCTCTCGACCTAATGTCTCAGCCGTTCTTGTTCAATATGATTTTGATAAGCCTCTGCCGCCTCGGGTTCGGTCAATCCGCCGGTTTTCAGACAATAGTCCTCACGGTTCAAATGATACTGGGCATGAACCGGACATTGCTCACACAAACAGCCGCGGTCTTCCTCGATACACCGGCTTTTCTCAAAAGCGCAATACAAAGCTTCAAAATGTTCGACGTCATTCAAATCGCCCATCAGCTTATAGACATTTCCCGGCATATTTTTAACTTTGCAGCCCAGCGTATATGACGGGCAGTCCATACAGCGGCAATGCTCAAGATTTTCTTTGGTTCTGGCTACTTCGCTCATAATCTTCTCTCCTTAAAGCTTATAAATTTACCTTCAAGAAGTATGAAGCAATCCCTTAAATGCAACCCTAAACCTTGGTATTAATCAGCGCAACTTTCCGTTCGAAAAAAACGCCTTAGTCGGCCATATCAACAACGCTAAAAGTTTGGAGAATGTGTCGAATAACAGTCGTCAAAAGTACCGCAGCGTACACAGAAGTAGGTAAGGACACTTTTAACCCGCAGAGAAAGCTCTGGATTTCAAACTCTTTTGAATACACCTGCCACAATCGGCGGCAAAAATCCCGACCGCCGCCCGACAATAAAATTCACGCTGTCCACACGAGCCAGCGGCGGTCCTGCATGGCAGGCCAAAATCATCCGGTCAATATTATCTTCTTCGCCGCTCATCAGAATTTCAACCGACCCGTCTGCCGCATTATGAACCCAGCCGGAAATGCCGCCGATTTCCTCTGCCGTTTTAACTGCCCACCAGCGAAAACCGATTCCTTGCACCCGACCTTTGATTTTCAGATAGACTTCCTTTTCCATCACTCGGCCAAAAACTTCTCAACATCAATCAGTTCCTGCCGGATGACTTCCCGTCTCTGATCTGCTTCGGCATCATGTCCCCATTTGTCGGCCTGCCAGATTTCTTCCAGAAAAGCAGCGCGAAAAGCCTCATCGGCCGTAATCTGCTTTTTGACCAGCGCCGCGGCCAGCAAAACCGACTTTGTAATTTTTCCGGTCTGATAAAAAGCCGCCAGTTCTTTATCGGAAAGCTTTTCTAAAAAAACCTGCAAACGAGGCAGCGATGCATTATTTTCCATCGGAACTTCCAAACTCTCGCTGGTCTTAAAATCGGCGTCCATGTTTTTTTTCGCCCACTCGACAATCGGATCCCAAACCTGACGTTCTTCGGCGATCAGGTCTTCTGCATCAGGATTGCGGAACAACAAAGTATCCGTCAGGGAAAAATTAACCATCCGCTCAATAATTTCGTCGCGATGCTGAGCCACATCCTTTGCCATCGCTTTCAAGTCTGCTGTCATTGTGTCCTTATCCTAAAATGATTTAAACAAGTCTTTAACTCCGTCGCGAATTCCCCGGACGCTCTTTTCAATCGCCTTTCCGGTATCCTTAACGGCATTTTTGGTACCGCTGACCACATCATTGGTCACGGTTGAGGTTTTGCTCGGCGCCTTAAACCGGGTCGAATAAGGCGTCCCCTGCAAAGCCGTCCAGCAAGGCGCCGAATTCGATTCCGAAACCAGCTGCGCTCCCAGAAAAGCCGGCCCCGTCGTCGCAACACCGACAATCGTTTGCAGCGCCTGCTTTTCATCAAGGGCAATTTTCGGATTTTCCAATGTTCCGCCCACCTTGATAAATGAAGATAATGCCTGAGCAACATTGGCATCTTTAATGCTCAGGGTCGGCGTTACCGTAAAATCGATTTTGTCACTGACCAAATTAAGCGCACCATTGCTCACCAACGTAATCTGATTGGACTGAACGGCAATACTCTGCGGGAAATTAGCCTTGCCGTTGGCAAAATCGGCCCGAACTACTGCACAGGCAAGATTGATTTCCGGATTTTTGACGACATTAAGATTGATCATGTTCAAAATCTGGGTCAGAACATTGCCGGTCATAAATTTCAGCGCACCGGTTTTAATAACCGATTTGTCAACAATTGCCACCAGCTGGCCGTTCAAATGCTGAACCAGCTGCCGATAGGTTGCACCTCCGGTTGTCAAATCTGCCGAAACCAAAGTCTGTCCGCCGGATTCGATACCAAAGTCCCCTTTTCCTTCAATCTGAAATTCCTTGTGCATGTTTTGCAGCAGAATATTCTTACTGTTCAGCTTCAAAGCCACTGTCTGAGCCGGAGCATTAACCGTCAGCGACGCATCGATATCTCCTCCGCCGAAATCCAGTTTCAGAGGATTAACCGTCAAAACACCGTTGTTCAGTTTGGCTGTCAGCACCACATTTTCAGCCGTCATCGCCGGATTAATAATTAACTGTTTAACCCGAACCGCGGCATTGGCATTCACACTGTTTAAAGCACTGTAAGGAACCGGCGTGTTCGGCACCAGCTGCGAAGCCTGCGCTTCGCCGATAATGCCGGGAAAATTCCATGCCAGCGGCTGAGCCCGGTTCAAACTGGTTAAGTCAAAGCGGTCACTGCTCAAATTGGCATTAATCAACGGTTTTTTGCCGTTTAAATCGGCAGTTACCGTTCCGGTTATCAGATTGTTGGCAACATTCAGGGTCGAAATATCCGCTTTCACCTTTTTAATGTCACCGCTTATTTTGGCAGCCAGCGTAGTCTCCGGAGCATCGAAATTTCCGGCCGAATTATAAATATTGGCATTAAAATCGAAAACAGGATTCTTCATCATATCGGCAACGGTTCCGTCCGCATTGACGTTCACCCCGTAGGCGCCGGCCGTCAGCTTAACCGGAAAAGGCTCGGCGGCTGCCAAAAACTGATTAATGGATCCCAAAACGGTATTCCCTTTTATCGGCTGATTGTCATACAGCAAATCAAAATCTGCCGTTATCGGAGCATCCATCCCGTCGGCGGAAAAATTAAAGCTGTTAATCTGCAAATTAACCGTCTGCTTGGCCTTCTGGTCGGAAAAACGGACCAAACCATTTTCAATCGAAACGTTTTTTGCGGCAAAACCGGCCAACACCGCCGCTGCGGGACCGGCTTTTTCCGCCGTTTTAACCCGTTCTGCCGCCTGAGGAAGCTCCGCTTCGGCAGCCTTTACCGCCGCTGTCTCGCCGTCTGCCGGTTTGCTGAACTCCCAGTTTGCCTGATCGGCGGCATTCTGTTCCAGATAAATTTCCGGCGCCACCAGGTTGATATTGTTAATCATAATTTCTTTGTGCAGCAGCGGCAAAACAGCAAAGCTGATTTCCAGTTGTTTGACTTTCAGCATTTGCGGCTGAGACGCCCAAGAAGCATTAGACAGCGAAACATCATTCAAAACCAAAGTCGGCACCAGCGAAATTCCCAAATCGGCCTCGCCGTTCAGAGCCAGTTTCCGTCCGGTTTCTTTATAAACCAAATCTTCGGCATAGCTTTTATATTTATTAAGGTCAAAATTCTTGATAAAATAATAGCCGCCGCCGACAAGTGCGACAATTAAAACCAAAAACAAAATACCGATAAACTTAAAAAACTTTTTCATTCTGTCTTACCCCTTAAATTCAATTCCGAGCGCAGCCAAAGCTTTTTTAAAATGCTCCGGCAAAGCCGCTTTGATAACTGTTTTCTTATTATATAAGGCAGATAAATCGATTTTGTATGCATGCAAATAGAGTTTATCCGGAATTGAGGCGTATTTTTGCCGTTTTTCGCCGCCGAAATATTTATCGTCCCCCACAATCGGACAACCGATATATTCCATATGCGCACGAATTTGATGCGTCCGTCCGGTCAAAGGCGAAGCCTCAACCAAAGCAAACTTGCTGCCCACCTCATCCAGCGTTTTATAGACCGTTGCTGCCGGCTTGCCATCCGGGCTGACCAAACTCTTTTCGCCACATTTTTCCAACGGAGCCTTAATCTCCCCGGCCGGATTTTTCGGACAGGAATTAACCAGTGCCAGATAAGTCTTCGGCAGCGTATGCTCCCGAAAAGCCTTAGTCAGCCTGTCCGCCCATGTCCGGTTGCGCGCCAGCACCAAAACCCCGCTGGTATCTTTATCAATCCGGTGCACCAGTTTGGGCTTTTCATTCAATTCAAACCGCAATGCCTCCAACATACCGTCAACATGGCGGCTGGTGTTGGTACCGCCCTGCACCGCCAAACCGGAGGGTTTGTTCAAAACAATGATATTGTCGTCTTTATAAATAACCAGAGAGAGAATAAACTCCGCATCACGGCGGGAAATTTCCGAACGATTCGCTCCGGTTTCCGGCTGTTCATCCATCGGCGGTACTCTCACTTCACTGCCTGCCGCCAGTTTCAGCGATGTTTCGGCCCGTTTGCCGTCAACTTTGATTTGCTTCGTCCGCAACAGTTTTTGCAGCCGCCCCAGCGTCAGATTGGGATAATATTTCATAAACCAGCGGTTCAGACGCATTCCGTCATCTTCCGCTTTCACCTTTTTTATTTCCACTCCCGGCATTTTATTCCTCTCTTAAACTTCCGCCAGTTTAAATTAATCTTTGCTGATTTACAAATTTAAAAAACAAACAGCCATAACTTTTTTGTTACGGCCGTTGGTTTAAAATCATCTTTTCTTCGGGCGGCTGTTGACCTTTCCCAGCTTTTTCGGAACATAATGGTTCTGCTTTCGGCGGAGCACCGGCACGGTTTGCTGCCGTTTCCCGTCCGCCGGATGCGGAGACTCTTCGATAATCAGGGGTTCCGCAGGCACAATACCGTACTCTTCTTTCAAAATCTCGGCCAAAGCACGAACTTCCTTTGTCGTCAGATTGATCAGTTCCTGTGCAAAAGCTTTCAGACTGCCTCTGCTTCCGCCGGAAAAGTCCGGCCTCTCGACTGCTGAAACATCCGTCAGGTTATCCTCTCTTTGCCGCACCGGAACAACAGCCCCGGCCGCAATCAGCAAAACTTTCCGGCCGCCGTGAACAACCGCTGCTTTGGCAGTTTCCCTCACGATTTCACCGTCTTTTTTGACTTTTTCCATATAATTATAATTTTAGTAAAACAAAATAACTTATAACATGGCCGAAATATAAGTTACTTTTAACCCGGCGTCAAGCTACAGAAACAGTTTCATCAGTCTGGATCCGGCAAGCAAAAAAGCAAAACCGACCACAATCGATCCCGCCAGATAAATGCCGGCTTCCGACCATTTTTCATGACTGAGCAAATGATTAAAATCAAGCAAATAAGTCGAAAAAGTCGTAAAACCGCCTAAAAAACCGGTAACAATAAAACTGCGCACCTCCGGCCGCAAATCCGCCCGGCTTAAAAAATATTCCGATGCCATGCCGATAAGCATCGCCCCGAAAACATTGGCCAGCATAACGCCCCAATGCGAAGCTATTCTCGAGGTTACCAGCCAGCGTAAAACCGAGCCGATTCCTCCGCCTAAAAAAACACTGAAAACAGTCATTTGTGCTTGTCCTTAAAATCCCTCATGTCGATAGGCAAGGAAAATAATAAGATTTCAGAGAGACAACACCGCAGCGTACACAGAAGTACGTGAGGCTGTTGGCTGCTCGCAAAATCTGTATTAGTTTTCCGCCTTGCGACTTTGCTTTTCCTTCCGGAGTTTGTCAAAATACTCCACCCTCTTCTTAATCTCCCGTTCAAAGCCGCGGTCAACCGGAAAATAAATCTTAACCCGACTCATGCCGTCGGGAAAGTAATTGGCACCGGAAAAGCCGTCTTCGCAATCGGGATCATATTCATATCCTTCGCTGTAACCCAATTGTTTCATCAGTTTGGTCGGCGCGTTCAGAATATTTTTCGGCGGCATCAGCGAACCGGTCTTGCGGGCAAGTTCCCGGGCTTTATACATCGCTTTGTAAACGCCCACGGATTTCGGCGCCGTCGCCAGATAAGCCACCAACTGCATAATCGCCAAATCGCCTTCCGGCGAACCAAGCCGCTCGTATGTCTCCCAGCAGGCAATGGCCTGAGTTACGGCATTAGGCTCTGCCAACGAAACGTCTTCAACGGCAAAACGGGTCAGCCGCCGCAGCAGATATTTCGGATCCTCTCCCGCCTCTAGCATACGCGCTGCCCAATATAACGCCGCATCGACATCGGAACCGCGCAGCGATTTATGCACTGCCGAAATCAGGTTATAGTGACCGTCACGCCCCTTGTCATAAATCGGTGCCCGTGAACGGATGACTTTCAGAATGCTGTCTTTGTCAAAAACCTCTCCTTCTTTGGCATAAGCCCAGACACTTTCCGCCAAATTAAGGATATACCGACCGTCCCCGTCGGCGGTCGATTTCATAATCTGCCGCGCTTCTCCGTCAACCGGAAGCTTCCGTCCGGTCTCCCGTTCTGCCCGCGCCAGCAGTTCTTCAAAATTATCTTCGTTCAGACGGTTCAAAACAAAAACCTGACACCGCGACAGCAACGCCGCGTTAAGTTCAAAAGAAGGATTCTCCGTCGTTGCTCCGACCAGAATAATCGTGCCGTCTTCCACATAGGGCAGAAAGCCGTCCTGCTGCGATTTGTTAAACCTGTGAATTTCATCGACAAACAGCAAAGTGCCTTTTCCCTGCGTGGCCCGACGTTCCTGCGCATACTGAAACACCCGTTTCAAATCGGCCACGCCGGAAAAAACGGCGGAAATCTGCTCAAAATATAAATTTGTATTCTCGGCAATCAAACGGGCGATTGTTGTTTTTCCGCAGCCGGGAGGCCCCCAGAGAATAAAGGAGGTAATCTTGCCGCTTTTAATCATTCGTCCCAGCGGCGCATCATCGCCGACAATATGTTCCTGCCCCACAACCTCTTTAAGGCTTTGCGGACGCAGGCGGTCAGCCAAAGGACGTTTGACGTTATTTGAAAAAAGGGTCTCTTCCATCATCTTTCGATTCGTATTTTTTTAACGCTTTATCTTAACAGATTATTTGCAAAATAACAGCTTTTAATTCTTTTCGTTCAAGCTTTCAAAAGGATTCGCATTATCGCTGTCCGCCGTTTTAAAAGCCTCCTCGTCCAGCCACCAGTCATCATTCTTCACCCTCAGATCCTGCGGATTTTCTGCTGCCGAGGGCGCCGAATTCCACCGGTTTGAAATTTCCTCCGCCCACACCGTCTGCACGTCGGAATCTTCCTCCAGCGTTTCGACCACCTCGTCATACTTGTCTTCCAGATAAATATCGACGTCTTCCTCTTTTTCAATATTGATGCCGCCCTCCTGCAAAACCGCAATCAAATCCGGCGCATCCACATCCTGCACATTGCGCTGCGCCGCCAGCGTTTCATCAAGAATATAACAGGCACCGCAGGCAGCCTTGCTTTTCAGCTTGCCGTCGCGAAGAAAATTATTGGAAGAAATATTTACCGGCAGATGATAAAAACCTTCCACCAAAAGCAGATAATGCGATTTGTCAAAGGATACCGTCTTCGGATGATTCATCAAATCTCTGGCAATTCGGTGATAATAATTGGCATCGGCCAACCCTTTCTTAACCTTGTAAAAGGCTCCCGCATCCACCGCCGGAATCTGAACCGAACGGGTTCCGTAAACCGCCAGTTTGTTAAAATGCTCGCTCATCCGACGCTTGTCTTCGGCCATCATCAGCTTGACCGAACTGTTGCCGATAATATCTTCCAGCTCTTCCATGCCGTATTTGTTCTGAATCAGGTGCAGCCCGTCCGTCAGCATCAGGAAAGACATTCTGAGTTCGGGTCCTTGTGTCAGTCCTGCCGCCAGCTTTGAAAGTTTCGGCAAACGTTCGAAATCATCCAGAACAAAAGCCAGCGCAAAAGGCCCTTCCTCCGAACGCGGGCGCAGATTATGCGCAATAAGCATATCAATCAGAAAGCGGCTCATAAACCCGGAAGATTTCACCGCATCCGCCACGGTGTAGAGCGTGGTAACCCGCCAACTGCCGTCTTCACAAATACCGCGCAGCTGGTTCAGGGAAAAATCGCTCAAACTGGTGCGCGACCGGATGGTGCTCTTGCGGAAAACCGTCAGCGGAGCCATCAGCATGGTAAAGATAATCCGCCGCTGTTTGCGGGTCATATAGTACAACTGCTGCATAACCTGAATGGCGCGGCGGTCATAACCGAAAACCTGCGCTTCTTTGATAAACTCGCCCAGCATAACCTTAAATCCGCCGACCGCGGCTTTTTCTTCGTCTTCCTGTGTAATTGCAAAATAACGCTGCATCAGGCAGTCGGCAAACATCGGCAGACAAAACTCCTTTCCCCGCCAGGATTCGGAAACATTTTCCCAACTGCCCACCGGCAGATAATTGTCCAGCGTCAGTTTCCCGCTCTCCAAAGCTTTCAGCGCCGGCGCCGCCAATTCCGGATTCATTGCCCGGTAATAGCTCTGCAAAAGTTCTCTGTCTTCTTTGGCTATCCGGCCTTTTTCAAGCAAACCGCTGAGAAAATAGTCATTGGCCATGGCCTGTTCGATTTTGGAAACATAAAACAGCAGCAATCCTTCCAAAGCAGTCTGACTGATTTTTTCCCAAAAATTATGCTTTTCGGAAGGGAAAAGGCAGGAAACCAACATTTTGATATAAGCCAGACGCCCCTCGCCGCGAACCGGCAGATCCTTAGGCGACACCGGATTCCAACGCGGCCAGAATTCGCCCTTTTCCGGCACATCGGTCAAACCCCAGTTAAAATAAAAAACCTTACCCAACCGCGACCGGTAACCGCTTGAATATTTTGCCAGAATTCCCGTGCTGTCGGCCACCGCCAGACAGGTATCATCAGATTCGAGAACCGACGGAAGGGAAACGCAGCTGCTTTTGCCTAACCCCTCACCGCCCCAGACAAAAACCGACAGCGGACGACACAACCGCAGCACCTGATTCTGAAAACGCCCCAAGGCAAACAGAGTTCCGTTCAAAATGCCCATTTTCTGAACATCTTCAAATTTGGCATAATGATTTTTCAGTCGATACCACAGCTTAAACGAACTCGGACTCTTGACATAAGCCCACACCGTTGCGCCGATAAACAGCAGCGGCCCCAGCAAAGGCATAAAGCTGGCCGGCACAAGCTTGTGATAAGCCGCCGCCAGCCGGAAAACGTAAAACCACTCGGCATAAGCCTCCCACAGCCTTTGCGGACGGGTCAGACAACTCAGCCAGAAATACCCCAAATCTGCCAGCGACTGTTCATTGAAACCATAAAACATCACATGGGAAAGGCTCAGAAAAACCACCGCCGACAGGACAAAACCGACCACCATCAGCAAAACGATAATCGGCAGCAGCACAAAACGTCTGAAAAAAGAACTCTCGGATTCCAGATAAAGTTTTTCTCTCATTGCCGGCTAATCTCTTGAACGGTCGCGGAACGACGCAATCCGCTCCGCCGTCAACGGCCTGATTTTCGGCTGTTCGGTTTTTTCGGGCGCTTTTTCCTGTTCGTTTTCCCGGGCCAGCGCCTGTTCCAGCTCCATTTTTTTGTTCCGGCGGGCTTCCAGTTCCTCCCGCTTATGTTTCTCAATCAGCGCCCTTTTGTTTTCTTCCAAAACTTTCTTGAGTTCTTCATTGGAGTTGGATGCCTGAGCTTCTTTGCGTTCGGCGCTTTCTTTGGCCGCCGCTTCAAACCTGTTCCCTTCCGGACGCTTGACCACCCGGCGATAAACCTTGTGCCCTGCCTTGATCATGTCCACAATCTTCGCGGTGGAAATACCTTTGTCTTTCGCAGTTTCCCAAACACCGGCTTCTTTGCCGTTGTCAAAAAACAAATCGGTCAGGTCAATACCCTGCGACTTCGGCCCTTTCGGCTTAACCTTCGGCGCCATAATCCGCCGCAGTTCCTCGGCATTCGGCACCCGCCCCAAAGCCTGGGCTATCTGCTGCGGCGTAATAATACACTCGCTTAAATCAAGCTCCATGATATTAACGCCGGTAAAATCGCAGCCGGTAAAATCAACCCCGCGCAAATTAAGATTCTTCAGATCGATTTTGGCCAAATTGAGCATCGTCAGATTCATTTTGGCCAGATTAAGCTTATGCGGCGCATATTTAGCCAGATATTCAACCAGTTCCTGCAAATCTTCCAATGCAATGGCGTCAATCGTAATATCCAGCAAAATGGCATTATCCAGATCGGCATCGGTCAGAACCACTCCGTTCAGAACCGCCCCGCTGAAATTCGTGTGCTTCAGAACCGCATTGGAAAGCACGGCACCGCTCAAATCGGCACCGGAAAGATTGGCATCGCTCAAATCGGCACCGGAAAAATCGACGCCTTTCAGGTTTGCGCCGGAAAAATCGACGCCTTTCAGGTTTGCCACCGAAAAATTGGCATTTTCAAAATTTTCATTGGCAAATTTGCCGTTTTCAAGATTCTTGCCGCCGAATTCTATCCGGTTAGACATAAAATTATCCGGTCCCAGCGCCGCGGCATTCGCCGCACTGTCCCGATGAGCCACCGCACTCCAGGAAAACCCTGTATCAACGCCGTCATTCTCGTCCCGTTCCGGCATTTTGCTGCGGACGGCATAATCGGAACGCTTCTTTTCTGCCGTTTTTTCTCTGTGAGACGGACTTCCGTCAAAATTATTCTTCTCGTCCTCAGCCATCTTACCGCGCCAGCTCCCTAATTTACAGACTAACCGCCATTTTAACTTATCTGCCGCCTTTTGACAAATATTTTTTAACGCAGCAGACAGTCCGTTTTATCTGCCCGCAGCTTATTGCACAAATCCATCAGACCTCCGTTTTCCTGTCTGATAATCAGGCGATACATCGGCGCGCCCTTGACTTGTGCCTTTTCCACCACCGGACTGTATGCCCGCAGTTCGGGATAAAGCTCTTTCAGCATCTTCCAGTCCATATCCGCATTTTCCTTTTGCCGGTAAGAGCCCAGCTGCATAATCTTGCGCTTGTTATAGACCGCCCCCTCATAAAGCTCGAAATTACCGACATAACGCCGTATATTGACCGATTCGCTCTGCGGTTTGTCTTTTCCTTCCAGCAGTTTTTCCAGCCAGTTGTCCTGCTTGGCCCAGTCGTTTTTCTCCGTTTTCAGCGGAGTCTCCGGCTGCGGAACTTTTTTCGCCAGCATTTCGACCACGTCTTTGTTAAAACCGACCTTCAAATTGCCGCTGATATCCTTGACCGGCGCTTCCGTCAGCTTGGGTGTAAACGGATTAAATCCGGCATAAAAATACAGGGCGCGGATTGCCATTGCCTTTTCGGCCAAAATCTGGCTGGCCTGCCGCTCTAAATTAATCAGAGCCGTTTTCTGTTCCAGCAGGTCTATTTTCTGATTAACGCCCGGACGATAGCGTTTTTCGCCTTCCGCTATCGTTTTTTTCAGCTCGGCAATTCTTTTGTTGACCGCCTCATCATCCAAATCTGCCCGCATAACCACATTATAGGCCACTTCATTCTGCGTCATGATCGCCGTCGCCATCTCTTCAAAGGCCTCCTGCCGCAGTGCCCGTCTGGCACCGCCATTGCCGGCTTCCATATACTGTCTGACCTTGTCTGCCAGATAATTGGACTGAAAATCGGCCCGTTGCTGCAATTCTTTCAAATAAACCGGATCCTCAATGTCAAAACCGTTGATTTCCAGACGTTCCACCTGCGGATACTCATGCCGCAGCATGGTGCGTACCTGCTCATAACTGTATTGCCTGTTCAGCTCGTCCGCCAATTTGAATTCCTGTCGGTTTGCAAATGCCGAAGCCTGAAAATCACCGGCCTTAAGCCCGGCGTCCAAATCGTCCATTTCATAAAAGCGGCGTCCTTCCAGCGTCAGCTTATCACTGTCAATCCTTGTAACCTGGCGGTAAAGGACAACTTCTTCCTCCAGCTTTTTCTTAATTTCCGACAATTTATAGATAACAACCTCCAGCCCTTTTTTATAGGCCTCGTCATCGCTGTTCAGCACACCCAGGCGGTCTTGCTTGGCTTTCAGCGTATCGACCTCGCGCTGCTCCCGCTTAACCATGCGCTCGATTTCCTTAATCTTTCGCTGTGCAAACAAAGCGTCCTTGTGCGCCTTAATCGCAGCCAGAGCCGCAGTCTGCGAAGCCTTGGCATTCAAATAGGCGCTGGTAAAATGCTCGTCGTCGCTCAAATTAACCGCAGCATAAATAATCGCAAAGTCAAGCGCGCGCAAACTGTCATACAGCGGATTCTGATTAAGGTTCTTCATTTTAAGGATATTGTTGACAATGCTGCGCGGATTGGTGTTTTTGTCATAGACCACCTTCTTCCGCAGCTCGCGCAGGGTGGCGCCGGTATTGTACTTGACGCTGCGCGCCATTGATTCGTAAACGTCCACCCGCCCCTTGACCGGCTCGGGATTGATAACGGCCGTTTCCTGCTCAATGACCGCTTCGCCGGTTTGCGCTACGGGAGCAGAACGGCACGAAGCCAAAATTACCAAAAATGAAACACTTAGAACTTTTTTAATCATATCCGCCATCAGCGTAAACCTTATCAAAAGCTAACAGAACCAGGGGTTACGGGTAAATGCTGCATTTTGTAACAATATGTAACATCTTTTTAAGAGCTTTTTAGCAAGAAATTTGCTATTAGTAAACCAAATAATTTCAGCATAAACTTAACTTTAGAGGTAAAATTCATGTCAAACAACATTAAAGTTGCTGTTATCGGCGCCGGTATGATGGGTAAAAACCACCTGAAAACATACAAATCTCTGCCGGGAGTCGATTTGGTCGGCGTTTATGACATTTTCTCCGACGCCGCCAAAGCAGCTGCCGAAACCTTCGGCATCAAAGCTTTTTCTTCTATGGAAGAAGTTGCCGCCAGCGTTGACGCCGTCAGCGTGGTTACCACATCGGTCACCCACTGCAACGTCGGCAGCTTTTTCCTCAACAAAGGCATTCACTGCCTGATGGAAAAACCGTTGGCCTGCTCTGAAGAAGAATGCCGCATTCTGATTGATGCCGCCCGGAAGAACAATGTTGTTTTGCTTGTCGGCCACATCGAACAGTTTAACCCCGCGGTTGAACAGATGCACAAAATCCTCTCCGACAGCACCCGCATCCGCTCGCTGACGGCACAGAGAATGTCTGCCGCTTCCGGCCGTATTACCGACGTTGACGTTTCAATGGATTTGATGATTCACGATATTGAAGTTATTCAGTCGCTGGTTAAATCTCCGGTTGCCAACGTTCAGGCTTCTGCGGTTAAAACGCCTGACCAGCCGGACGGCAAAAACTACATCACCGCACTGGTTGAATTTGAAAACGGCGTAACCGCCAACCTCACGGCCAGCCGCATTACTCAGGCACGTGTCCGCACCCTGACGGTCACCACCGACACCAACTATATCGACATGGATTTCATCAACCAGAGCATCAACGTTCACTCACAGGGACGCATGCCCTATGTCAATCAGGAAGAAATCCCCGAATGGATGCATTACGGTCTGAAAGGCAGCGTTGAACAGCTGTTTATTCCGACCAACCAGCCGTTGTCTGCCGAACTCGGCCACTTCCTGGCCTGCATCCGCGGTGAAGCCACCCCGCGCATTACCGGCGAAATGGCTTTGAACGCCCTGAAAGTTATCTGGGAGGTTCAGGAAAAACTCGGGTTTCTGAACAACAGCAGCAATTCTGCAATTGCCGCCGCCGAGTAAGTATTGATTAATCTCTGAAATTAAGTTATCAATAGGGGCAGTAAAGCCCCTATTGATTTATACGGAACAAAATGCGCTACAAAATAACAATCGAATATGACGGAACCAGCCTCCTCGGCTGGCAGGAACAACTGGACGGCCCCTCAGTGCAGGACTATCTGCAAAGAGCCTTGAGCTGCTTTACGCCGCTGGAAGAAACAAATGATGCTCCCCTCTCAGATGAAGAATATGAGGAGGCAAGCACCGGAAGACGCCTGCAGAAGACCGATAAAATCATTGTTTCCGGAGCAGGAAGAACAGACGCCGGCGTCCATGCCACAGCTCAGGTTGCGCATTTCGACTTAAAAGAAGATTTGGTCGATTGGAAGTTACGGGAAGCGATAAACGCCCGTTTGCGCGAAATGGAAGCCCCGGTCAGCGTTATTGCGGTTGAAAAAGTCGGAAATGATTTCCATGCCCGTTTCAGCGCCAGAGGACGCGGTTACCTCTACCGGATTCTTAACCGCCGGGCTCCGGCCATATTGGAAAAAAACCGGGTTTGGTGGGTTCCGGTGCCTTTGGATGTTGAAAAAATGCGTGAAGGAGCCGGTTATCTTATCGGGTACCATGATTTCAGTTCTTTCCGCGCCGCGGCATGCCAGGCCAAATCCCCGGTTAAAACGCTGGACAGACTGGATATTGAGGTCAGAGGAGAAGAAATTCATTTCATTGTCGAAGCCCGCTCTTTCCTGCACCACCAAGTGCGTAATATGGTTGGCACGCTGAAGATGGTCGGCGACGGACATTTGCACCCCGAAGATGTCAAACGGATATTAGAGGCGAAAAACCGTGCCGCCGCCGGGGTCAACGCCCCTGCCTGCGGATTATACTTAACCAAAGTCGTTTATTAACATTTTAATTGCTTTTTAACCTGAAACCGCTATCATAACCCTGCAGCTGCCAGAACGGCTGTGGTGTCTCAAAAACATCTCGAATTTAAAGCAATCCTCTTTGGAGGAGTGGTTGAACTAAGCCCTCGCGGACGAATAAGACCGACTGTAATTCGACAGTTTTTGAGCTCCTCCGCCTTATTTCTTTAAGGCGGTTTTGTTTTAACAAACGAACAGGAGCTTAATTATGATAGAAAAAAAATCAACGTTTAAGAAATCTCAAACAACTCCGCCGAGAATTTGGCGATGCCTGCCGACAGCAGCGACAAAAACAAGGTTTGGAATTGCACCTTTGGGAAAGCATGACCGATATTCCCTCGTCTTTCATCAATGCCATCGAAGAAGGACGAGCCAATCCCGACCTTGCCCAGTGCAATTATATCGCTTCCTGCCTGGATAAAAAATTAAAAATCGAATGGATTGACTAACCGCCAACGGAGACTGGTTAACAATCAGTCTCCATAATATTCTTCTTCCGAATAATCGCTTCCCAGAACTTTTTGCGCCACCGCATAATCAAAACCCGCACGCACCAAAACGGCCAAATCCTTACGGCGATTCTCACGCCGGGTTTCTTCATCTGCCCGAAAAGGACCGATTTTTTTCTTCTTTGCCAGCCTCAGCGCCAGTTCTTCCGGGTTATAATCCTGCTCGGCAAGCAAACGTTCCGCCTCGTCTTCCCCAATGCCTTTCTGCAACAGTTTCCCTTTAATATAGCGGGCAGACTTTCCGGCTGCCAGATAATCGCGAATTTTCAGTTCGGCATAGCGGCTGTCATTCAGATATCCGTAACGTTCAAAATCAGCCAGCAGTTCTTCAATCCACCCCAAGGCTTCGCTCTTGTCATAACCGGGATTCTGAAAAGCATAGTCATTCACCCGCTTGGTCAGCACCTGCCGCAGATTGTCAACCGATGATTCAAAGCGCTCCAAGTAATAAAGGCCTATGTTTTTTAACCTTGTCTTGGTCACTTTTTTAGCCGGACGGCGCTGAATTTTTTTGGCTTCGTCTTCTACCACTTGCAAAATCTCCCGAAAGAAACTACATATTGCTTAGTTTAATTCAGTATATAAAGGAACAATCCGGTGGTTAACAATAATTTTGACAATTGCACATCTTTTCATATTGACAACGGCGCTTTCATGGGACGTCTGGTCCGTTTGGACAAGGTCGTCAACACCATTCTCGGCCGCCACCAATATCCCCGTCAGGTTTCGGCCGTCGTTGCCGAAAGTACCGCCCTCGGCGCCCTGCTTTCCAGCACCATTAAATATAACGGCCTGTTCACGCTGCAAACCCAAAGCAGCGGACCGGTAACCATGGTGGTGGTTGACGTCACTTCCGAGGGCAGAATACGCGCTTGCGCCAACGTTAACCAAGAAATGCTTGATAAAGCGCTGGAATTAAGGAAAAGCGACACCGACGAACTGCTTGCTGCGCCGCACTACATGGGTAACGGACATCTGGCCTTCACCGTTGACCAAGGGCCGGAAACCGATCTTTATCAGGGCATTGTCGATTTGCAGGGCAAAAACTTAAGCGAATGCGCTTTGCGCTATTTCAAACAATCGGAACAAATTGAAACCTATCTGCAGCTTTTTCTTCAGGCGCCCGACAAAGACGGCGAAAGCTGGAAAGCGGCCGGCATTCTGTTGCAAAAACTGCCTGACAACGGCGGCAAAATCTCTGACGACACCGAAGCTTTAAACGAAGCCTGGAACGAAGCCGTCATTTTCGCCCAAAGCCTGAAAGCCGAAGAAGTTTTTGACGAGAAACTTTCCGCCGAAGAAATTCTTACCCGTCTGTTTCATGCCAACAAGCTGGAAATTACCAAAACCAAAGAATATCATTTCGGCTGCCGCTGCAGCCGCGACAAGCTGTTTAACACACTGCACGCCATGGCAGACAATGATATTGAAGACATTTGCGAAAATAACAAGATTACCGCCACCTGTCATTTCTGCGGCGAAGTTTACAGCTTCGACAAAGGAGAGCTTCTCTCCCATTAAAAGCCCGCGGCTATAACAAAAGTTTAAGCAGACTTGATATTAAGGCGGCAGCGATTACATCATTCCCGTAATCAAAAAAATTAAGGAGAATCGGAATGAACAAAACCTTTGCCGCCTTAGCCGTTTCGGCTTTTGCCCTCATGGGCTGCGATTCGGGAACCGCCAATGCGCAGAACCCGTCAGCCATGCCGGCCATGTCTGCCGAAATGCAGCAACAGCATGACAACATGCAAAAAGAAATCAAACAAATCAGGGATCAGCATGCCCAAATCATGGACGAACACAAAACCATGAAAAGTGACATCCGAAACCTGCAGGACAACCAGAAAAAAATTATGGATGAACACCGCCGGATTATGGACGACCATCAAAAAATGATGAACAACTGAAAAACTTTTTCTTTCTCCGGGCAGGACAGAATTTCCTGCCTTTTTCTTTTCTTCGCGGCGGCGAGTCCATTAAGCAAATCTTAAACTTCCGGCGATATATTAGGGCAAAAGAATAACTGCAGAGAGATGAAAGCTATGTTCTCAATCCGAAAAATTTTATTTACAGTCCTGTTAATCGGCCTGACCGGCGGCTGCTCCGCGATTTTCGGCAGCTATGAAGGCGACGAGCCGGCCCGCTACACCGAACTGCGTTTTGAAGACCAGAAACCGATTAAGCTCAAAGTCAGCAAAGTTGACGTTATCTCCGAATTTACGCCGTCTTTCCGCCGGCCGAACGTTGAACACCTGTTCCCCATTTCAATCGAAAAGACTGCTAAGACCTGGGCTCGCGACAGACTGGAAGCGGTTGACTTCTCTTCCGACAAAGTTGCCCAGTTCATCATCAAAGATGCCAGCGTAACCGAAGAGCTGGAAACCACCGATAAGGTTTTTGAAAGAGACCGCATGAAATACCGTGCAACGCTGAATGTTGTCATCCGCATCAGCGACCCGCAGAAACTATCCAACGCCGAAACCGAAATCCAGGCCTGGCGCGAACTGATTATTCCCGCCGACACCGATATTGCCGAAAAGGAAAAATATTGGAACGGCATGGTGACCAAACTGTTTGATGAATTCAACCTTCGCATGGAACGCAACATTCATCAATATCTGAACATGTACGTTCAAGACAGTAACTATATTCAGGAATATTAAAAAACAAAGGCTCCGAAAACGGAGCCTTTTTCTAATTCAAACAAGTCGACTGCCGTAGAGGTACCGACATCGTAAACGTCGGAATCTTAATGTCTTTGGATTCGGTTCGGCCTTCTTTGCGGATTCGGCAGCTGCCGTAAAAAACCGCATGCGGCGATGTCAGCGGCGCCAGACTGGTGAACTCAAAACTTTCGCCGGGCTCCAGCTCGGGAATCTCGCCTTTGAAACCGGCCGAATCATCACAAAAACGGTTGCCTTTGTCATCGGTAATGTTCCAGCTTTTGCCCACCAGCTGAATACGCTCGGAAGAATTGTTTTCAATACAGAAATAATAACCCCACAGAAACTCCTGCGTCGCTCTGTTTTCCTCGACCAAAGTCGGACAGGCCGTAATTACGATATCATCGCTGGAAGCAACAACCGGCTCATTCTCTTCAAACATCATCTTCATCCCGTTTGCAATTAATTAATAATTTATTAATAAATAAGCCGACACTGATTCGCAAACTGAGTCTTTACTTGTTCACAGCATTATCCCCACCTATTTTGAGGAGCAAAATTTTTCTTGCAATTTGAGTCTTTTCTTAATCGGAGTCGCAAAAAAAAGAGTCCCGATTTAGGGACTCTTTTTTATATATTTCTTCTAAAAATAATTTGGAGAATGAGGCAAATAATAAGAAATAAAAGTGGAAGTACCGGAGCATACACTTTAGTACGTGAGGACACTTCCGCCCTGATATTTCTGTATTAGTTACCCTTTATACAAATTATTTTGCGAGGATGGAAAGCAGCTTTTTAGTAGCCTCTTCCGAAGTAATATTGTCGCAAACGGCAACTTCGTTGGCCAAGCGGTCAAGCGCCTGCTCATAGATTTGACGTTCGCTGTAAGATTGTTCGGCCAGATTTTCATTGCGGTACAAATCGCGGACAACCTCCGCAATGGCAACCGGATTGCCGGAATTGATTTTGTTCTCGTATTCCTGGGCGCGGCGTGACCACATAATCTTTTTAACTTTGGCCTTGCCTTTCAAAACGTTTAAGGCGTCATTCATGGTCGAAGCTTCAGAGATTTTGCGTAATCCGACATTCTCGGCTTTGGCCATCGGAATACGCAAAGTCATTTTGTCTTTGGCAAAATTAACAACGATCAATTCCAACTCCGAACCGGCAATTTTCTGTTTGGAAATATCGGCAACTTTACCGACGCCATGTGCCGGATAAACAACATAATCACCGGAGTTGAATGCAATAGCAGATGAAGTTTTTTTATTCATTTATCTGTCCTGTTCTGTTTATTTGAAGCTGATTGATTGTGAACATATCGTTCTGACTACGGGAGGGACTATACCACATTTTTGAGGTCATTGCTAGTCTAAAAATCAAAAATTTTTGTCAAATAAAGAAAAGCCTCCCGAAACAAATTCAGAGAGGCTTTTATCCTTCGGCTCAAAAGAGCCGCTATACAAACGTTAAACCGCAACCGGCGCCTTTATCGTCGGCCAGGGATCGTATCCTTCCAAATGAAAATCTTCATACACAAAATCTTCCAGATTTCTGACTTCGGAATTAAGGGTCATCGTCGGAAGCGGGCACGGAGTCCGGCTTAACTGCTCCTTAACCTGCTCAAAGTGATTGGAATAAATATGCGTATCGCCGAAAGTATGAATAAACTCATAAGCTTCCAACCCGCACACCTGTGCCAGCATCATTGTCAACAAAGCATAAGATGCAATATTAAAGGGCACCCCGAGAAAACTGTCACAGCTACGTTGATATAACATCAGCGACAACCGGCCCTCGGCAACATAACACTGATACATCATATGACAGGGCGGCAGCTGCATCTGCCCGAGCTGAGACGGATTCCACGCCGTCACAATCATACGGCGGCTGTCAGGATTATGCTTCAGCTGATTAACCAGGTCTTTCAGCTGATCGATTCCCTCACCGTTCCAATTCCGCCATTGTGCACCGTAAACCGGACCGAGATCTCCGTTTTCATCTGCCCATTCATCCCAGATGGTCACGTTATTGTCATGCAGATACTTAATATTCGTATCCCCTTTGATAAACCATAACAACTCATGAATAATCGCCCGGGTATAAAGCTTTTTGGTCGTCAGCAAAGGAAAACCTTTGGTTAAGTCAAATCGCAGCTGGCGGCCGAAAACCGAACGGGTTCCTGTACCGGTACGGTCACTTTTATCGATACCATGCTCCATGATATCCGACAGCAAATCTAAATACTGTTTCATAAAAATTAGTTTTTTAGTTGATAATAAAAACAAAATAACTTGATTTTGTTTTGTCATATCATACCGGTACAAAGAATCAATCAAAAAAAAGCAGTATCAGCTACCCGCAGAGACCAAGACATACGGATTTTCATATACGAGGTAAATAATAAGATTGAAGGGAAAAAGAACTTTTGGGATTTTCTTATATGAGAGGAGTAATAAGATTTTAGAGAGGAGAAAGCGGAGTGTACACCTTAGTACACGAGCATTTCCCCACTCGCAAAATCTGTATTAATCCTCCATAGCAGGAAAACCGTTTACTTGGCGAAGACACTCCCCCACCACCATCACCGCCGACACGGCCACATTGATTGACCGTGCATTGTGATTCATCGGAATCAGCAGGCGGGCATCGGCGGTTTGATGTACTTCCTCCGGCACGCCGGCCGATTCGCGTCCCATCAGGATAATATCGTTCGGCCGAAATTCAAAATTATAATAAGGCTCGCTGGCATGTGTTGTCAAAAGCACGATTCGTCCGTATTCTTCCGGATGCTCGGCCCGATATTGCAAAAAATGCTCCCAGGAATGGTGACGACGGTATCTCACCATGTCCAGATAATCCATTCCCGCCCGTTTTAAGGTCCTCTCGGAGAAAATAAACCCGCACGGCTCTATGATATCAAGCTCAATGTCCAAACATGCTCCAAGACGCAATAATGTGCCGGTATTTTGCGGAATGTCAGGTTGAAACAACGCCAGACGCATTTTAAATCTCCTCTCCAGAATGGTTTTCTTTCTCCATAGCTCCAAATCATCTTCAGCGCAAGCTTTTAAAACAGCAAAAGGAGCACCGTTAAAGATGCTCCCTCAATAAGCCCGGCCGTATCAGAACTTGCCGCGGCGATAATATAAATCAATCATATCCCGCAGCTTCCGACACTTTTCCAATGCAGAAACCGGCGGATAATAAGCCCAGTGCCTGCCCTTCAAACCGTTAGCCCATGCCGTGTAAACCTTATTGGCCTGCACAAAATAACGGCATTGCTCGGAAAGATAGGCATTGGTTCCGTGATGTTCCTCCCGAGGACGCAACTCGGCATATAAGTCGTCCTCAAGGGTCAAAGCATTGTTTCCGGTCATCTGTCGGGCAATTTCCAAGCCTTTCTGAAAGAAAGCCGTACGCTTGTCTTCCTCTTTCTCCACATAACCGGCAAAATCAGCGACGGTAACCAAACCGTAAGATGATCTCAGCCGCAAATCGGGAAGCACATTGCGTAGCAACTGCTTAAACGGTTCGCGCTTTTGCGGAAAAACCTCCAGATTCAACAGTTGATTTTCATCTTTAACAACAACACCAGTAAAGTTTCTGAACTGATCCGCAACCAGTTCCTCTATTCTCTTGCACATAATCTTAGGTATTTGGGTTTATAATAATTTAATCTTGACCGCTAAAATAACACAACTTACGACAAGAGTCAAATTTTTGTCCAAAAAAATTTTTTCCGGCATTTCGTAAAATTGTTCCAATCACCGACAGAACAAACTTTTAAACGTTGATTTCAATAAAGGCTTATGCTGCGAAGTAACTTCTGAACAACGTGTACATCCAGCTACACGAATAAAAATTACAAGTATGGCAAGCTTTTAAACGTTGATTTTGATAAAGGCTTGTGCTGCGAAGTAACTTTTGAACGACGTGTACATCCAGCTACACGAGTGAAAAAATTACAAGCATGACAAGCCTTTAGCAAAATCAAACATTGAAGAGGAAATTCATCATATCCCCGTCTTTTACAACATAATCTTTGCCTTCCGAACGCATTTTACCGGCATCTTTACAGGCCTGTTCGGAACCGTATTTGACAAAGTCATCGTATGAAATCGTTTCCGCACGAATAAAACCGCGTTCAAAATCGGAGTGAATGATACCGGCACAAACCGGCGCTTTTGAACCTTTCAGAAATGTCCAGGCACGCACTTCTTTCGGCCCGGCGGTAAAATAGGTTTCCAACCCCAAAAGTTTGTAACCTGCCCGGATGATTTTTGCCAGACCGGTTTCTTCCAGCCCCAAAGAGGCAAGAAATTCCTTCTTCTCTTCTTCCGATTCCAGCTGCGCCACTTCCGATTCGATTTCGGCGGAAATGATAACCGCACCCGCCCCTTCGGCAGCAGCTTTGGTCATAACCATATCTGAAAATTTATTGCCCGCAGCGGCGGAATCTTCATCAACGTTGCAAACATACAAAACCGGCTTGGCCGTCAGCAGCTGCAGCATTTTATATTCTTTGCAGGCATCTTTTTCCGTTGGCGCCGGCGCAGCGGTACGAGCCGGTTTTCCGGCTTTCAGCGCCTCAATGACCGGACGCATGACCGCCTCACGCACCACATATTCCTTTTCTCCGGTTTTGGCTTTTTTCTGTACCTGGTCATAGCGTTTTTCCAACGATTCCAAATCGGCAATCATCAATTCGGTTTCAACGATTTCCGCATCACGGATAGGATCAACCGACCCCTCGACATGGGTAATATTATCATTCTCAAAACAGCGCAAAACGTGAATAATCGCATCAACCTCGCGGATATTGGCCAAGAATTGGTTGCCCAGTCCCTCGCCTTTGGAAGCTCCCTTCACCAAACCGGCAATATCGACAAATTCCAGCTGTGTCGGAGTCACCATCCGCGGTTTGACAATCTCGGCCAGTTTATCCAGCCGGGCATCGGGAACGGCCACCCGTCCGGTGTTCGGCTCAATCGTACAAAAGGGAAAATTGGCCGCCTGCGCTGCAATGGTCTGCGTCAGGGCATTAAACAAAGTTGATTTTCCCACATTCGGCAAACCGACGATTCCGCAATTAAAACCCATAATAAAAACTCCTTAATTTTCAATCTCAAATTAAGGAGTCTTATACCTGATAGAGTCAGAGATTTCAAGCCTATTCTGGCACTCTACAGCTTAAACCCGAACAAAACCGTTCTTTCACCTTTAGCTTTGTGAAACAGCGTCAGCCCCAACAGCGCAATATGTGTTTTGCGCCCGATTTTCAAACGCAACAGAGACTTGCGCAGCCCTTTGACCGCTTTTTTAACCTTGCAACAGGTTTCGCAGCGGCAATAGCTCTTATAATCGGCGCTTTCCATCAACCCTTTCAACAGTTCGTTCCTGGCCATATCGTCATAAGAAACGCCGAGCTTATGCAGCAAAGCTTTAACCTGCTCATAATAAGCTGCCGGATTTTCATTATTGGTAAATCCCGTCACCAAAATACGCCCTGGCAAATCAAATTTACCCAGCCAGTGCTGCTCTTTATAATAGTCAAAAATGCGCTGGAAAATAACCAGATTATCTTTGCCGCTGCGCAGTTTTCGGCTGCTCATAATCGAATTGTCCCGCTGGCGGTAATAATAGGCACCGCCGTCACTGATGACGATTTTTTTCAAGTGCGGCAGCAACACATGGTGAAAATACTCATCTTCATAAATATATCCCTCGGGAAACTTCATCCCCAGATCAAGCAGCGTCTGGCGGCGGTAAAGCTTTCCCCAGGCCACCACCCACAATTGTTTAAGTATTTCGTTGGTAATTTCAAAAGTGCCGGACTCATGCCCGGAAAGCATCCGCTGCCGATCGATTCGCTTCGGCTGATAATAAGACCAAATATCATGAACACAAGCAATGTCGGCCTTGCTCCGCAACATATCCTTAACCAAATTTTCAATACAATCCAAACTCAGCCAATCGTCGGAATCAAGAAAAAAGACATATTCCCCCTGAGCAACCGGCAAAGCGGCATTCCGCGCCGAAGACAAACCGCCGTTGACTTTGTTAATCACTTTAATCCGGCGGTCAAGCATGGCATAATCTTTAAGAATGTCTTCACAACGGTCCGGCGAACCGTCATTGACACAGATAATTTCCAAATCGCTGTATGTCTGATGAATGACCGATTCCAAACAATCCGGCAGAAACTCTTCAACTTTGTAAATGGGAATGATAACTGAAACTAAGGGCTGGGACATAATCATCTCCTCGGAACAAGACTCTGTAAAGGAGATAATAACTAAATTATTTTAAATTAAAACCTTTTATTGTTGTTTCGGTTTATTTTGTCCGAAACCGCATAAATCACCTGCCGCGCCAAACGCCGCAAAACTGCCGGAGCTATCTTTTTATTTTAAACGTCAGCCCCAGAAAACGAATAATTTTAAACTTCTTGCAGTGAGAATTTTTGACGCTGAAAATTTTCTCTGCCAGTTTCAGCTTCTTAAAATGCGTCATTTTCTCTATAACCGAAGAACCATAAGCTTTTTTCAGATAAGCAACAAAATCATCTCTGATTTTCATATATTCTTCGTTGCCCCATAGAGCAAAACGATTAAGATGCCCTTCCAAACCGCTCAGAAACTTATGAACAATTTTCAACTTAACCGTCTGAGGCTGACACTGATAAATCGGCATTTTCTCCAAATATTTAAAAGCAACAACTTCCCCTTGAACACAGCCCAAATCAGCTGTTGCAGAATCTTTCCGATTCATCCGGTAATTATAGAAATGCTCGGGAATATACCGACAGACAGGTTTGCTAAAATAACAAACCATACTGAAAATCGTATCTTCGGCAATTTTAATCCCGACGGGAAAAACAATGTCATTAGCCAGAATAAAATCCCTGCGATACAGTTTATTCCAGATAACCGCAGAAAAAGCATAAATGGCAGTTTCGTCATTTAAATCCATTTCCCCGCAAATACCTTCAAGCAAGGGATTATCCCAGATAATCTTTTGATCATTTTCCCATAGATTATGCGCAAAAATCACGATATCGGAATGATTATGCTCGGCTTCCTGATAAATCTTTGCCAGACAATCCGCCTCCCAAAAGTCATCCCCGTCCAAAAACGCGAGATATTCACCTTTTGCGGCGGCAATTCCGTCATTCCGGGCGGCCGAAACTCCTGCATTTTTCTTGTCTATAATAACAATCCGGCTGTCTTTGCCGGCATATTCTTCCAGAATTCGCAGAGAAGCATCTTTCGAACCGTCATTGATACAAATAATTTCCATATCGTTAAAATTCTGGCTGATAACGCTGTCCAAACATCGGGAAAGATATTGTTCAACATTATAAACCGGAATAATAACCGATACTTTCGGCTGTTTTTCCATGATTATTCTCCCTGTTTAATTGCAAAATTGCCTGTTCAGGCTATTAGCTGGCAGGAGAAAAGTCAACTATTTCAGGGTAGATTTATTCAGATTTCCGATTCGATTTGAAAAGGCGGCGACACCGTCCTTCAAAAGCAGGCCGATATTCTCGGTTACCAATAAAATATTATGCTCCAAAACCGCCTGATCGGCTTTTGAAAAACCCGCCAAAACATGATTAACCACCGCAGACGGCGGCAAACCGTTATCCGGATGACCGATGCCCAGACGAACACGGTTATAATTCGGACCAATCGCCGCATCAATGCTTTTCAAACCGTTATGTCCGCCGGCACCGCCGCCGAGCTTGGCCTTTATCTGAGTAATTTTCAAATCCATGTCATCATGAATAACGACAATATTCTGCGGCAGAATTTTATAAAAGGCAGCCGCTTTGACCACCGAATTGCCGGAAAGGTTCATATAAGTCTGCGGTTTAAGCAAATAAACTTTCTCACCGTCAATTTTTCCCTCGCTGATCAAACCGTCAAACTTTACCTTATAAGGCGCAAAACCATACTTGTCATGAATGGCGTCCGCCACCATAAAACCGACATTATGACGGGTCTTGGCATATTCTGCCCCGGGATTACCCAAACCGACAATTAAAAACATTTTCTCTCCCTATTTGAAAAAACGGTTTTAGAGACATAAATAAGGCGATTTCTAACGGCAAGAAAAATTTCAGCGCACAAGAAGTACGTAAATTTTGAGTCCGCGTAAAATCGCCTTAGATAGTCTATAAAACTATTTTCTGAGGAAATCGACATGCAACGGCATATCGCTTACCGGATGAAACTGAACATCCTGGCAAACAACCTTATGTTTTTTGCCGTCAACATTGATTTCGATATCGGCGTCATAGAAACCGACCATGTCCAAAGCTTTTTCCAGCTGAACCGGATCCAAGCTGATCATCAGGGCTTCTTTGTTACCGCCATAAATAACCGCGGGAACGCGGCCTTCACGACGACATGCACGAGCTGCCCCCTTACCTGCTTTTTCACGCAGTTTTGCGTCAAAAGTAATATCTGCCATCTTTGTATTCCTTAAATAAATTAAACAAATCCCCGTGCACCTCCAGGGGTGTTGCACAGGTAAGAATGCTTTTACAACTTTATTTCAGATATTTCAAGCGCTTTTTTAAAAACCGAAGAGGGGAGAAAACCTCCCCTCTTTTCAGGCGCGCAAAGAATAAAACTCCCGATCTCCTTCCGGCTTCCCCACGACGACCGCAGGAAGCGACACGCCGGAGCGGCCTTGTCCTTCACTCAAATTAACAAAAACGCCGTGGCACAAAACGCTGCCGTTATAAAACGTGGCATGCCAGCCGGTCGCTTCGGAAAAATAATCCAGTTTGGCCGTAACTTCCTGCTCTTCGGGCCTTTGCCCGGCAGAAACGGAAACGTCGTTTTTAACATTTTTCCAATACACCAAAGCAATCAATGCGGCAATAACCGCAAGCATAATAATCATTTCCATAACTATGTTTTTTGAAGATTAACAAACTAAGCCAGCCCCAGATTTCTCAGCTTTCGGCTGACCAGAAACTTTTCCTTTTCTCCCCAGTCCATTTTTTCCAAAAGCTCTACTTCCACCCGGGCGGACCAAAACGAATACCGAACAACCCGGCACCAGTAATATTCGCCTTCCTGCGGATAATGGCTCAGCATCTGCACCGCAATAACCGGAATGTTGCTGACATGTGTCACCATCATCCCTCTGACAATACCGTCGCCTTTCTGCAGCAAAAGACAAGGATAACGGAGCCCGCTTTTTGCCCGCCGCCACAAACGGATATCTATCCAGAATTTATAGACTGCCGCCGCGGCAAAACAGAACAACCCCGGCCAAGCCGACAACTGCTGCGAATAGAGCATAACAACAACCCACAATCCGAATAGCATAATCTGCATCTGAATATCCTGCAGGCGGGACATTGCTTTAAAGGCCCAAAGCTTGTTCGCATATCTCACCATAAAAAAAGCCAGCAAGACATACATTAAAACAACAAGTTTCATAGTTTATAGTTTTTAAGATTAATAATTCAGAAAATAAATGATTTTGCCGTTATTATAAACATTAGAAACGCATTGTCAATTAAACAAGCAAAAACCTCCGCCGCAGACGGGGAGGTTCTTGCAAAATGTCAGCCGTAAGGAACGACAATTATCGTACTTTCCGTCAGGCCGAAAAAATCGAACGAATCATAAGAACAATAACTGACCGCCACCGACAACGTATCTCCGATTTTGTAACGGTCTTTGTTTTTCACATCCAACTCCGCCGACAGCGGTCTGCGGCTGACCGCCGTGTCAAATTCGCCAAACAGCCGGGTCGGACGATAGCTCTTGTCCGTAATTTTAAATGTATAAACGCCGCCTTCCAGGGCCCTGACAAACTGCTGACGCAAAACGATTATCGAAAAGCACGAAAAAACAACGCTTGCCCCGCCTGTAATCAGCCAGAGATATTTATCGGGCCGTTCCGACAATAATTCAAAAACCGACAGCACTCCGATAAAGGCTTCAAACATCAGCGTCAGCATCACATAAAATGCCCAAAGACGCTGTTTGGCAATACTCATCACCGAAATTCGGAATTCGGCATACAAAAAGTTCGCAAAATTGAGGAAAATCATTGTTCCTCCAATCCATAACCAATAATCTTTCATAAAAATAAATTTAAACAGTAATTAAAATTTACTCTTTTTATAATCCCGGACCTTTCTGACGTCAAATAAAAAAAAGGTTTGGAAATCCAAACCTTTTTTATTTTCGTTAGCAGCCGGTTATTTCTCCAGGTCTTCGCCGGTTTCCTGATTAACTCTCTTGGCCGAGAGTTTAATCTTGCCCCGGTTATCCTGGCCGATGCATTTAACCCACATGGTATCGCCTTCTTTATAGAAGTCGGAAACCGAAGCGATTCGTTCATTTTTGACTTCGGAAATGTGGACCAGACCCTCGGTCGTTCCCAAGAAACGAACAAATGCGCCGAAATCCATAATTTTGGTAATGACACCTTTATAGATTTTGCCTTCTTCCGGTTCGGCCACAATGCCCATAATCCATTCCAAAGCGGCATCGCCGTCTTCTTTTTTCAAAGTGGCAATGCGGATAATGCCGTCATCGGAAATATCGATTTTGGAATTGGTTTTCTCGGTAATTTCACGAATAACCTTACCGCCGGAACCGATAACTTCACGGATTTTATCAACCGGAATTTTAATCGCGATAATTCGCGGAGCCTTGTCAGAAACATGCGGACGCGGCGCCTCAATTGCTTTAGCCATTTCACCCAGAATATGGATACGGCCTTCATGAGCCTGAGCCAAAGCCTTTTCCATAATTTCTTTGGTAATGGAAGTGATTTTAATATCCATCTGCAAAGCGGTAACGCCGTCTCTAGTACCGGCAACCTTAAAGTCCATGTCGCCCAGATGGTCTTCATCACCGAGAATATCGGTCAGAATGGCAACCCGGCCGTCATCTTCCTTAATCAGCCCCATGGCAATACCGGCAACCGGTTTGGCCATCGGTACGCCGGCGGCCATTAACGACATGGTCGTTCCGCAAACGGTAGCCATTGAAGACGAACCGTTCGATTCCATAATTTCCGAAACTACGCGAATGGTATAAGGGAAACTGTCCTTGTCTTTCGGCAGCATCGGATGAACCGCACGCCAGGCCAATTTTCCGTGACCGATTTCACGACGTCCCGGGCTGCCGATACGGCCGCACTCGCCGACGGAAAACGGCGGGAAGTTATAGTTCAGCATAAAGTCTTCTTTATACTCGTCCATCAAACCGTCAACAATCTGCGCATCTTCGCCGGTTCCCAATGTGGTAACCACCAGAGCCTGGGTTTCGCCGCGGGTGAAAATAGCCGAACCGTGTGCCATCGGCAAAACGTCAACTTCGCACTGAATCGGGCGTACGGTTTTGGTGTCGCGGCCGTCAATACGGTGTCCGGTCGTCAAAACGCTTTCGCGCATAACATGATGCATCAGCTTTTCAATCGCATCTTGAGCATAACGCTGTTCAAACTCGTTTTCCGGATCCAAAGTCGCTTTGAATTTTTCCGAAGCGGCAGCAATCAAATCACCGCGTTTCAGCTTGTCGGTCTCTTTGAAAGCGGCTTCAAACTCTGCGGTATAACCGTCGGCCAGCTTTTTGTAAAGCTCGTCAAATTCCGGCGGAAAGACCGGAGCTTCCCAAGCTTCTTTACCGGCTTCGGCTTTCAACTCTTCAATCAGTTTAATAACCGGCTGAAAGTTTTCAAAACCGAACATAACGGCACCGAGCATCGTCTCTTCGGAAAGTTCCTGCGCCTCGGACTCAACCATCAGCACGCCTTCCTTGGTACCGGCCACAACCAGTTCCAAATCAGACTCTTTAATCTGGGAAACCGTCGGGTTCAAAATATAATTTCCGTCTTTGTAACCGACTTTGGCAGAAGCAATCGGCCCCAAAAACGGAATGCCGGAAATGCTCAAAGCGGCAGAAGCGGCAATCATCGCCGGAATGTCTGAATCGGTGTTTTGGTCATGCGACAAAACCGTGCAGATAACCTGAACTTCATTTTTGAAAGCATCGGGAAACAGCGGACGGATCGGACGGTCAATCAAACGGGAAAGCAAAACTTCGCGCTCGCTGGGTTTGCCTTCGCGTTTCATAAAACCGCCGGGAACTTTACCCGTTGCATAGTATTTTTCCTGATAATTGACAGTCAAAGGAAAGAAATCCTGATCAGCCTTTGCCTCTTTTGCTGCACATACCGTTGCAATTACTTCTGTTTCGCCATAGGTAACCACAACCGCGCCCTGCGCCTGGCGTGCTAACTTACCCGTTTCCAATACCAACTTGCGTCCGCCCCATTCCATTTCCTTGCGGACAACTTTAAAATCGATCATAAAATCTTTCCTTTCATATTCTCTTACAATCATCAACCGGCGCAGGCCCTCCCGCTCCGGCCACCTGCCCGAAAGCAGGATTTTTTTACAAAGAATGCGGAACGCACCCGCCCCGCATTCAAAAATTTTCTCAAACCATAAAACGAATTACTTTAAGGTTTGATTTAGGCTGAACACCTAAACCCCCGAAGATTGATTTTAGGGGAGTAGATAAAGTGAAAAACAGAGACGAAAAAATTTTAATGTACATAAAAGTACATGAATTTTTTCGTACTCGCATTTTTTGCTTTAGATACCGCATAAAATCAATCTTATTTACGGAGGTCGAGCTTCTTAATCAGATCCTGATACCGACTTTCGCTTTTTGATTTCAGGTGATCCAACAGGTGACGACGACGGCTGACCATCTTCATCAAGCCCAAACGGGAGTGCAGATCTTTCTGATGCGTATTGAAGTGCTCAATCAGAGAGTTGATTCTGTAGGTCCAGATGGCAATCTGAACTTCCGGAGAACCGGTGTCACCCGGGGTCTGGCCGAATTCTTTAATTAATTCCTGTTTTTTTTCATTTGTAATCGACATCTATTTTTCCTTTTCGTTTATTCACAAATTAAAAACCCGAAGCGGGGAAATTCTTTTTTCCTCGATTCGCACGATTGCAATCAAACTGCCGTTGCAAAACGCCGCCGCCTCCCGGCCGATGAGCTTATCAATGTCATAAGCCTGGGGCGAAACGCCTTGTCCTTTTTTCAGCTTGTCTGCGTCAACTTCCGAAACAGCAATCTCCGCGATGTCGCGCAGGGATGTTTCTAACGGAAGCAAAATTTCTTTTAGGGCATCACTATGCACTATATTTTTTATATTTTCCAGTAAAATTTTTGACTCAAGGCCAAATTGACCGCATTTTGTCCGCCGCAGCTCCTGCAAAAAGCCGCAGGTTCCCAGTTTTTCAGCCAAATCGCGACCCAGACTGCGCACATAAGTTCCTTTCGAGCATTCCACCCGGAATCTGGCCTGTCCTTCCGGCAGTTCCTCCAGCAGCTCCAGGGCATAAACTTCCACCGTCCGCTCGGGAATGCTGACTTCTTCGCCGCTGCGCGCCAAAGCATAAGCCCGCCGGCCGTTGATTTTAATGGCCGAATAAGCCGGCGGCACCTGATTGATCTGCCCCACAAACTGCGGGATAACCGCCAAAATTTCTTCCCGGTCGGGAATTTTATCCGATTCGCTGACAATTTTTCCTTCGGAATCTCCCGTATCGGTCGCTTTTCCCCACTGCACGACAAATTCATATTCTTTGCGGCCGTCCGTCACATAAGGCAGCAGCTTGGTTGCCTCGCCGAAAGCAATCGGCAGAATTCCGGTGGCAAACGGATCCAATGTGCCCGCATGTCCGTTCTTTTTGGCATTAAACAGCCGCCGGGTCAAGTTCACCACTTGGGTTGACCCGATGTCCCGCGGTTTATCGACTATCAGCCAGCCGTTAATGTCCTCGCCTTTTTTTCGTCTCATCTTCTTTTCCTTTTATTACTTTCTTAACGGATATCTCTGCCTCTGGCAACAAAAAAAGCGCTTCCTGAGAAGCGCTTTTATCATTCGATTAACTGCAATTTAGCTCCTATCACCGTCGGTTGACAAACAACTTTATGCACTTTGTTGCCATAGCGGACATAAAGACAGTCTTTCCCATCAAACCGCCCCATTTCAACCTCATCGGCATCCTGCTTATAAAACACGTCCTTAGCCAGCACCTGATAAATGCCCTGTGTTTCTCCTTCAAAAATCCTGCGCGTCCGGGCAATAACCTTAACGCCGAAACTTTCACCGCAACTGCCGAATAACGGCAGTAAGACCACATCAAAGAAAGGATCCTTGCCCTCCCACAGAGCATCAGCAAATTTTTCTTCAAAATCCGCAATCCAACCAAAACCGGATTTGCTGCTTTGAAACGTCTTCACAAAATGATGATAGTCCGCCCAAAAAGCCATCGGTTTCTCACTCAGAACGACCTTTTGCTCAACACCGTATTCCGGAACTTTCATCCTCGGACAATGGCACCATTTTCCTCGCGAAAAGATATTGAGAAAACACCAAACACCTTCTATTTTAAGCTTGGCAATATCAGCTTGCAGACAGGGAATGCTTTTCCCTTCAGTCTTCTGATAATCGCTGCACCTGACTTGACAGAGCCGGTTTCCCTCAAAATAGCTGAGCAAATAAAGCCCGTTCCATGTTTTGCCTTCGAAAAGTTTACGGACAAATACCGTTTTTTTCTGATCGACGGATTCGCCCAGAAAATGGAGCTGAAAATCTTCATCCCACAGCTGCCACATCATATTCTGCAAAAACAGAATTTTCTTACCGAGCCGGACATAATCGTCACAGCCTATTTTTGAACAAAGGCATCTGTTTTGCTTATCATAGCGGCATAAACAGAAAAATTTCTCATTGCAGCCGAGCACGAAAAAATCTTCCTTTTGCTCCACAATCTTATCGGCAGCAATAATCGTTCTCATCTCAAAATCAGGCGGGCATATCTGTCTCAAAACCAGTCTGCTTCCGACCTGACGCAGTTCAAAATCTTTCAATACATCCATAATTATCAAACATTTATAATAAAAACTATCGTCCCGATTATATACAAACTTATATTTTTGGCAAGTCCTGTTCGACAAACATTTTGACAAAACACGCAATTAGTGCTATTTTGAATGAAATTGCTATTTTTATGAACCTAAAAAACAAACAAATGCAAACAAAACAAACTATCTCGCTGCAATTCCTTCCGGAATACAATGCCTACGGCATCAGCGACAAAGAAGTAAAAAAATTGACAGACCGGAATATAATTCCGATTCTGGAGTTGAGTAACGAAGCACTGCAGGAACTGGCACCCGACACGGAAGTCCGCAAAGGAGAGCCTGTGGTTGCATTCCTGATGGGACGTGAAAAAGGGCACTATACGGTTGATATGCCTTATCTGAAAGCAATGGCTCAGTCCGGAGCAAGCTTAAGATTTCTCACTTATAATGAAAATCTTGACCAGATGGACGGCATCAACGGTTTAATTCTGCCCGGCGGAGCTTTCGATTCGCCGAACGAATTTTACACCGATCCGCTGAAACCGAACGGCAGCCGCCCGGGTACGCGCTCGCACGCTTACATCTCCTCAATCATGAAAGCCGAAAAAAACGGTCTGCCGATTTTGGGAATCTGCGCCGGCGCCCAGCTTTTGGGAAGCATGCACGGCATGCGTATGTACCGCAGCGTTAAGGAATACACCCAAACGCCGCTGGAACATAAAACCAAAGAACTGGCCGCGCACGATGTATTTGTTGCACCGTTTACGCCTCTGGCCGACATTATCGGCGAAGGACATATTCTGACCAATTCCCGCCACCGGGAAGCAATGATGCCGAATGATACGATTTCCGATATGAAAATCTATGCAACGGCCTCGGACGGAACTCCCGAAGCTTGGGGAAACGCAGAAAAACACCTGCTCTGCATTCAATGGCATCCCGAAGATTTTGCCGCCATCGGTGATAAACGGATGCAGAAAATCTATGACTGGATAGCCGAAGAAGCTTCCCGTCATCAGCAAAAATTATTTGAACAAATCTGTCTGCAGCATAAGCAAAAAAGCTTGTAAAAGCAAACAGACGTATAAAGAAAGCCTCCTTTCGGAGGCTTTTTTTTATTCTTCATCGGGCTGCTGCAAATCATGAGCCACTTTAGGATCCCGCAGCAGCTTTTCGATTTTATCAACTTCCTCAAAAGTCTTGTCAACCTTAAAGACCAGCTCCGGAGCGTAACGCAGCTGCATCTTTTCGGCAATTTGCTTGCGCAGATAGTTGGCCGCCAGCTGCAAACCGCCGACAACTTCCTGCAAATGAGCATTGTTCAGCGTCATCAGATAAACCGACGCATATTTCAAATCAGGAGACACCGTCACTTCGGTAATCGTCACAATCGTGTCAATTCCCTCCAGATTACGAATTTCCCCTTTTTGAATAAATCCGGCCAAAATCCGTTTGATTTCCTGCCCGACCCGCAGCTGTCTCTGCGATTGTTCTTTTACTGCCATTTTCTTATTCCTTATCCTAACTTGATATCCCTGACCTCAACCTGAAAATATGCCCGGCCGGGAAAACTAATTCTTAATTTTTGCCCCTGCTCTCACCGACGGTTCTGAGAAGGGAACATACGGCACCGTTGCTTTTGAACGACATGCATATTCAACAAAATAACCGGCATAATGCCCTTCACTTAAAATGTTGCAGGCTGGGAAAATAAAGGCGGAAGTACCGAAACATACACAAACGTACGGAAGGACACTTCCGTCCTGCAATTTCCCTGCCAGTTCCCGGTCAGAAACATTTACAGTTTGGCGGCAATAGCCTCTATCTCATAACATTCAATAAAGTCACCGACCTGAATGTCATTATAGTTTTCAAAGCTCATACCGCATTCATAGCCTTCTTTAACCTCCTTGACGTCTTCTTTGAAACGTTTGAGTTGGCCGAGATTGCCGTCATGAATAACGACGTTGTCACGCAGCAGGCGGACTTTTGCACCGCGTTTGACCAGCCCTTCGGTAACCATACAGCCGGCAACTTTACCCACCCCGGTAATATTAAAGACATTGCGGATTTCGGCATAACCGAGAATCTTCTCTTTGAGTTCGGGCGACAGCATGCCTTCCAAACCTTTCTTCACGTCATCGGCCACATCGTAGATAATCGAATAATAACGAATATCAACACCGTCGCGACGGGCCATATCCCGCGCCTGCGGAATGGCACGAACGTTAAACCCGATAACAAAAGCGTTTGAAGCTTTTGCCAGCGTAATATCGGATTCGGAAATCGGACCGACCGCCGAGTGCAGAATTTGAACACTGACTTCATCATTTGACAACTTGTTCAACGTTCCTTCAATTGCCTCAATCGACCCTTGAACGTCAGCTTTGATAATAACCGGCAAGTGTTTGATTTCGCCGGATTTAATTTTATCCAGCATCTGTTCCATCGCTGACTTGGCGCTTTTTACCAGTTTGGCGTCACGTTCTTTGCGGATACGATAATTGGTTACTTCACGAGCCTGATTTTCATCAGCAACAACCGTAAAATCGTCACCGGCCGCAGGTGTTCCCTGCAAACCGAGAACTTCTACCGGAGTTGCCGGACCGGCTTCCTGAACTTTGTGCCCCATTTCATTAAACATGGCACGAACACGTCCCCATTCTTTGCCGGCAATACAAATGTCGCCGACCTTGAGCGTTCCGCGCTGAACCAAAACCGTTGCCACCGAACCGCGGCCTTTTTCCATTTTGGCTTCAATGACCGTACCGTCAGCCGTCCGGTTCGGATTCGCTTTCAAATCCAGAATCTCAGCCTGCAGCAAAATAGCTTCCAACAACTTATCGATATTGATGCGCTTCTTTGCCGAAACTTCCGCACAAAGCGATTCGCCGCCCAGTTCCTCCACCGCAATGCCGTGCTGCAGCAAAGCAGTCTTAACTTTCATCGGGTCGGCGCCCGGCAGGTCAATTTTGTTAATCGCCACGACAATCGGCACTTCCGCCGCCTGAGCATGGCGGATAGCTTCAATTGTCTGCGGCATAATGCCGTCATTGGCAGCCACGACCAAAACCACAATATCGGTCACTTTGGCACCGCGCGCGCGCATTTCCGAAAAGGCCTCGTGACCCGGCGTATCAATAAAGGTAATCTTGTCACCTTTCGGCGTCACAATCTGATATGCACCGATATGCTGGGTAATACCGCCGGCTTCGCGTGCGGCAACGTTTGTCTCGCGCAAGGCATCCAGCAAAGAAGTCTTACCATGGTCAACGTGCCCCATAACCGTAACCACCGGTGCCCGCGGCAGCATCTGATCCGGCGTATCTTCCGCACCCTTGATAGCTTCTTCAACATCGCTGTCGGCCACGCGCTTAAACTTGTGTCCCAGTTCTTCGACCACGATTTGCGCCGTATCGGCATCAATCGGCTGGTTAATGGTTGCCATAACCCCCAGAGACATCAGCTTTTTGATAACATCGGCACTCTTCTCGGCCATACGGTTAGCCAGCTCCTGAACCGTAATAATTTCAGGAATAATAACTTCTTTAATAACCTTTTCCTGCGGCTGAACCGGTTGAACCGGTTTAGGCTGTTTTTTCTTAAAGCGGCGCCGCGGCCCGCCGAAACCGTAATCGTCATCGTCGTCATCACCGCTGCCGATGCTGTGCAAATTGACTTTTCCGCCCCGGCGCTGCGGTTCAAAACTCCGTTTCATAACTTTTTTGCGTTCCTGCTCAAATACGTCTTCGCGGCTTTTTTCAAGGTCGGAAGCTTTGCGGAATTTTTTTGAAGAATTTTCCTCTTCATCTTCGTCATCATCATAATCTTTTGATTTTTTATCTTTGGTCTTAAAAGATTTTTCCTCGGCTTCGACTACCGGAGCTGTAATCTGGGCCGATTTGATTTCTTTCACCATTTCCGCCTTTTTGGCTTCTTCCGCAGCCTGACGCGCCAAACGCTCTTTTTCTTCCTGTTCGCGTTCCTGACGGCGCAGACGTTCTTTCTCCTCTTCTTCCTGACGGCGGCGGGCCTCATGCTCTTTGGCTTCGGCAATCAGCTTCAGTTTCATAGCCGTTGCTTCGTCAATCTTAACATTGTTTTCGGCCGGCTGCGCATTCGGATTAATCACTCTTTTTTTGCGTACTTCCACCTGCACAACTTTTTTGCCTTCGTGCGTATGAGCCTTATCACCCAGATTTTTGAGAGTAAGCGTCGATTTTCCCGATAATGTTAATTTGCTCTTTGCATTATCTTCTGTCATATATTTCCATCTCCGTAATTCAATATTCTTCTTCGTCTTAAGAATTTAAAAACTTGTCCAGTCTTTTAAACTCCGTATAAACCATGTCAGACATCCTGTTTTTCAAAAATGCCGCATGGACCGTATTAACCCGATCTAATGCCTTGTCCAACTCCTCAACATCATACAACGCGAAAACCTCAACCCCTTTGGCCAGCGAAAGCATTTTGGCATGCCCGTCAGCCCCGGCGTCTTTAGCCTCAAGAATAAAAGCCGCTTTGTCCTTACGCAGCGCTTCGCTGACTTTTTCAAAACCGGTTACCAAATCCCCGGCTTTTTTGGCCAGACAAACAGCCTCCAAACCTTTTTTCCTTAAAATGGCCTCCACCATCGGAATAAGGCCGTCACTTACTTTTACATTCTTTTTAAGCGCTTTGGCAAATAGATTTTTCGCCGCAGCAACCTTTAATGCCGACAAAGAACAGGCCACATAAATCCCTTTGCCGGGCAGCCGTTTCCTGAAATCAGGAATAACCTGATTGTCCGGCGTCACGGTAAAACGCAGCAAATCCTTGCTTTCCATTACCTTTCCGCTGACAATGTCTTTCCGTTCCTTATCTTCTTTAATCATAAACAAACCTGTTAATTAAAAAACAAAATGGGTTATATGAGCCGGATAGTAAGATTTCAGGGTGGGAAAAGCGGAGTGTACACAGAAGTACATGAGCATTTTCCCGACCCGCAAAATCTGTACTAGCCGGCCATAGAACGCATTTTATTCAAACCAGTGGGCGCGAGCCGCCATAATAATCCGATTAGCTTCTACTTCGGAAAGAACATTCTCCCCGAGCATTTCCATCAGTTCGTCTGCGGCTAAATCGCCCAAGTCGTCAATGGTTTTAACACCTTTATCGGCCAGTGTCAAAATCATATCCTGATCCAGCCCTTCAATGCCTTTGAGTTTCTCGTCAATACCGAGAGTTTCACTCTTCTTGGCAAATTCGGCATTGCGTTTTTCGATAAAGGCCTTGGCTCTGGACTGCAATTCGGAAGCAACGTCTTCATCAAAACCTTCAATTTCGGACAGTTCGCTCAGCGGAACCAATGCAACTTCGTCCACGGTAGAGAAACCTTCGGCAATCAACAGATGCGCAATCATCTCGTCAACGTCCAAGGCTTCCATAAAGCGTTGTGAACGGACTTTATTTTCATTTGAGCGGCGTTCCTGTTCCTGTTCTTCGGTCAAAACGTCAATATCGCAGCCCAGCAGCTGGGAAGCCAGTTTAACATTTTGTCCGCGGCGGCCGATGGCAATGGAGAACTGCTCCTGCGGAACAACCGCTTCAATACGGTTGTTTTCTTCATCCAAAACGACTTTGGTCACTTCGGCCGGAGCCAAAGCGCTGACAATGTACTGAGCCTTGTCTTCGGAATAAGGAACAATATCGATTTTTTCGCCCTGCAGTTCGGTAACCACCGCCTGAACGCGAATACCGCGCAAACCGACGCAGGCACCGACGGCGTCAACCGTCATATCATCGGCTTTAACGGCAATTTTCGCTTTTGAACCCGGATCACGGGCAACGCCCATAATTTTAACCACGCCGTCATAAATTTCCGGAACCTCCTGCGTAAACAGCTTGGCCAAGAATTCCGGACAAGTACGGGAAAGGAAAATCTGCGGCCCTTTATTTTCGCGGCGAACATCAAGGACATAAGCGCGAACCCGGTCGCCGTTTTTAAATTTTTCCCGCGGAATAATTTCATCGCGGCGCAGAATGGCTTCCGCTTTGCCGATATCGAGAATAACATTGCCGAACTCGATTCGTTTGATGGTTCCGTTAATAATCGTACCGACTTTTTCTTTGTATTCTTCAAATTGTTTATTACGTTCGGCATCGCGAACTTTCTGAACAATAACCTGCTTTGCGGTCTGGGCGGCAATGCGGCCGAAATCGATCGGCGGCAGCTCATCAATGATAAAATCGCCGACTTTGGCATTTTCATCGTAAGCCAAAGCATCCTCCAGCAAAATTTTGGTTGCATTCTGACTGTCGTCTTCTTCGCCTTCCGCCGGAACAATCTCATCAACCACTTCACGGTAACGGGCCAGACTGATGGCGCCGGTTTTGCGGTCAATCGTCGCACGAATGTCGTGTTCGAAACCGTATTTGGAACGGGCAGCCTTCTGAATGGCAATTTCCATTGCTTCAAAAACATCTTCTTTATCAATGTTTTTCTCACGGGCTACCGTATCGGCAACCAAAATAATTTCAGGTCTGGGCATATTTTCGATTCTTTGCATTTTATCCTCGTTAGTCCTAATTATTACAAAACGTTGTTGGTTATTCTTCAATCACATGTTCGCCGCACTCGGGATGCTCATCGACATACTTCTGCAGCAACTCGTCGGTAATCACGATTTTGGCTTTGCTGACCGCATCAAAGGGAATAACATATTCCCGGCCGTCCATTTCCAGATGAACTTTGTTTTCCTCGTCCAAACCGGTAATTTTGCCTTTAAACCTCTTGCGGTTCTCAATGGCTTCATCCGTCTCAACCTTGGCTTCATAACCGGCAAAACGGGCAAAATGCGCCGGCTTGGTCAACGGCCGGTCAAGCCCCGGAGAACTGACCTCCAGATTATATTTGTCTTTAATCGGATCATTGGCATCCAGCACTTCGGAAATTTTGCGACTGACCGTAGCACAGTCCTCCACCATAATATCGCTGCCGTCAAGCTTGTCGATCATAATCTGCAGGGTCGGATTCGCCTGACCGATCGTCAGAATACGGACAGTTTCGTATCCCAGCCCGCTGATGACCGGCTCCAGCATATCCTGTAAAACATGTTTTTTTTGCATATCGGTTTTTCCTAACAAAAAAGCGGGGCTTTCGACCCCACTTCCAATAATTCATTTAATATGTCAATATACCTAACACACTTCTTTTAAAAAATCCAGTCTTTTTTTTAGTGTGTCTGTTTCCGTTGCTGATACATTGCGACAAAATCAATCGGATTAATCATAAACGGCGGCAAACCGCCCTCAACCAGGCAATTGGTGATCACATTGCGGGCAAACGGAAAAATCAGCCGCGGAATTTCAATCAGCAAAACCGGCTCCAGATGTTCTTCCGGCACATTCAGCGCCACTACAGCAGAATAAACCAGTTCAAGGATAAACAGTTTTTTGTCCTTAATATCGCCGTCCATTTTAAAACTCAGACTGACATTATAAAAATTGTCATGCAGTTTCTGAGCATCGACATCAACGTGAACATCGACTTTCGGGGCTTCGGTCAGTTCGCGGAAAATCTCCGGCGCATGCGGAATTTCCAGGGACAGATCCTTAATATACTGGGTATTAACCATAATCGCCGGCTGCGGATTATTTTCGTTTCCGGCTTGTTTCTGCTGTTCTTCACTCATTTTAAACATCCTTTGTGCTATAATAACGGTTAGGCTCAGGCTACAACAAATAAATTCCGAGGTCAAACATTTATGGTTGATAAATGCCTCATAAAAAGCTATATATGATAACAGATGACAAAATGAAAGGTATTGGAAATGGGTTCTCTTGATATTATCATTCTCTTGGTTGCGGTTATTCTGATTTTTCAGAAACTCAGGAGTCTGCTCGGAACCCGTCCCGATACGGAAATTACCCGCACCAAAATTTCCGAAGAAAGCGCGGCCAAAATTTTTGACATGATTGTCAAAGAAGCCGAGAAACAGCAACAGACGGCCGTTGAAAAAGATTCCGTCCCGGAAGAAAACATGAGCGATTTGGATAAAACGCTGGTCAAAATTCCCGGTTTCAACAAAGAACGCTTTATTACCGGAGCCAAACGTGCCTTTGAAATCATTGTAACCGCTTTCAGCAAAGGCGACACCGAAACGCTGGAAAATCTGGTCAGCAAATCCCTGATAAAGAAATTTCAAGAAATTATCGAAAAGCGCCGGGCCGAAGGCATCAGCGCCGAAACCGACCTTATCGGCTTTGATCAGGCCGAAATCACTGCGGCTAAAATATCCAAAAACGATATTGCCAAAATCACCGTCAAATTCGTTTCCGAACAGGTCAACCTGTTAAAAAACAAAGATGACGAAATCATTGAAGGCGACGAAAATTTCATTCAGAATATTACCGATGTCTGGACGTTTGAGCGCTGCCTGACTTCCACTAACCCCAACTGGCTACTGGTATCGACTAAAAAATAATGAAAAAACTGTTTTCGCTGATAGTCCTCTCTCTGTTGCTGGCTTCCTGCGGCAAAGAGGAATCTTCCCCCAAACCGCAGCAGGTTGAAGAACTGCCGCAGATTTCCATTGATAAAACACCGGTACCCGTCACACCGCCGCAGCCAAAAATAAAACTGGAAGCCCGGCAATTTAAAGACCTTCCCAACTGGAAAAACGATAATCTGGTCGAAGCTTTGAGCGGCTTTAAACACAGCTGTCTTAAAATCTTGAAGGAAAAAGGCCCTTTCCTGTCGGATTCCGAATTAAGAATTCCGACTGCCGCTTACCAGCTGGCTTGTCAACGCCTGATAAATGCGGACATCTCCACCGCCGTGGAATTCAAATATTTTCTTGAAAGCAACTTTCTGCCGTTTTTGGTAATTGCCGACGGTTCCGATCAGGGAAAATTTACTTCTTATTACGAAGCGGCCATTAACGCCTCGCCGATTCAAACCGGTATTTACAAATTTCCCATCTACGGCAAACCGCTGGATTTGATAGAATTTAACCCGCGCGATTTTGATCCTTCGCTGCCGTCCAAACGTCTTATCGGCCGCGTAAAAGATCAGAAACTGATTCCTTATTATACCCGCGAAGAAATTGAAAAAAACAACATCTCCGCACCGGTTATCCTTTGGGGTGACAGCAATATCGACATCAACATCATGCAGATTCAGGGTTCTGCCGTTGCCACTCTGCCCGACGGAAGAACCGTTCGCATCAGCTATGCCGACAATAACGGTCACCCGTTTAAAGGCATCGGCAGCATTCTGCTTGAAAAAGGCTACATCAAACCCGGCGAAGCCACCATGGGCAACATAAAAAAATGGCTGAAAGCCAATCCGGAAATTGCCGCCCGCGAAATGCGCGAAAACAAACGCTTTATCTTTCACCGCATCTCCCGGGCTGATGGTCCCATCGGTGCGCACGGCGTACCGCTCCATGCCGGCCGCAGCCTTGCCGTTGACCGCAGATACATTCCTCTCGGCAGTCTGATTTGGCTGGAAACGACCGGTCCCGACCGTGAAAAAATTGAAAAGCTGGTCGTCGCCCAGGATATCGGCAGCGCCATCAAAGGACCGATTCGCGGCGATTATTTCTGGGGTTCCGGCAAAGACGACGTTCTTGAAAAAGCCGGAAAGATGAACTCCGCCGGCCGTTATTTTATTCTAATTCCGCAAAACAAGGCCAACTGACATGAGTAAACCCAGCAAAGCCGACCTCTTAATCTATAAAGCGCTTAACAAGGCAATCGAAAAAGACCAGCTGCGCATTTATCTGGACTACGGCAAAATCAACCGCCCCGGCTCTCCCGTCTATGACGCCTGGGAAAATCTGCTCCCGGTTCTCACCCCGGTTTTAACCGGGCTGATTTTGATTTTAAGCGTCAGCGTCATTTTCGGGCTGTCGTTTATGATTGCCATGATTATGATTTATACTGCATATTTCAAAAAGAAAGTCGACCGCTGCCTTATTCAGCGAACCAAAGACTATTTTACCAGCAGCTATGACAACTGCGTCAAGCTTTGGGAATTCGGCGGTATCGTTCTGGTCAATGCGCAGGATAAAAAATCAGGCTGTGTTTCGCCCGAAGGCGACTGGAAAGAATTTGTCGTCCGCAATTTTGCCGACTATATGGTTGAAACGGAAAACACTCCTGCTGACAAGGCTGCCGACAATGAACAAGCCGCAGCCGAATGATTCCGAAGACAACGCCTTATGGGAGGAAATTACCCGAGATATCCGCAAACTTCCCGCCCGGGAAATACCGCCGTCCAAACCGGTGATACTGCCCGAAATCAAACCAAGCGTCAACTTGGCGGCAGCCTACCGGGGTGAAATTCTTCCCGAACTTGCCGTCGGCGATACCGAAGGCATGGACGGCAGCATGGCCAAACGTTTTAAGCGCTGCGAATTTCCCGTCGAAGAGGTGCTTGATTTGCACGGTTACCGTGAAGACGACGCCTTTGAGGCCGTTTTCGGCTTTGTACAGAAAGCTTACCTGCAAAACAAACGTTGCATTATCATCATTACCGGCAAAGGCCTCACCCGTTCCGAAGAGACAGACGTTTTTACGCCTAAAGGCAAGCTGAAAGAAAGTGTACCCCGTTGGCTCAACAGTCGCGAACTCCGCCCGTTGATTCTCGCTTTCAATCATCCTCCGGCCAAACTCGGAGGCTCCGGGGCCTTGTATATTTTACTGCGGCGACACCGTTGAATTTTCATTTCGGCAGTGACATCTCAATCATCAAATCTAACAGTTTACGGCACAATTTCTCATTATTGATACGGGAATAGGCCTTAATAAGCCGGATAGATTCCTGCCGCAGCATCGGATCATCGAAAGATTCCCCGATTTCCTGCCGGCTGCGGATTGTATTTTTTCTCAAACTGCGCGGGCTTTGTGCCTGAATGCTTTCGTTCATGCCGTCAAAAAAATATTCGACCTGAACTTTCAAAAGCTTGCTGATGTCCCAGAGACGGCTGGCGCTGATGCGGTTAATGCCGTTTTCATATTTCTGCACCTGTTGAAAGGTAATCCCCAGTTTTTCAGCCATTTTTTTCTGCGAAATTCCTAAAATCAATCTCCTGAGTTTCAGTCTGCTGCCAACATAAATATCAACGGGATTAGGCTGACCGACGATATCTTCGTCTTTAGTATCCATAGCATAATTGTCCTTAACCATTGCATTTCCCCAAACTATTAATGGAAAATTGTACCCCTCTGTTTATTTAATAGAACATAAAAGAAAATTATGCAACTATAATCTAACTATTTATTGTTTTATAAATAAATAAAATACCAAAAATTGAGAAAAAGAATTTAAAATTCAACTTTAGTTCTATATTTATATACTTTTGATTTATAAACAAAAGCCCTGCTTTACGGAAACGAAAGCAAGGCTTTGCAAACAGAACACGTTTTTTTCGTACAGTCAGATTTCCTCCCAACCCTCAATCGCCGTACTCTGGTTATAGGAGGAAACATTGGCCTCAAAGAAATTGCCTTTCACGCTGCCGGCTCCGTTCGTGTCGGCAATATTTTCCAGCTGCTTGTACGGATTGCTGTCAAATCCCTCAAACAACGGTTGCATTCCGATTTCTTTCAGACGTTTGTTAGCCATAAATTTGGTATATTGCTCAATCGTTTCCGGCGTAATGCCCATCACCCGATTGCCGATAATATGATTGCTCCAGTTGATTTCCTGCTCGGTTGCTTTGGCAAACATTTCATAAATCTCGTCATCATTGAAAAAATCATGCCTTTCCTGGCGGATTTCTTTGATAATATTGGCAAAAATCACGCAGTGGGTCAGCTCGTCGCGGTTAATATATTTAATTTCGTCGGCCGTTCCGATCATCAGCGAACGGGCAGCCAGATTATAAAAGAAATTAAATCCGTTATAAAAATACAGACCCTCCAACAGAAAATTGGCCACCAGCACCCGGGCAAAATTTTTGTCATTACGGTTATCGATAAAATCCTGATAAATCTCGGCGATATATTTGTTGCGTTCCAGCAGAACCTTGTCTTCACGCCATTTGTTATAGATTTCTTCCCGTTTTGCCGCCGGAATAATGCTTTCGATGATATAAGCATAACTCTGCGAGTGTACTGCTTCTTGATAAGTCTGAATGGCCAGAATCAGATTAACCTCCGGAGCGGTAATATAATCGCTGATATTCGGCAGATTATTAGTCTGAATACTGTCAAGAAAAACCAAAAAAGACAATATGCCGTCATAAGCTTTTTGTTCGGCCAGCGTCAATTCGTCATAAGCCCGCTTGTCGTCAAACAGCGAAACCTTCTCCGGAATCCAAAAGTTTTCCATCATCAGGCGATACAGCTTGTTGGCCCACTGATATTTGACATTGTTCAGATTAAACAGATTGGTTACATTGCCGCCGACCATCCGCCGGTTGGTAATATCATCGTTTCCGCTGACGTTAAAAAGTTTCTTTCTTTGCATATCGCTATCCTTTCTTTGCTGTTAACCGGCGCAGCTGACACATTCGCTTTTTTCGGAAGCCGAACCGTCTTTCTGAATCGTCCGCGTATAATAAAGGGTTTTAATATCTTTTTTCCAGGCATCCATAATCGTTTCATAAATATCCCGCGCCCGGATATTGCGGTTAAGATTATACATCAGCTCAATTGAAATGCCGGTGTCAATCCACTTGTTAATCCGCGACATCACCTCAATCACCACCTTCTGGTTAATATTGCGGTTTTCCTGATAAAACCAGAATTTGTCCTTGATAAAAGGCGGACAGTTGGGAATGCTTCCTTTGCCGTGCGTCTCCACAAAAAACTTGCTGTAAACCGGCAGCACCGAGGCGCTGCACCCTTGAATCAGCGACGAACTTGTATTCGGAGCAATCGCACTGATTTGCGAATTGCGAATGCCGTATTTCTGCAAGTCTCTGAAAATGTCGTTCCAGGCCTCTTTATGTTTGGAATTGGCATTAAACCATAATTGGCGTTTGCCCATAATAATCCCTTTTTGCCAGTCAGAGCCCTCATAAGCCTCAAACGTTCCTTTTTCTCGCGCGGCCGCAATACTGGCACGAATATTGTAAATTGCCATTTTTTCAAACAGCTCATCAACATAATCGGCCGAATTGATATAAGGAATATTGTTCTTGGCCAAATGGTCGGCCAGCCCCATCGCCCCGACCCCGATGGTGCGATAGCGCAGATTATGCTGCCGCCCTTCCAAAATCGGCACTTCGGTAAAATCAATCGCATTATCCAAAATCCGCACCGAAGTCCGGCAAATGCTTTCCAGTTCTTCATCGCTGTCAACATTGGCCAGATTGATAGACACCAGATTGCAGACATGAACCAAACCGCCGCTCATTTCGCGGATAATCTTGCCGTTTTCGATTCGCTCCGCATCAAACCGTGTCGGCTTGACGTTGCTGTGCGATTCCGTACACAGGTTTGTACCGACAATCACGCCGTCATGCTTGTTCGGATTATACTTGTTCAGCGTATCCTTGAAAGCGATATAAGGCATACCTGTTTCAATCTGCGAGCGCATCACTTTTTTCAGCAGCTCCTTCGCCGAAATAAACTTAAACATCTCCAGCTTGCCGAACTGCGCATCCAAATAAAGCTGCTCATAGACCCGGTTAAATTCTTCCCCCCACAAATCGCCCAACTCAACCTGATATTTTGTCCGCACTTCCGAGGGGTCAACCACCAGCCAGTCTTCATCGGCTTCCACTTTCTTCATAAACAAATCCGGCACCACCACCTGCGGAAAGATATCATAGGCTTTCATTCGCTGGTCGCCGTTTTCCGTCCGCAGCTGAAGAAAATCTTCAATATCCATATGCCACATATCAAGCGAAACGGTTACGGCCCCTTTGCGTTTTCCTTGCTGATTGACCGCTACCGCCGTGTCGTTGATAATTCTGATCCAGGGAATCACGCCGCCGGAGGAATTTTTAATCCCCTTAATGCGCGCCCCTTTGCAGCGCACCCGGGAAATGTTGACACCGACACCGCCGCCAAACTTTGAAATGGCGGAAATCTGATCAATCACATAAAAAATCGATTCCCGGTTGTCATCCATAACCGTAATGAAACAGGAACTCAAATTGCCGTGCGGCCGCCGCAGATTCATCAGCAGCGGCGTTGCCAGCGAAATTTTCCGGTTAGCCAGTTTTTCATAGGTATCTTTTACCTGCGCCATGCGATTTTCCGGCTTTTCATTTTGCTCAATCAGCAGGGCAATCGTCAGAAACATTTCCTGCGGCAGCTCGGCAATCCGGTCGTTGTATTCGCACAAATAACGCTTAATCAGCAAATTGATGCCGGCATAATCATACACCAAATCATACGCCGGTTTAATAAAGGTTCCGGCTTCGGCCAGTTCTTCCGCCGAATATTTCGCCTGCCATTCCCGGTCATAACAACCATCCGCCCACATCTGCTGCAAAAAGACCGGATAATCGTACAGACGGTCATAACAATGATTGCAGTTCCTTGCCAAAGCCGTCTTCTTATACAGATCAAACAGTTTCAATCGCCCCGCAACGTTTTTCCAATCCGGATTTTCCACACTGGTCAAATTCAACGCCGTCAAAATCAGAAAATTCATCACTTCCTGGCTGCCGATACCCTCCTTGACATAATTGTTCACCGCGTCCAGCAGAGGAGAAACATCCAGCTCAAACCCGGCCGCAGCTCGGGCAACCACGGCCGCCACTTTTTTATTATCATACGACTGCCGCCGACCATCTCTTTTAACTATTTGAATATCCGCCATAATCTAAGTCCTTTTATCTTCCCGTGAAGTTAGTTTTTCTTGACAATAGCCGCTTCGAAACGCGGCGTAAACAGCAAATTTAAACTTTTCGCCAAACCTTTGTTTTTACGGGAACGACCTGTGCAAAACTGATAATAAGAATTACTTTTAAAATTTTATAAACTTATCCGCCGCTTATTAGATAAAATTTAACCTCTCTGCCCTAAAGTAAAAACACAGGGAGAATTAAATGCTTATGAAATGGATAAAAGCGCTGCGGGTTTACTTCAATCCCCGCATGCTCATCATGGTCGGACTGGGCTTTTCCAGCGGCTTTCCGCTTTTATTGGTTTTCAGCACGCTTAATCTCTGGCTGAAAGATGAAGGCATTTCCTATATTGCCATCGGGCTTTTTTCTCTCGTCAAACTTCCTTACAGTTTCAAATGGCTGTGGGCGCCGCTGCTCGACCGGCTGAAACTCCCCGGATTCGGTCTGCTCGGACGCCGCCGGGGCTGGGCTCTTTTTTTCCAGCTGCTTTTGATGGCGGGCATCGCTCTCATTTCCACCGTTGACCCCGCAGCCAATCTTCGCCTGCTGGCTGTGCTCTGCGTCATTGTCGTTATTGCCTCCGCTTCACAGGACGTTGTTCTCGACGCCTACCGTATCGAAAGTTTTTCCCTCAAAGAACAAGGGGCCGGCGTCGCTGTCTATATCATCGGCTACCGCATCGGCACCATTGCTTCCGGTGCCGGTGCCATCTGGATGGCCTCTTTCATGAGCTGGAACCAAGTTTACCTGCTGATGGCGCTCGGCACGCTTGTCGGCATTCTCACCATTCTGCTCTCCCGCGAGCCCTCCAAAGCCGAAAAATTCAGCGAACAGTCTTACAAAAATTTCAACGACTTTATGAATAAAGCCGTTTACGATCCTTTCGTTGACTTTATGAAAAGAAACGACTGGGCATTAATACTGGCATTTATTTTTTTCTATCGCATGAGCGATTCCTATATGGCCCCGATGGCTTTTCCCTTCTATCACGATATGGGATTCAGCAAAGGCGAAATTGCTTTTGTTTCCAAAATCTTCGGCATGGGAGCCACCATTTTCGGCGGGCTGGTCGGCGGACTGGTCATGAGCCGGATGAATATGCTTAAGGGGCTGATGCTTTGCGGCATTTTGCAGGGAATATCCAATTTGATGTATGTCGTTCAGGCTTATGTCGGCCACAGCGTTCCCATGCTGATGCTGACTCTCTCATTTGACAACATCGCCGGCGGCATGGCCTCCACCGCACTGGTTGCCTATCTGTCTTCGCTCTGCAATGTCGCTTATACCGCTACCCAGTATGCGCTGCTTTCGTCATTAATGAGCCTGGCCCGCGACGTTTTTGCCGCCAGCAGCGGCTACATGAAAGAAATTATCTCCTGGCCGGCCTTCTTCCTGATAACGACCCTGATGATGATACCCGGTCTTGCCCTGCTCTGGATTCTCATGCGTCTGGAACGCCGCAAATATCCCCGGGGCAAAACTATGCCTTCGGCGGCAGACGGCCGTATATCAAATCGCTCAGACAGTTCGGCACAATCGACGCCAGCCACACCGCCAGCCGCAACGGCCACGGAAAAGCAATAATCCCCTTATCGGCTTCAATACCTTTGGCAATAATCTCCGCCGCCTGCGGTGCCTCCATAAAAAAAGGCATCGGACAGGTGTTCTGATCCGTAATTCGTGACCGCACAAACCCCGGGCAAACAACGCTCATCCGGATTCCCTCACGTTTTAAAACCGGACGCAGCGCTTCGCCCCAGGCTTTCACACAGGCTTTGCTGGCACTGTATGCCGGACAGGTCGGCAAACCGTGATAACCGGCCATTGAGCTGATAACCGCCACCGCCTTGTCTCCGTGATAACGGGACGGACGGCTCCGGTATGCCGCCAGCGCCGGAAGCACCGTATTAATCACGCCGTTGACATTGGTATTAAAAGTGTTCAGCACCGCCTCTTCGGTTTCATTGATTGTCCCGGTCCCGGCATTAGCAATCACAATGTTCAAATTCGCCGATACATTGCAACGCTCCACCCAGTTTTTAACCGCCTCGCACTGCGTCACATCCAGCACTTCGGCAGAAACCTTTGCCCCATACCGTTCGCATGCCTCGCGCACTTTGGCCAGACGTTCCGCATTGCGCCCGCAGATAAACAAATTGGCCGCGCCGTTTTGGGCATAATACACGGCCAAAGCTTCGCCGATGCCTGAACTGGCTCCGGTAATTAAAACGTTTTTGTTCCTGATCATGGCTATTTTCCTAAAGACTTTTTAACAATTAACGGATATATTATAGGCATTAAAAATAAAAGTCATCAGCTAAATGGAGCACATTATGGAAGAAATCATCGACCGTCTGAAAAAAGTCCGCCGCGGCGCCATGTTTATCATCGAGGCCCCTTCCGGCACCGGAAAAAGCGCTGTTGTCAAAGAAATTCTGCGCCGCGACCCCAACATCAAGTTCTCGGTTTCGGTAACCACCCGCCAACCCCGCGAAGGCGAAGTTGACGGCGTTGACTACTATTTCATCACCGACAAACAATATGACGAATTTCTGGCTCAGGACGCTTTTTACGAATATGTCGATTCCCAATACGGTTCCCGTTACGGAACGCTGCGCTCTGAAGTTGACAGTTTCATCAACGTCGGTGAAGACGTGCTGTTCGACATGGACTGGGCCGGCGCGCGCCAAATGAAAGAAAAAGCCAAAGATGACGTCGTCACCATTTACCTGCTGCCGCCCTCCATCAAAGAACTCCGCCGCCGGCTTGAAAACCGCGGCACCGACAGTAAAGAAATCATCGATAAACGAATGAACATGATTCTCGATAAAATCACCCATTGGGACGAATTTGACTATGTCATCGTCAACGTAAATCTTGAAGAAACCATTATCAAAGTGCAGAAAATTATTTCCGGCGAACGGATGAAACGCGTCCGTCAAACCGGACTGAAGAAGTTTGTCAACGAATTGATTAAGGAAGCCGAAGCGAATGAGTGACATCTTTTATGACCGTCGCGGTCATGAAAAATATGCCGATGAAATTATCCCCCTGCACCAGAAAGGCTATTTTGCCATTCTGGTAAAAGACGAAAAAGTTCTGGTTACTTATCCGCCGCAGGTATCCGTTCCCGAATTTCCGGGCGGTACGGTTTCACGCCGGGAAGACTTCCGCGGCTGCCTTTACCGCAAGCTGTATGAAGAAACCGGCATTGAGTTTGAACTTGACTGGGGCGAAAAATCTTACCAGCAGATTGTCAATTATTTTGCCGAGGATGCCCGCCCTTTCGGAGAATACTGCGTTTATGATCAGACTTTTATTGTCTATGATGCTTCTTCCTATGGTTTTGACACTTCCGTCTCGCCCTGGCGCACGCCGGAAAACGGCAATGCCGCCTGGCTGAACATACAGGACATTTTTTCTGCCAAAACAAAAATCAACTACACACATTGGCTGGCTTTTCAGCACCTGTTCAATATCAAAAAATAAAACAAAAAGCCGCCTCACCCGAGACGGCTTTTCTTTGTCAGTAATACCACTTGCCGCAATAGGTATTATAAGCGCCCGTCGTATCCGGACGGCTCCATTGTACAGACATCGCCCACTTGTCATGATGCCCCGCACCAGACAATTCAACATCCGATGACTTAAACTTACTGATAATCTCCTGAACATTATTACAGCCGGAAGCATAACAATTACCGGATGTTGCCCCCGATGATGCCCGGAAATAGCCGGAACCGTCTCTGGTCAAAAGTTTGGCATACCGCCCGAATTTAATCTTGGTATAGCCACGGTCATTTTTATTTTGCAGCCAATAGTTACGCGCACAGACAATGGCATAATAACCGATAAAATGCTCTGCATTATAACTCTTTATATAATCGGCATAAAGCTGCGACTTATCACGCATATACAAAGCCGGACCGCCGCTGCCCGACAAAGGCGCATCGCCCCATCGGGTTTCGATTTCAACAGTTCCGGTTACTTTAAATTTGGAATTGGCCGCCAGTTCAAACAGCGCCCGGCCGTGATCTTCGCGATTGCCGTTGCTGTTGTTATACCGCCAGCCGATATAAACATTTCTGGCCGAAGACGAACCGCTGGTGTCGCTCACATAAAGGCGGGAACGCCCGAACAGATAAACATTGCCCAAAGAAGCCGCCCCTCTCACATAAATATACGAATTCGCCGACGTTCCGTCATTTTGTTCGCCTTCAACATCCAACTGGTTAATTCCCGTAAGATTCGTTCCCCCTTCAACATACAGCGTTGTTTTGTAAACCGTCATCTTGGCGGTTTGGCTGGTTGAAACCGTCGCATTGTTAAATGTTGTCGGGCGGTCCAATTTAACGTTATATCTCGAACCGTTGCTCAAATTCAGTTTTACGTTTACATCGCTCAAATTAATACCGGAGAGAATAGTTACCGTACTGCCGGAGGTATTAACCGTTACCGTCGGCTTGCCGACATTGGCACATTCCGAATAATTGTTTCGGAATGAATAGGCCGATTTGAAATAACTGTTGCTGGAAGCGCTCAGATTATTATCAACCACATTTTTGGTATAGACCATCGTTCCGCCGTTAGACGAACGCACTCCGTCAAAATTGTAATTGGGATAAGCCGCCGCTAAACGGCTCTTGCAGGTATGGCTGCATTTGCGATACTGTCCCTGTACCCCAAACCCCGGCACATTGCATTTCTCGGAACTGACTGTTTGAAATTCACCGCAGGCAGATGTTGTAAAACCACGGTTTTTGCAATATTTGTCCGGATCGATTTTGCATGAGAAATATGTGTTGCCGCTTCCCCGCGGACAATAACTTGCAATCACCGAGTCCGCATCACACGGACTGTCTTTGGAATATTTGTATCCCAGACTGTCGCAAACGTCTTTTTCCGTCTTGCAGGTTTTGTAATATTTCGTTCCTTTCAGGAAACAATAATCCATCGGCGACTTCGGCCCGAACTCCTCACAAAGCAGACTGTAACCGGACTCACAGCTGCATGAAGCATAAGTGGTAACGCCGTTATATTCACATTTCTGCCCGTTTCCTTTCTGATGGATTGAACTGTCGCAGGTAATCCAGGAAGACGGACAAAGACAATCGGAATAATAAATATTGGTCGCGGCTTTACCTGCCGAATAAGTTACCTCAGCACATTTGTCTTCATTATGAATTTTCGGCGAAGGGCAAGAAGTGGCGGTATAAGGATACAGGCTTCTGTCGCAATAGCATTTGAATTTCCCGCCGCAGGAGTTTCCGCTGATGGTGTTGGGATAAGAGCATTCGCCTTTGGAATAGGCAAAGTTCATGTCGCAGCACTGGTCATAATATGAATTGTCATAAGGGCAGTAGCGCGACACCTTTTGATTTGAGCCGCAGGCGCCGGTCTTGTTAAAGCCCAGGGCCTTACAGCGGTTAATATTGTCATGGTCAAAACTCTGTTCAATATTGTCAAAACCGAGCTTGTCGTTGCTGTCAACAATAAAATGAACTTTCGCCAGCTTGGGCAGTCGGGAAATGTCGCCCAAGGGCTTTGGTTCAAGAATTTGGTTTTGACTTTTGCCTATGAGACCGGTGTACCATGAAGGAGAATCAGAATACGTCAAAGCCTCTGCTTCAGCCGCAAAAAAGCCAGCCAGAAACAGGGCGCACAAGTATGAACTAATGTTTTTCATAATACACCTCATAGATATAACTGAACCAAAGCCATTGTCAGAATATCATATCAGTGCTTATTTGTCAAATAATCATAAATAAGCCTCATTTCTCAGGCTAACGACAACTAATCAATCGGTTAAAAACTACTGATAGGAAATTAACTGCTCACGCAGACGGCGCGGCATAATTTTATAAACTTTCGCTGCATTGAGCGATGCGTCGGGAACCCCGATATCCGCTGCCTTCTGATAAAATTTGAACGATTTGATTAAATCCAGCTTTACCCCTACCCCGCGGGCATAAATCCAGCCCAGAATTTCAACCGCCTGCGGATCGCTCTGCTCCGCTTTGAGCTCCAAAGCCCGCAGCTCCACCGGCGTCACTTTCCCGGCACGGACATTGTCCAGCACCGCCTGCCATTCTGCCAGTTCCTCACGAAGTTTGGCCTCGTGGATTTTCCTCTGGTTTTCCAGTTTTACAATTTCCAAATCCGGATTAACCGGACTGGTATCTTCCGGCTTAGGTTCCGGAACGTCTTTCAGCACAACCTCCTCGTCCAAAAAATCCGGCGCAGTTCTGTTTTTAACAAACATCGGCAGATAACCGCGGTTGTCCGAACGCACAACGTCACGGTAAATTTCATCCAAACTCATGGCCTGAACCAGATTGGCTGAAAAAAACAGCAATAAGAATGTAAAAACCAGGGTTTTTATTTTTTTCATTTCTTTATTTTTAATTTTTTAATATTATAGTTATACTACTCAATGCGTTAGACTTATTAAAGCACAAATTCCGCTTTATAAACACCAATCGAGGAAAAAATGAAGAAAATATATAACTCTGTCACCGAAATGGTCGGACACACGCCGCTGCTTCGCCTGCACAAACTGGAAAAGAATTACCGTCTCAAAGCGCGCCTGCTTGCCAAGTGTGAATTTTACAATCCCCTGTTTTCGGTCAAAGACCGCATTGCTCTCAGCATGCTGGATAAAGCGGAAAAATCAGGCAAAATCAACGCAAATACCGTTTTCGTCGAAGCCACATCCGGCAACACCGGCATTGCGCTGGCCGCCTTGTGCGCCGCCAAAGGCTACAAACTGGTGATTGTCATGCCGGAAAATATGTCGCAGGAGCGCATTAAACTGATACGTCACTTTGGAGCGGAAGTCATTCTGACCCCGGCGGAAGACGGCATGAAAGGTTCCATTGCCAAAGCGGACATTCTCACTGAAAAGAGCCCGGACGTCATCCTGCTGCGCCAGTTTGAAAACGAAGCCAATCCCGATGCCCACCGCCTCGGCACCAGCATGGAAATCATGGAAGATACCGGCGGCGAGGTCGATTGCCTCGTCAGCGCCGTCGGCACTTCCGGTACTCTGACCGGCATTGCTTCCGCGCTTAAAACCTGCAACCCCGATTTATATGTTGTCGCGGTTGAACCGGCGGAAAGCCCGGTTTTAAACGGCGGAAAACCCGGCCCTCATAAAATTCTCGGCATCGGTGCCGGTTTTGTCCCCAAATTTTACGATCCCGCATTGGTTGATGAAGTGGTTGACGTCACGTCCGAAGAAGCCATCGATATGGCCAAGACCGTTGCCCGCACCGAAGGTCTGCCGGTCGGCCTGTCTTCCGGCGCCGCATTGGCCGCCGCAATCAAAGTCGGGCAGAAACCGGAAATGGCCGGAAAAAATATGGTCGTCATTCTGGCTTCTGCCGTCGAAAGATATCTGTCACTCGGTTACTTTGATTAGGAAAATCCATGTCTTTATTTGGTAAAGTAACTGTTATCGGCATCGGTTTAATCGGTTCCTCTCTGGCAAGAGTCATCAAAAGGGACGGCCTTGCCCGGCGCATTTCCTGTTATGACGTCAAACCGCAGTATATGCAGAAAGCGCTCGAACTGGGCATCGTGGATGAAATTCACAAAAATATAGCCGACAGCGTCAAAAACGCCGACCTGATTGTTCTCTCCGCCCCGGTTGGTGCTTACGGCAAAATCATCAGAGAAATTGCCCCGTTTCTCAAAAATGACGCTGTCATTACCGACGTCGGATCAATCAAAAAATATGTCATTCGGGAAATTGAAGCCAACCTGCCGCCCGATTCAAAAGTTTCGGTCGTTCCCGGGCACCCAGTGGCAGGAACCGAAAAATCAGGCCCCGAAGCCGGCTTTGACACACTGTTTGAAGGGCGCTGGTTCATTATGACCCCGTACGAACGCTCCTCCGATGCTGCCGTCGAAAAGATTTCCAAACTCTGGGCTCACGCCAAAATGCGGGTTGATTCCATGACTCCCGAACATCACGACAAAGTGATGGCGGCCGTTTCTCATTTGCCGCACCTGATCGCCTTTTCCATTGTCGGTACCGTTGCCGATCTGGAAGGATACGAACAAAAGGAAATCATCAAATACTCGGCCTCCGGTTTCCGCGACTTCACCCGCATTGCCGGCTCCGACCCCACCATGTGGCGCGACATTCTGCTCAACAACAAAACCACAATTCTTGAGTTGATACAACGCTTTGTCGAAGACCTGATTGCACTGGAACGCAACATCCGCTGGGATGAAGGCGACAAACTGTTCGAGCTTTTTTCCCGCACCCGCAAAATCCGCCGGGAAGTCGTTGAAGCCAAGCAGGATCAGCCGGAAACCGAAAAGAAAATTCTTTCTGAAATCAACCGCCGAGATTAAGCTTGTCAAATAAAGGTTTTTTTTATATCTTAAGCCCAATATAGCAACCAAAGTGTAAAAAACATGAATCCAAATTCTATTCTCGGCCGTTATCTCAGCAAACAGATTATCCTCAACTTCCTGGGGGTGCTGCTGATGGTGCTCGGCGTGGTTTTCATCTTTGAACTGATTGAAATGCTCCGCCGTGCCGCCGGAGAAGACGTCGGTTTCCTCTTTGTCATCCAAATGGCCGTCACCAAACTTCCGCAGACGATAGACATGGTCTTTCCTTTTGTGATGATGATTGCCGCCATGATAACTTTCTGGCGTTTAAGCAAAAGCAACGAATTTGTCATTATCCGCGCGGCCGGAGTGTCTATCTGGGGTTTTCTGTTCCCGGTACTGGTCACCACTTTTTTAATCGGCATCGTCAACATCACTGTCATCAACCCGGTTTCATCTAAAATGTATGAACTTTATGAAACCATGGACTACCGTTTCAAAACCCGCAACCCCAATGCCGTTTTATTTACCGATAAAGGCCTCTGGACCAGAGAAGCAGTCAACAAAGACACGGTTCTGGTCATCCAGGCGCGCAACCTTCATCAGGAAAACAACAGCCTGCTCCTGCGGGAAGTCACGATTATGGAAATGGACCGCAATGCCCAGCTTATCCGCCGGGTTGAAGCTTTTGCCGCCACGTTGGACGACAGCAACGGCTTTGAACTGAAAGACGTTAAAGTTTATGAGGCCGGCAAAGCCACCATTGCCCTGCCCAGCGTCAAATATACCACCAGCCTGACCCTTGACCGCATCAAGGAAAACTTTGTTGATCCGGAATCCATTTCCTTCTGGGATTTGCCAGACACTATCCGCTTTTATGAAAAATCCGGTTTCTCGGCTTTGAAACACTACCTGCACTATCTGTCTTTGCTGGCCTCACCGTTTCTGCTCTGCGCCATGATTTTAATTGCCGCGGTTTTCGCCCTCCGCCCCAACAACCGGCGCGGCGGCGTTATGTTCCTGATCGTCGGCGGCGTATCCACCGGCTTTATCTTTTACTTTCTGTCTCAGGTTATTTATGCTTTCGGGCTCAACGGCTATATTCCGCCTTTCATGGCCGTATGGACGCCGACCCTGATTGCCGCACTCATAAGCATCACCGTTTTGCTGCACCTTGAGGACGGCTGATATGAACAAACCGGTCTGCACGCCGCCGCAGCTCAATTTCTGGATTATCTGCGCTTTATTTATGATTGTGGCCGTTTCCCCGCAGTTAGATTTGGCGGTCAGCGCTTTTTTCTTCCGAGATAACCGTTTTTACCTCGGCGATTGGGGCTTTTTTCCCTTTTTGCGCCGGGGCTTACCGGAAATATTCATCGGAATTGCCGCTGCTTTCGGCTTAATCTGGGGGTGGGGACTGCTGCGCCGCCGCTGGCTTTGGGGCATAAACACCAAAGTAATGCTCCTTACCACCGGCTCCATGCTGCTCGGCCCGATTTTAATCGTTAACGGAATTTTCAAAACTTTCTGGGGACGCGCCCGCCCTTATCAGATTATCGAATTCGGCGGAAACAAAAATTTTACCTCGCCGATGGTCATTTCCAACCAATGCGATTGGGACTGCTCTTTCATGTCCGGACACACGGCCGTCATCTTCTGGAGCCTGGCTCTGGCACTGCTGCTTCCGCACCGGTACCGCAAATGGGGAATAAGCGCGGTTATTATCCTCGGAATAGCCACCGGAATTGCCCGCATAGCCCAAGGCTCACATTTTGTCTCTGACGTCTTTTTCAGCGCCACCATAACCTATGCTTTAATTTTGTGGCTGCATTTCAAACTTTTTCCCGAACAATACTGCCGCTGAAACCTTTCCGTTTCTGTCACCGTCCGTTCATACCATTTGAAATCTTGTTCTGCGGTTATCTTTCGGCACATTTTTTCCGCCCTCCTCCGGCCTGACCTGCCCGTCGTGCTCTCTCCGCATCGCGGCAAAACAAATTGCCATAAAAACACCCCCTGTTTTTTCACAGAGGGTGTTTTTCAGAATTAAAGATAAACTTTGAACAGCCTGCGTAAATAGAACGATTTCCGTGAAACTAAAAAATTCTAACGTACACCTGTGTACATGAAATTTTAACGCTTCGCAAAATTGCTCTAACCCCAGCCGGACAAAGTTCTATTCTGCGGGAGAATAAGCCTTTGCCTGCTTCTTCGCATCATCTTCAGTTCTGGCAACGTTAACCAGAATGGTCTGAGTAACTTCCGGATGCAGGTTCAGCTTAACTTCGTAGATACCCAGATCTTTAATCGGGCTTTCCATATAAACGCAACGGCGTTCAACATCAAAACCGGCAGCTTTGATAGCGGAAGCAATGTCGCGAATGGTAACGGAACCATACAGCTGACCGGTTTCGGCAGCCTGACGGATCAACATGGCGCTGAAGCCTTTCAGAGCTTCGGCTTTAGCCGTGGCAGCTTCCAGCAATTTCTTGTTGTGGGCTTCCAGTTCGGCTTTCTGTTTTTCAAAATAAGCAACATTAGCTTCGGTAGCGCGCAAAGCTTTCTTCTGCGGCAACAGGTAGTTACGGGCATAACCGTTTTTAACGTTTACTTTGTCGCCCATTTTACCTAATTTATCAACATGTTCCAAAAGGATAATTTCCATAGTTTTCTCTCCTTCAACTTATTGTGCCACAAACGGAAGCAGACCGATATAACGAGCACGTTTGATTGCTCTGGCCAGTTCTCTTTGTTTTTTAGCAGAAACGGAAGTGATACGGCTCGGAATGATTTTTCCTTTTTCAGAGATGTATCTGGACAGCAGTTTTACATCTTTGTAGTCGATTTTAAGACCGTCTTCACCGGAAAACGGACAAGCTTTTTTTCTTCTAAAGAATACTTGTTTAGCCATAACGTTGTCTCCTATTCTTCAACTGAATCTTTGTCGTTGGAAACTGAAGAATCTTCGCTGAATTCATCAACTTTAACGGTCATGTAACGAATAATGTCTTCGTTGAAACGCATAATTCTTTCGAATTCGGCGATAGCATTGGCCGGAGCGGCAATGTTCATAACAACGTAGTGACCTTTGCGGTTTTTCTTGATGCGGTAAGCCAGGTTTTTCAATCCCCAGTTATCAACGCGAACAACCTCGCCGCCTTCTTTCTTGATAATATCGCTCAAGTCAGAAACGATATTGCTTACTTGAGAGGCACCGAGATCCTGACGTGCAATCAGCACGCTTTCATAATTAGCCATAAATTATCTCCTTATGGATTCTCAACAAATGGCCGAAATTTTCGGCCGGGTTATGTATAGCCGATACCGCGGTACCGGCAAGGGACGAGCGGTACTATATAACAAATCCTTTAAATTTCAAGCATTATTTAAATATAAATTAATCTTTTCGGGCTAAATTACGTCTATAAAATCAACGGAAACCGGAAAAATGAAAATTTTCAAAACCTCAATTGCCCTGCTCTGTGCTGCCGCTGTCGGCGCCTGCACTTTCCCCGAAAAGGCCGAGAACCCTCTCATGCCCAAGCGGTTCAGCTACGCCAACGAGGAAACCCAGATTAACCTGCAGCAGCCTTTCACCCGGGTTATCGTCAAATGCTATTCCACCAAATACGAACCCGCCGAAACCTGCGCCAAACTGTTTGAAAGCAAAGGATATGTCCGTTTTGAAGATATTCCTTACAAAACGGCAAATTACGATTTTCTCAAAACCGGAACCTATCCCACCCGCCGTTGGCGCCCCGGGGAAATAACCCCCCGCTGGTAAACGGCCGCGACTGAAGAGGATTTGATGCAGTCAAGAATAAACACGGTCGCCTTTAACGGTCTGGAAATTCTGGACGTTGATCTTCAGGTTCAGATAGCTTCAGGCCTGCCGGCATTTACCATTGTCGGCCTGCCCGACAAAGCCGTGGCCGAAAGCCGCGAACGCGTCCGCGCTGCTTTGCAGGCATTGGGCCTCAGCCTTCCTGCCAAACGCATCACCATTAATCTTGCCCCTGCCGATTTGCTTAAAGAGGGTTCCCATTTCGACCTGCCGGTCGCCCTGGGCCTGTTGGCCGGCATGGGTATCATTCCCCAAGAAGAGCTTGCCGGTTATGTTGCCCTCGGTGAACTCGGGCTGGACGGCTCGATTATTCCCGTTAACGGCATTCTGCCGGTGGCCATTCACGCCAATGCCGCCGAAAAAGGACTGATTTGCCCGGCTGCCTGCGGACCGGAAGCCGTCTGGTCCGGCTTGAAAGATATTCTTGCGGCCGACAGTCTGTTGAGCCTGATTAACCACTTCAAGGGGCTGCAAACCCTGCCTTTTCCGCAAGCCGAAAAGCAAATGCCCGTCGAAACGCCTCTTGATATGAGTGACGTCAAAGGACAGGAAAGCGCCAAGCGGGCTTTGGAAATCGCAGCCGCGGGCGGACATAACCTGCTGATGATAGGCCCGCCCGGCGCCGGAAAATCCATGCTGGCCGCCCGTCTGCCTTCCATTCTGCCGCCGCTGACTGCCGAAGAAGCGCTTGAGACCAGCATGATTCATTCCGTTGCCGGCGAATTGAAAGACGGCAAACTTTGTTTCAGCCGCCCGTATCGCGACCCGCATCATTCCGCCTCCACTCCGGCTTTGGTCGGCGGCGGTCGCAAAGCAGCCCCCGGAGAAATTTCTCTCGCACACAACGGCGTCTTGTTTCTGGATGAACTGCCAGAATTCAGCCGCACCGCGTTGGAAGCCCTGCGCCAGCCGCTGGAAAACGGCTATATAACTATTTCGCGCGTCAATGCCCACACGGTTTATCCTGCCAAATTTCAGCTGATTGCCGCCATGAACCCCTGCCGCTGCGGCAACCTCGGCAATCCGGCCCTAGAATGCAGCCGGGCGCCCAAATGCGCCGAAGAATATCAGTCCCGGCTTTCCGGTCCTTTGCTTGATCGTATAGACATCCACATTGAAGTCCCGGCCGTCAGCCCTTGGGAAATGGCCGCCGTCAAAACCGGCGAAAGTTCGGCGGCAATCAGAGAGAGAGTCATTCGAGCCCGCGAAATTCAAAAACAACGTTTCATCGAACTTGACGAGCCGCAGCTCAGCACCAATGCACAGCTCCGCGGCCGGCTGCTTGAAGAAGTTACCCGCCTTGACAAAGATGCGGAAGAACTTTTAATCAACTTCGCCCACAAAAATCAGCTCTCGGCCCGAGCCTATCACCGCACTTTACGGTTAGCAAGAACGATTGCGGACTTGCAAAGTAGCGTAAATGTTCTTAAAATACACATTGCCGAGGCTTTGTCTTACCGTCGTAAGCTGCCTGCCAAAACAATTTAGGAGCCCTTACAGATGAAAATTTTAAAATCTGCGCCGTTTTTACTTTTCTCAGCCGTTTTTGCTGCCGGTTTAAGCCTGCCCGCCGCGGCGGACGACACCGGAGAAGTCAAAATCATCAGCCGCCAGATTGAACGCAACCTGGAACGCGTCACCCCGCGCTCACAGGGAACTCGCGCCGTTTTTAACAACAATTTTCAGCCCAGGACAAAAGCCAAAAGCAACCGCAAATTTAACGAAGGCCCCATATTCGGTGACAACGACTGCACCCGGCGCACTTGCGGCGGCGCCATGTTCGGACCGCAAACCTGCAAGAGAATCAAACTTCCCTGCGAAGACTGCGGCGATCAGCCCAAACCGGTTAAACCCCGTCCGCATATCAAAAACTACGTTACCTTGGAAGAAGACATTTTCCAAACCATACACCACCGCTGCGGCGATTTTGCCCCTCTCCAGCTGGAATGGGTGGATTTCCGTATCAAAAAAGGCCGTGACCGCACTTATTCGCGCCGGCTCGGCAATTATCGTTTCCGCATCTTCGGCTGCCGGCGCGACCAGCGTCATGCCGTTTTAAATGAGGGACGCATTATTCAAAAAGATATGGAATTCATCCGTATTTTTGAAGACAAGGTCAGCGACTGCTACAATATTGTCAAAATTCCCAACGACGTTTGCCTTTCAGGCGTCAACAAACCGCTGCCGGAATATGTACTGACGGCCGAAATCACCGACTACTTTATGAACCTCTGCGACGAATATGACTGGAAAGACGCCGAAAAGGCCAATCTGCGCACCGGCTCCGCACAGATGACCGTCACTTGGCGTTTAATGGACCTCAGTAAATCTAACGTTCTCTGGAAAGGGGAATCCAACGGCTATTCCGAGGTTCCCGACGGAGAATACAATGCCGAAATGATTTTAATCGAACGGGCTTTTGCCGATGCCGTTGACAATCTGCGCCAGCTTCCCGGCTTTGAAGATCAGTTGGCCGTTCGTCAAACCCCGGAAGATTTAGAGGCTCAAAAACAGGCGCTTATCGCCATGGAACGCATGAACGACCCGGTCAAATGCCAATATCAGCCTGAAATCAAACAGGCCCAAACGCTTTGCCCGCTGCAGGAAAACGGCGGCACGGCAGCTGACGGGCAAATGTGCACGGCGCAAACCGAACCCGAACTGCTGTCAATCTGCCCGGCAGACAATCCTGACTGCAGCGGCTCCATTGAAGAACTGGGCGGTTCGGCCGGCAACGGACAATATGCTCAGGACAATCAGACATTAATCCTCGACCAGCCGGCACAGGATTATTCCGATACCGAAGTCGCCGTCGCCGAAGTGACCCCCGTCGAAGAAAGCGGCGATACGATTGATATGGGCGGCAGCCTGAATGCCAGAGAAGCCGAAATTGCCGATGCGGCGGCCAAAGCCGAAAACCGTACGGTTCAGTTTGACGAATTCGGCAACGCGATTGAACTCAGCGGCGGAGCGGAAGACAGCGGAACACCCCCCGATTTCTGCCCGCTTGACGCCGACGGCAACCCGCAGTGCGGCGAACAGATTACCGTCGAAGAAGGAAATTACGAAGAAGAATATGCCTGTGAAGACGGAAACTTCTGCGAACCCTCCATGTTTGAATTTCTGCATGAGGAAGACCGCAGCTGCTCCCCGTCGCCGGTACCGTTCCTTCACAAAGAAAACCGCGGCTGTGAACCGTCAATCTTTGATGACCTGTTCGGAACCAAACCTTCCTGCGCTCTTGAAGAAGAACAGGAGATTATGATTGAAGACTTTATCGAACAGCCTTACTGCCAGCCGGAATCCGACCTTTATATTGAAGAAAGCGGCGGTTTCGAGGAAAGCGGCAATTTCGTTGAAGAAGACGGCGGCGTCATTGACTTCGGCGGTGCAGTCGAAACCGACGGACAATCTTGGACTGCGCTTGATATTCCGCCGGAAGAAACCCAGGATATGATTGAACGCAACCAGCTTTGCGTCATTAACCGCGGACCTTACGACAAACTGACACCGGAAAACATTTACAAAGTCCGCGCTTCCGTTGTCGGCGTCACCAACGCTAACGGCATGAAAGGCGCCGGATTGTTAATTTCCGATCAGTTTGTTCTCACTTCGGCCGATTTGATTGTCAAAGACAACAACCGTTACCGCCTTAAGACCATTAACGGCGTCGAACTCTCCGGCCGGGCCGTCCGTATCAACATCAAAAAGAATACGGCCCTGATTCTGCTGGATGAAAAGACTCAATTCACGCCGCTGTCGCTGAACCTTGAACTGCCGGAAATCGGTACCGGCGGCTATATGGCTCTCGGCCTGCTGGAAGACAGCGAAGGCGGCGAAGGCTACCTTGACAACAACGGCAAAGTCAGCGGCTACCGCTATTCCGACGAAAAAGGCGCCGAGATTATCGTTGACACTTTCGTCCAGACGGTAACCGTCGGCGGCGCGCTGATTGACGAACACGGCACCATCAACGGCATGTCCCACGCCGGCAAAAAGTTTGAAGACGGTCCTGATCTCTTTATTCCGATCACTACCGCCATCAATTCCGTCGGTCTTGAAATCTGCGGACAGGAAAACAAGGCGCCGAAAGTACCGATGGCCGTCATTAAACCGGTGTCCACAGCCATTGACGGTTTTACCGGTTCAAAAGAACCCAAACCGATGGATAAGAAAGGACGTAAGTAAAAAAAAGCCCCGCCCAAAACAGGCGGGGCCTTTTTTAGCCTTGCAATCGGCAAATCTTTTACCTAAATTATAAGCAATATGATTCACTGTTAAGGAAAACTCATGACCACCATTTTATGCGTCCGCAAGGGAAATGAAGTTGTCATGGCCGGCGACGGTCAGGCCACTTTGGGAGAATCAATCGTTTTTAAATCAAAATCGGTTAAAGTCCGCCGTATCGGCAACGGCAAAATCATTGCCGGTTTCGCCGGCGCCGCCGCCGACGGCATCACACTCATCGAACGCCTTGAAGGCAAATTGGAAAAACACGCCAACCAGCTGAAACGTGCCGCCGTCGAGTTGGCCAAAGACTGGCGTATGGACAAATACCTCCGCCAGCTGCAGGCTTATATGATAGTGGCCGACAAAGACGTTTCGCTGGTCATTTCCGGCACCGGTGAAGTTATGGAACCTGATGACGGCATCATCGGCATCGGCAGCGGCGGAAATTTTGCCATGGCCGCAGCCAAAGCGCTCTACGACATCGACGGACTGAGTCTTGAGGAAATTGCCCGCAAAGCGCTTAAAATAGCCGGTGACATTGATGTCTATACCAACCATAACGTCATTATAGAAAAGGTAGATTAAAATGGCCGTATTCAGCCCCCGCGAAATCGTATCCGAACTTGACCGCTTTATTGTCGGCCAATGTGAAGCCAAAAAAGCCGTTGCCGTTGCCCTGCGCAACCGTTGGCGCCGTATGCAGCTTCCCGACAGATTAAAGGAAGAAATCGTTCCCAAAAACATTTTAATGGTCGGCCCCACCGGGGTCGGCAAAACCGAAATTTCCCGCCGCCTGGCCAAACTGGCCAAAGCGCCTTTTATCAAAGTGGAAGCTACCAAATTTACAGAAATCGGCTATGTTGGCCGTGACGTTGAATCCATCATCCGCGATCTGTTGGAAAATGCGCTGCACACCACCAAGGAAGAAATGCGCAAAAGCGTTGCCGCCAAAGCGGAAATTGCCGCCGAAGAACGCGTGCTGGAAGCATTGGTCGGCGTCAATGCCGGAGAGGAAACCAGACAAAAGTTCCGCAAACTGCTACGGGAAAACCAGCTTAACGACAAAGAAATTGAAATCAGCGTTCTCGACAACGGCAACACCTCCATGCCGACCATTGACATTCCCGGCATGCCCGGTGCCCAAATGGGAATGATAAGCCTGGGCGACTTAATCGGCAAACCTTTCGGCGACAAATACAAAACCAAGAAAATGACCGTCGGCGATGCGTATAAAGTGCTGATGGAAGAAGAAAGCGACAAACTGCTCGACAATGACCTCATCACCCGCGAAGCCATTAAAGCGGTTGAAAACGATGGTATCGTCTTCATTGACGAAATCGACAAGATATCCGGCAAAGACGACCGCCGCGGCAGCGACATCTCCCGCGAAGGCGTTCAGCGCGACCTGTTGCCGTTAATTGAGGGCACCACTGTCGCCACCAAATACGGCATGGTCAAAACCGACCATATCCTGTTTATTTGTTCCGGCGCCTTTCACCTGTCAAAACCTTCCGACCTGCTGCCGGAATTGCAGGGACGGCTGCCCATTCGGGTTGAACTGAAAGCCCTCACTCACGAAGACTTCGTCAAAATTCTCACCGAACCGGAAGCCAATCTGATTGAGCAATATGTTGCCCTGATGAAGACCGAGAATTTTGACTTGGAATTTGAACCCGAAGCCATTGAAAAAATTGCCGATATGGCCGTCATCATCAACGAAAACGTCGAAAACATCGGCGCCCGCCGGCTGCACACGGTTCTGGAAATACTGCTGGAAGACATCAGCTTCAGCGCTTCCGACCGCAGCGGCGAAAAAGCCGTCATCACCGCCGCCATGGTTGAGGAAAAGCTTGCCAAATACACGGAAGCCAGCGACTTGTCCAAATTTATTCTGTGATGGAAAAGCAACTGATAACTTACTCCCGTCAATTGCGCAGCAACCAAACAAATGCTGAAAAATTGTTATGGCAAAAACTGCGCAAACGACAATTAGGAGTACGTTTTCAAAGACAATATGTTTTTGATAACAAATATATTGTCGATTTTTATTGTGCTTCGCTCAAATTAATAATTGAAATTAACGGCGGGCAACATAATGATAATCATCAGGATGATATTCGCGATAATTATATAAAAAAACGCGGCTGTAAAATTCTTCGCTTTTGGAATAATGATATTCTGGAAAATATTGAAGGCTGTCTTTCACAAATAACAAACTTAATCCCTACCGTTCCTCCCCTTAATATTAAGGGGAGGTTAGAAGAGAATTATGCCTCACGGGAATTACATGAAGACGCGAGCACCGGAAGACGCCTGCTGAAGACCAATAAAATCATTGTTCCCCTGTCTGTTTACATTCACTGGCCCTACTGCTTAAGCAAATGCCCCTATTGCGATTTTTTCAGCAAAGTTGACAAGCATGTTGATCAAAAACAAATTATTGACGGTTATCTGGACGACTTAAACTGGTATCACGACCTGACGGCCAAACAAACCGTCCAGAGTATTTTTTTCGGCGGCGGCACGCCCTCATTGATTGAACCGCAGTACATTGAAAAAGTAATTAATCATATTTTCAAACTCTGGCCGACAACAAAACAGGTGGAAATTTCACTTGAAGCGAACCCCAACACCAATCGCCCCAACCTCTTTGCCGACCTCCGACTGGCCGGCATCAACCGTCTGTCTTTAGGCATTCAGGCTTTGAACGACAAAGACCTTAAATTCCTCGGACGAACCCATAATTTAAGCCGGGCACTCCACGCCGTTGACGAAGTAACACGGCTGTTTGACAACCACTCTGCCGACCTGATTTACGCCCGGCCCGGACAAACCGCGGAAGCCTGGAAACAAGAACTGAACCAGATAAGCGAACTCGGCCTGAAACATCTCTCGCTCTACCAACTGACCATCGAAGAAGGCACCTTTTTTGCCCGCAAAGGCATCAAACCGATGGATGATGAACCGGCAGCCGAACTCTATGCGCTGACACAGGAATTTTTGGCAACAAAAGGCTATCCGCAATATGAAGTTTCCAACTTTGCCCACCCCGGTTATGAATCAATCCATAATCTGGCCTATTGGCGCGGACAAAACTATCTCGGGATTGGCCCCGCCGCCCACGGACGCATCAAAACAACCGATAAAATTTATGCCTCGACCCACCATCGGCAACTGGAAGAACTGACCCCGCAGGAACGGGCGGAAGAATTGATTATTATGGGATTGCGCATCCGTGAAGGAATCAACAAAGAAAACTTCCGCCGCCAATGCGGATTGGAACTGACCGGCTTTGTCAATGACAAAGCCAGACAAAGCTTAATCCGGCAAAAACTTCTGTTTGAAGACAAGCACAGTCTGCGCACCGCCAACCGGGGTTTTTTGCTTCTCAACAAAATCATCGAAGAACTCTGCCGTTAGTCAATCACTCCGTAATTACCGTTCACCAGCAGCAAAAGCAGAAAAAGAAAAAAAATCATCGAAAAACCGGCCTTAACCGAAATATTGTCCGGAACTTTACGATACCTGTTCAGCACAAAAACAAAAATCGGCGACGTCAGCAGCAAAGCAATCACATATCCCGGATTGGGAGCAATCCGCAAAGCCAGTGTTTTGGCCGTAATCAGAGCCCAACTGAAACTGACGACATACAAACCGACCTTAACCAGTTTCCATTCAAAAACGTTTTTGAAAAAGCCCTTTAAACCGGGTTTAACCGTTTTAGCATACCAATAACTGTTATAACAGCCGCTGACAAACGTTGCCACGGTCAGATAATAGGCCACACCCTGCCAGGCGTTTGAACCGTGCAGGGCAATTTCTTTGGTAATAATGCTCATTCCCGCAAAAGCAAAAACAACCGGAAACATATACCAAACCAACGCTTTGGAAACCGGCGACTGCACCATTTGCCAATAGCTCACCGTAAACCCGAACAAAACTAAGATTAAGCTCATAAACACCGTTGCGTTCTGCAATAAACCCCAAAACAAATGCGGGGTCAAAAACCACCAGAAAATCGTTGTAATCAGCGCCGACAAAGCCATAACCCGGGAAGTCGGCCCCGCTCCGTAATCTGCCGAAGCAAAAAACAGATGTGAATCATATACGCCGATTAAAAAACCTTGAAAAATCAGCAGAAAATAATAATAAGCATCATCGGGAACCGGCAGAAAAAACAAAAACGGCAGAAAGAAAAAAGATATTCCGAACCCGCGCCAGATTCCCAGCAAATAACCGTTAAACTTATAATGCTGGTTCACCAGCGTATATAACGCCGTAAAAAAACCGTAAATCAGGCCGTCGATAATCCAAAGCATTGAATATTCTCCTACCCGGCCTATATATGCTCCGACAGAAACAATTAAAGGGAACAGGCATAAAAAAAGCGCCCTGTTCTGACACGGGCGCTTTGAAAGCCGTTCGGCTTACAGATGGGAATTCAGCCAGCTGACCAAAGAAGCCTGAGAATTCAAACCGACTTTGGTGTCAATCTGCTTGCCGTCTTTAAACAGGAACATAGTCGGAATACTGCGAATACCATATTGGGCAGCCGTGTTCGGAGATTCATCGACATTCATTTTGCAGATTTCGACTTTGTCTCCCATCTCTTTGGAAACTTCTTCCAAAATCGGGCCGAGCTGACGGCAGGGGCCGCACCATTCCGCCCAAAAATCCACCAGAACCAAACCGTTGGCTTTTAGTACTTCAGTTTCAAACTGGCTGTCCGAAATTTGTTTCATAGCTTTTCCTTTCCTAATTATAAATAAGTGTCATCAGATGTATCTAATATAATTGAAATTTTTATTTATTAAAGACTTATTATCTAAAAAACTCACTCAATCTGCATAATCTGCGCCGTATCCGTCCACAAGATATAGCTTTGCACTTGTTTTGCCGGATAAATGCGAGCCAGCAAGTCCCGGTAGGCCCGCAGCTGTTTGACATAAACCGGAGGCACGTCAGCCGGCGTTTTGGCGGCCGGTCGATTCGTTTTAAAATCAACAATCATAACCTTGTTTTCCGTCACCACCAAACGGTCAACCTGCGCGGAAATAATTTTGCCGTCCGCCTCGCCGATAACCGGAACTTCAGCCTTCGATCCCGGACCGAACAACGAACCGAATTGCGGATTATTCAGCAGCGTCAAAACCTCTTTGCGGATTCGCCCGGCCTGCGCCGACGTCAGTTCCGGCGCATTTTTCCGTAAAAACTCATCAATAATCTGCGCCTTATCGGCAGAATGAACATCCGGCATAAACTGAAGCAACTTATGAATAATCCGTCCGCGGCGGTAACGGTTTGAACCGTCTTCGCCGATGGGAGACACCAGAGCCACATCGTTGTCATCTTCATCCGGCCGCGACGGCGTATAAGGTTTTGCCAGAGGATTTTCTTCTGCGGCCGGCTGCGTCAGCCACGGAAAATCCGGCCGTGTCAGTTCTTTGGTAACACCTGTCTGTACCGCGGCAACATCCAGTTCCTGCGGCGTTTCGTACACAACTTTTTCAGTTTCGTCCGTCTGCCCGATAGCCGACAGACTGCGTTTGCAAATACCGTACCATGATTCGTCTTTAACTGCTGTTCCTTTACGGTAACCGCAAATACAAAGCCGATCTTCCGCACGGGTCAAAGCCACATACAACAGCCGCTTATATTCCTCATTGGCACGGATAATTTCTTCGTCTTTAATCCGGTTGCAGTTCTTGTCATAATCCCCCGAAGAAAGCGGATAATAAAACAAATCATCCCACAACAGGCCGCTTTCTTTCCGCACATTTACCATTCGCACCGTATCCGGCAGAATAACTATCGGTGCCTGCAAACCTTTGGAACCGTGAACCGTCATAATCCGCACCGCATCGGCCTCGCTTTGCTCCAGCTCGCGCTTTATTTCGACCTCGTCGCCGGCAATCCACTGCACAAACCCCTGCAAACTCGGTATATGTTCCTGCTCATAAGCCAGCGTCAAATTAACAAACTCGTCCAGCCCGTCTTCAACCTCCAGCCCCATACGCTCGACAAATTTCTTACGGCCGCCCTGCTTGTTGAGCACATAACCGTATAGCTCAAACGGACGTACATAATCCGCCATGTCCAACAGTTCCCGCAGTTGCAGATACGTCCGGCGGTAATCCGGGTTATCGCACAGTCTGGTCCAAACCGAAGCCCCGCCGCGATTATAACATAGCACAAACAAATCATCGTCATTCAAACCGAACAACGGCGATTTCAAAACCGTCGCCAAGGTCAAATCATCGGTCGGCAACAGCAGAAACTGGCCCAGTGCCACCAAATCCTGCACCGCAATTTGTTCCAGCAGCCTGATTTTATCCACCCCCGAAACGTTAACTCCGGCGTTTTTGCATTCACGCACCATCTCCTCAACAAAGCTGTTGCGCCGTTGCACCAAAATCATATAGTCACGGTAGCGCACCGGCCGGTTCTGCGAAACCAGAATATCCCCGCGCGAGACCTGCTCTTTAATTTTGGCGGCAATCATCTTGGCCAGTCGCGATGAGGTCGATTCCCCCGGCACGCGCTCCACCGGCGGCCGCCACATATCGGGATTTTCGCCTTCCTGCGGCTCGACCAGCGGCCAGAGTTCCACCCGTCCGCCGTCTCCCAGACGAAACGGAATATGCGTTATGTCTTCACCTTCCAGAACCACGCCCTGCTTGGCATACTCATCGCCAAAAACCGTATTCACGCTGTCCAGCACCGTTGCCGTTGAACGGAAAGAAACTTCAAGTTTCACTTCATCAAAATTAGAAGCCTTTGCCGCAAAATACCGCCGCATATTTTCAAATTCCCGCGGATCGGCCCCCTGAAAACTGTAAATCGACTGTTTGCGGTCACCCACGGCAAAAACCGTCCGTACTTTGTCTGCGGCCCCCAATCCGTTAAAAAACTCCTCCGTCACCGCTTTGACAATTGCCCATTGGTTGGGCGAAGTGTCTTGTGCTTCGTCAATCAACACATGATCAATACCGCCGTCCAGCTTATAAAGCACCCAATCGGCCACGCTTTTGTTTTCCAACAAATCTCTGGTTAAAACAATCAAATCTTCATAATCCATTTTGGAATGGATTTTTTTATAACGGTTATAACCGCCGATAAGTTCCTCCGCCAAACTCAGAACCGCCGCCGTCGAAGCAAAAACCCGCAGACCGGCAGCTTTGCTTTCCAACTCCGACAAATTTTCCGCTTCGCGGTAAAAAATCTCCTCCAGCCGCGGACAGGCGGTCAAGGCTCCTTTGCTGCCGGCCTTGGCTTTGGGTTTTCCTTCCTTGGTTAAAAACAGCTTTTGAAAAGTTTCAAACTCCTCCGCCGGAAACTCTCTCTCCGCCAGTCCGGCCAAAACCTCTGCATTTTTAACATCGGTTGCAGCCCCTTTAAACCAGGCCTCACGCAGCTCTTTCAAATCAGTCCGGTTAAGACCGGCCATATATCGTTGCCGCAAAGACGATTCGCTGTCATCCGGATTAACTTCCAGCCGTGCTGCCAAGGCGGCCCGCAGAGCCAACTCGTCGGGATACGCCGATAAAAGTTTGCTGATTTTGTTCCGGTTAGCGGCAATTGTCTCCATAATCTGGGGAAATTTGAATTCGCTCACCTGCCGGGTCAGAAAAGCCAAAGCCTGCCCGACTGCACTCTCCGGTTCATCTTCAATTTTTTGCAACAGTTTTTTCTGAATATCTGCCAAAGCCTCGGAAGCCGTGCGGTCGTCCATCACCTCAAAATACGGCGAAATTCTTGCCTCTAAAGGAAATCTTTTTAAAATTTCCTGACAAAAACTGTGTATGGTCTGAATTTTCATTCCTCCCGGCGTATCCAGCAAAACTGCAAACAACTGCCTTGCCGTCGCTTCCAGTTTTATATATGCTTCCCGGCTGTCCGGCAGATTTCCCAACAATGCTGAAAGCTCTTTATGAAGTGTCTCGTCATCAGCAACTGCCCAGCGGCTGAGCCGCCCGGCAATGCGTGAACTCATTTCCACCGCCGCCGCTTTGGTATAGGTCAAACAAAGAATTTTTGACGGCGCTACACCGCTCAGCAGCAACCGCAGAACCCTGTCAGACAACACCTTGGTTTTGCCGGTTCCCGCCGATGCTTCCACCCAGACGGATTTAAGCGGATTCGCCGCCCGCCGCTGCTGCGCGGTCGCTAATTTTCCCCGCTCTTTTCGTGCCGCGGAAATATCTTCGCCGTTCATCATAACAACTCCTGAAATTGAAGTGAAACCACACGGAGCACAGAAACGGAGCGGACATAGCAGTATGTGAGCATTTGAGCACCGGATAATGTCTCCGGGTCTTCAATAAAACTATTCTTCCTCAACAACGGACCACTCCTTCACCCTCGCCAACTGTTCATAATCCGAATATTTCGGCGCATAACGCGGATTGGGCTTGCTTATATAGGCGGTATCGGGAAAATCAAATAATGTCGCCAGCTCCCGCAGATTTTTCAAATTGGTGTTCAAAATATCGTCCACCTCTTCGTCCAACCGCGTTTCTTTGCGCCCGAGCTGCCAATAAATCAGGGCGGCAACCTCTTTCGCCGGAATACCGTCAAAACCGCCTTCCCGGGCAATCAAAGCTTCTATCGGCAACTGCGGCGCATAACCGGCGCGCACTTCTTTCGGACTGCGAGCTTCTCCGGTTTTATAATCAATGATATTAATCCGCCCGTCGGCAGTTTCATCTACCCGGTCGGCTTTGGCCGTAATGGTAAAAGGACCGGCCGGCGCTTCAAAACGGAAACGCCCCTGAACCTCGTTATGCACTTCACGGACCGACGGACGATAATCGTTTTCCGCCGTAACCAGCCAGTCAACCGTCTTTTCAAAATGAGGCCACCAGAAAGCTCTGGTTTCGGCGGCAATTTCGTTTTCCGCAAAATAAGCCCGTCCCAAAGCCAGCAGTTCTTCCTTGGCATTTGGCGGAAACTGACGGTTATATTTGCGGTTAAACTGCTCTAAAACCGCATGGATAATCGTACCGTAATCGGCAAAGGTAACCTCTTGTTCCAAATCGTCCAGCTTTTTCAGCCGCAAAATGTATTTGGCAAAAATAATATACGGGTCACGCATCCAGTATTCCACCGCACTGGCCGACAACTCCCGCGGCCGGGCGCTCACCGGAGGTTTCGGCGCCGGCGGCAGCAAACGGGTAAACGTCTCGCTGCGGTCAAGAAATCTCGCCCAGCTGCGAAAAACAACATCCTCCAAATTTTCAATCGGAATATTCAGCGCCTTCAGAACCGTTTCCAAACGCATCCACCAGCGGGACTTGACCATCGGCGTCCCCGCCACTCTTTCCGCCCGGGTCAGATAAACCTCTTCATTCGCCAGCAGCTGGCTGAAATCATAAGCCCCGACCCCGACCGTCCGCTCCGGCAGAGGAAAACCGAATTCCCGCTTCATCGGCCGCGACATCCAGGGATCGGCCGTTACGGCCTGCGGCCAGATGTTTTCATTCACTTCGCCGATAATAACCCGGTCAAAATGCACCAGACGGGCTTCTATCGGCCCCAAAATGCTCAGGCGCGGATGGGTGCCGTATTTCGGACGAACCGTTACCCCGGCCATCAATGCCTCCAGCAAACCGCGATATTCACCGCCGCTGATCTCTCCCAAAACGCCGGCTTCGGCATACAAATCGGCAATAAAAGCGGCAGCTGCTTCTCCGGCATCGCCTTTCCACAAAACCTGAGCTCCGTCTTTCCCCGGAACCGCAGCCAAAACTTCCGCCGTTTTAATATGCAGCGCCAATAAATTCTTAAAATCAACCGCCGGCTGCCGCAAAGCTTCCGCCAAATCACGCATGGCCTCTTTAAACCGCAGGACAAAAGCGATCAGGGTTTCATCCTCTTTGCCGCTGCGCAAAACTTTCTTCTCATACTCGCGGGCCGCTTTGCGCACCAGAAACCCGTCTTCTCCCAAACAGGTCAGCGGATGTTTGAGCAAACTCAGAAAAGCAACCGGACGAAACTCTTCTTCACAAGCCTGAACCGTCAGCCGCAGAAAAATGCCCAGCGGTGTCAAGGCCAGCGGCTTACCGGCAGAATCATCCACTTTCAGGTTCCAGCGTTCCAATTCGGCAGCCACCCGCCGCGCCAGATTTCTGTCCCCGGTAACCAATGCCGCCGTTTTTTCCGGCGTTTCAACCGCCTCTCGCAGCAACAGAGCAATGGTCAGAGCTTCCTCCCGCATATCGGCACAGTTAACCAGCGTTATACCGTCTGCCGCCTCATGCCTGATTTTCTTCCCTGCAATATCCCGCCATTTTTCGGTAGTGGCCGCCGGACGCATAACCTCGCTGATTAAAACTTCCCGGCCGAAATTTTCCGGTGCCTGCAAATCGGGAATATCTTCCCGTCGAACTGTCAGATAATCCAACAGTTCTTTCAATTCGTGCTGCGGATGCGTCTCATCAATTTTTTCCCAGGCCTCATCTTCCAGAAACTTGTCGATTCCTGCCAGATAAAGCTCTCCTTTTTCCAGACTAAGCACCGTTTTAACCAGTTCTTTCATCAGCGGAAAGGCAGCCGTCGTTCCGGCTGCGACAATTCGTTTGACCGGCGGATTCTGCCGCCACAAATCAATTTGCGCCCGCAGCAGACGGTTACGCCGGTCACTGGCGTCAATCAATTGCCGTTCGGCCAAAATCTGCGGCCAATATTCGGTAATAATCTGCAAAAATTTGAGCGTTTCCTGCCAATGAACGGCATATTCTTCCGGCACCAAATCTGTCAGCCGGTCAAACGAAAGGCCCTGATTGTGAACCGTATCAATCAGATTAGCCAGTTCCTGCGCCAGATAGCAGGCCTGATTCGCCGCCAGTTTTTCAATACCGTATTCTATCGGTTTGGCCATAATGATTTTGGTGAACAGCAACAGCCTCTCCGCCCGGCTGATAGCCGGTGCCAGCGTTGCCAAAGCGGAAGACTGGTCAAATCCGGTCAGAAACAGCTCGTCTTCTTCCACGTCGCCGATAGGCAGCATCTGCGGCAGCAGTGTCGGCGCCAACCCCTGCAAACGCACAAAAGCGTCTTTCAGCGCCTTAACCGCCCGGCGGTTCGGCAGCAGAAAAAGAACATCCGTCAGCTCCAGTTCCCGGCCGTGGTACTCTCTCAGAAAATGCCCGGCCAGAACTTCGGCAAAAGCACAACCCGCCGGAATATTGTAAATTTTATCAGTCATGGCTGAGAGTTTAAAACAGCCAGTTTAATAGTCAACAAAAACCTCACCCTTTTATTTGTTAGCAGAAACGTTTTTAGGGGTTGTCTTCTCGGCCGAAAAATGTTATGAAAGACAAAAATCATCAAAATACGGAAAGACATGTCAGCAGTAAACAACTATGAAAAGGCTTACCTGCCTTCGCGCATTACCGCGGTCAGGATTGCCAACGGCTATTTGCAGGAACGGATTTACCACGGTTCCAACCAGCGGATTATCTTTGAACACGGAATCCATGTGTTTAACGTTGCCAAAATTGCCGAGAACATCGCCCGCCAAACCGGAAAGCTCAACCCCGACATTGCTTATGTTCTCGGGCTTCTGCACGACATTGGACGAATTAAAGACGAAACCGTCACCAAAGTTCCGCACAGTATTGAAGGCTACAATTACCTGCGTAAAATCGGTTTTCCCGATGCCGCGCCGATTTGCATTACCCATAATTTTATCGACCCGGACATTAAAGCCGAAGACTTCCCCACTTATGATGAAAAATCTTTTGCCTTTGCCCGCGGTTTTCTCAAAAAAGTCCGCTACAACGATTATGACCGCCTGATTCAGCTGGCCGACCTGTTCTCCCGCGGCAAAGAAATTCTCAGCATCCGCCAGCGACTGGACAAGAACAAACAGTTCTATCACATCAAAAACCTGTCTTACGAAGACAAGGCGTTTAACCTGCGCGATTATTTTAACCGCAAATATAATCTTGACGTGGAGCAGATTGTTGCCGACACGTTTAATATGCACAAACACGCGCACAAATCCGATGACCGTGCCGTCTTTCTTATTCTGCCGCCGGCACCGAACCTCATCAACGCCCGCAAACGCTCAATTATTTAAACAGCGGATTCTGACTGAAATAATCTTCGGCAACCTTGGTCGATTCCGGCGTTCCGACATGAAACCATTTGCCCTTATGCAGATAATATCCCAAACGGTGAGCTTTTTCTAACCGGTCAAAAATATCTATCAGCCAGTAACGGCCTTCCGGTTCATTGTCAAACACCCGCGGATGCACAATCAAAACCCCGCCGTATAAATAAGCCGCATGAACCTCTTTGCTGCGCCGCCGAACCGGATAGCCCTCGGCATCAATGTCATAATCGCCGTTTGCCATCGTATGATAAGAATTTTCCAAGGGCAGCAGCATCAGCATAATGTCATATTTGTCATCATCCCAGGCATCCGTCATTTCTTTTATCAAATTTCCGCCCTCGGCTTCGGTCCACAGCGCGTCACTGTTCACAACCACAAACGGCTCACGCTTCATTTTCGGCAAAGCATGTTTAATTCCGCCGCCGGTTTCCAAGGCTTCTTCCTCTTCCGAAAAAATAAAATTCAGTTCCCTGTTGCCGGCCAGATGAGCTTTAATCATATCGCCCTTGTAACACAAATTAACCACACAGTCTTTTATCCCGGCATCGGCCAAACGGCGAATATTGTAATCTATCAGACTTTTTCCGGCAACTTCGACCAACGGTTTGGGTCTGACGTCCGTCAGCTGCAACATTCTTTTTCCTCGTCCGGCAGCCAAAATAAAAGCTTGCGTAATTTTGGTCATCTCACTTCTTCCTTTAAAATAAAAACGGAGAGCGTTCCCGCTCTCCTTGCTTTTTACGCCTAATTGGCAAAAATTTCTTTAACAAATTTTTCCAAAGCCCGGCCGCGGTGCGATATTTTATCTTTTTCCGCCGCCTCCATCTGGGCAAAAGTTCGGCCGTCTCCCTCATCGGGAACAAAAACCGCATCAAAGCCGAAACCGTTGCTGCCGGCTTTGGCTTCGGCAATTTTCCCGTCAACAAAACCTTTGAAAACAGCTGCTCCTTCCGGATTCTCGGGCAAAGCCAGCGCCAGACAACAAGAAAAATGAGCCTTGCGCCCGCGGGAAGAATTTTTTGCCAAAACATCTTTCAGTTCCGCCAAAAGTTTATCCATGCCCTTGTCAAAATCGCGGTTCGGCGCATAACGTGCGGTAAAAACTCCCGGCCGCCCGTCCAGTGCATCGACACACAAACCGGAATCGTCCGCCAGACAAGGCAGTCCCGATAGTTTGGCCAAAGCACAGGCTTTCAGCCTGGCATTTCCTTCAAAAGTCGTCGCCGTTTCTTCAACATCAGGCAAACCAAGTTCCCCCGCCGAAACCACTTCCACCCCGTAAGGCATCAGCATTTCACGGATTTCACCGACTTTTCCCTGATTGTGCGAAGCAATCACTAATTTTTTGATTTCCATAACTTCTGCTCTTTTTAATTTGACATCTAATATTTTAATAATGGTTTTCTCACCTTCAAAATATCAGAAACTTTTCGTTTGTAAAGAACTGTTATTTCCCCAAAGCTTCATGCTGCTTGGCAATCAGCTCCCGAATTCCCTTCCGGGCCAAAGAAAGAAGCTCGTTAAAATCGGATTCTTCAAACGGGTTTCCTTCGGCCGTTCCCTGAATTTCAACAATTTTGCCGCTTTCGGTCAGCACAAAATTCATATCCGCCTGCGCATTGGAATCTTCGATATAATCAACATCGGCCACTTTGCAGCCTTCGTGAATGGCGCAGGAAACCGCTGCAACATGCTCTTTTATCGGATTTTCCTTAATTTTTTTCATCGCCAAAAGCTTATCCATTGCCAGCGACAAAGCAACGAACCCCCCGGTAATCGATGCTGTCCGGGTTCCTCCGTCGGCCTGAATTACATCACAGTCCACACACAAGGAAATGTCTTTCATTTTGGTCAAATCAACCACCGCACGCAAAGAACGCCCGATAAGGCGCTGAATTTCCTGTGTCCTGCCGGAAGGCTTTTTCAGTTCACGGGGAACTCTGACTTGCGTTGCCCGCGGCAGCATACCATACTCGGCAGTAATCCAGCCCCGGTTTTGCCCCCTCAGCCAGGCCGGAACTTTTTCTTCCATGCTCACGGTGCAAACCACATGCGTGTTGCCGCACTTAATCAAACAGGAACCCTCGGCATAAGGATTAAAATTCGGAATAATCTCAATCTGACGGATTTCATCATTTTCACGTCCGGAATGTCTCATCATTATCTCTCTTTTCAGTTATAAATTTATATTGCTCCGGTTGCCGGCCAGACAAATTTTTACAGATGACCGAAACGCAGCAGATTGTAATACTTATACAGCGACCCGTCTTCCACGTCCCAGCCAAAGTTCTTAATCATGGCATTTTTTTTCATTTCGGTAATTGTTTGCGGATTATTATAAAACGTATCCAAAACTTTTTGCAGAGTTTCGGCATAAGCGTTGACATTGTTCTTCAGGCGTTTGGCTGTCAGATTATTGCCGTAAACCCGCCGTCCTTCGGTAAAGAAAACCTCGGTACGGAAACCGTTGACGCCGTCGTCAACCGTATCGACCAGCCCGCCCGTTGACATTGCCACCGGCAGAGCGCCTTTTGCCATGGCTTCCATTTGGGTCAGACCGCAGGGCTCAAAGCGGCAGGGCATCAGATAAAAATCCGAAGCCAATTGAACCGCATAGGCAAACTGGTCCCGATAACCGCGAAAGACAAATATACGTTCTCCCGCTTTGGGATTAATTTGGGATATCTTGTCTTTCAGATGCGTCAAAATAGCAAAATTCGTATCATCGCCGGCGCCGCCCATCACAAAAATCGGCAGTTCCTTTTTGAAATCGTCAAATTCGTGAATCAACTTCAAAATTGCCTGCGCCGCAATATCATAGCCTTTTTGTTCGACCAGACGGCTGGTTGCGCAAAAAATCGGCGTCTCCGCCGGATTTTTGACTGACTGGGAAATATCCTCAAATTTATAAATGTCTATCAGGGGAATGACTGATTTCTTATAATCGGGATCCGCAGCAATTTTGGAAATCAACTTGATGAATTCGGCTTTATTATGGTTTTTGGCCTCAAGACTGTTTTCATCAAAAACCCGAAAATCAAATCCCTGAAAATAAGTGTTCAGCCCCTCAATTTTTTCTTTGTTCGGCGAAATGAGCTTTTTTTCATAACCGTTGACAATCCCGAAGAAATTGCGGTGATCTTTGCGTATTTTCAAAATATCGCGAAAATCAAAACCAAACCCCAATTCCTTGGAAACTTCTTCCATATAGTTTTTGGAAACGGTTACCACCCTGTCTGCCAGATGAAAATTGCAGGAAGCCTGATTATAACAGTCGCTCACAATCAGAGTATTTGTTGCCCGGGGATTGCTGTTCTTAATCGCTTTGGCATTTTTGAACACCAACGTTGCCGTGTTTTCATAAAGCGAATTCAAAATGCGGGAAGTATTGTCATAATCCCACCCCTGATAACCCAAATGATGCGCGACATGCACAATCGGCAATGCCTTCATTTTCTCCGCCAGCTCCGGACTCATCCGCTGCGCTTCAATCTGCGCTTTGGTAAAATACTTGGTCAGGCCGGACAGCGCACCGCTGTGCCAGTCATTGGCAATCAAAACATTGGGCCGGGAAATGTCCTTAATTTTTCCTTCAAAAATTTCTTTCAGCAGCTCATAAACCGCTTTGGAAAAGAAAGCAAAACGTTCAACTTCGTTAATTCCGAACTCGTTCATCACATAACAGCCGTCCTGGGCCGACGGATTGTCCGGATGCGGATTGATTGAAAAAAAGCGGTCATTGGCCAGAAAAATATAATTCGTATTATTGAAAACGCCGGTATAAACCGTTACTTTAAACTTATGCAGTGCCGGCCGGTCGGCGGCAAACGGAACCGTGATAACCCTGATTTTCTTCAGCTGGATTTTCTTGTTTTCGGTACCGGTATAAACATCGCCTTCAAAAGCCGCTTTTTTCTTTTTGGTGTCTCCCAGATACATCGGGGTAACCACTGAAAGCTGCTCGCCGTTTTTGCCGAAAACATGGTTAAAAACTTCCGGCAGCTCGGATGCGATCATTCCTAAACCGCCCCACTTCATAAAAGTGGCGGTTTCGGCCGAAATCATCCATGAATTGATTTTTTGAATTTCCGGCCAGGGATTTTTTCCTAGACATTGTTTTTTGGAAAGGTTCTGAATTTCGGAGAGAATGGGATTGTTGACAACATTATAAGAGAGAACAAATTTCTTTTTATTAAAGGCTTTTGGTAGTGGTCTTAGCTGATTTTGCACATCAAAATTCACGGCATTGGCATTCATATCTGTTAACTCTCTTCATCAAGAAAAATAATTAATCTAATTGTAACGCAGTCAGCCAAAAAATCCAGATTTAAAATTAAACTGTTATTACTCTTGACTTGTTATACTTTAGTTACTAAATTTCCTCTATATATACATGCTTTCTAAAAAAATTTAAAGAGGAAAAATAATGAAAAAGTTCAAAAAAGAACCCGCCCCCGATAAAGAAAATTTGAACGAAGATATTACCGAGGCAGAAGAAGAAATCGCCGCTGAGGAAGAGGAAGCAAAAACCGCTGCAGCTGATGACGAAATCGAAAAACTCCAAGCCGAAAACCGCCAGCTGAAAGAAGAATTTCTGCGCGCTTACGCTGATGCCGAAAACACCAAAAAACGCTGCGCTCAGGAAATTGAAAAAAACAACAAATATGCCATTTCGTCTTTTGCCAAAGATCTGTTGACCGTTGCCGACAATCTGCACCGCGCCATCGACGCCATCGGCAAAGACAATTCCGAAAACTGCGAAGCGCTGCGTAAAGGTGTTGAACTGACCGAAAACGAACTCACCAAAGTCTTTAACAAATTCGGCATCAAAAAAATGGAAATTATGGACACCGTTTTTGATCCGAACTTTCATCAGGTCATTCAGGAAGTCGAAGACAAAGAAAAACCCAACGGCACAATCATTGCCGAATTGCAAACCGGCTATATGCTGAACGACCGTATTCTGCGGGAAGCCATGGTCGTTGTTACCAAAGGCGGAAAATAATCCTGCAAAGCCCGTTCACAGCCCCGTTCAAACGGGGCTTTTTTATACCCGCGTGTTTGAAATTCGCCATAGTTCTTATTGTCACTTGCAAGAACTGGAAACTCTTCTGCAAGAATTAACAAATCCCGCTTATGCGGAAGTCCGACAGCTTTTAATTAAAGAACTTCACGGCGTCCCACATGATCAGCCGCCGATATCAACCCTTCCTGCTCCATACGGTCAATTAATGAAGCCGCCCGGTTATAACCGATACGCAGCTTACGCTGAATATAGCTGGTTGACGCTTTCTTGTCCTGCTGAACAATCGCCACCGCCTGAGCGTAAAGGTCTTCTTCGCCTCCGCCGCCGAAATCGCCTTTGTCAAAGACTGCACCGCTGTCCTTTTCATTCAGTTCTCCTGCAGTAACCCCTTCAACATATTCCGGCGCCTTCTGCGACTTGATAAACTCAACCACGCCCTCTATCTCGGCATCGCTGGCAAAAGCTCCGTGAATACGGATCGGGCGCAAACCGGCCGGCATATAAAGCATATCGCCTTTGCCCAGCAGCTGCTCGGCCCCCTGCTCACCGAGAATGGTGCGGCTGTCGATTTTGGAAGTAACCTGAAAAGAAATGCGGGTCGGGAAATTGGCCTTAATCGTACCGGTAATAACGTCAACCGACGGACGCTGGGTTGACATAATCAGATGCAGCCCGGCCGCACGTGCCATTTGGGCCAAACGCTGAATAGCCGCCTCAACTTCTTTGCCGGCCACCAGCATCAGGTCGGCCATTTCATCCACCACAATCACAATATAAGGCAACGGGGTCAAATCCAGCTCCTGCTCTTCATAGATAGGTTTGCCGGTTTCGCTGTCAAATCCGGTTTGAACCGTTCGCTTAACCGATTTTCCGCTGGCCCGCAGCTCGGCCAGTTTTTGGTTATAGCCGGCAATATTGCGCACGTTCAGCTGCGCCATTGCCCGATAGCGGTCTTCCATCTCCTTAACCGCCCATTTCAAACCGATAACCGCCTTGGCCGGGTCGGTAATAACCGGAGTCAACAGATGCGGAATCCCGTTATACATTGAAAATTCAAGCATTTTCGGGTCAATCATAATCAATTTGCATTCTTCCGGACGCATACGGAACAACAATGATAAAATCATTGAATTGACCCCCACGGATTTACCGGAACCGGTCGTACCGGCAACCAGCAAGTGCGGCATTTTGCTCAAATCGGCATACACATCTTTGCCGCCGATGTCTTTGCCCAAAACAACGTTCAGCTCATTTTTGGAATTCATAAAATCCGGATCTTCAAACAAATCGCGCAGCCAAACCGTTTCACGGTTTTTGTTCGGCAATTCAATACCGATGGTATTGCAGCCCGGAACCACCGCAATACGAACCGAAATCACCGACATCGAACGGGCAATATCATCGGCCAAACCGATAACCCGGGCCGACTTGGTTCCCGGCGCCGGTTCAAGCTCATATAACGTAACCACCGGTCCCGGACGAACCTTCACAATTTTGCCGTTGACGCCGAACTCCTGCAACACGCTTTCTAATTCCCGGGCAATATTGTCCAGCTCTTCTTTGCTGACATTGTTACCGCCCTTGTCTTTCGGACGTTTCAGCAAATCAACGCTCGGACGTTGATAACCGTCATCCGAAACATCTCCTTTCGGCATATTCTTCTCCTTGCGAAGCGGCGCTTTGTCCGCCGGTTTTTCCTCCCGCGCCGCAATCTGACGCTCGCCAAATCCCGGTTCAATCCGTTCTTCTTCAGCTTTCGCTTTGGCTTTACCCGCTTTGCGGCTTTTCTTGGCCGGTTTGTCCGCCTCTTCCGGCAAATACGGACGCTTGCGGAAACTGAACATCAGCGCAAAAGCTGATTTGAAAGCCTTCAGAACCTTCCAAACCGCCAATGCCGCGGTACGGATACCTTTCCACCAGGTTTTATAAGTAATTCCCATAACATAATCAAAAGCGAGCCAGGCCAGCAACAGCAAAATGGCCCCGACCCACACCTGCGCATAACCGTATTTATAAATAATGCTGATAAAACTCATCAAATGGCGGCTTAAAAATTTTCCCATAAATCCGCCCATTTCGAAAGCGCCCATCCACGAAGGAAGCAAGGCCAGAAATGCGGCAAAAAAATTAACTCCCAAAATCCAGGCCGCCGTCCGGCTGTACGGATGCAAAAATTCTTTTTGCCGCAGCAGCGTATAGCCCCAAACCGGAAAAGCCAGTAGAAATACCGGCAAGGCCAAACCAAAACTCTTTAAAACACAATCGGCAAGATAAGCTCCCGGATAACCAAGATAGTTACGCACCGGCAGCACCCCTGCGGCATTGGCACCGGGATCCTGAGGATGATAACCCGCCACGGCGGCAAAAACCGCAATAAAAATTAAAATAAGAATCAGCCCGCCCAAGCGTTCAATCAGCCGCCGCATTAAAGATTTTTGTTTTTTGGTTTTCTTTTTAGCCATTTTTCTCACCTGTTTATCCGAAATTAAGCCCATTATAGTCAGAAATCATCAACAGATTATTAATTTTGCAAAAATCCCCGCTGCCGCAAACCTCTGACTAACCGCGGATTAAAACTTGACTTTTTGCACAAAAACGCTAAACCTGAACAGTACATATGAATAACAAATAGAGGTTTTTTAGATGAAATATACCTTTGTATTCCCCGGCCAGGGTTCACAATTTGTCGGCATGGGGAAAGAACTTGCCGATAATTTTCAGTCGGCACGGGACGTATTTCAAGAAGTCAACGACGCTGTTTCTCAGGATTTGTTCAAATTGATGGTTGAAGGGCCGGAACACGAGCTGACGCTCACCGCCAATGCCCAGCCTGCCCTTATGGCCAATTCCATGGCCGTCGTTCGCGTATTGGAAAAAGATTTCGGAATTAAACTGAAAGACAAAGCCAGCTTTGTCGCCGGACATTCTTTGGGTGAATATTCGGCTGCTTGCGCTGCCGGCGTCTTCTCTCTGCGCGATACCGCAAAACTGTTGCGGACCCGCGGTGAAGCTATGCAACAGGCCGTCCCGGTCGGGGTCGGCGGCATGGCTGCTGTGATTGGCGTTTCTTATCAGGATGTCCAGGCTTTGGCTGAAGCCTGCGCTGACGATAACAACCTTTGTGTTGCCGCCAATGACAATGCTGACGGCCAGGTCGTCCTTTCCGGACATATGGCCGCCATCGACAAAGCCGTTGAAATTGCCTCTGAATTCGGAGCCAAGCGCTGCATCAAACTTCCGGTCAGCGCACCTTTCCACAGCCCTCTGATGCAGCCTGCGGCTGAAGTTATGGCTAAAGCTCTGGCAGAAGTCGAAGCTCATAAAGCTGAAATTCCGCTCATTGCCAACGTTTTGGCAACGGCTATCAGCGATGAAAAAGAAATTGTCAAACATCTGATTGAACAGGTAACCGGGTCGGTCCGCTGGCGTGAAAGCGTCAATTATATGGCTGATCAGGGCGTCACCGACGTTGTTGAACTCGGCGCCGGCAAAGTTCTCTCGGGAATTATTAAGCGCAGCCATAAAGAAATAAACGCCGTCTCGGTCGGCTCCGTCGCCGAAATCGAGGCTCTGGCAAAAGATTTATAACTCGAACAACAAAAGGAACTTATTTATGTTTGAATTACATGACAAAGTAGCTCTCATCACCGGTGCCGCCGGCGGTTTGGGTGATAAAATTGCCCGCACTCTGCACAAACAGGGTGCCACACTGGCTCTGACCGACATGCGTGCTGAACCGATGGAAAAACTGAAAGCCGAACTGGGCGACCGCGTTGAAGTCTTCACCGCTAACCTGACTAACCCGGAAGATGTTAAAAATCTGGTTGCTCAGGTTGAAGAAAAACTCGGCCGTATCGATATTCTGGTAAACAATGCCGGCTTAACCCGCGACAATCTGTTTATCCGTATGAGCGATGAAGATTGGCAGCTGGTTTTGGACGTTAACCTGTCCGCCGGTTTCAAATTGGCTAAAGCTGCCGTCCGCGGCATGATGAAACGCCGTTTCGGCCGCATCATCGGCATTGCTTCCGTCGTCGGTGTTACCGGTAACGCCGGACAGGCTAACTATTCCGCTTCCAAAGCCGGTATGATTGCCATGAACAAATGTCTGGCTCAGGAAGTCGGTTCCCGCGGTATTACCGTCAACTCCATCGCACCGGGCTTTATTCGTACCCCGATGACCGATGTTCTGCCTGAAGATGTAAAAGCTGCTTTGCTGGCAAAAATCCCCGAAGGCAAACTCGGCGAAGCTCAGGACATCGCTAACGTTGTTGCTTTCTTGGCTTCTGATGAAGCTCAATACATTACCGGCCAAACCATTAATATCAACGGCGGTATGGCTATGATCTAATTGCTTCGGCAATTTAACACAATACCCCTCTGAAGTAAATTCAGAGGGGTATTGTGTTACTAATCAGTTATCTTCCGATACAGTCGTAATCTTTACTCCTTTTTACACAATCATCAACGTTTCGGAATGTCAAAAAACTTTTCATTAATCCTCCGTCAAACAACTGGCCGGATACTCCCAACTTCCGCTTAACTTTCCGCAATTCGCTGCCACAAAATAAAAATCACAACAGCTGACTTAAATAGATTTTTTACTGATAACATATTTCAGGATATTCCCATTCACCTTCTAATTTGAAGCAATCTTTTACTTCAAAACCAAAATCACAGTAACCGTATTTCAAATTTAAGGGCGCATTATATTTTTTGCAAAGCTCTTTATCTAACAAATCTAATTTTTCCCGGTCACAATCCGCCGTTTTATCTGCACAAGCCCTAAATAATCTTCTGTATTCCTCATCCATATAAATACAACCATTAACTTCATTCCACGTCAAACAGTCATCTCGGCAGCGTTTTTCATTATAATCCCAAACTTTCCCGTTTTCGGCACAATCCCCGGCCTCATCAAAGACATAACCAATCACCATCGCCCAAAACAACATCGGCGGAATAATAACCAACAACCAAAAAACGTAACGCAAAATATTTAAAAATCTTTTCATTCTAATCACCAATATTTTTGGGGAAAACTTTTATTATACTCACGGAAATCAGCACAAGCTTCTTGTGGAGAGGCATAATTATAATTTTTAGCGCGGTCACGGCCGATTCTATTAATATCTAAATCATGCTTCATGTCTGCTTCTGCTGCATCTTTACTTAACCCTTTATATCCCCTATTAAAATAATAATCAAACAACTCCTTTTCATTACCCAAAACTTCTGCCGTACGCTCTCCCCATTTTCCTCTTTGCGTTGCTTTGTAATTAGCTTTACAATGATGATAATCATCAAGATTTACATAACCATGCTTTTTCATCTGCCAATATTCTTCAGACATATCCCCCACGGCACCGGTTATCTGATTCCAAGCGTCTTTTGTTTCCTCTAATAAGTTCTGACGTGTAAAATCTCCAGTTACAGAAGTCTTTTCTGCAGATTGATTTAATCCCCCCATAATACTGTCCTTTCTAAATTTGTAATTGAATAAATCAGACATTGCCACAATCTTTAAATCACAAAAAAACCATTTACAACTTTTAAAATATACATTACAGAATAAACATCTATAAGAATATATAAATCTTATATAAGTAATATACGATTTTCGCATAAATATAAGATTGACTTAATTTAGATCCTGATAATTTTTTTAGGATTTTCCATCATGACTAAATCGGTTTTTACCACAGAGTACCGGATTTTTTTAAAACTGCTGATTGAAGAACGTAAAAGAGCCGGATTGACTCAAACTCTGCTGGCCCAAAAACTGGAACAGTCTCAGCCCTACGTTGCCAAATATGAAAAAGGCGTCCGGCGCCTTGATTTGATTGAGTTTCTGGAAATTGCCGATGCTATCGGCTTCAACCCTTTTGACTTTCTGAGCAAGTTATTTAAACGTTTCCAATAATCAAAACCATCTTCCGCTTACCAAATCTTCATATATTTTGCAATATATGCAAAATAATGATTCCATTTCTAATAAAATTGGATATAATCGCCTCGATAAAGCTAGCTAGAAAATTTAATGAAAAAACTAAACAAATATATAGTAACCCAAATTATGATTGGCTTTCTGTTGGTGACGTTCTCGCTGATGTCCATCATCTGGCTGACCCAATCGCTGCGTTTTGTGGAACTGGTTACCAATAAGGGGCTTCCGGTTATTTTGTTCGTCAAAATGACCTCTTTGCTGATGCCCCGCATATTTGTCATTCTTTCGCCGATAGCCCTGTTTGTGGCAATATTGTTCGTGTACAACCGTATGCTTTCCGACCGGGAACTGGTTGTCATGAAAGCCGCCGGCATCAGCCCCTGGGCCGGAGCCAAACCGGCAATTTATGTCGGCATTTTCATGTCTTTTTTTAACATCTATACCAACAATATCATCATTCCCGCCGCCGAAAAAGCTTTTAACGAACTGGAATGGGAAGTCAAAAATGACGTCTCCCACCTGATGTTCCGGGAAGGCGAATTCACCACGCTCCAATATAATCTGACCGTATTCATCACCACCCATGAAAAAGACGGATCGGTCTCCGGCATTCTTGTCAACGACGAACGTGACCCGGACAGCAAAATGAGCATCTCCGCCGAAAAGGGACGCATTGTTTACACCGACAAGGGCCCCCGCCTGATTATGGTTAACGGCGTCCGTCAGGAAATCAACAAGAAAAGCGGACAGTTCTCTTCTCTCTCTTTTGACCGTTATTCGGTAGATTTCGGCAGTCAAAACAAAACCAAGGAAAAAGAAACCGGCGCCCGGGAAAAAACACTTTGGGAATTGCTGAACGCCCGCAGCGATCCCAGCCTGACTCCGGCGGAAGTCAACCGCTATATTGTTGAAGGAAACAAACGCATCCTGACCCCTCTTTACAATCTGGTCTTTGCCCTGATGGCCTGCACCGGGCTGCTGGTCGGCAACTTTAACCGCCGCGGACAAAACAAAATCATTTCAATGTCTATCATTTCCATGGTTGCGGTTCAGGCCTGCGACCTCATATTCGGCAATCTGGCGGCTAAACATCTTTATTGGCTTCCCTTGCTTTACCTGAACTTTATATTGCCTCTGACGGCTTGCATTTATCTCCTTTTGTTCTATAATCCGGCATTCTTTGTCCGTCGTAAAAAACCCGGGGAACTTATGGATGACTAAACCAGGTCTCTTACATATCCTGCTGCTGGCCGGAAGCATACTCAGCTCCGGAGCGGTTTGGGCTGCCGATCTGAAAGAAACCGTCCCCGGAACAAAATACAGCAAAGTCTCCCCCAAACCCTACGGCGAACTGGAACAAAATCCCAACATCACCAATTTCATGACGCCGATGCCGGTACAAAAACAAACCAAGGAAATCTACTTCAGCGCCAATGAAATGGAAAACAACCGAAATCTGGATACGATTACGGCTATCGGCGATGTTAACATTATCCGCGAAGGATTGACGCTGAATGCGGACAAAGTGGTTTACAACCAACGTGACGATGTTGTTACCGCCATCGGCAACGTCCGCATGATAGACGCCGAAAACAACGTTGTTTTTTCTGATTATGTGGTTTTAACCAACCAAATGTCTCAGGGCGAAATGGAAAATATCAAAATCATCATGAAAGATGAAAGCCGCATCGCCGCCCGCCGCGTCAGAACCATGAGCAACAAAAACAAAATTATGAACAACGCGGTTTATTCCCCCTGTGACGTCTGCACCGCCAAACCCAATCCGCTCTGGCAGCTCAAAGCCCGCAAAATCAAACATGATGCCGAAAGCCAAAACGTCTATTACAAAGATGCCGTACTTGAAATCAAAGGTTTTCCGGTTTTCTATACTCCGTTTTTATCGCATCCGGATCCGAACGTCTCGCGGCGATCGGGATTTTTGATTCCCGGGTTCGGTTCCAGCAGCTATCTTGACGCTTATTTGCAGCCCAAATATTTTTGGGACATTTCACCGCATGAAGATTTGACCCTCGCTCCTTATATCAGTACCAATCACGGACTGATTATGAACGGTACCTATCGCCGCTATTTTGAACGCGGCTATTTAACAACACAGGGGTCGATTATGCGGGATCAGGACGACGACGAAACCCGCGGCAACTTATATGTCAAATCCCGTTACGAACTCAATGATTATTGGGTTTCCGATTTGGATTTAAACTATGTTTCGGATTCTTTATACCTGAAAGACCTCTCCCTGCCCAAAAAAGAAGATGCCTGGTTAACCTCAAGCGCCAAACTGCAGGGATTTGACAACCGCAATTATGCCGCCATCGAAGCTTATTACTACAAACTCATCAGTTATGACCTCCGTGTGCTTGACAGCCAGGAGTTTCAGCGCCGCAAATACGACAAACCGTATGCCATTCCGTTAATCACTTATGAAAACATCAGCGAACCCGGAAGCCACGGTGCTTACTTCAAAAACACTTTCGATTTTGCCTCCGTAATGCGGGATCAGGATGTCAGTTCGCAAAGACTGTCCATGATAAATTCATGGAATTTGCCTTACACCAGCCCTTACGGCGAAAAATACCGTTTGGTTGCTTCGGTAAAATCAGATTTGTATTATGTTGACAATTATACCAACCCCGACAAAGAAAAATTCACCGGCGAAGTCGGACGTGTCTTCCCGCAATTGGGTTTGGAATGGAAAATGCCGTTTGTTCGTGCCACCGAAACCTCCCGCCATATTGTCGAGCCGGTAATCGTTGCCGTTGCGGCTCCTAACGGCGGCAATAAAATAGACAAGATTCCCAATGAAGACAGCCAAAACTCCGAACTCGACGACACCAACGTCCTTGATATCGACCGCTATGCCGGCTACGACCGCAACGATACCGGCAGCCGCATCAGTTACGGTATCAACTGGAGTTCTTACGGAACTGTTATGGGACGCACCCAGGCATTCATCGCTCAAAGCTACAAATTCAGCAATAAAGAAGGTTTTGCTCCCAGTGATGATGAAAACTGGCGTTTCAGTGACTATGTCGGTCGTATCTATGCCAACCCGAACCAATATCTGGACATGAACTACCGTTTCCGTTTTGACAAAGACGATTTGGAAATGAAATACAGCGAACTGGCCGCCCGCATCGGCCCCGACATCCTCCACACTTATGTTTCCTACATTTACCTGCAGGGAAATGAAGCAACTCTGGCAGAAAACATCAGCGAACGCAAAGAATTATACCTGGCAGTCGGCTCCCGCCTGACCCGTGACTGGACAATCAGCATTTACAACCGTCAGGATTTGACCAAAGGCGGCGGCTCGCTGGAACACGGAGGTTCGCTGGCCTATGAAGACGAATGCATCAAAGTTGTCGGCAATCTGCACCGCTACGATTCAACCGACCCCGAAGACGAAAACGACTATGAATTCACCGTTTCGCTCTATCTGAAAACATTAGGCGGCGTGGGTTCAAAATAACCGCTACAGGAGAACACAAATGACAAGACTGCTGTTTGCAATATTAAGTCTGACTATCATCGCTCAATCCGCTTTAGCCCAATTTGCCGCCGACAGCGGCAAAGAAACGCGCAATTCCGTCGTTTTCCAAAACCCGGCCGAAACCGAAACACAGCCGGAATCAGACCTTTTTCAGGAACCGCAGCCTCTGCCAAAACCGCAAACGCCGCCAAGTGAACCGATTCGCCTGTTCGGTCCCGGAGATGTTAAAATCATAGCCGTTGTCAACGGTGAAATGATTTCTTCGACGGATATTGAAGAAAGGGCTAAAGCCTTTGTGATGAACACAAGGATACCCTTTAACGCCGAAACCAAAAAAATGATTATCGCCAAGGTTATTCAATCGGCAATCGATGAAAAACTGAAACTTCAGGAAGCCGAACGTCAGGGAATCGAAATCAGTGACAAAGAAATCGATGCTTCCATACAAAATTTTGAACAAAACAACAAAATTCCCGCCGGACAGCTCAAATCGCTGCTGGACAAAGAAGGCGTCAGCATGAAAGTCTTCCGTGAGCAGATGAAATCCGACCTGGCATGGATTCGCGTTATCCGCCGCCAGCTCATGGCTGCCGGAAACATAACCGATAAGGAAATTGAAGAAAGCATTAACCAGTCTGCCAAAGATATGATGACCCCGAAATATATGGTTTCCGAAATCGTCATCAAAAAAGAAAACGCCAAGAATCTCGACGATTTGGTTGCCAATTTGCGCAGAGATCCGCGTTTTGAATTATACGCCGCCCAGTTTTCCGAAAGCCCCAGCGCATCCAACGGCGGCAATCTCGGCTGGCTGAACAAGGGCCAGCTGGCTGAACCGCTGGATAACAAAGTCCTCGCCATGAAAGAAGGCGAGGTCTCCGACCCGATACAAATCGGCAACGAATTTTATATTCTTAAACTGGTGCAGGTCTATAGCCCCAAAAGGGACAAACCCAAACTCCCTTCCAAAGAAGAAATGAAAAAGTTCATGGAAAACAAAAAAATGGAAGAAATCTCCGCCAAACACCTCCATAATGTCCGCCAGCGCGCGGTTATCGAATTGAGAAACTGATGATGACCGAACAAATGTCTGTCAAAATAGCCGCACTCCCGTCGCTGCGCCTAACCGTCGAAGCACATGGCCTGATGGCCAAAAAAGCTTTGGGACAGAACTTTCTTCTTGATCAGAACATTACCGACAAAATTATTAATCTCTCACTGCAAAAACAAAACAAAAAGGATTTTTCCGGCGCTAATGTTTTTGAAGTCGGTCCCGGTCCCGGCGGGCTGACCCGGGCTGTTTTGGCTGCCGAACCGAAAAGCTTAACCGTCGTTGAAATGGACGAGCGCTGCATTGCCATTATGAATGAAATCAAAGAAAAAACCGGCGACATTCTTCATATTATCAACGGTGACGCCATGCAGACCGATTTTTCCGTTCTTGCTCCCGCTCCGCGCCATATCATCAGCAATCTGCCTTATAACATTTCCGTACCGCTGCTGGTCGGCTGGCTTAAAAACATCAATGCCTATGACAGCTTGACACTGATGTTCCAAAAAGAGGTTGCCGAAAGAATCACGGCACCGATAAAAACCAAAGACTATGGCAGAATATCAGTTTTAAGCCAGCTTCAATGCCGGATAGATCATTTGCTGGACCTTAACCCCTGCTGTTTCACCCCGGCTCCGAAAATCTGGTCATCCGTGTTGCTTTTTCGGCCGCTGGAAAACACGCTGACCGTCGAACAAATCGCCAAAGTCGAAAAACTGACAACACTGGCCTTTGGACAACGCCGCAAAATGATTCGCCAAAGCCTGAAAAGCATTGCCGGCTTGGAAGAAAAATGCGCCCGTTTAAACATTCCCCTCACCGCCCGTGCCGAAGAACTAACTCCTCAACAATTTCTCGCACTTGCTGATGAAAAATAGTTTTGTCAAAATTTTGTTGAAAAAGAATAAAAAATAGATTATAAGATTACCTATAAATCTATTATTTTAAATCCCGAAATTATGAACTACAAGCAGATCATTGGCGTCTTCAGCAGAAAGACCCAATTAAAAAACGTTGAAAACATCCGTTTAAATGACGGAAAAATCGAAATTAATTTTTTAAAATCGATTGTCAGAAGCATTTCTGAAAGATGTTTCCGCACTGAATTCAGTCCCCGCAGCAGATATGCCTGGAACTGGAACAATGTCAGCATCGGAACCATCGCCCGCCTGCTCAGCGGCAAACCGGAAGAAACGGCATTGCTCCGGGCCGAAATACTGGCCCCGCGCCCCAGTGCCCAAACCGTAAGACATTACCTGGCTGATCTTCTCGAATGTCCTCCGGAACTGATCAGCGACAATATGAACCTGCGGGAATTGACCCTTCCCGTCTGCGGAAAACAGAAAAACTCATATCTGACAACTCTCTGCTGGCTTGAAAAAACATTTGATTTTAAGACCCCACCGAATTTGATCGCAAACGGCAGCGTCGGAAATCTGATTGCTTTGATTGCCGGTTCTTGAAACCTGATTCTTCTTTAACGGCGGCACTTCATCGTGCTGCCATTTTTTTGTCAAAAATTTTCTTATTTATCCTTGCCAATTAAAAAAACTCATGCTACAAAAATAAAAGATTTATCCTTTTTATGTTAAATTTTTAAAAAAATTATTAGTCATGGAAAAGAAAAATTCCCTGCCAGTAGTAATGCAGTTCATCAGCGATTTTGTAACTGCAGACAAGAGTGACTTACAGCAAATGAATGTTGAAGAAAGAACCGCAGCCCTTGCCGATATTTTGAGCAAACCGGTATCTTCTCTTCCCGGAACAAAGATTGAAAAACTTTGCCGAACCGTAAAGGAATTTTGTTCCAGCAACAAAAGCTTCCGCGTTTTTCTGAAGTTTCCGGACTTGCTGACGTTTGACGACTTGGCAAATTATTACGCCGACACCAAGGCCGTTAAGGTTGAAGTCAGCCGCAAACGTCTGATACAGCTTTGGGAAAAGGAAACCGGTGCCAGCATGCAGAAACTGCTTCCGAGTTCAATCGAAAGCAAAGAAATCACCCGCTGTCTGGCGATTCGCATCTGTGAAATGTGCGAAGAAATCACCGGCCGCCAAATTCTTGCTGACTGCCGCACGCCGATGCAGTATCTCGGAGAAGGAACCACCTACAACGACATCATCGACTACTTCACCGTCGGCTCGCAGAAAATTCACGACATCCGCTGCAAAATCTTCAAGGCCGCGCCTGAATATATCCAGGCCTATCTGGACATTTTCCGCATTGAAGTTCTGAAGGCTTATGCCCTGAACTGCGGCTGGGAAAATCTTTCGGATGCCGAACTTGAAGCTTTCGGAAAAAAACTGGTTTACGAATGCAAAAACCCCGGCTTCCAGGGCGAAAACGACTGGGATTTGCCCATTTGGTGGACTGAAGACCAGTTGGACGTTCATCTTCCGGCAAGGTTTGACTGGGTCAAACCCAAAACAACCGTCAGCAATATCGTTGACGCTTTTGTTTCCGCCAAAAAGACTAAACTGCAGAAAAAATAAATACTGCAGTCTGCAAAAAAAAGGACGGCATTTCGCCGCCCTTTTTTATTATACTGATTAATCTTGCTTCTCGACCGTTCTTTCATTGGGCCGGCTGAGCGCCTTCATCAGCTCAAACAGAGTCTTCGCAATACTCCGGTCGGCAATTTTATAATAAGCGGCTGCCAAAACGCGGCTTTCTTCACGGCAAAGAGGATCATCAAAATCATCTTCTTCCCCTTGCCCCGGCTGACGGCAGAACAAACTATGACTGTTTTGCTCCGTCATATTATCCAAATCTGAGAAAAAATAATTAATCGGCACACCTAAAACTTTGCTGAAGTCAAACAAACGGCTGGCGCTGACCCGGTTCATCCCTCTCTCGTATTTCTGAACCTGCTGAAAGGTCAATCCGACGGAAGACGCCAGTTTCTCCATTGATAAACCCAGCTCAATCCGTCTTGTAAAAATTTTCTTTCCGACATGCACATCCACCGGATTAGGTGTCCCGTCGGGCATTCGTCCTCTTTTATTTACTTTTCCGGCCATCATACACTCCTTCTCACCAAACTTTGCCAGATAGGCGGCATTTTCTTTTAAGTTTACCTATAGTTGCACTATAAACCCTTTCAGAAAGGAAATCAACTTAAGAATGTTTGCCGGCCAAAGGGTGCAATTTTTGAACGGTTTCCAAAAGCTTATCCGATAAAATATGGGTATAAATCTCTGTCGTGTTGATGCTTTCATGCCCGAGCATTTTCTGCACCGAACGCAAATCGGCGTTGTGGTTAAGCAAATGCGTCGCAAAAGAATGTCTTAAAACGTGAGGCGTCACCCGGGAAGGATAAATACCGGCTTTGACAGCCAGTTCTTTAAGGCGCTTAAAAAAAGTATCTCTGCTGATATGTCCGCTGCGGGAACTTTTGGAGGGAAACAGCCAGATGGAACGCCGCCCTTCACGAATAAAACAATCCCGCTGTTCAAGATAGTCAAAAACGGCCTGAATGGCCGCCGGAGCCACCGGAACAACCCTTTCCTTACTGCCTTTGCCGCGTACGAAAACCTGTCTCCGGTCAAAATTAATGCAGTTTTCCGGTAAAGAAACCAGCTCTGAAACCCGCAGGCCGCTGGCATACATCAGCTCCAGCATGGCTGTCATCTGCCTGCCCTTCGGCCCGGAACATTCTTTTGCCGCGGCAATCAGCCGTTTGATTTCATCTTCCGACAGAAATTTGGGCAGAGGTTTTTCCTGCTTTGGTGTCAGAACATCCGCCGCCGGATTGTCTTTAATGTCTTTTTCGGTATATAGAAATTTGAAAAATTCCCGCACCGCCGAGAGCTTCCGCGCCACCGTCTTCGGCGACCGCCCCTCCCGGCCGAGGTATTGAACAAAATCGCCAACGTCATCGCGGCTGATTTCCTTCAACGCCATGCCTCCACAATATGTCAGAAATTCTTCAACATCACGCCCATAAGCTTCCAGCGTATTGGCTGAGGCGCCCCTTTCTGCGGACATCATCTCCAAAAATCGATTAACGGCCTCATTGCCCATCGTACAGCCTATTTGTTCAGAAAACTGTTTTCCAGCGGCTGTTCCACCTGCTCGACCTTAACCGGAACTTCCTGTGAGGCAACAAACAAGACACCTGCCAAAACAACGATTCCGATAACATAATAGATTAAATTTGATTTTTTCTGTCTCATAAGCTATAACCTTAAAAAAAATGTTGATAAAATTTCAAGTCTTTATATTATCTAGCATAATAAACTTGAAAGAAGAATTAAAAAATAGGTTATGATAAAAAAAATCGATAAAATAATATTGCTGGTCGGCCTGATGGGCAGCGGTAAAACCAGCGTCGGAAAAAGATTGGCCAAAAAGCTCAATCTGCCTTTTGTCGACGGCGACCAGGAAATTGAGAAAGCGGCCGGTTTATCATTAGTCGATGTGCTGAAATGTTTCGGTGAAGAAGAATATCGTGCCGGCGAAAAACGGGTTATGAAACGTCTGCTGCAGGGAGCACCCTGTGTTCTGGCTTCCGGCGGCGGTTCTTTTGTTGCCGAACAAACCCGCGAACTGGCAAAAATTCATGCAATAACCGTCTGGCTGAAAGCCGATGTTGACGTTTTGTATAACCGCACCGCCGGACGCAAACACCGCCCTTTTCTCGAAGGTGACGATTCCCACCTCAAAAACAAACTCGAAAAATATATCAGTGAAGAATATCCCTATTATTCCGAAGCAGATATTGTGGTCGAAACCAGAGAAGAACAGGTTGATAACACGGTTCTCCGCGTTATTGACGCCATTGACAATTTTCTTTCATCCAAAAAAACCGCTTAAACAGCGGTTTTTTTGTGTCTGGAGAAACATTCTCTGCTGATTCGGTTTCCCGATAGGTTTATATAAAATCTCTCCTGAAACCTCAAAAAAGACGATGATTACCTTGAACCTATCAGTGAAAGCGATGAAATCGTATCACCCATGCCTACCAGCGTCAGCGGTTTTTCTACCAAAATAGTCGGCAGGGCTATCAAATCAAAACCGTCAACCTCGGTAATGCCGGTTTCCGTTAACTCCGGTTTGTGCAAATGGTTAGCCAAATCAGACAATTCTTTTAATCCCACGTCGGAAACCTGCTCGCCGTGAGCCCACAGCAGATTTTCTTTTTTGTTAATGTTTCCGGTGCCGGCTTTGCTGGCGGCAACGGTCGCAGCCAGCATCATTCCGCGCAAATTGGCTTCCGGTGTAATTTTAAAGCCTTTATCCTGCAGCGTCATATACAAACCGAACATATGCAGTTGAATGCGCGGCGCTTTGATAATTTTCTTTATCAACATCAATGCTTCAAACATATTAACGCTGTTTGTCCGTACATTGCAGGCTTCCGCCTGTTTTTCACATCCGGAAACCTCCAAAATGTCAATAGCTTCACGCTCGTTAATGCCGATTGAATCTACAATCGGGGCAATCGATTTGATAATCGACTTGCGCACCGCAATATCCTGCGTGGAGGCAATCTCCAAATGAACGATATCTCCCTGCTTTTTCCAGTTTTCAATAATCGGTAAAGCGCCTTCCTGCAGGCGTACGCCGTCGTTGTGTTCCGTCAGAGCGTGAAAACCGGATAAAACCACATAATCCATTTTGCGGCGGCCGGTTGCATCAATAAAATGACGATCCATAACCAAATGCAGATTTAACGGATCATACGTGGCAATAAAACGGTTCGATTTCGGACATTTGAAATCTTTGCCGCCGATATGCACCGTATCATTCCGGTCAAATTCGATAATCCAGTGTATCAAAGGAATGTCAACTTCCCGGTTAATCAGATAAGCCGGTTTTTCGGCCCCTTTTTCATCAAAAGAAACCAAATTGTCCAATTCTAAAAACTGCTGGGCCTGTAACTTCGGCAGAGAATTGGCATGAGCATAGACTTTGTTGACGCCGGTAACCGCCAGAACATTGGCCACAATTCCGCCCTGACCGCCCATTTGCAGACGGTCATACCCCAGATTGTTTACCATCCAGTCATAAACTTGTTTGTCTTCGGTCAGCCATTCTTCGGCAATCCCTTTGGTAAAACATTTGAAAATGCCTTTAACCACGTCTTTGCCTGAATCCAGCTTAGTCTGCCGCACATCTTCCAGCTCGGCCAAATCCATTCCCAAACCGGCAGCCAGCTCGGCAATTTTCGCTCCGCTGATTTTAACCACTGCGTCTACATTGGTGTTAAATGCCGTTGCCGCCGCCTGAACCTGCTTCATATTTTCCAAAACCTGCGGAACAACCGCAAATTTTTCTGACCAGATTTTCTTTAATTCTTCGTTAGTCATGCCTGCCTCGCAAGTTAATTGCTTTTAATGCTGTTCACTTTCATCAAAGCCAGTGAATGTGCCGAAATATTGGCTATCGCCTGATTGAAATTAATGCGTGCCTGAACCTCTGCCATCCACTTTTGCATAGCCGGGTCGTTGACAATAAATGAACTGTCAAGCTGGTGCAGCCCGTCCAAAGCCTGCTGCAGATTTCCGTTTTTAACTTCTTCGTTTATTTTTTTGAAATTGTTTTCGTTTTCGGCTTCGTTCTGCGGAGAAAGAACGTCATTGACTCTTTTGACTTTGACCACTTCGTTAAATTTAATATTCAAAACCTCTTTCCAGTTCTTGCCTTCCAAATCCTGCTTGGTTTGAACTTTTGCCAAACGACGGTAAATTTTCTTAAATTCGTTAATCAGACTGTTCTGCGACTTGACGCCCTCCCGCGCATAACGCGAAATCGTTTCCACATCGCCTTGAATGGCCGTGTCGTTTTTGGCCAGTTGCTGCAAAATTTCCGCCTCATAAGCAAAATTGGTGCCGTTTTCCGAACTTTCCTTAACCATCATCGTCGCCGTCAGAACCAAAGCACCGTCATCGCTGATTTTGGCCAAAGTATCCAACCGCTCTTCAATCTTGTCCAACCGGGTAATAATCCCCAAAACCGTTGCCACGTCCGCCTTGGAATCAATCACGTTGAGATTTTGCTTTTCTATCGCCTCCAATTTGCTGTCAAAACGGCTTAAATCAACCGTAGCACTGCTTCCCTCCGGCAAAGAACTGATTTGATTTTGCAGCTGGTTAATCTGGTTTTGCAACACATTCATCCGCCGATAAAATTCATCTTCCCGGACCGTATTTTCTTCTTGGGATTCCTCTGTGGCCGTCTGCATTGAAATAAACTTGACCATATTGGTAATAATCTGCGGATTCAGCCATAATCCGTATAAAATCCCCAGGAAAAGCACCCAGAAAACAATTCTGAGCATCGCTTTTTTGGCTGTGGCGGCAATCTGGCTTTTTGAAACCTCAACCGGCTTGTTTTCAACACTTTTGACCATTTTATAATCCTCTTGTGATAATTCTTGGCAATAAACTTTTTATAGTGTATATAATTTAAAAAAAACTGCAATAAATAAAAACGGATAATAAAAATGTTGGTATTGGGAATTGAAAGCAGCTGCGATGAAACGGCAGCCGCTGTCGTCAACGAAAAAAGGGAAATTCTCGGACAAAGTCTGCTTTCTCAGGAAGAACACAAAGTTTTCGGCGGTGTCGTGCCTGAAATAGCAGCCCGTTCACATCTTGACCATATTGACGAAATCATTGAAAGCTGCGTCAGCAAAGCCGGTATCCGATTGGAAGATTTGGATGCGATTGCCGCTTCGTCGGGTCCCGGACTCATCGGCGGCGTGGTTGTCGGCGTTATGGCAGCCAAAGCTCTGGCACTTGCCCTCAACAAACCTTTCATTGCCGTCAATCATCTGGAAGGCCATGCACTCTGCGCCCGCCTCACCGAAGACGTTGTTTACCCTTATCTGCTGCTTTTGGTTTCCGGCGGACACTGTCAAATTCTGATAGTTAAAGACGTCGGCGATTTTGAACGTCTCGGCACCACAATTGACGACGCGGCGGGCGAAGCTTTTGATAAAGTCGCCAAAATGCTGAATCTCGGTTATCCCGGCGGCCCGATGATTGAAAAAATGGCTTCGGTCGGCAACCCCGAACGTTTCATTCTTCCACGTCCGCTGCAAAATTCGGGCGACTGCAATTTGTCTTTCTCCGGTTTAAAAACCGCCGTCCGCAAAATTATTGAATCTTATTCCCCGGACGGAAAAATTGAACATGCAATTATGCGCAAAAGAGAAGCAGCCGATATCTGTGCCGCATTCCAGACTGCCGCTGCCGACTGCCTGGTTCGCAAATTGGAAAGGGCAATTAAATATTTTAAAACAAATTTTCCGCAAGGCAAAGATCTGGTCGTTTCCGGCGGAGTTGCCGCCAACACTTATTTGCGCGAACAGCTTCGTCTGCTGGCTGACAGGCACGGCCTTACCTTTGCAGCGCCGCCGATAAAATTCTGTACCGACAACGGCGTTATGATAGCCTGGGCCGGATTGGAAAGATTCCGCCGGGGTTTCACCAATGATTTGGATTTCAAACCACGCCCGCGTTGGCCGTTAGATGCTAACGCTCCGAAAGCTGCCGGTGCCGGAGGAGTAAAAGCATGATTCGTCCCCAAGCCGAAATTCTCGAAATAATGGATATTTTTAATCAAAAAGATCCCAATCCCCGCTGCGAATTAAATTACAGCAATGCTTACACCTTGCTGGTCGCTGTTGTTTTGTCGGCGCAAAGTACGGACAAAGGCGTTAATCGGGCAACCGAAGAATTGTTCAAAATCGCCGACACGCCGCAAAAAATGGCAGCCCTGGGCCTGGATAAACTGAAACACTACATTAAAACCATCGGTTTATATAACAACAAAGCCAAAAACATCATCGCCCTCAGCAAAGAACTGACGGAAAAATATCAGGGCGAAGTGCCGCATAACCGCGAAGCATTGGAAAACCTGGCCGGCGTTGGCCGTAAAACCGCCAATGTTGTTTTAAACGTCTGGTTCAATGAACCGACTTTGGCCGTTGACACTCATGTTATGCGCATATCCCACCGCCTGAACATGAGCGATGGCAAAAATCCGCTGGAAGTTGAAAAGGATCTGCTGAAAGTGCTTCCCGATAATTACAAAAAGAACGCCAACCACTGGCTGGTGCTTTTCGGACGCTACATCTGCAAAGCGCAAAAACCGGATTGTCCGAATTGTCCCGTTTCCTCGTTCTGCCACTCTGCCGACAAAAGAATTTAGCCCAACAGACGATAGATGTCCTCAATCGCTGTGCACCGGTTAAAATAACGGCTTTTATCCAATAACAAACCGGCCTTGTCCCAATCAAGGCTGGTTTGTTTATATTGTTCAAAATACTGCCTGATAACCTCAAGGTCGGAATTTTCTTTCCATAAATCCAGCAATAAAGAAAATCCGGGATAATAATCCGGCCAGGGAATAAAATTCACCTTCCGTCCGCGCAAATCTTCCCAGCTTTCGATTTCCCCGGTAAAACCGCCGTCGGGCGGCACAAAACACATCGCCGGACTCAAAAGGGAAAAAATCTTTTCAATAACCGGTGCATGCGTCACCAGATGAACATGCCGGAAACCGTTCAGTGACGCTTCTGCCGCCAAAAAATCCAAAAACAGCGACACTCTGCCGAGAGAGCTGTCCTCAGTCAATTCGGGACTGTAAACAATTTTATCCCGGGCATAATCTCCGCCGACAGCCCGCAAGTTTGCCGTTGCTTTCGCCCGTGGAATATCCGAACTGTAAACGGCGTCAAAAGACCCGTACGCCGCAGTCAGTTCCTGTCCGCGGTAAACGCCTTCCAAAATACTGGATTCCGATAGAGGCAGGCGTGCACCGTAACTGTAACGTCCGTGCCGTCCGACGGTCAAAAACACTTTTTCCGGCATTTTTTCAGCTTTCGGCTTTTTCCGGTTCTGCACTTGCCGTCCAAATGGCCTCTTTGATATTATTTGCCAGAAAATCCAAATGCAGCTGCTTTTCCTCTTCGCTTAACGGAAAGGAACGAGCTTCGCGAAAAACCCTCTTTTGTGCGGAACTGTCGGCAAAAACCGTTCCCCGGGAAACCTTTTTCTCCTCCTTGAGCATACTGGGTTCCTGCCCGCCGAGCAGTTCCAGATAAACCTTGGCCAGCAAATCAGCGTCAAGCAGCGCCCCGTGCAGCGTGCGCTCACTGTTGTCAATACCGTAACGGCGGCACAAAGCGTCCAAATTAACGCGCGCTCCGGGAAACAGGTTGCGGGCGATTTCCAGGGTATCCACAACCCTGTCCCAGGTGAACAAAGGCTTGTCCAGTTCTTTCAGCTGACCGTTCAAAAAGCCGATATCGAATGAAGCGTTATGCGCTACCAGAACGGCATCACCGACAAACTCAAGCCACTCATCCGCAACCTGGCGAAAAGTCGGATAATCTTTCAAAAAATCATAACTCAAACCGTGAACTTTGAAAGCATCTTCCGGAACTTCCCTCTCAGGGTTTATATATTGGTGGTAAGTAACCCCGGTCGGAATATGGTTAATCAGTTCCACCGCGCCGATTTCTACCAGACGGTCTCCTTCATTGACATTAAAACCCGTTGTTTCCGTATCGAATACTATCTCTCTGACCATCTCAGCATTCCTCTATTTCTTCAATCATCGCCAGCAGCTCAACCTTCAGCAGATTAATCGGCTTATCCGTATTAATAATCACATCGGCCAAAACTTTTTTGGCCGCATTGTCCATCTGAATCCGGTTAATCTTGTCAAAATCCGCTGCTGAAATGTTATCCCGCCGCATAACTCTCATTTTTTGTGTCTCATAATCAACATCAGCCACCACGATATAATCGCAGTATTTATCCCAGCCCATTTCGAACAACAGGGCAACATCCATAAAAAACAAATCAGCCCGGCGGGCATTTCGACGGCGGACATTCATCAGAGTCTGCTTCAAAAAAGGATGAATCAGGCTTTCCAAAACTTTCAACCGGGCATTATCCCCGAAAACCAGATTTCTCAATTTCCGTTTGTTGACCTTTTCCCCTTCCATAACTTCCGGAAAATGTGCCGCAATAACCTTGATAAAATCCTTTTGATAATACAAACGGCGAACCCAACCGTCGATATCATAAACAACATATCCCAGACGGCGGACAATTTTGGAAAGGGTTGTTTTTCCGCACCCGATTGAACCGGTAATGGCTGCAAGCTTCATAAAAAATCCTCAAATCAAAGGTTTGACTCACTTATCAACAAATCAGGCTTTTCCTGTGTATAACTGAGCCCTTTTTCCAATTTATACAAAGTAATCACCATAAAGTAAAATCTAATATACTGACTTACGCACAAGCAGCTTTTTCATCCCCGGCCGGTGGATAAAAAAGTTATTAACAAAAACTTAATTTTGCAGTTTACATTTTGAGTCCGGAAAAGTTTTAACGATTCGTTAACGATTGTTTATTTTCGGTTAACAGCTTTATTAACAAACTGTTAACTTCTGGATAACTCTGTGGCTCAAAATTTATCCACAAGAGTCACAGGCATATACAATCTACTACATAATTTTTTAAATTTTAAATTGGCAGGTCGGAATGTGCATAAATCTGCCCTGAAAAAATATCCAATCTTTATTTGACAGTTTTCGATTTAAAGCATATATAAACTTATACTATATCATATAGTTCTTATTTCTGTTTTGACAATATCCTACATATTTAAGGTTCCCATGAATTTAAAAGAGCTCAAACAAAAGTCTCCTACCGAGTTGTTAACTCAGGCTGAAGATTTAGGGATTGAAGATGCTTCATCCATGCGCAAACAGGATTTGATGTTTGCTATTCTAAAAAAACTCGCCGATGACGATAAAATTATCTACGGCGAAGGCACAATTGAAGTCATGCCGGACGGTTTCGGTTTTCTCCGTTCCGCCGAATCAAACTATCTTGCCGGCCCTGATGACATATATGTTTCGCCTTCCCAGGTTAAAAAATTTGGTCTGCGCACCGGCGATACTGTTGAAGGCGAAATTCGCGGTCCGAAAGACAATGAACGTTATTTTGCCTTAACCAAAATTAATGCCATTAATTTTGACGATCCCGAAAAATCAAAACTTAGGGTTAATTTTGACAACCTGACGCCGCTTTACCCGACGGAAAAGCTTAATTTTGATATTATCTGCGGCGACAAAGACTATACCTGCCGCGTGATTGATTTGATTTCACCGCAGGGCAAAGGCCAGCGCGGGCTGATTGTTGCCCCGCCGCGCACAGGTAAAACAGTAATGCTGCAGAATATTGCCCATGCGATTGCCGCCAATCATCCTGAAGCCTATCTGATGGTGCTTTTGATTGACGAACGTCCCGAGGAAGTAACCGATATGACCCGTTCGGTGAAAGGTGAAGTAATTTCTTCTACCTTTGATGAACCGGCTTCGCGCCATGTTCAGGTAGCTGAAATGGTGATTGAAAAAGCCAAACGCCTGGTTGAAAATAAAAAAGACGTTGTCATTCTGCTCGATTCGATTACCCGTTTGGGTCGCGCTTACAATACGGTAATCCCTTCTTCCGGCAAGGTTTTGACCGGCGGTGTCGATGCAAATGCTCTCCAGCGGCCGAAACGCATTCTCGGTGCAGCCCGCAATGTTGAAGAAGGAGGATCGCTGACCATTATCGCCACGGCTCTGATTGATACCGGTTCCCGCATGGACGAAGTTATCTTTGAAGAATTCAAAGGAACCGGCAACTCAGAAATCATTCTTGATCGAAAACTGACCGATAAACGCCTCTTCCCGACGATTGATATTACCCGCTCCGGCACCCGTAAGGAAGAACTGCTGGTTGACAAGGCCACCTTGTCCAAAATGTGGGTTCTGCGCCGTGTGCTGATGCAGATGGGAATGACGGACGGTATGGAGTTTTTGCTTGAAAAGCTCAAACAAAGCAAAGACAATCAGGATTTCTTCAATACCATGAACAGCTAAAACAAAACCCCGGATTTTATCCGGGGTTTACGTTTAATTATTGTATCTACGGCTTGTCTAAAGCGGCAAATAAAAAAGTGCTTAACACAAACAGAATGACCGTTCTGTCGGGAATAACCGGTTTGGAACTGCACCGAAAACCGCATTGATAAGCCAAAACGGGCAAACAAGCGTCAATCAGGCAATACACCGCAGCCAACACAAACAGCAACAGCAGATTTCCGTGAGCAATTCCGGTCATAATCCTTGCATTGGCAAAAGCCAAAGCCAGTGCCGCATACCTGACGGCAAAGGAAAAAACGCCGGGATGATTGTCGTCTTTACGATAAAGAAACATAAAGAAAACTGCGGTTAAAAGATTTGCACCCAGGAGCTTCCAGCCGGCATTGCCGCAGATACCCCAAACCAACATGCCGGTCGCAACCAAGAAGACCAGCAGATTAATAAATTTTTCAGGTTTCATAACATAAAAATTTAAAAATGATAAAATTTTGAATAAGTATGCCTTTTTCGCTATATTTTGTCAAACCTATATTTGCATATTCCTAAAAAATCTTTAATTTCGGCCATGGTGCTGAAAATGTGTTTAACTCCCAAAGCGCGGATATTTTTAATATTTTCCGGATTGTTATTCATCTCACAACCGATATAGGCAATGACCGTCATTCCTGCACGCAGTCCGGCAGTCATTCCGGCCAGAGAATCTTCTATCACCACGCAGGTTTCGGGAAGCTCTCCCATTTTCGCCGCTGCCAGCAGAAACAGCTCCGGTTCCGGTTTTCCGTGTTCTACCATATCGGCAGTGAACAGATTTGTATCATTAATGTATTTTCCCCAAAAACCGATTGTTTTCAGCTTTTCGACGCTTTTGGAATAAATTCCGCCGGTTGCTACACATTGTTTGATTTCTCGACAGTTGAGAATATCTTCTGTTCCGGGAGTTGCTTCAAAACCCTTTGCCATTACGGCCATATCGCGCGCCATGCTCTCTTTCCAGAATTCGTCATCGGTTGTCAATCCCAGCTTATCCATATTCAGACGTTTGGTTTTATCGCTCATTCCGCCCAAATGTTTGTTGGTTGTATCAAAATCCCAGTTAAGTCCGAATTTTTCGTTAATCATTTGCCGGCGGTTTTCCAGCCAGAGTTTTTCCGTGTCGGCCATCACGCCGTCAAAGTCCCAGATAATCAGTTTTTTAGAACATTCATCCATAATTAACACCTTCGGTAGAAAAATAACGAGTCCGCAGGAAGCTCGCACAAACGAATTTTACCTACTTTATAGGGAAACACTTAAGCAAAAGTAAAAAACCTCTCTGAAAGCCGAATTTAGGCCTTTATTTAAATTAGTGTTTTTTTATCGTATTTTTACCTTTTCCGATTATACTTAAACCGGTTTTAAGTTACAGACAGGAATATAAAATGGATAATCAGACCATTTATGCACTCTCAACCGTTTTCGGCAAATCGGGCGTCGCCGTCATCCGCATATCAGGCGATCGGGCTTTTCAGATTATTGGGCAAATGACCCGCCTTTCGCCTTCGGGCATCAAACCCCGCTATGCCTATTTTACCGATTTGTTGTCTGTTCCCGAGAAACAGGTACTGGATAAGTGTCTTTTGCTGTATTTTAAGGCGCCTCATTCGTTCACCGGGGAAGATATCGTTGAATTGCAGATTCACGGCTCCAAAGCCGTAATTTCCGGAGTCCTTTCATCTTTGTCACGATTGGAAGGTTTCCGCATGGCTGAACCCGGAGAATATTCCAAACGGGCTTTTTACAACGGCAAAATGGATTTGACTCAGGCCGAGGGATTAGCCGATCTGATAGATGCCGAAACCGCTGAACAGCAGAAATATGCCATGCGGCAGATGGAAGGCGGCTTAAAAAACCTTTATGAAAGCTGGCGGGAAGAACTTTTAACCGTGATGGCTCATCTGGAAGCTTATATTGATTTTCCCGACGAAGAAATTCCGGAAGACACCGTATTTAAACTTGAAGACACTGTATTTAAACTCAAGGAAGCAATTAAAGCACATCTGTCCGGCGACACTATCGGCGAAAGGCTGCGCGAAGGTTTTCGCGTTGTTATTGTCGGCCCGCCGAATGCCGGTAAATCAAGTTTGCTGAATGCTGTTGTTAATCGTGAAGCGGCCATCGTTTCCGATATTGCCGGAACCACCCGCGATGCGGTTGATGTTCACCTGGATTTGAAAGGTTATCCGGTTATGTTTACCGACACTGCCGGTCTGCGTGAAGTAGAAGATGCCATTGAAAAGAAAGGCATAGAAATTGCTTACCATAAAATTAACGAAGCCGACCTTGTGATATGTTTGTTCGATGCATCACAAGACACTGTTCATATCTTTGATAATCTGAAAAAAACAATTTCCGGTAAAATGCTTTTGGTTGCCAATAAAACCGACCGCTTGTCGGCAGAAAGGATTTCTTCGCTGCGACAGGAAGGCTGTCTGACCATAGCCGCTAAACCTCGTCAGGGATTGGAGCAGCTGCTTCAGGCCATTACCGAACGGATTGAAAACCGCTTTACCTCTAATTCAAATTTGCTGATAACCCGTGCCCGTTACCGTGAAGCTTTGAAAGAAACTGTAGAAGCGTTGGAAACTTTTACACTGCGAAAAGAAATTGAATTGGCTGCCGAAGATGTTCGCCTGGCGGCCCGCGCCTTGGGGAAAATCACCGGACGGATTGAGGTAGATGACATTCTCGATAAAATTTTCGGGTCATTTTGTATCGGTAAATAATTAGCCGGATTTTTTGACAAATTATGCTTGCTTTCTAAAGCCCGATTGAGTAATATCGGCTTAATCATTTATTATTAACGCTAAAAACTTGTCATTATGAAAAAGAATTATTCTGACGGACTTGAATTTTTGATTAAGAAGCATGTCTGTATTTTAACCGAGATGGCCCTTCAACAGCCGATGGAAGGGCATTATCAGGCAATCCACGAAAAATTTGCCAAGTTAGTAAGAAAATCGGAGGAATTGGGAATCTCTTATTACTACGAAGATGAAAAGCTTCGCAGTGAGCAGGAAGCGTTGGGCCACGCCGTTAGTGGTCTGATTTCTTACCTTCGTCAGCATGCCGGCGAACAGAAACCCTATAAAAATTATCTTTGGAGCCTGGATATTTTTTCTGCCTGTGTTTACTGCCCTTATATTACAGAACGAAGTGAAATTTATACTTTCTGGCAGTTCTGCATCAGAAACAATGTAATCTGAAGTTTCTTCCGTTTTATAAAACCTGCCCTTCAGCGGCAGGTTTTACGCTTTTAAATGGGAGAAGCTATTAACGGCTTGCTAACGTTTTTTATGCTAGTATCCGATAAGTAGAAGTTTGTCCCGTCTTCGGAACAAATAATGTTAAGGCTGAATAAATGAAAACGGATCAGGAGTTTGATGTAATTGTTGTCGGCGGCGGCCATGCCGGTTGTGAAGCTTGTGCCGCGGCAGCCCGTATCGGAGCCAAAACGGCTTTGATCACCCATAAAATTGCCACAATAGGCGAAATGTCATGTAATCCGGCCATCGGCGGTCTGGGTAAAGGGCATCTTGTACGTGAAATTGATGCGCTGGACGGTTTGATGGGACGGGTTATTGATAAGGCAGGCATACAGTTTCGTATGTTAAACCAGTCTAAAGGTCCGGCTGTCCGCGGCCCGCGTGCTCAGGCTGACCGCGAACTTTATAAAAAATATATGCTTGCCGCGCTGCGGGAACAATCCGGCCTGACGCTGATAGAAGCTCCGGTCGAAGGCTTGCTTTTTGATGATGTAAAAATATCCGGTGTTATTTTGGCCGACGGAACACAAATAACCGCAAAAGCGGTTGTTCTTACTTCCGGAACTTTTTTGAACGGCGTGATGTTTGTCGGTCATGAAACTTCCGTCGGCGGACGTATCGGTGATGTCACTTGTACGGGTATAACGCCGTATTTAAAACAGAAAGGGCTGAATGTCGGGCGTTTAAAAACCGGTACCCCTGCCCGTCTGAACGGCAAAACAATTCATTGGGAAAAATTGTCTTCTCAAGACGGTGATAACCCGCCGCAGCCTTTTTCTTATCTGACGGAAAAAATTACCAATCCGCAGATACAGTGTTTTATTACTCATACCAATGAAAACACGCATCGGATTATTCGCGATAATTTTTCCAAATGTGCTTTGTTTTCCGGTTTAATTACCGGCATCGGCCCGCGCTATTGTCCCAGTATTGAAGACAAACTGGTAAAATTTGCCGACCGCACCAGTCATCAGATTTTTTTGGAACCCGAAGGTTTGAATACTGATGTTGTTTATCCGAACGGCATTTCAACGTCTCTTCCCGCAGATGTTCAAGAACAGTTTATTCATACGATTGAAGGGCTGGAAGATGTTGAAATTCTCCGTTACGCTTATGCAATTGAATATGACTTTGTTGATCCGCAGGAACTCAACCGAACACTTGCAGTTAAAAAGATTTCCGGTCTTTACCTGGCAGGACAGATAAACGGAACGACCGGTTATGAAGAAGCTGCCGCGCAAGGACTGTTGGCCGGTGTTAATGCAGCGCTGTATGCCGAAGGAAAAGGGCGTGAATTTGTGATTGATCGCAGTCAGGCCTATATCGGCGTAATGATTGACGATTTGATTACCAAGGGCGTTGATGAACCTTATCGTATGTTTACTTCCCGCTCCGAATATCGCCTGTTGTTGCGTGCGGATAATGCCGATGCGCGTTTAACTGAACTGGGCTATCAAATCGGTTGCGTCGGGAAAAATAGATACACTGTATTTAAAGCCAAATATGAGCAGATAAATCATTATCGTCAGCTTTGTGAAAAATTGATTGTCAACCCGAACGAGTTGGATAAATTTGGCGTAAAGACGAAACGTGACGGAACGAAAAGAAGCGCTTTTAACGTCATGTCTTATGACGGTGTTTCACGTGAAACAATAACGCAAATATGGCCGGAATTGCAGACAATGCCCGATGACGTTTACGAAGCAATCGAAATTGAAGCCAAATATGCCGGTTATCTGAAACGCCAACAGGCAGATATTGATGTATTTCAAAAAGACGAAAAACTTAAAATCAAAGAAGACATTGATTATGCTCTCATCGGCGGTTTATCGCGGGAGATGGTACAAAAGCTGTCTAAAGTCCGCCCGGCGACAATCGGAGAAGCATCACGAATACCCGGAGTGACGCCTGCCGCCGTTACCGCCGTGCTCAGTTATGTAAAAAGGTAAAACCCATGACGATGCCGACCATGCAGCAAGCTTTAAAACTTTATGAAGAAACCATGCGTAAACGCTGTGCGGAATCATCGCGTTTCGAACTGGGACGTTCTAAAGGAGAACGCATTCACGCCGCCATGGTCGCGGTAGCCGCTCAGATGATTGCTTCCCGATTGCCTGACATAGACGGTGAAAAAGCCTATATTATGGGGTTATTTCATGATTTCGGCAAACTGGTTTATAACGATGAAATGTCCGATAAATTCCATGGACTGGAGGGGTATAAATATTTACGCAAACTGGGATATGATGAATTGGCCAGAATATCACTGACCCACACTTTTTATGAACAGGAACTTAACTTAAAGGAATATGCCGGCTATAATCCGTCTGAAATGCGCAAATGTAAAAAACTGTTGCAGGAAGTTCCTTTTGATGATTATGACCGTTTGATACAATTATGTGACCGTTTATCCGTCGGCGTAACGCTGAATATTAAGCAAAGAATTTTTAACATCCGTAACAATTACAAAATTCCTCCTTTGCTGGTAAAAAAGAAATATCGCGAAGTATTAAAACTAAAAAAGTACTTTGATAAAAAATGCGGCTGCGATATTTATAAGCTTTTGGGAGTGGATTAAGCATGTCTTTGCCGTCAAAACAAGAAGCCTTAGCCTTCTTTGAATATGTAATTGCCGAACGCAACCGCAGCCCCTTCCCTTTTCGTCCGGAATGGGAAAAAGAGTTTCGGGCTCATTGTTTTTCAGTAGCCGACATTGCGGCTAAAATAGCTTCTCAAACACCGTATTTAAACTCGGAAAGGGCTTATCTGTCAGGATTGCTGCACGATTGCGGTCGCATTAAAGATGAAAAAAGTGAAAATGTTTTTCATGGTTGGACCGGCTATCAGTTAATGAAAAAGCAAGGTTGGGACGAAATCGGCCGCATCTCGGTTACACATTGTTTTCTGGATAAAGATTTTAATCCTGAGTTATATCCTCAGGCACGACAGGATATCTTACATTGCAAAAATTATATTTCAGACATTGAATATGATGATTACGATAAACTTCTGCAATTGGCAGATATGATGAATGATCGGGGTAAAAACTGTTCTTTACAGTATCGTTGCCGATCTTTGGCCGAAAGGTATCCGGTACAGGAAGAATTTTTAACAACCCATTTTCGCTGTGCTGAAAATCTGCGCCTTTATTTTGAGGTCAAATGTAACTGTGATATTTATCAACTTCTGAACATCAGAAATGAATAACATTGTCGTTTAATCTGTTTTAATCATATTCCGCTCCTCAGGCAGATAGATTTATCAGCCTTTTTGTTTTTTTTTATAACCAAACAGTGTATTTAAAAGAAATAAAAATCTTGATATATTGAGTCAGGCTGTCGTTCTAATTTGTTGAATTTAAAATATATTTTAAAATATTTAAATAAGGTGTTTATAACTGCCTTTTTATTGTTTTAAATTTTTTGTAAAAATTATATAAATTTCTTATGGAAAAAAATACGACCACATATGATGTTTCACGTGAAACAATTGACAAATTAAAAACTTATGAAGCCTCTTTAAATGAATGGCAGAATAAGTTTAATTTGGTCAGTTCATCATCTTTAGCCGACGGCTGGAATCGTCATTTTCTCGATTCAATGCAGCTTTTTCAGTACATTCCCTCTAATGCAAGAACCTTATACGATCTGGGCTCTGGAGCCGGATTTCCCGGAATGGTTCTGGCTATAATGGCGATGGAAAAAACACCGTATTTAAAAGTTAGTCTGATAGAAAGTATTGGAAAAAAGACACTGTATTTGAAGCACGTGGCTGAGTTAACCGGAACCAAGGTTAATATTTATAATAAGAGAATCGAAGAACTGCCGGCCGAAAAAGTTGATGTTATTACATCACGCGCCCTGACGGCTCTTGATAATCTGTTAAATTATGCCAGTCGTTTTTGCGGGTCTCATACAGTATGTATTTTTCCCAAAGGAAAAAAACATGCCGAAGAAATCGCTGAAGCAAAAAAACACTGGGATTTTGACTGCCGGATTATTCCCAGCAGCCAAAGCGACGAAGGCGTCATCTTAATCATTACACATTTAAATAAACGCAAGGGAGTTAAATAATGCCAAGAATTATTGCCATTGCCAACCGCAAAGGCGGTGTTGGAAAAACGACAACAACGGTCAATGTTGCAACAGCCATGGCTGCTGCCGGAAAGAAAGTTCTGGTCGTTGACCTGGATCCGCAGGGAAATGCGACAACTTCCATGGGTATTAATAAAAGCGGAAGAATGGCCTCTTCCTATGAAGTGCTGCTCGGAGAAAAAAGAATCTCTGAAGCCGTTGTTTGGACGGAGATTCCGAATTTTTCTCTGGTTCCGTCGTCACCTGATTTGGCCGGAGCCGAAGTTGAGCTGGTTGAAATTGAAAACCGTGAATTTGCATTGAAAAAAGCTTTATTTAAAGATGCCGTCAATTACGATTATATTTTGATTGACTGTCCGCCTTCTTTGAGCCTGGTAACAATCAATGCGTTAGTTGCTGCCGACGCCGTAATCGTTCCGCTGCAATGTGAATTTCTGGCGCTTGAAGGTATCACCGATTTAATTCGCAACATCAACCAGATTAAAAAGAAGTTTAATCCGAAGCTTGAATTGCAGGGCGTTGTCCTCACAATGTATGACAAACGTAACAATCTGACCCAGATGGTTGAAGATGACGTGCGCAGCTTTTTCGGCAAAAAGGTATATCAAACCGTCATTCCGCGGAATGTCCGCATTTCCGAAGCGCCGTCGCACGGCAAGCCTGTTTTGATTTATGATTTTAAATGTCCGGGCTCTCAGGCCTATATCAGCCTGACCGGTGAAGTTCTGAAAAGAGAGAAGGAATTGTTGGCATGTTAGAAAATGAAATCGATAAAATGTTGAATAACAGCGATTCCGCCGACAGCCACAATCACAAACGTAAAAGTCTCGGTCGCGGATTGGGCGCTCTTCTCGGTGAAGATGATTTGGATTTGGACAATGTTGAAGATTTAAGTTCCCTCGCCCCTGCTCCGGCAACCGCCAATTTGGTTGATATTGATTTGATTAAACCGGGCAAATTTCAGCCCCGGACGGAATTTGATCAGGAAGCTTTGCAGTCTCTGGCTGAATCAATCAAAGAAAAAGGTGTATTGCAGCCGTTGTTGGTTCGCCGAGACGGAATAGGTTTTGAAATTATTGCGGGTGAACGCCGTTGGCGGGCATCCAAACTGGCCGGGCTTGATAAAGTTCCCGTCATTGAAAAGGATCTTTCCGATAAGGAAGTCCTTGAAGTGGCCTTGGTGGAAAACTTATTGAGAGAAAATCTCTCGGCCATTGAAGAGGCTGAAGGTTTGCAGCGTCTGATTGACGAATTTTCCCACACACAGGAAGCTTTGTCGCAGATCATCGGCAAATCGCGCAGCCATATTGCAAATACCCTGCGTTTGCTTAATCTTCCGGAAAGCGTTCAGCAACTGGTAAAAGAAGGCAAATTGAGTGCAGGGCATGCCCGGGCTTTGGTCGGCTTGGAAAATGCCGAAACTTTGGCACAGCAAATTGTTGCCAAAGACCTGAGCGTGCGGCAAGTTGAAGAATTAGTCGCCAAACAAAAAAGCGGCCCCAAAGAAGCAGCGCCGAAAAAAGAAAAAGATTCTGATTTGGCCGATATTGAAAAAGACCTGAATAAGAATCTCGGACTGCGCATCAAAATCTCTCCCAGTAAACAAGGCGGCGGAAAAGTTGTTTTGCAATACGCCTCTCCTGCCGAGCTGGATATGATTATTGATATCCTCGAGCAGAAACGTCAGGGTGAAAAACCTAACCTCGGTACCAATCGGATGCCGGCATCGGAGGATTCATCCGCGACTTCCGGGGGAAAATTTACGATTAAAGTAATTGATTGATTGATAAATTATTGATTTTTCAATAAAAATATTTATAAAGGGCAGTTTTCTGCCCTTTTTTTACAAGACAAAAAAACACTGTTCAAAATTTGCCCGTACAGATACTGATTTCATTTTTTTTGATAAAACATCCGTCACAGAGGCAAAAGACGCTTCAGAGTCAAAAAACAGGCCTTAAAATCAACGAAGGATAAAAAGCAGGTTTGCCGGTAAATTTTTTTAACGGGTAACTATATCTTTACCAAAAAACGTTATAAAAAATTAAATGGATTTTTTGCAGAAGATGTGTTCTAATAAACATCAGGTTTAACCAGAGGAAATGTAGAGATGCTCTTTCTTAAAAAATTTTTACTGGGTCTTGGCGCTTTGGTTTTAATTCTTGTCGGCGGCAGCGGCACCCAAAGCAGCAGCTTAATTCTGCAGGGTGGCGGTTTTGTCGGACTGATTATCGGTTTGGTCGCACTCTACATTTTTACCAAAATGGCATGGCGTGCCATGGGCTGCCTGCCTTCATTTTTGGTAGTCATCGGAATTATCGTCTTCATTTTATATGCCATCGGCGCTTTTAACAACGGCATTGGCGGCGTTGGCCAAAGTTTGCAGACTTTTCTCGGCCGCCAGCAGCAGGCAATGATGTCGGCCCAGCAGCAAAACGGCGGTCAGCCGATGCTTGACGACGGCGAGTATGCTCCGGCGCTTGATGAAAATTTTGATACCGGCATCGGAGAAAATGCTTATCAGCGGCAGCAGCCTTCTCAGCCGGCACAGGGAAACGCTTTCCAGCAGTTTATGAGTTCTCTCGGCGGTGCGGGGCAAGCCCGGAATGATCAGGGATTCAATCCTCAGGCTTTGCCGTCTTTCACCAGCCCTGCCCGGGTTATAAACGGCGATACGCTGCAAATTCAGGGACGTTATTTTAAGCTTTACGGAATTGACGCGCCGGAAGCCAATCAGACTTGTGCCGACAAAACCGGACGTTCTTACAACTGCGGCCGCCAGGCTGCGCTCTGGCTTAAAGGCTGGATAGGCGATAATCCGCTTGACTGTCGGATTATGCAGCAGGATAAAAAAGGCAATATGGTCGGTACCTGCGCACTTGGCGAATATGACCTCGGTGCCGCATTGGTTAACGCCGGTTGGGCTGTAGCATACACAAAATATACCGATATCTATGTTCCTTATGAGCAACAGGCGCAGCTGAACGGCAACGGCCTTTGGCAGGGAAAATTCTATAAACCTTGGGATTGGCGGGCATTGCAGGCTCAAAAACCGAAAATTAAGGTAATCAAACCCAAAAAACGCCGTGAAAACTTTTTAGGGCTGTGAAATAATGCTTGAATTTTTTTCTTCCGACGAAGAGGCAACGGCTCGTTTGGCGGCTCAGATCGCCTCAAGAGCGCAAAGCGGCGATGTGTTTGCCTTATACGGAACCCTGGGAATGGGAAAATCAGTTTTTGCCCGGGCTTTTATTCAGGCTTTAACCGGAGCCGAAGAAGTTCCCAGCCCCACCTTTACCCTGCTGCAAACTTATGACGCACCCGAATTTGAAATTTACCATTATGATCTTTACCGTCTGAAATCGCCGGAAGAAGTGTTTGAACTGAATATTGAAGAAGCGATCTACGGCGGTGTTTGCCTGATTGAATGGCCTGAAAAAATGGGTGGCTATCTGCCCCGCCAGGCGCTGAAAATAAATATTGCACCGGAAAACAATGGCCGCCGGCTGACTTTGGATTGTGCCGACAACCGCCGCCTCTCCCGTTTTAATGATGTGAAAGCAGGGAATGATTAATATTCACGCCACATGCATAGCTCTCGGGTCAAAAGGAATATTGTTGACTGGTTCTTCCGGAAGCGGAAAATCTGATTTGGCTTTGCGGATGATAAAAGGGCAGGGGGCGGTTTTGGTTGCCGACGATCGAACGGACATTATCTTTGAAAAGAATAAACTGATTGCCTGTTGTCCGGCGGAAATTAAAGGTTTGCTTGAGGTCCGCGGCATCGGGATAATAAAGCTTCCGCCGCAGGAGAAAACCGAAGTTTCCCTGCTGGTTGAACTGGTTGAAAACCCGGCCGCGATTGAACGCCTGCCGCAGTCGGAAACCGCCGAACTCTGCGGCGTAAAAATCAAAAAAATCAAACTGTATCCGTTTGAAATGTCTGCCGTTTATAAATTAAAGCTGGCTTGTGATGAAAACTCATAAGCTTGTTGCTTTTTAAGGGCAGACGTTTTAAGATAAGCCCAAATTTAGATTAATCCATGAAAGAAAAGCCAATGTTGGGAAATATCATTGAAAATTTTTTACGCAAACTCGGTAAACCGCTGGTGACTTTTGTCTCCCGGCTCGGTCAGCTGTCGCTGTTTATCGCCCAGTCATTATATAACACGGTCACGCCGCCGTTTTATCTGCGTCTGGTCGGCCGGCAGTTTTTGGATATCGGTTTCTATTCATTGCCGGTTGTCGCTTTAACCACCATTTTTGCCGGTATGGTCATTGCCCTCCAGACTTATTCTGGCTTTTCCAGCTTCGGCGCCGAAAGTGCGGTTGCTCAGGTTGTTTTGATTTCCGTCACCCGTGAATTGGCGCCGGTTTTCTGCGGTTTAATGGTTGCCGGGCGTATCGGTGCGGCCATGGCTGCCGAAATCGGAACCATGCGCGTTACCGAACAGATTGACGCTTTGGTTACTCTGTCAACCAATCCTTTCAAATATCTGGTTGCTCCGCGTTTGCTGGCCGGTTTGATTGTTTTGCCGCTGCTGGTTTTAATCGGTGACGTCATCGGCATTTTCGGCGGTTACGTCGTTTCAATTTATCAGCTTGGTTTTAATCCTGCCAACTACATCAATTCGACCATCAATGAACTGCAGTCTATTGATATTATTACCGGTGTCACCAAAGGAGCCGTATTCGGTTTTATCATTGCTTTGATGGGCTGCTACAACGGTTATAAGTCAAAAGGCGGCGCTCAGGGTGTCGGCGAGGCGACAACCAATGCCGTGGTTGCTTCGTCAATTCTGATTTTGATTTTCAACTATATCATTACCGGTATGTTCTTTACCAAATAATTCGGAGGAAAAATAACAATGAACGAGAATAAGATTGAAATTCGCAATCTCTCCAAGGCTTTTGGTAAAAAGGTCGTCCTTGACGGCATTGATTTGGATGTCAAACGCGGGGAATCTCTGGTGGTTATCGGCGGATCCGGTACCGGAAAATCAGTGTTGATTAAATGTATTCAGGGACTGCTCAACGCTGACAGCGGCTCAATCAAGGTTGATGAGGAAGAAGTTGTCGGAGCTCCGCGCAAACAGGTTGAAGCCATGCATACCAAAATGGGAATGCTGTTTCAGGGCGGTGCTTTGTTTGACAGTTTGAGCGTTTGGCAAAATGTTGCTTTCGGCCTGATTGAAAATCAAAATATGCCGAAAAAACAAGCTAAAAACGAAGCGATAAGAGTTTTGCGTCAGGTCGGACTGGCACCGGACGTGGCTGATTTGTCGCCGTCGGAACTTTCCGGCGGTATGCAGAAGCGCGTCGGTTTGGCCCGTGCCATTGCCACCAAACCGGAAATCATCTTTTTCGATGAACCGACCACCGGGCTTGACCCGATTATGTCTGACGTCATCAATGATCTGATTATTGAATCGGTCAAAGGTTTGGGCGCCACCGCACTGACAATTACCCACGATATGGCTTCGGCGCGTAAAATTGCCGATAAAATCGCCATGCTCTACAAGGGAAAAATCATCTGGCAGGGAACGGTCAAGGAAATGGATAAAACCGACAATCCTTATGTCCGCCAGTTTATTAACGGATGTTCACAGGGGCCGATTAAAGTCGAGGTTTAGTTATGGCTAAAAAAGGCGCAAGCGAGTTTGTTTGTCAAAGCTGCGGAGCGGTTTATCCCAAATGGCAGGGAAAATGCGATGCCTGCGGCGAATGGAATACCATCGTTGAGGAAAAATCGGGCGGAGAAGGGTTCTCCAATATTGCGTCTAAAAGAAAAGGGCGCCTGCTTGAATTTGTTCCGCTCAGCGGCTCGCAGGAAGCTTTAACCCGCCTGGTTACCAATATTAAAGAATTAGACCGTGTTTGCGGCGGCGGGCTGGTTCCCGGTTCGGCCATTTTGGTCGGCGGCGACCCCGGCATCGGCAAATCGACTTTGTTGCTTCAGGCCTGTGCCAGCATTGCCAATTTGCCGTCCCATCCCGAATGCTACTATATTTCGGGAGAGGAAGCGATTGATCAGGTGCGTATCCGCGCCAAACGCCTGCAGCTGGAACAGTCTCCGGTCAAACTGACCAGTGCCACCGATGTGAAAGATATCATCGCCACGCTTGAAAAATCAAATGCCGCGGTGGTTATTATTGACTCCATTCAAACGATGTACCTGGAAGAAGTTGAATCCACGCCGGGCAGTGTCTCTCAGGTTCGGGCCTGCGCTTATGAATTGATTAAATTGGCCAAAAAGAAAGGATTTGCTCTCTTTCTGGTCGGCCATGTCACCAAACAGGGAGCAATCGCCGGTCCGCGCGTCCTTGAACACATGGTGGATACCGTACTTTATTTTGAAGGAGAACGCGGCCACCATTTTCGCATTTTGCGTGCGGTTAAAAACCGTTACGGCGCGACTGATGAAATCGGTGTTTTTGAAATGCAGGATCAGGGATTGGTTGAAGTTGAAAACCCTTCCGCCTTGTTTTTGGCCGAGCGGCAGGGAAACATTTCCGGTTCCTGTGTATTTGCCGGTATTGAGGGTTCCCGCCCGGTATTGGTGGAAATTCAGGCGCTGGTCAGTCCCACCAGCTATGCCAGCCCCAAACGCGCGGTCGTCGGCTGGGATTCCAACCGTCTGGCCATGGTTCTGGCTGTTTTGGAAGCTCGCTGCGGCATGAATTTAAGCTCGCAGGACATTTATTTGAATATTGCCGGCGGTTTGAAAATATCCGAACCGGCGGCGGATCTGGCGGTAGCTATGGCCGTTATTTCTTCGCTGACCAACAAGCCTTTGCCGGCGGATACCGTTATTTTCGGCGAAATCGGACTGTCCGGTGAAATCCGGGCGGTTTCGCAGCCGAATGCGCGCCTTAAAGAAGCATTTAAATTGGGTTTCGGCAGTGCAATTACCCCGCCGACCCACAGCAAAGAAAAAAAACACAGTCTGGATATGACCTGCTATGAAATCGGCAATGTCCAGCGTTTAATCAATTGGTTTAATTAGGATAAAACAATGTCTCAGCCCTTAAATAATCTTGATATCATCATTTTGATTATCCTCGGCCTGTCGGCTCTGATTGCGCTCAGCCGCGGTTTGATAAAGGAAGTCCTGTCGATTATCGGCTGGGTGCTGGGTTCTGCCGCCGTTATCTATCTGCTGCCGGTTTTCACCCCGATAACCAAGGAGTATATCGCCAACGGAATGATTGCCGGAGTTGTAACCTCTATTTTTATTCTGATTTTGTTTATGGTTATCTGGATTCTGCTGACCGGAAACATCGTCGGCAAGGTGCGCTCCAGCAAATTAAGCTCGGTTGACCGGGTTTTGGGATTGTTTTTTGGTATTATGCGCGCTTTTTTGCTGGTTATTCTGCTCAATATTCTCATCAGTTGGATTATGCCCAAAGACCGTCAGCCGGAAACTTTCAAAAACTCGCGCTATTTTCAGTTAGCCGGCGAATTTGCCCAGCCGATAGAAAACCTCATCCCGCGGGAGACATTGGATACGATTCGCAATAAAGCCAAAGAAGTCGGCGGCAAGAGTGATGAAAAAGATGACAACACCGCCGAAAAAGACAAAGCCTTCGATGCGGAAGAAGAAAAGGAAACCCCGTCAAAAGGTAATGAAGACTTGTTTGAAAAACTGGCTCAGCCGCAAGTTAAGTCGAAAGCGGCAAACAAGAAAAAAGCCGCCAAAATCGAAGAGAATTTTGACGGTTATAACGTCCATGAACGGGATAATCTTGACCGTCTGATTGAAAACAGTCTCGATTAAGCCTTTCAGCAGGTATATTTTCCGCTCAGAGTAAAGCTGTCAAGAATATGTTCGCCCATTGCCCGGTACAGGTCTTCGATTGAAAATCCCTGTTGCAGTTCCAATGTCGTATCCAGCGCATAAACGTGCAAATCATAGCGGTGTGTCGTGTTCGGCGGTGTCATTCCGCCGTAACCGATAAGTCCCCAGCTGTTTTCGCCCTGAATAACATTTTTGTTTTGGCGGCTGAAGTCTTCGGGTATAAATTTTTTGCGAACATTGGCCGCCATCCAGTGTATCCAGGAAAATCCCGCCACCGGTACGGCATCTTCGTCTTCCAGAATCCAGGCATAAGAAACCGTTCCCTCCGGTTCTTCAGCTATTTCAAAAGGAAAAGAAAGCAGCGGAACCTTTTTTTCCGTATCGTTTCCTCTTTTGCCGTATTTGTCATCAAAATAACCGTTTTTAATCGCCGAACTTGTCACAATCATCATAACATCCTTCTTAATGGTAAGATATGTAGAATAATATAATTACATATTTTAATTTAATAAGGAAACAACTTGAAGTTAAAAAAGAAAAGAATGGTGCAAAGGTAACAAAATAGAGCGTTAAACCGCTCCTGTGCTTGTTTATACTTTTTTGGAATATTTTTATTTATATCTTTCAGGTTGTAATTTTTCACCCGAAAAACCGATTTCGGATTTACCAGACGTTTTCCAAATGCCTGACGGAAAAAGGGAAACGGATTAAAACGGCGTCAAATCGAAATTGAAAACCGGCATATTGCGGGTGCCGTGCGATAAAAGTCTCGGCGCCGCGTCTGATTCTCTCTTTCTGTCGCGCAGAAATGGCATATGCAGCCTTTTCAATTGTCCGGCGTTTTTTTACTTCTGCAAAAATAATGAGTTTTCTCCGCCGGGCAATAATATCAATTTCGCCGGCATTGGTTCCTTTTCCGGTAATGACATTTGCGGCAATAATATGGTAGCCTTTGCATCTGAGATAAAGGCGGGCCAGAAATTCCGCCGCTTTTCCGCCGTTATTTGCTTTCATTCTTTATCTTCAGCGCCAGCGCATAAACATCGTTTTTGTTCAGATTATATTCTTCAACCAGCTCTTTAACCGCGGTTTTCAGCGGCTTTTCTGCCAGGTGATGCCGTAACAGTTCTTCCAGATTAACCGGTTGATTGTCATTTTCCGGAGGCGGAGAAACCATCAAAACAATTTCTCCTTTGGGCGGATTCGCTTCAAAATGAGCTGCCAGTTCGGCCGCTGTTCCGTTAACGCACTCTTCGTAGAGCTTGGTGATTTCCCGTGCAACGGCTATTTCCCGCTGTCCGAAAAACTCTTGAGCAACCGTCAGGCTTTTGATGAGCCGGGGTGCCGTTTCATAAAATACCAGGGTTGAATTAATACTTTTTAACTCATTGAAAAGATCGCTGCGGGCTTTATCTTTATTGGGAATGAAACCGGCAAACATAAAACGGTTGGTCGGCAGTCCCGAAAGCTGCAATGCGGAAATAACCGCACAGCAGCCCGGCACGGTCCGGACGGTTATCTGCTGCTCGCGGCATTTGCGGATGAGCTTATAACCGGGGTCGGAAATCAGGGGAGAACCTGCATCGCTGACCAAAGCCAGCGATTTTCCTTCCTGAATCAGGTTAATCAGGTTTTGTGCCTGCTGTTCTTCATTATGGTCCTGATAGGTAATAAAAGGTTTGGCCGCACTGAGATTCAACAGGCCGAACAATTTGCGGGTCACCCGGGTATCTTCGCAGGCAATAACGTCAGCCTGTGCCAAAACTTCAAGCGCCCGGCCGGAAATATCGGCCAGATTGCCGATAGGGGTTGCAACGACATATAATCCGTTTTTCATTATCTTTGCTTTACATTCAATAAATTTTAAGCTAGTTTCAGGTTATATGATTTTCTATTTTGGGATAAAAAGCAAGTGTTAAAAAAAATAAGTTTTCTGTTTGGTTTTCTGGCTCTGGCCGGCTGCCAAAGTACGGTTGTCACCCAGGGCGGGGCCGAAGGATCCAGCACCGAAATCAGTGAGGTCACCCTCGGCAATGACGGAACTTTTCGGGTCGGTGTACTGCTGCCGCTGAGCGGAAATGCCGCCAAACAGGGAAACGGACTGAAAAACGCCACCATGCTGGCGCTCGAAGATGTCAACGAGCCTAACCTTATCCTGCAATATTACGATACCAAAGGAACGCCCGAGGGAGCTCAGGTTGCCGCCGTTAATGCGCTGAACCAAAACAGCCGCCTGCTGATCGGCCCGCTGAAAAGCAGTTCGGTTCAGGCCATTTCCGAAGAAGCCCGCTCACGCAATGTTCCGGTTATTGCCTTCAACACCGGTTCAAATGTTCTGCAGCCCGGAATTTATACGCTCGGACTGATGGTTGACGAACAAGTTGACCGCATAATGACCTACGCGGCCAATCACGGACGTTCGCGTTTTGCTCTGCTGATTCCCGATAATAAAACCGGTGTTGCCGTTGCCCGTGCCGCGGTTAAATCAGCCCAGAAAAACGGTGTAAAAATTACCCGCATCGGCTTTTATACCCCTGGAACCACGGATTTTTCCGATATCACCAAACAAATGTCAGACTATAATGCCCGCACCGGCCGCCTGCAAAACCTGAAAAACAGTCTTAAAGCCAAGGTTAATGCCGGTGATGCCAACGCCGCCAAAGTTCTGGCCCGCTTGAATAAAACCGATACGCTCGGTGACGTCGATTTTGACACGGTGCTGATTCCCGAAAGCGGTGCCGGTTTAAAAGCGGCGGTGGCAATGTTCGGCTATTATGACGTTTATGCCCCGCAGGTTAAGTTCATCGGTACGTCTGTTTGGGAAAATACGCCGCTCAACCGGGAATCCGCACTTCGCGGAAGCTGGTATCCGGCACTTTCCCGTTCTCACGGCAGCTATTTTGCCAACAAATATGCCAATCTCTTCGGTGAGCGTCCCAGCAGCCTTTATTCAATGGGATATGATGCGGTGGCTTTGTCGGCTGCATTGTCTAAAAAATCCGGTGCCGATTTGAATGAAACAATAACCAATCCCGACGGCTATCTCGGGATTAACGGCGCTTTCCGGCTGCTTGATAACGGACAGAACCAGCATAGCCTGGATATTGTCGAAGTTCGTCCCGGCGGTGATGTGATCATCGACGAAGCGCCCAAAAAGTTTGACCTGATGGAACCTTTTGACGGCAACAGCGCCATTGTTTTGGAACCGGGTTACCAGGCGCCGCGGATTTTCGGCAAAGATACATCTACCGCGCAGTCTCTGATTTACGGACGTTCGCTGGGGCTTGAGAATCAGCCGCTTGACTATATTCCGACCGCGCAGGAAAAGGAAATTGTCCGTGAAGGTCTGCAAAAGCTGAATATTGTCGTTCCGGAATAAGCCGGCGTGTTAATTATTGATTTTTCCCTTGAAAAATCGCTTAATATCGACGATATTAAACTAGTTTTTGATTTCCGGCTCAAGGCAGGGAAATCACTCTTACGGAGGACGATGGGTTAACCCTTCGCCAACCCGGTCAGGTCCGGAAGGAAGCAGCCGTAACGAAACCGGTTAAGGTCATTCGCCCTCCACCACTTTGAATGAAGATGTTTTAATGGCTGAAGAAGAAAATAAAGATAATCAATATGTCGTACTTGCCCGCAAGTACCGCCCGCAGAATTTTGAAGATCTGCTCGGACAGGATGCCCTGGTGCAAACCCTGACCAATGCCATTAAAAACAACCGATTGCATCATGCTTACATTTTAACCGGAATCCGCGGCGTCGGCAAAACAACGACCGCCCGTCTGATTGCCAAAGCCCTGAACTGCACCGGGCTGGACGGCAAAGGCGGTCCGACCATTCATCCCTGCGGCGTTTGTGAAAACTGCAAAGCCATTGCAGCCGGGCGGCATATTGACGTTATGGAACTTGATGCGGCCTCCCGCACCGGTGTTGACGATATCCGCGAGATTTTGGACGGCGTTCGTTACAAGCCGACCAATGCGCGTTATAAAATTTATATTATCGACGAAGTGCACATGCTCTCTAAAAACGCCTTCAACGCATTGTTGAAAACGCTGGAAGAGCCGCCGGCTCATGTTAAATTTATTTTCGCCACCACGGAAATCCGCAAAGTTCCGGTAACCGTGCTTTCCCGTTGTCAGCGTTTTGATTTGCAGCGCCTGACGATTGAAGATTTGACCAAATTGTTTAACAAAATCGTTGCCGCCGAAAATCTTAAAGCCGAGGACGAAGCCCTGCATATGATTGCCAAAGCCGCCGACGGTTCGGCTCGCGACGGACTGTCTTTGCTTGATCAGGCCATTTCGCTCGGTGCCGGCGTCGTTAAAACCGATATTGTTAAGGAAATGATCGGCCTGGCCGACCGCAGCCAAACTTTTGAACTGTTTGAAAAGCTGGTGCTCGGCGATACCAAGGAAACGATTATCAAACTGCAGGAGCAGTATAAAAACGGCGCTAATCCGACAACGCTGCTGCAAGATTTGATTAATATCACTCATCTTCTGGCCAAAACCAAGCTGGTGCCCAGCTTTGTGAATGATCCTTCTCTGAGCGAAGCCGAAAAAGAACTTTGCCAAAGACTGGGAGCAAAAGTTTCGATTGCGGTTCTTTCCAAAATGTGGCAGATGATGATTAAGGGTCTGGGCGAATTGCAGGTAGCTCCGGTTCAAATTGACGCACTGGAAATGATACTGATTCGCATAGCTTATTCCGCCAGTCTGCCGACCCCTTATGAACTTTTAAACGACGTAAAAAAAAACTCTAATTTAAGTCTGTCCCGTCCGGCGGCAGCGGCAACTTCGGCGCCTGCCCCGGTTTTTAGGGCGGCTCCGGCTGCGGAGCCTGACTCCGAACTTTCCGACACGCCCAAATTTCAGGCTTTTGACCGGCTGACTGATTTGGTCAATTATCTTGAACAAAAGAAAATGCCTCTCGCCGAATATGCTCTGAAAAACGATGTTTCGGTTTCCGAGTTCAGCAACGGTTTTATTAAAATGACGGTGTCGGAAAAAATTCACCCCGATTTTATTTTAAATCTGCACAAAATTTTAACCGAAGCAACCGGCCTGACCTGGAAAATTGAATTGAGCCGCGGCGCTCTGGGCGTTACGCTGGCTGACCTTGAACGGGCTGCCGAAGAGGAAGAAAAACGTAATATTATGGAATATCCGCTGGTCAAAGCGATTATGGCTGAGTTCAAAGGAGCCAAAATTGAAACCGCTACCCGCAGAATAACCGAAACCGATGATGACGAAGAAATCGATTTCGGCAGTGACAACAATGAACTTATTTATGATGAGGAAAACTAAATATGATGAACATTCAGGGAATTATGAAACAAGCCCAAATGATGCAGAAAAAAATGGAAGAAGCTCAGGAAAAGCTGGCACAGCAGGAAATTACCGGCACCAGCGGCGGCGGTTTGGTCAAAATAACCCTGAACGGTAAATTTGAAGCCAAAAAAATCGAGATTGACAAATCGCTGCTGGTTCCGGAAGAAGTCGATATTTTGGAAGACCTCATTTTAGCCGCCTACAACGAGGCTCATGCCAAAGTGGATACGGTTATGGCCGACGGAATGAAAGACGTCACCGGCGGCTTAAATTTGGGCGGTTTAAAGCTTCCTTTTTAAGGTGGATTCGCCGTGGCTGGAAAAGAAATTGAAAAACTGGTAAAACAGATTGCCAAACTGCCCTCGCTGGGAACCCGCTCTTCCCGTCGGATTGTCCTTCAGTTGTTAAAAAAGCGCGAAAATCTGCTTTTGCCGCTGATTGAATCGTTAAACGAAGTGGCCGCCAAAGTCCAAACCTGCGAAATCTGCGGCAATTTTGATACCGAAAGCCCCTGTTCAATTTGCGCATCCGAAAAAAGAGACGGACAACAGCTGTGCGTGGTGCAGGATGTTGCCGATTTGTGGGCTATGGAACGGGTTTCTTTCTTTAAGGGGAAGTATCACGTTCTGGGCGGCGTTTTGTCGGCATTGGACGGCATTGCGCCCGAAGATTTGAATATCGACAGTCTGCTTGCCCGTATCGGTCGGGAAAATGTCAGTGAAATTATTTTGGCGCTGCCCGCTACCGTTGACGGACAGATAACCTCGCATTATCTCGTTTCCCGCCTTAAGGACAGTAATGTTAAAGTAACAACACTGGCTCAGGGAATTCCGATGGGGGCCGAATTGGATTATATGGATGAAGGAACCATTCAGCTGGCGCTGAACTCGCGTAAACAGCTCTGAGAAAATATTGCCGCATATAAGCGGGCAGGGCTTTAATTTTTATGATAAAGGGATATATCAGTTAATGCCGGGGGAAGACAGCGCGTGAGAGAGCTTCCTCCGGCACTTTTTTATATTGAAAAACCGTCCGAAGCGACGTTTTGCTTTTCGGCAGGATAGTTTTTGATGAGCGGAACAAATGCGGCTGCCATTTGCCGGTAAACTTCTCTTTTTATCTCCCAAACCAAATCGGGCGCTTCTTCCAAATCAAACCAGCCGAATTCGTCAAATTCGGGCTCCTCCGTTTTCAAGTTGATCTCGTCTTCCTGTCCGGTAAAATAAAACAGGCTCCAGTATTGTTCCTGTCCGTCGTTGAAAATGCCTCTGGTTCTGAACTTGGCCTTAACTTCTTCCGGAAACTCGTATCTCAGCGGATAATCCAGCGTTTTAACCGCTGTTACGGAATGTACCGAAGTCTCTTCCTTAAGCTCGCGCAAAGCAGCTTCCTGAGCCGTTTCTCCGGCTTCTATCCCGCCTTGGGGAAACTGCCAGCCGTCAGTCTTGGGAAAAATCCGCCGGCACATTAAAACCTTTTTGTCTTGGCGGAAAACAACTGCTGCGGCATTGGGGCGAAACACTTTTTTCATTATTCTTCCACCACCAGATTGGAAAGCGGAACCAAAGCAAAAGGTTTTGCGATCTCCGTTATATTGCGTTCTTTCATTTCTTCATAACTGAGCTGCGGTGAAAAGCTTTCTATCCATTTGTTCAGAGCCAGAACGGCTATCGGCTTCGGATCGCTGACAATCACGGCATATCCTTTGTCTCGTGCAATCTGTTCGGCCTGTTCCAAAAGTTTTTCAATATTTTGAGCGGAAAAATCGCGGTCAATGACAATATCGGCTCTGGCTCTGGCCAGTTGTCTCACTTTAATTGCCTCAATGCCGTCTTCGCCTGTTGCATTAAGCACAAGTAATCCGCGGTCATGCAGTTCTTGCAGAATGGCGGTTAAATGTTCGGCGTTGCTTTCATCGGCCACGCCTGGCGTAACAATCACGCCGCCGACCGGAGCTCCGATTCCGATGGTTTTTTCCAGTCTTTCGGTATTTTCAGCCAGACTGGCCGTCAGACTGATAGACATCGGCCCGCTGTCCGACTGTAAATAATCTTTGGAAGGAAGCAGCAAATCCATATAAGTTTCATGACCTTCGCTGCGGGCGGCAATAATCTGTTCGGCCTGATCCGGAGCATAAGGCGAAAAGGAAAAACTGACGCCGGACGGCAATCCCTTGTTAATCAAATCGGCATTGCCGCGGTTAAGTCCCATATTCTTGATAACCACCGCAATCCGGTTAAAACGGGGCATAACCGAAACTTTGCTGCCGTAAACTTCCCAGGGCTTTTTTTTGCCGTCGGTTTTCGGAAGTTTCAGATTTCCTTTTTCTTCGGTCAAATCGCTGTCTGATCTGACCGCCGGCAAAGGCTGACCGCCGGCACTGCCCAATGAAGCCAGATAAGGCGTCCGGGCAATAACGGCTTCCAAGCTGTGCGGATCTTCTTCTTTTTGCGGCTTGGCTGTCGTTTCGGCCTGGAAGGCTTCTTCTCCGACACTTACGACCTCTTCGGGCTTTTTGCTTTTTTTGTTTCTGTCCGGCAGCGTAATAACGTACTTGGGAGACTGGTTATGCGTATCATACATAATCCGGTCTATCTTAGAGCGGTAAATCGGCTCGCTCTTCTGTTCGGCAGACTGATAACCGATACCGATTATTCCTGCCAGAGTAATCAGCACCACCAGAATTAAGATTTTTTTCTGACGGATAAATTCAATCAAGCCTATTTCCTTTTGTCTTCCAAACCTTCGTTATACAATCCTAACGCCTTAACCAGATCAATAGCGCGGGAGAGCTGATAGTCTTTGGCCAGTTCTTCGGCTTCGGCCTTTTTCTGATCTGCGTTTTTGCTGTTTTTATCGCCGGAGGTTTCATTTTTCAGGGCGTTGCTGAATTCTGCTTCGCTGAAACCGACCCCGGTATCCAGAACTTCGACTTTGGCCGGTTTAACCTCAATGTCCGGTTCAATGCCCTTTGCCTGAATGGAACGTCCCGAAGGTGTGTAATAACGGGCGGTGGTCAGGCGCATGGCTCCGTATTTGCCCAAAGGAATCACCGTCTGCACGGAACCTTTGCCGAAAGATTTTTCACCCAGAATAATCGCCCGTTTATGATCCTGCAATGCGCCGGCCACAATTTCCGAGGCTGAAGCCGAACCGTCATTGATAATCACCACAATCGGCAGCCCTTTGGCAATATCGCCTTCTTTGGCGGTGTATTTGACTGTATCTTCTTCATTGCGTGAACGGGTCGAAACGATTTCACCCTTATCCAGGAACAAATCGGAAACGTTGACTGCCTGGTCAAGCAGGCCGCCCGGATTGTTGCGTACATCGATAACAACGCCTTTCAGTTTGTCGCCCAGTTTCTTTTTGGCATCTTTAATTGCCTTGGCGGTCATCGTGTCGACATCTTCGCTGAAAGAGGAAATGCGGATATAAACCACGTCATCGGCTTTGATGCTGTTTTTAACCGACTGTATTTTAATTTCCTCGCGTTTGAGGGTAACTTCCAGCGGTTTTTCGTTAATCCGGCGAATGGTCAGTTTGACTTTGCTGCCGATTTTGCCGCGCATTTTATCAACCGCATCGTTCAGCGTCATGCCCATCACGGCTTCGCCGTCAATATTGGTAATATAGTCGCCCGGTTTTAATCCCGCTTTGGAAGCCGGCGTATCGTCAATCGGCGAAACAACCTTAACCACGCCGTTTTCCATGGTGACTTCAATGCCCAAACCACCGAATTTCCCTTTGGTTTGTTCGCTCATATATTTAAAACTCTGGTCATCCAGAAAACTGGAATGCGGATCCAGCGAAGACAACATGCCGTTAATGGCGGATTCAATCAGCTTTTTGTCCGAAACATCTTCCACGTATGAAACTTTTGCCCGTTCCATAACTTCGCCGAACAGGTTCAGCAGTTCATAAGTGTCGGCGTCTTCCGTCTGGGCTTTGGACTGCTTCGCCGCTTCGGCCAAAGGCGAAACCAGCATGAGGCATAAAAGAGAAACTGTCAAAATAGATGTTTTTTTCCGCATATTTTCCATTCCTTAAAACTAATTAGCAAACCACGAAATCGGATTAATCGGATGATTGTTCTTCCGCAGTTCCATATATAACTTGGCATCGCCGTCATCCGGCATCAGCCCGATAGGTTCGCCGGCCAGCAGCAGCTGTCCCAGCTCGCAGTCAATTGAATCCAGCCCGGCCAAAAGCGACGTGTAACCCTTGCCGTGCTCAATAATAATCAAATTGCCGTAACCGCGGAACGGCCCTGCAAAAAGGACTGAACCGTCAAACGGCGCAATAACCTGAGCCTGAGCTCTGGTCTTAATGATAATTCCTTTGGAGCTGACGCCTTTGGCCGTTTCCTGTCCGTAAGCCGTAATAATCGACCCTCTTGCCGGCCGTGAAAGCTTACCCTTGGCTTTTACGAAATTATCCCCGATTTCATTTATAACCTCGGGTTTGAATTTAATCAAGTCGGCAGTTTTAACCTGTTCACGCTTTTGATTTTCCTCGGCTTCTTTTCTTTTTTGTTCTTCCAGGGCTGCCAGCCGCCGTCTTTCTTCTTCCTGTTTGCGGCGTTTTTCCTGCTGTTCTTTTTCCAGCTTGCTCAGCAAATCACGCAAATCCTGGGCTTGTCCCGCCAGTTTCTGCACTTTTTTCTTTGCCCTTTCGCTTTTGACTTCCACCGCATTGCGCAGTTTTGATTTGCGCTGAACCAGCGATTTCATCTGTTCGTGCTCGGCTTCCAACACTTTTTTCTGTCTGACAATCCGCGCCATTTGGTTTTCGACCCGCTTTTTCTGCTGTTCTATTTTTTCCAGCTCTTTCCGCAGCCGGGAAGCGTTTTCCTCCAAATACGGCACCGTTTCCCGCAGCAACATCGCGCTGCGGATGATTTCCACCGGATTCAACGGTTGCACAAAAAGGGATTCTGTCGGTTTCAGCGCCAGGTTTTGCAAAGCCGACAGCGTCTTTATCAGATTTTCGTCCTGGGAAGAAAAATTTGTTTGGGCTTGCTGCAAATCATTAGTCAGCTGTTCCAGCTCGGCTTCCATTTTAGAAAGGGATTCCTCGCTGTTTTGAATCATTTTGGCTGATTTAATCATCTGCTGATTGACGTCTTTCAGCTCCCGGCTGATTTTGGAGGCCTGTTCCTGCAAACGCTGGTGTTCCAGATTTTGCGCTTTAACCTGTTGCTCCACCTGTTCCAGCTCTTTGCGGGAAACATTGGCGGCTTCGGCCACGCCGGACAAGAGGCTGAAAAGCCCCAGGCCCGTCAAAATGATTTGCTTTAGCCGCCGTAGTCTCATATCCGTCCGTTATTTAACCAGCAGGGACTGTCCGTTCATTTCCTTCGGCTGCGGAATATTCAGCAACTCCAGCAAAGTCGGGGAGATGTCCGCCAGTTTGCCGTCTTTCATGGCGGTAATCTCTTTCGGTCCGTTGATTAAAATCGCCTGAACTTTACCGACGGTGTGTGCGGTGTAAGGTTCGCCGGTTTTCTCGTCAATCATCTTTTCCGCATTGCCGTGGTCGGCAGTCACCAGCAGAACACCGTCAACGTCTTTAATTGCTTTAACGACTCGCCCCAGACATTCGTCCACGGCAGCCACCGCTTTCAAAACGGCATCCATTTTGCCGGTGTGTCCGACCATGTCGCCGTTGGCAAAATTACAAATAATCACGTCAAATTTTTTGTTTTCAATCGCGTCAACCAGGTTGTCGGTTACTTCATAAACGCTCATTTCCGGTTTCAAGTCATAAGTCGCAACTTTCGGGCTCGGAACCAGAATGCGGCTTTCACCCGGAAATTCTTTTTCCTCGCCGCCGTTAAAGAAGAAGGTAACATGGGCATATTTCTCGGTTTCGGCAATACGCAGCTGCGTCAGTCCATGGTCGGCAACCACCTCGCCAAAAATGTTTTTCAGGGCTTCCGGCCCAAACATGGTTTTCATGAAGCGGCTGTGGTCAACCGAATATTCGGTCAGGCCGACAGCCATTGAAAGCCTGATTTCTTTTTTGCGGGCAAAGCCGGTAAATTCCCGGTCTGCCAAAGCATACAGAATTTCCCGGGCGCGGTCGGCGCGGAAGTTGGCCATTAAAACCGCATCTCCTTCTTCAAAACCTTTATAATCGCCGATAACGCAGGGAACAACGAACTCGTCAGTTACGCCGTCTTTATAAGAAGCGGCAATCGCTTCGTCGGCGCTGGCGGCATGCTTTCCTTCGCCCAGAGCAATCGCATTATAGGCTGCTTCAACGCGATCCCAGCGTTTATCGCGGTCCATGGCATAAAAACGTCCTGAAATCGTTGCGATTTTAACTCCGTTAAAAGCAGCAATGTCTTTTTCAAATTCGGCCAGATATTCCTGCGCGGAAGAAGGCGGTGTATCGCGACCGTCCAAAAAGGCATGAACATCGACTTTAACCTTGTTTTCGGATAAAATACGGCACAAAGCGACGATATGATTCATCGAAGAATGAACACCGCCGGGCGACATCAGCCCCATCAAATGGCAGGTTTTGCCGTTTTTCTGCAAATCGGCGATTAACTCTTTCAGAACCGGATTTTCTTTAATGCTGCCGTCTTTGATTGCCTGATCGATTCTGGGCAAGTCCTGCATGACGACGCGTCCGGCACCCAAATTCATGTGACCGACTTCCGAGTTGCCCATCTGTCCTTCCGGCAGACCAACCGCCAGCCCGTAGGTTTCGATCAGGCTGTGCGGATATTCTTTCAGATAGCTGTGCCAGTTTGGTGTATGGCCGTTTTCAATGGCGTTGTCGGGGGTAACCGGCTGACGATAGCCCCAGCCGTCCAGAATCAGTAACATAACGGGTTTCTGTGTCATTATATTTCTCTCTTTCAACAATATAATCAGCACCGTTTTCCGGGCTGATTGTCACGATGATAAAACTTCTTCGTATTATATATAATAAATGATAATAAAAAAGCACTAATTTTATCGTTTATGCAGAAATTTTTGCCGTTTTTCTCCGCCTGTTTCCGGCAGAATTGCTCTTCCCGCCCAAGGGTTGCGCCGGTTCGGCTTTTATGTAAGGCTAGTCACGGCTTTCATGTGCGGCCAGCATAACTTTGCGCCAGATTTCCGCCGGCACCGAACTGCCGCCGACCCCTTTCATCGGCGAGTTATCGTCATTGCCTACCCAGACGGCGGCGATATATTTGTCGGTAAAGCCGACGAACCAGGCGTCGCGATAGTCCTGAGACGTTCCGGTTTTTCCGGCGGCAAAAAACGGCAGTTTGGCTCGCCGACCGGTGCCGAATTTAATTACGTCTTCCAGCATGTCAGCCATATTTTCCACGGCTTTCCCGTCTAAAATCTGATTTTCGCCGTCGCTTTCGCGCATATAAAGCTGATAACCGTCGCGGCTGTAAATTTCTTTAATTGCGTAAGGCCAGGTTGCATAACCGCCGTTGGCAATCGCCGAATAGGCCACCGCCATGTCAATGACTTTCACTTCAAACGTTCCCAAAGCCAGCGACGGACTGTTTTGAATCGGGGTGGTAATGCCCATTTTTTTGGCCGTGCGGATAATTTCCGGTTTAGACAGCTGCTGTGCCAGATTAATGGTAGCCAGATTGTACGATTTGGCCAAAGCCTCGGTTAAAGTAACTTCGCCGTGATATTTTTTGTCGATGTTTTCCGGCTGCCAGTCGCCGATGCTGAGCGGAAAGTCGCCAATGGTATCGCCCGGTTTATAGCCGTTTTGCAAAGCGGTCAGATAAACAAAGGTTTTGAATGCCGAGCCCGGCTGCCGCAAGGCATTGATTGCCCGGTTAAACTGGCTTTTTTGATAGTCAACGCCACCGACCATTGCTTTGACGGCGCCACTCTTGTCCAAAACGACAATCGCTCCCTGGGTTACGTTGCGTTCCTTGTTGGCGCGAATGGTCTCGGTCAGAATTCTGTCGGCCGCCTCCTGAATATGCTGGTCAAGCGTGGTGTAAACGTAAATGTCGTTTTCCCGCTCGCCGATATAGGCATTGACGTCATTATAAACCCAGTCGGCGAAATATTTTCCGCCCTCGACTTTGTCTGAAACCAGAACGCCGGTTTTCATCGTCAGAGCGTGCTGCCGTTCTTCTTCGCTGATGTAACCCTCATCCACCATATTTTGCAAAACGATGCGGGCGCGGCTTTCTGCTCTTTCCGGATTGGCAATCGGATTGTAACGCGTCGGCGCTTTCAGCATTCCGGCAATAATGGCGGATTCTTTCAAATTCAAATCAGCCGATGTTTTCTGAAAATATTTGTTTGCTGCCGCCTCAATGCCGTATGTTCCGGCACCGAGATAAACCCGGTTCAGATACAGAGCCATAATCTGGTCTTTGCTGAATTTATGTTCCAGCCAGAAAGCCAGCAGCAGCTCCTGAATTTTGCGCTTGATGTTTTTGTTTGGGGTCAAAAACAGATTTTTGGCCACCTGCTGGGTAATCGTACTGCCGCCCTGCGCATAGCGCCCTTTAATCAGATTGACCGCCATAGCCCGCGTAAAGGCGATAATGTCAAAACCAAAATGCTGATAAAAACGGCGGTCTTCGGTGGCAATAATTGCTTCGGTGGTATATTTGGGCAGATAATCCGGCATCACCACGGCTGAATATACTTGCCCGTAAGTGGCGACTTCGTTGCCGTTTTCGGCGGTAATCGTGGTTGACGGCTGACGGGTGCGGCTGACGGCCTGCTCAATGTCGGGCAGGGTGAAAAAACAATACAGCAGATACAGCCCTGAAGTTATCACCAGCAGGGCAAATAATTTTAAGAGTCTGCGCCGATTCGCAACTCTTTGTTTTGACTCTCTTTTTTTGCCCTTGCGGGTGCTTTTTTTCTTCTTTGCGGTTTTTGCCATCAGATAAGCCCTTGCGCCGATTCGTAAAATATTTTACAACTGAATGCATAACTTATCACAAAGAAGTTAAAGGAAAATTTATGACCACCGTTTCAGTCGCGCTTTCCGCCGAATTGTTCCAAAAACTGCAAACCCTGTCTGCCAAAAGCGGCCGACCGGTTGAAGACTGCCTTGAACTGGCGGTGGCTGAATACGTCGAAAACTATGAAGACGCCTATAAAACGGATTTGAACAGCGTTAACGCGCTTGAACGTTCTTTCTTCTTTTCCGTAGCGGAATAAGATTTCTCCCCAATAAGCTTTCCCTGCTTGGTATTTTTGCAAAAACGGTTTATATTCTTTGCAAACGAAAAATTTGGGAAAGTGAGACACCATGAACAAAAGAGTATGTTTAATTGACGGTTCCGGCTACATCTTCCGCGCTTTTTACGCGCTGCCGCCGCTGACCAGCCCCGACGGCATTCCGGTTAATGCCGTTTACGGTTTCACCAATATGTTCATGCGCCTGACTCAGAAAATAAAATGCGACTATTCGCTGGTGCTGTTTGACGCCAAACGGCAGAATTTCCGCAATGAAATTTTTCCCGATTACAAGGGCACCCGCAAGGAAATCCCCGAAGACCTGATTCCCCAGTTTGACATTATTCATCAGGCGGTAAAGGCGCTGAACCTGCATTACCTTGACATGGAGGGCTACGAGGCGGACGACCTGATTGCCACTTATGCCGACATGGCCTTGAAAGCCGGCTGCGACGTAACCGTCATTTCGGCGGATAAAGACTTAATGCAGCTGATTCGCCCCGGCGTTGAATTTTACGATCCGATGAAAGACAAATATTTTACTCCCGAAGACGTTCGGGAAAAGTTCGGCGTTTACCCTGACCGGGTAGTTGACGTGCAGGCGCTTGCGGGCGACAGCACCGACAATATTCCCGGTGTTCCCGGCATCGGGCTGAAAACCGCGGCGGAATTGGTTAACCAGTTCGGCTCGCTGGAAGAGGTTTTGAACCGCGCGGGCGAAATCAAACAGAACAAACGCCGCGAAACCCTGCTTGAAAACATCGACAAGGCCAAAATTTCCCTGCAGCTGGTAACCTTAAAGCCGGACGTGCCGGTAACCCATAAGATTGAAGAATATGCCTGCCAAAAACCCGATTTGCCGACAATCCTCGAGTTCGTCAGCCGCTACGGCTTTAACTCCATTCGTCCCCGGGTAGAAAAATGGGTGGCTGAACAGTGTTCCGATAATTCTGAAAACACCATATTTAAACCGGTCGCGGCGGTGGAAACGCATTATGAACTTGTTCAGGACGAGGCCGGGCTGAAACGCTGGGCCGACAAAATCCGCCAAACGGGCTTTGTCGCTTTCGACACCGAAACCAACGGGCTTAATCCTCAGTTTGATAAAATTGTCGGCTTTTCGCTGGCCGTGGCGCCGGGAGAGGCCTGCTATGTGCCGTTGGCGCATGCCGCCGGCGGTTCCGGCAGCAATTTGGATTTGTTCAGCGAGCCGCAGACACCGGCTGTGCCGCAGCTTAAGTTTGAGCAGGTCTGCAAAATTCTCAAACCGCTGTTCACCAGTAAATCGATTTTGAAAATCGGCCATAACATCAAATTTGACCTGCATTTTATGGAGCAGGTCTGGGGCGAAGAAACACTGGTTGAACCGCTGGAAGACACCGCGGTGCTCTCATATGTGCTGAACGGCACCGAACACGGTCACGGGCTCGACGAACTGGCCAAACTTTACCTTGACCATAAGATGATTGCCTATGAAGAAGTCTGCGGCAGCGGCAAAAATAAAATCACCTTTGACCGGGTAGAACTTGACCAGGCGCTGAACTACGCCGCCGAAGACGCCGACTATACGCTGCGCCTTTATCAGCTTTTCCGTCCGCGCCTGTTTGCCGAGCATCAGGTTTCGGTTTATGAGGATTTGGACCGTCCGCTGATAAATATTCTGAAAGAAATGGAAAACAGCGGCATAAAAGTCAACACCGCCACCCTGCGGGCTTTAAGTGCCGACTTTGAGCTGAAAATGCGCGACTATGAACAGCAGATTTACCAATTGGCGGGCGAGGAGTTTAACATCGGCTCGCCGAAACAAATCGGAGATATTCTCTTTGGCAAACTCGGCGCCAAGGGCAAAAAGACCCCGACCGGAGCTTGGCAGACCGGCGCCGACATTCTGGAAGACCTTGCCGCCGAGGGCAACGAACTTTCGGCGCGAATTTTGGACTGGCGCGCCCTGAGCAAACTGAAATCGACATATACCGACGCTTTGCTGGCTCTGCTTGATAAAAACGAGCGGGTGCATACCACCTATAACCAGATAAATACTTCAACCGGGCGCCTGGCCTCCAATAACCCCAATCTGCAAAATATTCCGATTCGCAGCGAAGAGGGCAAAAAAATCCGTGAATGTTTTATCGCCCGTCCCGGCTGCAAACTGATTGCCTCTGACTATTCGCAGGTAGAACTGCGGCTGCTGGCGGTGGTGGCCGACGTAAAAGGCCTGAAACACTCCTTTGCCGAAAATCAGGATATTCACGCCGCCACGGCTTCCCGCGTGTTCGGCGTGCCGCTGGACAAGGTGACCCCGAACCAGCGCCGCCATGCCAAGGCAATAAACTTCGGCATTGTTTACGGCATTTCCCAATACGGCCTTGCCAAACAAATCGATGTCAGCAATGAAGAGGCCAAAGCTTATATTGATGCCTATTTCCGCGAAATGCCCGAGATTAAAAAATATATGGACGACACCATTCAGTTTGCCCGCAAAAACGGCTATGTTCTTACCCCGTTTGGCCGCAAATGCACCGTGAACGGCATTAACGACAAAAACAAACGCCTGGCCATGAATGCCGAGCGTGCCGCCATAAACGCCCCGATACAGGGCGGTGCCGCCGATATTATCAAAATGGCAATGAACAGCGTATTTAAAGCCCTGAAAAAGGGAAATTACCAAACCCGCATGCTGTTGCAGGTTCACGATGAATTGGTGTTTGAGGCGCCGGAAAACGAGGTTGAAGAAGTTGCCGCATTAATCAGGGAATCAATGCAGAACGTTGTTCACTACGATGTGCCGTTTATTGCCGAAGTCGGCATCGGCGACAATTGGGCGCAGGCGCATTAACAGGATTGGCTTTTTTCCCCGTTCTCCCTTCACCGCCGGTTTTTTTTATTTTTTAATGTCATAACCCGCCGGTGTCCTTTTCTGTCACTGCCCGACTTCTTTTTTATTTATGTCATTGCCCGACTTGATCGGGCAATCTGTTTATCGCCGCCGTCTGATTTTCCGGATACTCCGGTCAAGCCGGAGTATGACAACAAAAAAACGTCATTGCCCGGCTTGACCGGGCAATCCGGCTGTCTCTCTCACAATCGGCCGAGTTAAATTTCTCGTTCTTTCAAAACAAAATACATTGTCTCTTTCATCAGATAAAAGAATAAATGACGTTCGCGCGGCGGCAGACTGTAATAATAAGACGTCAGCTCGGCTGTCTCGCGCTTTTCCTGTTCCCGGCTCAGCGGTATGCCGTATAATTCTTCCCTGAGGCGCTCTTGCCGCATTTCTGCGCTGAGCAGAATAATTTTTTTCTGCAAACCGAGGAAAAAATAGTTCGGTTCCACCTCCAAAACCTGACAGAACCGCCACAAATCCTGCCCGCTAACGGCACACAGCCCTTTTTCGCACTCTTCCGCCTGCTGCAAGCTCATACCGACCCGCCGCGCCACATCGTCACTCGTCAGTCCTAACACCTCGCGCCGTTCACGCATGCGTTTCCCGATATGAGCGGCAACCGGATCCAAAACTTTTTCCTGCCATGATGATGAATTTTTTTCAGACATAAAACTGACTCCTCACAAACGTCAATCCGCATAATTCTTTCCGCCTTAAAGGCGCGGATTTTTTTGCCAAATCCCTTAAAACAGGCAAAGGGCGGTCGGGACGCTAGGAAAAATGCTCACTAAGAAACACTAGTATCAGGCAAAACCTGATACTCATCCCGACCATGAGAGTCGAAATGTAATATAGCAGTTTGTCGGTTAACAAACCACTAAAGACGACGTTAATGCAGGCACCGTGTTTGCGACATTAACGCCGCCCTCTTAGTGATTAACAAGAGTTTCCTAGACTCTTTATAATCCTCTATGGATTACAGCCTTATTTCTTTAACGGAAATAAGTCTCAAATGTCATACGACATTCGGGTATAAAAAAATCACCTTTAATTTTGGCAAAGGTGAGGGGCTCAAAACACCGATAGTAGTGTCGGACTTATTCGGCCTCCTCCGAAGAGAAAGCTTATTACATCCACCCCTCAAAAGAGAAGTGGCACCTCTCGAAAGAGGCCTGGTCTTTTACTATCTATGGAGTTTTGAGTCTCCGCAAGCAGATACCACCCCGCTTGCAGAAATCATAATAACGTAAATTAGAATTTTTGCAACTGCAAAAATCTAATCACATAAATTTTTTATCAAACCGCTAAAAACAAAAGGCGGAGGGGGTTCAAAAAACCAGATACATATGGCCGGACTTATTCGGCCCCCTATAAAAGGAAGCACTTATATTCATCCCACCCCTCCGAAAATTTCTTAGGTGGTCGGGATGCCGACAAGAATGCTCACTAAGAAACACTAGTATCAGGCAAAACCTGACACTCATCCCGACCGTAAGAGGCGAAATGCAATATAACAGTTTGTCGGTTAACAAACCGCTAAAAAGACGTTAACGCCGGCACCGTGTGCCGGGGCAGGGGCTTTCAGCCCATAAAAAAGCCGCCTCACCAGGTGAAGCGGCTTCGTTTGTCAGATATTCCTGAATTAAATATCCAGGTTTACCACATTCAGGGCATTGTCCTGAATGAATTCCTTACGCGGCTCAACCACATCGCCCATCAAGGTGGCAAAGGTTTCGTCAGCCTCGTCGAGATGTTCCATCTTAACTTGCAGGAGCGAGCGGGCTTCCGGGTCAAGCGTGGTTTCCCACAGCTGTTCGGGGTTCATTTCGCCCAAACCTTTATAGCGCTGAATGGTAATGCCTTTTTTGCCGGCGGCCATAACCGCATCAACAAAGGCAACTGGCCCCGGAATGCGGATTTCAACACCGTTTTTGGAAACCAAAACCGACGCCTGGGCAAAGTTTTCCAGCAGCATGGTGCGCATTTCGTTAAGAATAACCGCCTCCGGACTGTCCATAACCGTGCTGCCGATAACGTGCTCTTCTTTCACGCCGCGCAAGGTGCGGTGAATGGTGAAAGAATTGTCTTCGTTCAAATCGGCCAGCCAGCCTTTGTCATATTCGGCTTCATGTGAATCCAGGCAGACGGCCAGATTGTCCAGCGCTTTTTTGAAAGCGTCACGGTCGGCGGTCAAATTCTTGTCAAACAGGCCGTGAATAGCCATTTGTTCAATAATTTTTTCCGGTGCTTTTTTGCCCAGCGTGGCAATCAGGCTGCGGACTTTGCGGGTGTTTTCAACCAGCGTAATCAGGTCAGAGCCGGCAATTTGCTCGCCGTTCTGCTTTTGCAGAAAAGCGTCTTCGCAGCCGCCGCGGATAAGATAATCTTCCATTTCGCGGTCGTCTTTCAAATAGAGAATGGAGTTGCCGCGTTTGGCCTTATACAGAGGCGGCTGGGCAATATAAACGTAGCCGCGTTCAATCAGTTCCGGCATCTGGCGGTAGAAAAAGGTCAGCAGCAGGGTTCTGATGTGCGAACCGTCAACATCCGCATCGGTCATAATCACAATCTTATGATAGCGGCATTTGTCGGCGTTAAAGTCGTCGCGGCCGATGCCGGTGCCCAGCGCGGTGATAATGGTGCCGATTTCGGCGGAGTTCAGCATCTTGTCAAAACGGGCGCGTTCAACGTTCAGAATTTTACCGCGCAGCGGCAGAATAGCCTGATTGCGGCGGTGGCGTCCCTGTTTGGCCGAGCCGCCCGCGGAATCTCCCTCCACAATGAAGACTTCGGACAGGGCGGGGTCTTTTTCCTGGCAGTCGGCCAGCTTGCCGGGCAGGGAAGAAATATCCATTGCGCCTTTGCGGCGGGTCAGGTCGCGGGCTTTGCGGGCCGCTTCGCGGGCTGTTGCCGCTTCCACGATTTTGCCCACGATAATCCGCGCGTCGGCCGGGTGTTCGTCCAGCCATTCTTTCAGCTTGTCGCCCACCACGCTTTCAACCACCGGGCGCACCTCTGAGGAAACCAACTTGTCTTTGGTCTGCGACGAAAACTTCGGATCCGGCGCTTTAACCGAAAGCACGCAGGTCAGCCCCTCGCGCATGTCTTCGCCGGTAATCACGTTTTTGTCTTTTTTCAGCAGGCCGTTTTCGGCAATGTAGTTGTTAATCGTGCGGGTCAGCGCGCCGCGGAAACCGGCCAGGTGCGTGCCGCCGTCTTTCTGCGGAATGTTGTTGGTAAAGCAGAGCATGCTCTCGTTATAAGCATTGGTCCATTGCAGGGCAACGTCAACCTGAATGTCGTCTTTCTCGCCGCCGAAAGCGATAACCGTTTCGTGCAGCGGAGCTTTGGACTTGTTCAGATGCGTAACGAAAGCCATCAGCCCGCCTTCATAATGAAAATCAACTTCTCTCGGCTCAGCGCCGCGGTTGTCAATCAGTTTCAGATAGACGCCGGAGTTCAGAAAAGCCTTTTCGCGAATGGCTCTTTCCAGCGTTTCAAAGCTGAATTCAATGGTTGAAAAAGTTTCTTTGGACGGCAGAAACGTTACTTCGGTGCCGTGCCGGCCGTTTGAGTCGCCGACAACTTCCAGGTGCTGGGTCACGTTGCCGCGGGCAAATTTAACCAGATGCTCTTTGCCCTCGCGCCAAATCCGCAGATTCAGCCAGTCAGACAGCGCATTGACCACTGAAACGCCCACGCCGTGCAAACCGCCGGAAACCTTATAGGAGTTGTTGTCGAATTTGCCGCCGGAGTGCAGCTCGGTCATAATGACTTCAGCCGCCGAAACGCCTTCTTCCTTGTGCATGCCCACCGGAATGCCGCGGCCGTTGTCGCGGATGGTGGCCGAACCGTCCGGGTTCAGGATAACTTCGGTCTTGTCGCAGTAACCGGCCAAAGCTTCGTCAATCGCGTTGTCGAGCACTTCATAAATCATGTGGTGCAGACCCGAACCGTCGTCGGTGTCGCCGATGTACATGCCCGGGCGTTTGCGAACCGCGTCCAATCCCTTCAAAACCTTAATGGAATCAGCGTTATATTCGGCTTCTTCTTTCTGAATTTCTTCTGTGGTCATTTCACTCATTACAACATCCTTAATTTCGTATATTTTAAGCTGACCGAATCATAGCGCAAAAACTTGCAATCACCAAGCAATAAATTAAAGATATCAACGTTTGGCGCCCTTTTTGCACAGATTTTTTGCCCGTTTTCCGGCGTTTTAGTTATAGACAAAATTTTCATGATATGATAGATTAAGCCTTAGAAGAGTTTAAGGAAGTAATCATGAGCGATTTTGAAGAATTATACCGCGTTTTTATCAAAACCCAGCCCGCCAAATCTGCCGTTCAGGAGGTTAAACGCCTGCACCCCGATCTCAGTGCCCGGCAGGCTGCCGCCGCCGCTCAAAATCTGGCCGAACTCGCTTACAATCTCGATATGGACGCTTATTTTAATCCCGAAATCAGGGAAGGCAGCGTCAGCCGCAATTGGAACAACCAGTTCCGCGCCCTTAACCGTTTGCAGCCCGAACAGCTGGAAGCGCTTGTCGCTTATTCGGAAATCTATGCCGACAAGGTGATGCCCTGTGCCGCCAATGAAACCGAAGATGCCATGCTGCGGGCGGTTTTTGCCATGTCGGCCCGGGCAATGGTGCTTTATGCTCCTGACCGCCTGCGGGACAAAAAACTGCACTTTCTGATGGCTTCCGCCGCGCAAAAAATTGCCGATAACGGCAACAGGCTGACCCGCAGCGAAAAATATTCTCTGGCCATGTCGGTATTCACCAATCTCTACCAGGACAATCCCGCCGCTTTTTTTAACCGTCTGGGCATGATCGGCAAAGCCGTTGACGGTTTGACAGACCGGAAAAACCTCGGCAAAGTCTGCGAAGAAATCGACAATATCTATCAAAACGAAGGCGACATTACTCCGGTAATGGCCAGAGGATTTGAAAAATATGTTATTCCCGTTGTTAACGAAATTCCCGATTTTTCCACCCTTTCCGCCGAGCATGACTGTTCTTACGGCGAATACGGGCTGATCGGCTACACCAACAAGGTTCTTACTTCGCAGTGGACCCCGCGCAGTCTCAACGAAGCTATCGGCATTTTGAAAGAGGTTCCCACGCCCGATATGGTCAAAAGGGAGACCATCCGCACCAAGGCCATTCAGCTTGAAGAAGCCGAGTTTAGCGGCCTGCGCGACTTTCTGCACAGCGAGACCGTCGGCGTCAGCGAGCTGGTCGGGCACATGCTGGAATATTACCATGCTTCCAAAGGCGGGGACAATAGCGCTGCCCAAACCGCTGCCGACAAAATTAAGAGCGATTTGCGCAGCTGCCTGTCCGAAGATTTTGCCTCCGGTTATCTTGATATATCCCGTTATGAGCGCGTTATTGACCGGGACAGCGGGCTGACCGCCGTTGAAGCTTTGCAGATTGTGGCCGACAATGTTCGGAAAAACAACGCCAAACCGCCTTTGGTCAATGATCCCGAGCTTGACGGGCTGTCTCAGCGTTTTTTGCTCGAGGGCTATACCGACACCGCCGCCTTTGGCCGTTTTATGGAAGTGCTGAACAACAAAATCATTCAAAACATTGAAACGCAGAAAATCGGAATTTCGCCGCAGATGGTCGATTTAATGTTCTGGTGCGACAAAAAATGCACCAATCTGCTGAAAGACCGCGATTTCGAACACCAGTGCGGTGACCATAAATCGCCCTGGTTCAAACAGGTGGCGCTGTTTGCCGAGCTCACCAATTCCGCCGAAACCGGCTTTAATCGCAAGGGTTTTGACGCTTATTTCAAACATGTTCAGGCGCAGGATTATTTCTTTGATGCCAACAATATTTTGATCAAACGTCAGCGCAACAACATTTTTAAGCTGTTTCAGGCTTCCAAACAGGCTTGCCGTCAGGTCGGCGAAAATCTGCGCCGCCGCTTGGAACGCAGCGGGCGCGGCAGCGATGAAATCGATTTCGAAATCGAAAAACTGAACGGAATTTACGACCAGCGCAACCGCCGTATGATTTCCGGCAATCTGGTGGGCGAAATCTTCAAACTGAATGATTTCAAAAAGCCCTCCACCCGTCTCGGCGAACGCTATGCCGAAGAAATGAAGCGCAAAGTTCAGCTTGAGCGCCCGGTCGAAAAAACGCTGCTGAAAATATTCAAAACCAAAAGCCGGAGGGATTGACGATGAAAAAACTGATAATCGAAGCTCCGTCCGGTCTTGACCCCAAATATAAACTTTGGGCAAGGGAAGCCGCAGGGGAAATGCTTTCGCTGTTTCCCGAATACAAGTCCTCTTTTCAAATAGAGTTTGACGAGCTTTGCCGCCATGGGCAGACTGAAATTGATCAGGCCGCCTTTGACAGGCTGCCCGATGATGAATTTAAACGGAAATTTGTCCGGCTTTCCAACGGCAAATATCTGGTTCCTTATGCATCGGAAGCATGGTATTTGGCGCAGTCTTCCGCCGAAAACCGGGCTAACGGCATTGATGCCGCCGATATGGAAAAATACGGCAAGCTTAAAGCCGAGGGAATGCTGCACCGCAAATCGCAGGATATCGTTGTTTCTCTGCTTGGAAGCGATATTCAGCCGGCTTTCTACGGCTACGGCATTGAGGGGCTGAATGCCGTCATTTCAACGCCCAACTGTAATGACAAAGAATTTTTTATCACCATTTTTATGCACGAATTCGGCCATATTCTCAACGCTACCCATGAACGGCGTCCCCATACCAAAGACGACCCGGCTTTGGGTGTACACTGCACCAATGACAAATGCATTATGGGCGAAAGCAATTATCATGACCTCACCCGGGAAAGGCTGGAACGCAAACGGAAAAACCGTCCGCCTTTCTGTGACGAATGTATTGCCGCCATGCGGGAAAAACTGGAAAATATGCCCGGTCTGACCAAAGCCGTTGCCGTTTCCCATGCCAATGCCCTGCCGGTTCTGCCCCATAATGACGATAACTGGAAAAACGGCTGGCGCACGCATTACCGAGCCGTTGCCGCCCGTGATAAATTTACTTATCATGAAGATGTCAAAAATCCTAATTTTGTTGCCGAAATAACCCGGAATGACGGTTCCAAACTGAACATTGAAGCCAATAACGAATATAATCTGTCTCTGGGGGCGCAGACAGCCGACGGCAAAGACGATATTCCCGCGATTAAAGATTTTGCCGATGTTGTTGCCAAAGCGGCGGCGGATAACAGCGTAATTGAATTTGCTTCCATCCGGGATGACGAATTTAAAGCCCGTCTGCTGATTGCCTGCCTTGAAGCTTCGCCGCGGATGAAAACCAACAAGGCGCCGAATATAACTCCTGCTTTTTTGAAAAATATTGACCCCAAAACCAAAGCCCGCCTGCAAAAAGCACTGACCGGAAATCGGCAGCACGGCAACGGAAACACGCCGCAGCCCCGGCCAAACCGTCCGCCGCACCGTCCCGGTTCGGGAAACCGGCGTTATACGTCGGGTCGTCAGTCCGGCGGCAGATCTTAAAATTTGAGTTTATAACCGCCGTCTTCGGTCAAAATCAGCTGGGCTTCGGGATTGTCGTGTTCCACTTTCTGCCGCAGGCGGTAGATGTGCGTTTCAATCGTATGGGTTGTTACTTCGGCGTTATAGTCCCAAACGTCTTGCAGCAAATCGTTTTTGGAAACGATTTTATCTTTTGACTTATACAGGTATTTAATGACCGCCACTTCTTTTTCCGTCAGCTTGATTAATTCGTTATTGCGCCGGTTCAGGATTTCCTTTGCCGCCGGGTGTAGCTCGTAATTATTGAAAGCAAGGTAAGCGTCGCTGCTGTTTTCAAAAACATTGATGCAGGAACGCAGTTTGTTCAAAAAGTCGTTCAGGCTGAACGGTTTGCTGATGACCGCTTCTCTCTCGGCATTGCCGTCATTTTCTTTTTCCGCCTTTGCCATCAGGATAATCGGCGCTTTCAGATGATTTTGCCTCAGGCCGGCAACCTTTTCGCTTTTGTCGTCCAAAACATAAACGTCAACCGGTTCTGCTTCCTTTTCATCAAAATAAACCGTAAATTCCGGTGCGTAAAGTTTAATTTGCCCGGCCAAATCCTCGGCAAAGCTCTGATTGTCGGAAAGAAGTAAAACATTGGGCATAAACCGCTCCTTTTAGAAATGCAGGCCGATACCGGTAACCACCGTATAGCCCTTGTTGTTGTCGCTGACGGCCTTGGTTGCGCCGCGGAAATTGACTTGGGCGCCAATCAGGTATAAATCAACGTATTTGTTCAGCTGATATTGGTTTGACAGCATAATGATGTCATCCTGATTGTCGGTATTTTCCGCTTCGCTGTGCAAATAAGAGAGCGCCGCCTGATACGGACCGATTTCATACCCCAGCCCGATGTCCCAGGCCTGTCCTTCGCGGTAATTGTCAAACCAGTCCGGCAGCCGCGGATTGTCTGATTGTCCGGTAACCGCAAAATCGCCGCCGTCAACATAAGTCTTGCGGTAACTGGCTCCCAAAGTCCAGCCGCCTTTGTAAAAACTGATGCCGGCCGTAAAGTCTTTGTCATCCTGGTTAAAGATACCGTAGCCCAAGGCGGCCGACATATCGGCAAAACCTAAATCCTGCTCGGTATAAAGAGAGAAAACATAAGCGGAATCGTCTGCATATCTGGCAAATTTATTAACTAATCCCCGGCGGTCGTAACTGTCCGGCGCATAAGAAAAACCGAACATGGTACCGTAAATTTCCGGCGTTATGTATGAGATTTTCGGTGCCACGCCGTCAGTGTTCATCGAGGTTGAATTTAATGTCCGGTAAGCGGTGGCGTGTTTGGTTTTAACCCAGTTGGGATTCGCCATGAAATTGACAATATCGGAATCGTTTAATCCGATGGCGCCGGCTCGCGGAGCCCCGACCTGAAACTGATAGGCGGTATTATAAGTCTCGCCCAGCATAATCCGCCCGTAAGGACTGTCGATAATGCCGTAAATCTCCTGTCCCCAGTCGCCGTTGTTAAAATTATCCTGCCTTTTGTTGATGCCGGCATTCAAATCGGCGTATAATCCGGCGCTGTAATCGGCGTTAAATTCCTTTTCCAGTCCCAGGTTAAGCGAAAACAGATTAATCCAGTGGTCACGGTGGTCGTTATGCTTGTAACGCCCGGCCGGCACGTTATATCCGTACAGGGAGTCAATTCTTCCGCTGTAAATAAACTCAACTTCCGATGCCTGCGCCAAAGCCGGAAAAAAACAAGCCAGAGAAAATAAAAGCGTTTTTAATTTCATGGGTCTCAAACCTTATTTTTTCATTTCCATAATAACCGGAACATGGTCGGACGGGCGTTCTTCTGCCCGCATATAAGTGCAGATTTTAACCGCCGTAACCCGCTCGGCAATATTCGGACTGACCCAGATATGATCCAGCCGCCGCCCTTTGTTGTTTGTTTGCCAGTTGGGATTGCGGTAGCTCCACCAGGAATAGACTTTTTCCGGCTCGGGATAAAACCGCCGCGTAACGTCTACCAGGTCAAGCGCCTGCCGCAGCCGGGTCAGCCGTTCAACTTCCACCGGCGTATGCGAAACAATTTTCAGCATCTGCTTGTGGTTCCACACGTCATTTTCGAGCGGAGCAACGTTGAAGTCGCCGCAGACAATCATTTTACGCCTGCCGTAGTCGTCTTTATGCAGTTCCCAGTATTCGGCAATATCGTCCATAAAAGTCAGCTTATGTGCGAATGACAGGTTGGCAATCGGATCGGGAATATCTCCGCCGGCCGGAATATAAATATTGTTGATTTCCAAATCATCAAGAACCCGAGCCGCAATATGTCGTGCATCATGCTTGCCGACCCAGTCTTTTTGCTCGACGGCGCTCAGATTTGTCCGTGACAAAATTGCCACGCCGTTATAACCGGGCATGCTGTATAAGGCAATGTGCGGATAGCCGAGCGCCTCAATTTCCGCAAAGGGAAAATCTTCTTTTTTGGCTTTCACTTCCTGCAGGCAGATAATGTCTGGCTGTTCCGTTTCCGCCAGCTTTTTCAGCAGATCCAGCCGGATGCGGATGGAATTGACATTCCAGGTTGCCAGTTTAAACGTCGTCTTGTCCATTGTTTAGCGGTGCCCTTTATTGTAGTTTTTCGGTCCGGATTTGTTTTTTCTGAATTTAAATAATGAATTGTCCAAATCAATATCCTTCTGCGCGTTATACAGCGAAACGGTCACTTCCACGCTTTGCGGATCAACAATGCTCCACTGTTTCAGCTCAAAGGGATTGTTGTTAAAAGTCAGCGTAATCGGGCCGATGTCGTTGTCTTTGTATTGAATGGTGGCGGTGGTAATGCCGGCGTCCTGATAATAATTGGTCACTTTGAATTTTTTTCCGTCAAGTTTAACGTCATTGGCCAAAATCAAACTGGCCGGAATATCATCGTAATCAATGTTGGTAACCTGATCCAGCTCTTTATCGTGATAAATGATGTAATCGCCGTCGCCGACAATCAAAACATCGGTCGGAGCATTGTATTCCATGCGTATTTTGTTGGGTTTGGCAATATAGAGCATTCCTTCCGCCGTATTGCCGTTGCTGGCCGTCTGCACGAAAGAAGCCTGCATGGTTTTAATGTTGTTCAGGTAATCTTCAATTTGTTTCAGGTTCTCTTTCTGTTGAGCCTGAGCCGGGGTCAGAACCGTCCAAAACAAGGCAAAACAAATTGTCCAAACTGATTTTTTCATTTTATCACCTTTGCAAAAGAATTAACTCAAAATAATATAGTCCATAATTTCAAATAGTCTAATAAAAAAAATCCCCCTTCCGATAAAAACCGCAAGAGGGATCTATCCATGCTATGAAGAGACTGTCAGCTTATTTGCTGCTTTCTTTCTTTTCGGAAGCAGATTTTGAAGAACGGGAAGAACTTGAAGAGTTAGAACTTCCGGAAGCAGATTTTGACATTTTGCTGTTGTTACCACAAGCCATGATATTTCTCCTTAAATAAAAAATGAAAGTTGATTGTTTTCAATAATTAAATAAAACGGCTAGAAAGACTTAGAGTTGGAAGATTGACCGCACGGACAACCGCCGGAAAAAGAAACTTCGTCAATTTCCAATTCTTCTTCTTCGTCCGCATTGTCGGTCGGCGAAGAATAGGATTTAGAACTCATTTCTGAGGATTTCTGATGAGACGTCGAAGAATCCTGAAAGCCGGAAGCTTTCTTTTCTTCGGTTTCATTGGTGTTATCCATAATATATCTCCTTGTTTTATTAAATTAGCGCGGGGTTTCCCCTGCTGCACAGAAGGAGTTAATCTTTATCTGCCGTCAAAACAAGGTTTATAGACTGTTTGCTAGGCATTTGGGCTTTGCCGGAACAAAAAACGCCCCGGTCTGAAACCGGGGCGTCCAACCTTAAAAACGGGTTTGTTTTATTTGCTGCATTTTTTGCCGGAACTGCTCTTGCAGCTCTCTTTGGCGGATGTGGCCGTCGTTTCGGCAGAGGAATTGTTCGTGGTGTTTTTCTTTGATTTGTGAGACATTGTTGTTCTCCTGTAAAAAACTGTGCTTATGACCATAAGCACCTGATTCTTATTTAGGGTGTATTTTTTTGAAAACAAGAGATTTTACAAAAATATTTCAGCCGTTTCTGGCTCGGAAAATACCGTTTTCATAACCTTGGATTTCACGGTTTTCTTCAGCCAGTTCCAAACGTTTGAGAGCTAAAGCGACATATTCTTTTTCTCTCTCGATGCCCACATAATGCCGCCCCAGTTTTTTGGCGGTAACCGCGGTTGTTCCCGACCCTACAAACGGGTCAAAGACCAAATCGCCCGGGTTGCTGGACGCCAAAATAAGCTTGGCGATAAGCTTTTCCGGTTTCTGGGTCGGATGAGGGGTGTTTTCCGGCATCGACCAGAAAGGAATGGAAATGTCGGTCCAAATGTTTGACGGAGCAGTCAGGCGGTAACGCTCGTCATCGTTCTGCACCCAGTCTTTCGGCAGGCCGGACTTGTCGCGGTAAGGGGCAATAACCCGCCGCTGAACTTTAACCGCCTCCAGATTGAAAGTGTAATCTTTGCTTTTGGTAAAAAACCAAATGTCTTCCAAACAGTTTTTCCAGTTGTTGGAAGCGCCGCGCCCTTTTTCCCGCTCCCAGGAAATGCGGTTTTGCAGCAGAAAATATTTACCGGCAATTTCGGGAATGGCAATGGAAGTTTTCCAGTCGGCACAGATATAAATGCTGGCATTGTCTTTCAACAGCCGCACCGTTTTGCTCAGCCATTCGTCGAACCATTGCTGATAGGCGCTGTTTTCTCTCTCTTTAAATGTTGATTTGCCAAAGTTTTTGGTCAGATTGTACGGCGGATCGACAATCATCAAATCCACCGATTTTTCCGGCAGAAAATCAATGGCTTTCAACGCATCCTGCCAGATAATCCGGTCTTGAATTTCGCTTAATTCGGCATTTGCTTTGAGCTTAACCGCCTGCGCCGCATAACTGTTGGTCTGCGTCGTATTTAATTCCAAGGTTTTGTTGCGGGGAGCTTTCGCCTTCATCAGAACTTAATCTTCGCCGAATTTGCTGTTGACCAATAATGTCAGGGCATCCATCGCTTCTTTGGCCTGAGGGCCTTTGCAGGTTACCTGGATTGTCGTTCCCTTGGCTGCGGCCAGCATCATCAGCCCCATAATCGAACAGCCGCTGACGGTTTGTCCGATACGCTCGACGCTCACTTCGGCATTCAGGTCCTCAATCGCTTTGACAAAAGCTGCTGCTGCCCGGGCATGCAGTCCCTTGCGGTTTTGAATTTCCAATGTTGCGGAATAGGATTCGTCACTCATTTTTAACCTCAGGCCCCCAATAATTGCGAAGCAATGTTGATGTATTTCTTTCCGGCCTCCTGAGCGCCTTCGACGGCTTCTTTCAGGCTTTTGTCTTTGCGCAGTGAAGCCAGTTTGATTAACATCGGCAGATTAATTCCGGCAATAATCTCCACCGGGGCTCTGTCCATAATGGAAATTGCCAGATTGGAAGGCGTTCCGCCGAACATGTCGGTTAAAACGATTGTGCCGCTGCCGCTGTTGACTTCGCCGGCTTTTTTCAAAATTTCTTCCCGGCGCATTTCCATATCATCTTCCGGGCCGATGCAGACGGCTTCAACCTGTTCCTGCTTGCCGACCACATGCTGCATGGCCGAAATAAATTCCAGCGCCAGATTTCCGTGTGTCACTAAAACTAAACCGATCATCTTTTTTCCTTAGTTGTTTTTGTCCCCGCAGGACCAGATTTTTACCGCGCCGAAAGAGTTAATCACGTCTTCGCGGCTCTTGGCTCTGACCAATTCGTCAGCCCGGGTCTGCTTGCCTTTGAAAACGATTTCTTCTACATTTTCGACCGGCACGCCGTAAGTCCGTTCAACCATTTTGCCCTGCAGCTCGACAATCATGACAAACTCGGCTTCGGCCAACGGGCCTTTGGTTTCATCGTCAATATTGTCCAGCTTGACGGCCAGCCGTCCGTCCCGCTTCAGCAGAGCGGTCTTTTTACCGTCAAATTCCAGCACCGGATTAACCGGAGCGCCTTCGCGCGCGTCAATAAAAATTGCCAGTTCGCCGAACTTGTTTTCGATGATTTCATAAAAGTCCTGCTTCTCAATCAAAGTATAATATTGATTTTCCATTTTCTTTAAGTCCTGTCAAGAAATGCCGGGCGCCAAAGCCCCTCCGGCGGTTAAAGCCCATATTGCAAACATATTATTACAATAACCCGAAACTGTCAATTTTGAGTTAATGAAGCAAAAAATTCTTAACTGCTTTAAAGATTAAGACAGCTGTTCTGAATGGCGGGTGTAAAAAAATAAAATATAAAGCTTGCCGCTCTTGATTATCTCTCGCTGACGGTATTGTTTTTAACTTCCCAGAATTGCGCTTCGCCGGACAGCGAACGAAACAGCTCCGGGTCGGTCGACGTAATCCAGGCCTGAACTTTTAAATCGCGGATTTTTGTCAGTAAAGCTTCGCGCTTGATGTCATCCAAATGCGCAACCACTTCGTCCAGCAGCAATATCGGCGCAAAACCTTTATCCAGCGTCTGGCATTTTGTCTGCGCGAGAATAATGCTGATAAGCAGAGATTTTTGTTCACCGGTTGAACAGAGTTCGGCCGGCATTCTTTTTTTCTTGTAATAGACTTTGAAGTCTGTACGGTTGACTCCGTCAACATTGTCATTATACAGCACATTGCGCCGCTGGCTTTTTAATTTGGCGGCATAAGCCTCTTCCACGTCCAGCGCCGGCATATTATCAAGCATTTTTTCAACCGTGCCGTCCAGCTCCAGCTTAACATTAGGGAAGACGTCATCCGGCTCGTGGTCAATAAAAGTGTTCAGTTTGGCAATTTGTTCACGTCGCGCCGCGGCAATGGCTACGCCCAAACCGGCCATTTCCTCTTCCAGTGACGTCAGCCAAAAATTATCGTTTTGTCCGCTTTTCAGCAGTTGATACCATTGTTTGTAAAGATGTTCAAAATTTGATGTCCGTTTGGCGTGTTCCACGTCAAACGCATAAACCAATCGGTCCAGAAAACTGCGCCGCGGCTGCGAACCGCCGCGAAACAGCCGGTCCATTTGCGGCGTCAGCCAGATAGCTGAGATATAACGGCCCAAATCACCTTGCGAATTTGTTTTAATTCCGTCTATTTTAACGATTCGCCGGTCAAAACTGCGGCTTTCTTCTTCATCGTCGCGAACCGATTTTTCCACTGCCGTTCCGATATCAATTTCGTCATCATTATTGCAGACGGTTGCCGAAACCGCCCAGCTGGTATTGCTTATTTCGGTCGGGGCATATTCGCAATCCACCAGACACGGCGTAATGCGCCGGATGTCTGACAATCTGGCGCTGCGCAGCCCGCGTCCCGGCGTCAGAAAAGAAATTGCTTCCAGAATATTGGTTTTGCCGGAACCGTTTTCGCCGGTAATCACAATCGGCGCCAGTTCGGCATTTAACCGCAAATGCGCATAGTTCCTGAAATCAGTTAAAGTCAGGCGGGTTACGCCTGACTTTATACCGTTGTTTATGCTTAATATTTCAGCTGTGTTGTCCACGCTATACTCTCATCGGCATCAGAACGTAAATCGCGCTGGAGTCCGACGTATCATGAATCACCGAAGGTGAAGAACCGTCGGCAAAGCTGATACGGACACTGTCGCCTTTGACTTCGGCAAGAATATCCAGCAGATAACGGAAGTTATAGCCGATTTCCAGCGCTTCGCTGTCATACTTGGCTTCGACTTCTTCTTGTGCGCTGCCCAAATCCGGGCTGGAAGTGGTGATTGTTACATGGTTCTTTGCCGTCAGCATTTTGATTGCCCGGGTTCTCTCGGCAACGACGGAAACACGGTCAACCGCGGAAGCCAGGTCTTTAACGCCCAATTCCAAAACCTTGTCGTTATCCGTCGGAATAACCCGCTCATAATCAGGATAAGTTCCGTCAATCAGTTTGGATGTTAAAGTAATGTCTTCCATTGTGAAACGGATTTTGTTTTCAGACATGGCAATTGTAATCTCGCCTGCGCCGGTATCATCCAGCAGCTTGCGAATTTCACCGACGGTCTTGCGCGGAATAATCACGCCGACCATATTCTCGGCACCTTTCGGAAGCGGAGATTCAACGCAGGCCAAACGGTGGCCGTCGGTTGCAACCACGCGCAGAACTTTGGCTTCGCCTTCGTTCTTGGCATGCATATAAACGCCGTTCAGATAGTAACGGGTTTCTTCGGTTGAAACGGCAAACTTCGTCCGGTCAATAACGTCTTTCAATTCTTCTTTTGCCATAACGAAATTAGTCGGCAGTTTATCGCCGGAAATGACCGGAAAATCTTCAACGCCGATGCAGGAAAGGGAGAATTTTGACTTGCCGGAAGCAATTGTCAGCTGACCTTTGTCATCGGGAAACGTCAGCTCAACGTCGGAACCGTCGGACAATTTGCGGACGATGTCATACAGCATATGAGCCGGCGCCGTCGTCGCACCGGTTTCAATCGTCTTGGCATCGACGATTTCGGTTATTTCGGTATCCATATCCGTCGCTTTAAAACTGATGCCGTCTTCCATTGCTTCGATTCGCACATTGGACAGAACCGGAATGGTATTGCGTTTTTCCACGATGCTCTGGACGTGGCTTAAAGATTTCAGCAGATTTGCGCGTTCAATTGTAAATTTCATTTTCTTCACCAAAATTTTAGTTTTAATTACCGCAATTTTAGCACATTGCTTTAAAAGCATAAATAATTTCACCGCTTATCAACAGCTTTTTACGGCCGATTCGCCAAGCCTTTTGGAATCGGAACTTTGAGCCGGGAAAGGTGTGGATGTTTCGCTTTCAAACGACAAAACCCTGCCTGTCAGGCAGGGTTTTTTTGTTGTTGTCGAAAATCAGCTTTCCAGCGTGCGTCTCAATGCGTCAACGTTTTCAGCCAGAGAAGCATCTTCCAAAATCAGTTCTTCAACCTTGCGAACGGCATGCATAACCGTCGTGTGGTCACGGTCAAATTTGCGTCCGATTTCCGGCAGCGAACGTGAAGTCAGCTGTTTGGCCAGATACATCGCAATCTGGCGGGGGCGGGCAACGGTGCGGGCCCGGCGGGAAGACTGCATTTCCTTAACCGAAATATTGAAATGTTCGGCAACTTTTTTCTGAATTTCATCAATGGTCGTACGCTTGTCATACGAACGCAGCATGTCTTTCAGAACGTCCTGAGTCATGTCCAGTGTGATTTCCTTGTCGGACAGCAGCTGCGAATGGGCAATAACGCGACGCAGAGCGCCTTCCAGTTCGCGGATGTTGGAAGTAATTTTCTGTGCCAGAAATTCGGCCACTTTCTGCGGCAGCTCAATACCCAGCTGACGCGCTTTGTTTTCCAAAATGCCGATTCTCAGGTCAAAGTCGGTCGGATGAATATCCGCAACCAAACCGCAGCCCAAACGGGATTTCAAACGGGTCTCAATGCCTTCCAGATCTGCCGGAGATTTGTCCGCGGAGATGATAATCTGGCGTCCTTCTTCAATCAGGGAATTGAATGTGTAGAAAAACTCTTCCTGCGTGGTGTCTTTGCCGCCCATGAACTGAACGTCGTCAACCATCAGAACGTCAACCGAACGGAACTGTTCCTTGAAAGCTGTCGTGTCTTTGTAACGCAGAGCGCGAACAAACTTATACATAAACTTTTCGGCAGAAAGATAAACAATGTTGCGGGTCGGATCCTGCTGCTTAATGTGCCAGGCAATTGCATGCATCAGGTGCGTCTTGCCCAAACCGACGCCGGAATATAAAAAGAGGGGGTTAAAAGAAACGTTGCGGGATTCGGCAACCTTGCGGGCGGCGGCATAGGCAAACTCGTTGGTCTTGCCGACGACAAAATTATCAAAAGTATATTGCGGATTCAGGGGAACCGACAGCGACTGCTGGGAGTCGTTTCCGGCCTGAAAATCATTGCTGTTGGCCAGAACGGAGTTAATGCCGCTTTGATAGATATTGGACGGTGACGGGCTGGAGGAAATTTTCTTCAGCAAAGAACGGCAGGAGGGGTTATACAGTCCTTTGGCTTCGTCCTGAACCGCCTGAACCACGAAATTAACGCTTTTGATTTCGGGATTCTTCTTCTCCCAGATTTTGTGGATTCGGTCGGAATAGTGGGTAATAACCCAGTTGCGCATAAAACGGGTCGGCACGCAGATATTCATGACACCGTCATTAAAGGAACCCGGAGTCAGCGGTTTAAGCCAGCTGTCAAAGGCGGTGTCCCCTACTTCAGTTTTCAATTGGCTGCAAATCTGTCCCCATTGATCTTGAACAGAATTGTTGATTGTTGTTGCTTCTTCAGCCATTTTATCTCCCCATCTAAAAATTATGTTTCAAACTAATAAATCTCGCTCTTTCCCGGTTTAACTTTCCCCAAAGTTTTTACTGCCCGGGTTCGAACAAAATTAAATTTTAATTTTCTGTCAGCTTTCGCGGAGCATTTGCCTGACAAGTTTTTTTGTTTCGGCTTCTGCCTGTTGAAATCTGCCTTCCTGCTCTATCAAACTTCGCCCGTCTGCTTTTCGGGGTGCTTCGGTTTTTGCCCTTAAATATCTCTGACGATACTTTCGGCAAATTTCGCCGCGGCATCCGCATTCCGAAAAACTGTCCCGCTCTTGCCTCCGGGGTTCCTCTTTGTCACTAAGGCGCCTTTTCCGCAAGTCCCGGTTCGGTTTTTCTGCCGGTGGGTTTTCTCTTCGTCATGCCAATTTTCCGAAGAGGAAGTTTAATAATATTCGGAAGATTCGAAAATCAAAATTTGCGAGGTACTTCTCTAAAGTGATTTGGATACTATCGCCCCGAAAAAATAATTACAACAGAACATTTCAAGAACATTGCAATTAAATTTCTTGACAGCGCTTTTTTGCAGAGTCGCCCAGATTCTGTCATTTTGCGCACAAAAAAACACAAACCGAAATCTCCTTTAAGCTTGAAAGGATAAGTCGGTTTGTGTTTAAAAATGTCACTGAAAAGTGAAAATTACAAAGCTTTAATTTTTTTGGAAAGACGGGAAACCGTACGAGAAGCATTGTGTTTTTCAACGACACCCTTCTGGGCGGCTCTCATCAATTCGGATTCAGCAACAGCAAAAGCGGCCTGGGCAGCTTCTTTATTGTTTTCCATAACCGCAGCGATGACTTTCTTTACAAAAGTGCGGACGCGGCTTCTGCGTGCACCGTTGATAACGGCTCTTTTGTTGTTTCTTTTAATTCTGGTCTTTGCCGATTTATGATTGGCCATTTCTTTTAATCCTGTATTTAAATAGTTAAACGATATTTAATTCTGATATGCTTTATAAACTCTATGCAGGGCTTAAGTCAATACTTAATTTGCACAAACTTACCCGTTTTTAAGCTTTTTTAAGCCGTTAGGAATGCTTCCTGATGAAATCGGCCAGCGATTCCCGAAAATCTTCGCTGTTCAGGCACATCCGGCTGCTCTGATTCTCAAGGGCGATTCCTGCCGCCAGCGGTGTGTTGGCGGCTGCCTGTTTAATGGCCTGTTTGGCGGTGCTGACCGCCAAATCCGATTGTTCGGCGATTTTGGCGGCGACTTTATAGCATTCGTCGTATAAATCCGTCAGAGGAATAATCCGGCTGACGAGTCCCGTCCGTTCGGCCTCTTCCGCGTTGATTGCCCGTCCGCTGAGAATCACTTCCATTGCTTTGGCCTTTCCTATTGCTTTGGTCAGCAGCTGAGTGGCACCGAAACAGGGAATGGAGGCCAGGCTCAGTTCCGGCTGGCCGAATTTGGCGTTGTCCGCAGCCAGAATGATGTCGCAGTTCAGCGCGATTTCGCACCCGATTCCCAATGCAAAACCGGCGACGGCGGCAATCAGCGGTTTGCGCGTGGCGGCAAAAGTTTCCATATATTTGTGCATTTTCAGCAGTTCGGTATCCCTGCTGTTGACTTTTTCGATCAGGTCTCTGACGTCAATTCCGGCGGCGAAGGCTTTGTCGCTGCCGCGGATGATAATCGCCCTGACCCACGGGTCTTCGTCAAAAGCTTTGGTTTGGCTGGTCAGTTCCCGCAGCATTTCTTCGCTGACGGCATTAAGCGCTTTCGGACGGTTCAGGGTAATAATGCCGACTTTTCCTTTAATCTCGCTGACAACGGTATTTAATTCCATAACAACCTCTACATCTTGCTTTTAACGGTAATTCTGACTTCCAGCGGGCGTGCTATTTCCTGAACGATTTCAAGCATTTCCGTCTCGCGGTAAAAAATAAGCGTATTGTCGCGCCGGCCCTGATAAGTCCAGCCCAGCTGCGGCAAAGTGTTGACATAAAACTTTTCCACGGCCTTAAAGCCGACCCTTGTGCTGGTCAGATAAGCTTCGACAAAGCGCGATTCTTCATTGCCGAAACTGATGGTGTCTTTCTGAATCTGAGTCATGCCGTCCATCAGAGGAACGTCTTCAAATCCCTCAATAAATGTTGTGGCCCGTGCCGTTGCGGCAATGCCGGAAAAGAGAACCCCTAAAATGATTGCATATTTATAAATATTTTTTGTCATGGCTTTTCACTTTTGTTTGGTGGGACAGTAAAAGGTTGAACGTCCGCCCTGAACGATTTTCCTGATTCCCCCGGTGCGGGCCGGAGAGCAGGTGCAGCCCGGGCAGGGCTGTCCGGTTTTGTTGTAAACGCAGTGCTGGTTCTGAAAATAACCGAGACTGCCGTCCGGCTTGCGGTAATCGCGCAGTGTCGAACCGCCGGCCTTGATTGCTTTTTCCAAAACTTCGCGTACCGCTTTCAGCAGTTTGCCGCATTCTGCCCGGCTGAGGCTGCCGGCCTCTCGTGTCGGCAGAATGGAGGCGCCGAACAAAGCTTCGGAGGCATATATATTGCCGATTCCGCAGATAATCTCCTGATCCAGCAGGGCAATTTTGATGGCCGTTTTTTTGTTTTTCAGCTTCTCGTACAGATATTCTGCCGTCAGCCGTTGGTCAAAAGGGTCGATTCCCGTGTGTTTGAAAGCGGGAAATTCGGCCAGCTTGTCAGAAATGCAGTAAGTCATCATGCCGAACCGTCGGGCATCGTTATAAATAAGAACGCCGCCGCTCGTTTCAATCACCACATGGTCATGCTTGTCGAGTTTGTCGGGCAGACTGTCGCTGATTTTGACTCTGCCGCTCATACCCAAATGCCAGACGATGCTCAAGCCGTTATCCAGTGAAATGACAATATATTTGGCGATTCGCCGGTAACCTGTAATGCGGGCGCCGGTAATTTTCGCCGCAAAATCTTCCGGAATAATTTCGCGAAAGCGATTGTTGTTTACGCTGACTCTGGTTATATTGGAGTCACCGATTCCTTTTTGGATGGCGGACTTAATCGTTTCGACTTCAGGTAATTCAGGCATTGCGTCCTCAAACAGATATTGCCGCCGCACGGTTGCGGCCGCTTTTGCGAAAGTATTATAAATGATAAATGAATTTTTACAATTCTTAAAAAAGCAAAAGTTAGCAAATCACTTTGCCCGTCATGATTTGCTGTTTTTGCTGCGCCCGCTGCAGACGTTCCGGGCCAATTTACCGCTGGCCTCCCTCCTGCGCCGACCTTCCGCTCGCCCGCCGGTTCGGCGCGTGATTGATTATTTGCAGAAAAATCCGCAGTCGATGGCTGCGGTGCTGGCGGTCAGACTGGCGCTCAACTATAAAACCTGTCCGCCCCGCCTGCCGAAAAGAATTCTGCGCGGAGGAGAGATTTTCAAAACGGCACTGACAGCCAAAGACCGGCGCAGCCGGGAAAAACTGCTGGCCGAACTGGTTGCCCGTGACTGGCCGGATTTTGATTTCGGCGATCTGCAGAAAAATTTGGATTTAAATCTTGATATGCGCCTGCTGGCTGCGGAACTTGAACGTTTGTCGGGTGCTGCCGCCGAATATCCCGATTGCCTGAAATTCACCGTCAACTGGCCCGAAACCTCGCAGGAAAGGCTGGTTTTGGATTTTTCGGCACCGACAGAATATACAATGTGTCTGAAAGAAAAGGCCCAGCAAAACCTGGCGGAAATTTTCTTCCGTCTTTTCTATTGGAAATCGCTGCTGGTGCTTGATTGGCCGGCAATCGCCTGTGATACGGAAGGAAAGGTGGCCTGGCTTGATTTTTCGTTGTTGAAAGATGTCGATTCGTCTTTGCGGGCTCGGGCGCTTGATTATCTGCACCGACGCAGCAAACCCCGGACCCCGGCGGAACATGACCTGAAACGGGCATTGGATTTGCTGACGGTTTATTGTCCGCAGGTTGATTTGACGGCCATGGCCGAAGAAATCAGCTGTTGCCCGCTGCCGGAATTTACCACGGATGATCTTCGCCGCGGCGCACAGACGCTGAAACGTCTGCAACAGCTGGGAATGTCTGCCGGTCATATCGATTCGCCGGCAGAAACTTCGCCGCAGGAAATTGCCTATTTGCTGGATTCCAAACGCCGTTTGCGCGAGTCTTCGTTCAGAAAAGCCTCTTTCTATTACTGGGGGCCGCTTCTGTTGGCAGCTTATGCTCTTTATTATTATTTCTGAGAATCATGGGGGAGTTTTTCTATCCGCAGCAAAATCTGGCTGATGCGGGAATTTGAAACCGGCAAACCGTTCTGTCGGGCTTTTTCTGCCGCATCACGGTAATACATCAGCATAAACAGCCGCGTCAGATAAGTCAGGCCGAGTTTGCGGTCGGGAATATTTTCCAGCAGCCCGATAAGCGTGTTCCGATTGGTTTTTTCGGTGCGGCAGATGTCATCCAGGGCATTCCATTCCTCTTGGCAGAGGCGCATGCTGGTTCGCCTTTGGTTGATAATAATAATGCGTTTGAGTAATTTGGTCATTTTTTGCTCAGTCTATTCTTTCAAAATAGATTTTAAGAGGTTGCCATTAAAATCACATTGCGCTAATAATAAAGCGACAAAACTTAATATACAATTAAAGAGAGCAAATAAAATAAACTGACAACAAATGAAAAAGATAAAACGCCCGCGTAAATATTTTGCGCCCCAGAATGAAGGTACGGAGCGCAAATGCGATCATCCCGGCTGTGAAAAGGCGGGCGAATACCGTGCGCCCAAAGACCGTAAATTAAAAGATTATTATTGGTTTTGTCTGGAGCATGTTCAGGAATATAACGCGCAGTGGAATTATTATGCCGGCGAAATTCCCGAAGAGGACGAAGGCCCGAAAGCCCGTATGCATTTTAAAGGCTTCCGTTCCAAAGTACGCTATAAGCACGGCTACAGTTTTAAGGATGATTTCGGCTTCTTTGGCGAATATGCAACGGATTACAGCGCCATCGACGATGAAATTATGTATAATGCGGAAGAACGCAAATGCCTTGAAATCATGGAGCTTAAAATATCCGAAGTCAGTTTGGAGAGCCTGAAGCGCCAATATAAAAAACTGGCAAAAAAATATCACCCGGATACCAATCAGGGCGACAAAGACGCCGAAGAAAAATTCAAACAGCTCACGAATGCATACAGTCTGCTGTTGGCCAAACTTTCCTGATTTTAAAATCCTTCTTCTTTGTAAGGACGGTTCATCAGCTCTTCCATGGCCGCTTTGAGCGGAAAGTTTTCAAACAGGACTTTGTTGACCATTTCGCAAATCGGCATTTCAACCCCCAGCTTGCGTGCCAGTTTCAACACGGCTTTGGCGGTGTGCAGGCCTTCGACGGTCCGGGTGTTTTCCGCAATTACTTTTTGCGCTTCTCCGCAGGTGCCGACGGCATAACCGAAACTGAAATTGCGCGATTGAGAACAATTGGCCGTTAAAACCAAATCACCCAGTCCGCTCATGCCCATCATTGTGGTCGGCAGGCCGCCCAAAGCTTTGGACAACCGGCCCATTTCATTCAGTCCCCGGGTAATCAGTGCAGCCCGGGCACCGTCGCCGAAAGCGGCCCCTTCAATCACGCCCGAGGCAATTGCAATTACGTTTTTAACGCTCCCGCCGATTTGCGGAGAAATCATATCTGCTGTCGTATAGGGACGAAAATAAGGCGTTGCCAGCAGTTCGGTCAATTTGGCCGCGATTCCCGGTCTGTCGCAGGCAATCGTGACGCAGGCCAGTTTCTGCCGGGCAATATCAATGGCAAAACCCGGCCCCGATAACACGGCAATCACTGCCGCAGGCACTTCTTCCCGCGCAATTTCCGACAGCATTTTGCCGCTGTTTTCCTCGATTCCTTTGGCACAGAGGACAATAACGCCGTTTTCTTTGACAAACGGTTTCATCGCCTGAAGCACGCTTCTGGTCGATTGGGCCGAAGTCGTCAGTAAAACCGTATCGGTAAAATCAAAAACGTCCGACAGGGAAGATGTTGCCCGAATGGCATCGGGCAAAGGGATATTCGGCAGATATTTGGAATTAAGATGTCTCAGGTTAATATCATCGGAAATTTCCTGATTTCGAGCCCAGCAAAGAACGCTGCAGCCGGCGCGCGCCGCCGTCAGGGCCAATGCCGTTCCGAAAATTCCTGTTCCGATGATACCGATTCTTTTCATCTCATTCCCCCGTTGCCGCTGTTGTCTCCTGACGTTGATTTTATACGCCGCCGGCTTAAATACAAGCAAATATTTTATATGAAATATAAAACCGCCGCGGTTGGGCGGCGGTTTTATGCTTAAGGCAAAACGAAATTTATTTGCCCAGACAGCCGTGGGTCTCTCTGGCATAACGAACATAACATTTGTAATAATGTTCCAACCCTTTCTGAACCGCATAATTGACGGTTCCTTTGGGATATTCGCCGTTCTTGTTCGGCTTGCCCGCCGGCATGCCGGTCAGAATTTCAATACCGTCGTCAACCGTATCAACCGCCCAGATATGAAACTGTCCTTCCTCAACGGCCTGCAGAACGTCTTCCCGCAGCATCAGAGAGCTGACATTGGTTCGCGGAATAATAACGCCTTGGTCCCCGGTCAGGCCGCGATGTTTGCACACGTCAAAGAAACCTTCGATTTTTTCATTGGCGCCGCCGATCGGCTGAATCTCGCCAAACTGGTTAATCGAACCGGTTACGGCAATATTCTGCTTAATCGGAATATTGGAAATGGCCGACAACAGGCAGTAATATTCGGTTGAGGAAGCGCTGTCGCCGTCAACGCCGCCGTAAGACTGTTCAAAAACAATCGAAGCCGACAAAGACAACGGCGATTCTTTGGCAAACCGGTTGGCAATCAGAGACGATAAAATTAACACGCCTTTGGTATGAATCGGACCGCTCATCTGAATTTCCCGCTCAATGTCGATGAATTCGCCTTTGCCCATCCGTACCTGGGTAGTAATGCGCGAGGGCTTGCCGAAAGAATTGCGCGAAAAGTTATAAACGACCAGACCGTTAATCTGACCGACTTTGGCACCTTCCACGTCAATCAGAATAGTTCCTTTGTCAATCTGTTCCAGCATGGCCTGCTTAATGCGGTCACTGCGGTAAATTTGTTCGGAAATAGCCTGCTCAATGTGATTTTTGCCGATCTGATTGGCTTTTGATTTGCGGGCCCAGAAATCGGCCTCCCGCAGCAAATCGCCGATGGATGCGATATGCGCGGTCAGCTTTTCGGAATCTTCGGCCAGCCGCGAAGAATATTCAATAACTTTGGCGACGGCCTGTTTGTTGAGTGAACGAATTTTTTTCTTTTTGGAAAGTGAACCGATTAATTTGGCATATTCAACCTCGTTTTCAAAGGTTCTGTCCATCAGCACGCCGAAGTCGGCTTCAACTTTGAAATAATCGCAGAAATCCGGGTCACGCTCTGTCAGCATTTCATAAAGTTCTTCGTCGCCGGTCAGAATAACCTTGATGTCCAGCGGAATAGGGCAGGGATCGAGCGAAATCGTGGTAAAGCAGGTTTCGTCGCTCGGGGTTTCAATTTTTACCGTTTTGGAGGCCAAAGCGCGTTTCAGAGAATCCCAGGAATAAGGCTGCAACAGAAGCTTACGGGCATCCATTAACAGAAAGCCGCCGTTGGCGCGATGCAGGGCGCCGGCCTTAATCAGAGTAAAGTCGGTAACCAAAGCGCCGTATTGTTGGATTCGTTCCACGCGGCCGACCAGATTGGCCTGGGTCGGGTGGTCAAGCAGAACGATCGGCGCACCGGCATCTTTTTCGTTTTTGACAATTACATTGACTTTCAGTTTGGAGAACTTGTCGTCTTCAGACTTGTTCATCCGATTCAGCAAAGCCGACAACGGATCGCCTTCTTCGGAAGCGGCCGGCTGTTCGGAAGCGGGCAGAAAATCGTCAATATTGTCGATAATGTGTTTTTGAATGTTTTTAAGAAATTCAACCGCTCCTTTATGGCTTTTGTGCTTATGGCGCAAAGCGTCGATCGGATTTTTTACCGCCGCTTTAATGAACTTCTCACGCAGCTGCTGGGATTCTTTGCGCTGTTTGTCTTCCCAGCTCGGCAGATCCTGCGCGGTGTTTTCGATTTCCTCCTGCATATAGTTAAGGTCTTCAATCAGCGACTTCTTTTCTTCTTCGGGAAGTTCGTCGAAAGCGTCCGGACTCAAAACTTCGCCGTTCTTAACCGGGGCAACCACAAGGCCGACCGGCATATGCAGCAGAGAAACGCTTTTGCCTTTGGCCTTTTTCTGCAACAGGCGGATATATTCTTCTTTTTTCTGCTTGTATTTTTCCTTAATAATGGTTTCGGCCGCTTTATATTCATCGCTGTCAAGGATGGCGTTGATTGAAGTGCTCAGTTCTTCAATCAGTTTGTCGATGTCTTTGGCAAATTCGCTCGCTTCTCCGGCAGGAAAATTAATTGCAATCGGTTTATAGGGTTCTTCAAAATTGTAAACATAAGCCCAGTCGTCCGGAGTTGGGCGGCTTTTGGCCTCTTTTTCGAGAATACGCTTGACCAGACTTGTCTTTCCGGTGCCTTCCGGCCCCAGACAGAACAGATTATATCCTTTAGACTTGATGTTAATGCCCAGCTCTACGGCGCTGATAGCACGGTCCTGTCCGAGAGCCGACAGGCGTTCTTCAAGGTCTGCGGTACTGGTAAAGTCAAATTTTTTGGGGTCGCATACCCGGTAAAGCTCTTCTCTTTTTAATTTGGAGATTGTCATCTTGAAAAAATCCCTATACATGTAAATTTATGATGCTATGGTTGAATATAATAATGAAAAAACTAATTTAGCGTAAAGATTTTATGATTAAGCTCGAATATGTCGTATTTTTTTTGCTCTTTGCCGGTTCTGGTGCTTACGTCTGGCATTTTTTCCGCCGTCTCAGGCGTGACCATTTTTCCAAGCTTGTCGAACGGGCGTTTCTGCGCCGGCAGGCTTCCGGCGGTGAAAATGCTTTTTTCTGTGAGCCGTTGCTGCGACGCATTGTTGTTTTGCTGCTTCGCGATGGAAAAAAAGCCCTCCGTCCGCTGCTTGCTCTGACGCTTGGCCGTCACACGCCGGCCGAAAAATATCTGCGTTCCCGCGGCCGTGAGCTGGAGGCATTGCTGCTTCGGGCGCATGTTTCGCCGCAACGGGCACTGCCGGGGTTAAAAAAATATGTAAGAAAAAATCCGCAAAACCGGTTTGCCCTGGCCGCATTGGCTGAATTATGCTTTGTTGCCGGCGATGCCGGACATGGCCAGGCCGCTCTGGATAATATCAGTTTGAAACGCGCTCCGCGTTATGTGCTGGGAATTTACTGGTATTATCAAACCTCGTTTTATCTTCGCGAAGGGGATATGCTGGCCGCATCGCAGGCCTGTGTAAGGGCTGAAAAATATTTTCTCCGCGAAAAGGCTTTTTATGCCGCGGCCCGCTGCCGTTTGCTGATGGGAACCGTTTACCGTGTCTGTTTTGTGGAAGATGTGGCTTCTTTTATGTTTCGCGGGGCGCTTAAAATCTTTGAGCAGCTGCATTGTCCGCAAGGCCGGGCGGCAGCTTTCGGCAACCTCGGCATGCTCAACGCGTTGACGGAACATTTTGACGAGGCGCAGGGATATTTTGAACAGGCCCGGGAATTATATGACGGTATAAATGCCGTCCGCGGTCGGGCGGAAATAGATAACCAGCTTGGCCTTCTGGAAATCCTGCGCCGGAATTTTTCCCGTGCGGAAAAATATCTTCAAACTGCCGCTCAAGGACATGAACAGGCAGAGTCTCTGCCCGGATTGGCTCTGAATGCCGAACTGTTCAGCTACTTGGAAGCCGCCCGAAACCGCCATGTCCTTTCCCGCCGCTATGCCGAAAAAGCCGAAGAACTTTACCGGCGGATAGGCAATGAATCAGCTCGTCTCGAAAGCCTGTATCTTCAGGCGGAGGCCTGGTATGCCGGTAAAAAAGATAAAAAGGCCGAAACGGTTCTGCGCCGGATAATTCAAGAAGCCGGCGGTCATTCGACCAGTTTTCACATAGCCAATGCTTACAGCCTGCTGGGTTTGGTTTTTATGCGTCGGGGCGAACTGCAGCGGGCTAAAGGGCTGTTTCAGCAGTCGCTGGAGCAGGAACAGAAAAACGATCGCTGGAGCGGACAGGCCTGCGACTATGCCAATATCGGTTTGCTGGAACTGCGCTGCGGCCGAAAGGAACAGGCCAAAACCCATTTGAATGCCGCGCTTGAACTGGCCTTAAATCTGGACAATCGGGAAATGGCCGATTTTCTGAAACGGGAATTGGAAAAACTAAAAGCTTAATTCAACCAGCAGCGGATGCCGGGCATTGCCGTCTTTGTTCAGCAAAGAAACGTCTTTGACGCCGAAGTTCTTATAGGCCAAAACATTCAGGCTCGGCACTCCGAAAGGGTTAAACCAACAGGAACCGTTGCTCAGGATAACGCGGTTTTTGACTTCCAGACCGGTTTTGTTCAAAAACTTTTTGAAAGTGTCGGACCAGGCCGGAATGCCGAACTCTCCGATAATGATAACCGGATTGTCCTGAGCGGTAACAAATTCGGCCAGATTGTGATAAACCGTTTTTTCGTCCCGATGTGACAGGCCTGACAGATCAATGTTAATCAAGACCAAAGGCTGCTCTTCGGCAATAAAACTCATGTAAGAAGCCGTAAAACGCGGGGACAGGCGAAGTTTGCCCGATTTAAGCGGCATGTGACGGCTGACCATAAAACTGTTTTTCCAGTCGTTGTCTTCGTTAAACAGATAATATCCGGGATAATTGCTCAAATCAAACCCCGGCAGCCGGGAACGGTTGACCGCAATAACGTCGGCGCGTTCCGTCCGGGCCTGCTGTAATAAGGCTTCGCCGTTTCGGGTGTGGTTTTGGTAAAGGATGACTAAACGCTGCTGCCCGTCGTTTTCGATGTTTTTAAATAAATTGGCGCTGGAGGCAATCGACATGTAGTTGACCACAATCAGCAGGCAGGCAAACAGGGCTTGAATAAAAAACCGGTTGGCCAGCGCATAGAAAAAAACAAACAGCAGATATATATATATCTGAAACTGCCATTGGTTGATAAAAGTGCTGAACCCCGAACTGCGGTCAAACAAAGCCAGAAAAGAGGTAATGCTGATGATGCCGAGCGAGGTGTTAAGCAGGAAATTTATTCTTGCATGCTTTTTTTTCTGACTGAGGTAACCCATTATTAAACTATTTCTGCTAAAGATTTTTTAATTGTTTTTTGGCAAATATCAAACGATAATAGCCTTTAGATTGACACATTCTAACATTAAAATCTAATTTGTAAATGGTGCCGTTGAAAATATGTATGAACAGATAATAACTATGCTCTCCGCAACGGATTATATGAGTATTGTCGCCAATGACATTAATGCCCTGGCCGGAATGTTTGAGCGTTATCTGTCCGGCGCCGACAATCTTCGGATTGTCTCTATCATACTGATGCTGCTGGCTTTTATCCTTTTCTTATTTTTGATTATCATCTTATATGTCAAATCGATTATTTCTTTTTTGAAAAGCGAGAACAAAAAGACTCCCGCGCCCTATGAAACCGTTTCTGAAGAAGATGAAGCCGCTGCCGCGCTTGACGATGAACTTGAACTGGAGCGCGAATTGGAAAGGGAGCTTGAACGCGAGCTTGAGCTTTCCCGCGCCGCCAAATTCCGTAGCGATGCCGAAGAGCAAAAACAGCGGGAACAGGAACAGCAGGAAAAAGAAAAAATGCCGCCCGAACCCCGGGTCGCAGCTGCGAAAGAAAACAATAAAAACAACATGCTTGATCTGGACTGGAAAAAGGGCAAGCGCCCTGAGGCCGATGCTGCCGTTCCGCCGATAGATCCCGCCGCTCTGCAATACAAACAAAGCCGCAAGTCTCTTGAAGATTTAATCGGACTGATTATTGATATGATCGGCCGCGGCGTCGATGAACTTAAAATTGCCCAAACCATCATGTTCCGCAATCAGGGAGAAAATTCGGAAGAAGATATTATCCAGACGGTTGAAGCCATAAAGGAATTTGTCGCACTCTGTGTCAGCGGCAAATTTAAAGGGCTTTCCGCGGAAAAAAATCTGCCGGCCGAAGATGAAGCGCTTTTTCATTTGGCAAAAGGCGATGCCTCGCTGGCGCTGGCTTTGCTGGAAGCGCTGATGGATAAAAACATTGAGTATTCGGCAGCTTTGCCCGTCGGCGACAAAAGAGACGCCCTTTTTGCCGAAACCTCTGGCTATGCCTCTGTTTTCGGAACTCTGGCAGCCATGTCCGATCCGCATCTGGCAACCGGTTCTTTTGAATTGGCGGTGGAGTTGTCTCCGCAGAATGTTAATGCCTGGAGTCGGCTGGCCGATATGTATCACCTTCTGGAATCTCATCAAAAAGCCATGTGGGCTTATCAGCAGGTTTTGGAGATGGCAGACGAAGAATTGAGCCCGCAGCAGATTGCCAATGCCAATAAAATCCTCTCACAATATTACTATGCGCAGGGAAACAGCCTGCAGGCCGCCAAACTTTATAATCAAAGCAAGCAGTTTTATGATTCGATCGGTATTAACCGCCGCTTGGATAAAAAAGAAATCGAAATCATCGAAATTATCGAATCCCGCCAGCAAAATGATCTGGAAACGACGATTGCCCGCCTGCTTTCCGGCAACTCAACGCGAAACGGATATGCCTGATTTTAACAAAGCCCCGGATTTCCGGGGCTTTGTTTTAGATCAGCTTCTTTGCTGCGGGTGCTTTTCTCCCAGCAGGTGCAGCGAAAGATTTCTTTTCGGAGCGGCGCTCTTGCCGTTAAGAACTTTCTGTTTTGCCGCTTTTTTCTTAATTGCCTTTTGTTGCTTCGGGTCTTTGCGGCCGGTTTTCTCCAGCAGAATTTTTGCCACTTTCTTTTCGTCGGCAGCCTGCGCCACCTGTTGCAGGTTCAGCCCTTCGACGGCTTTGATGCCGCTGACTTTGCGAATGTTGTTGATGCCGCGCAGAACCTGAATATAGCGCCCCTCGGTAAATTGGCCGTTTTTAATTTTTAACCCTTTGGCCAAATCCTGCTTAATGATGTTTTCCATGCCTTGGGCATCCAGTGTCGGGTTAAGCATATTCCGATTGACCGTTTCCTTTTGCAGTCCTTTCAGTCCGGCTTCCTGTGCCGTTTTGTTGGCCATTGCCAAAGCCTCCAGCTTGCCGGCGTCATTTTGCATTTTAATCTGATGCAGTGTCTGCTGCTGTTTGAAAATTCTTTTTTCGTCTTCATTCAGGGCATTAAACAGAGAATTGGCTTCCTGCAGACTTTGCGAAGGAACGAAAACGGAATCGTTTTCATCCTCTTCGTCTTCGTCAAAGACATCTTTTATTTTTTTGCGGATTTTCTTTAAACCGGCGGGAAGGTCTGCCGGTGTCAGCGGATTGCTTTTCTGAAGGCCGTTTTTCTTTTTGGCGTCATAAAGAACCGCCTCTTTGGTGTTTACCTTCAGAGAAAGTTTCTCGCTGCTGCCAAACCCTGGTTTCTTCCATTCAATATTAGGATTAGAAGAATTGTCTTCCATTTTCTGCTCCATAATAAATATCGTGTTTCTAACGAACTCTTACACTGTGCCATAAAATTGCCGTTTTGTCAATTATTGTCGGTAATTTTACGGAAAATCAGGGATTTTCTAGCGATTTATGATTTTGTCTAGTAAATGTAATTATCGGTTGTCGGCTGTCTTTTGGCAGGTGACCATAATTGAACCGTCTGATAACAGCGATGATAAAACTTCGACCGACGAATTGTCGCTGCGAACCAGGCGAAAGGTCTTGGTCGTTGCATTCATCAAATGAGTAATGATGTCGTTTTTCAGCGCCTGCCAGTCTTCGACATTGCCGAAATATCGCTGATGGGCATCCCATAATTCGGCGATACTGGGCTCTTTTTGCAAAAAGATCTCCGGTAACGACCAAAGTTTCAGATAAGCCTGATTATAAAATTTTAAACGCCCGTTAGAACCAAAGATAACCACTCCGTCAAACAAATTGTCTAACACTTCCTGCTGCACGGCTAACAAAGAGTTATAAGCCCGCCGAGTGGCCAAACGGTCGGAAACATCCTCAAAGGCAAAAATCAGCCCGCCCATCGGATGCGGAGCGCGCACCCGGCGGATGGTATTGCCGTTCGGCAGGTGCAACAAGTCTTCTTTAGGTTCGATAATTGTTGAAAAGTCTTTTTGTTCGTCTGCCTTATACAGCCTGAAATCGGGAACTTCGGGCAGCATTCTCTTTTCTCGGATAACGTCGAGAAAAGCGGCATAGCTGGGCTGGCTCTCCAGCCATATATCTTCCAGTCCCCAGAACGAGGCGAAAGATTTGTTGTAAAAAGCCAGTTTAAAATTATTGTTAAAAACGGCAAATGCCGTCCCCAGCGTCCCGAGAATTTCCAAATGGGCGTCTTGATGCAGCTTAAAGTTTCTTTTCAGTTCATCCAATTCGGTCACGTCTATCAATGCGCCGGCCAGACAAATTTTATCCAAACTCTGTTCGGCGTGAAAAGGCGCTTCGATAGCCTCATAACTCCGTCTTTCGCCGTCTTTAATCACTCGGACGGTTTGTTTCCTTGTCCGGTTGGCTGCCTGTGCCTGCAATGCCAGATTGCCGGAAACGCTTTCATTGTTGACGCTCATAATTTCAGCCTGTTTGGCAATAATGTCTTCTTTACTGCTTTCCCGGGTAAATTCCTGATATTTTTTGTTAACCAGCACCAGCCGCAATTTTTCGTCCCTCAGCCAGACGGGATAGGCAAGATTGTCAATCAGGTCCTCCAGCTGCCGGATTTTATCAAAAGCCTGCTTTTTCTCTTCTTCCAGATAGTCAATTTTATTGGTTTCGCGGCTCACATCCCGAAACCAAATCATGTCGCAGTAAACGTTGCCGTCCTGACCGTTAATGCGTGAACCTGACAAATTCAAATGCCGGTTGCTGTTTTTTAACACAAATTCATCTTCAAAAGATATGCCGTCTTCTTTCAGACAAGCGACATATTTTCTGATTTTTCCGGCGTCCTCGCGGGTAAAACGATTAAGAATATCCTCAAAGACGGATGCCGTTCCTCCCGGAAGATTCATCAGAACGGCTAAACGGCGCGAGCAGCGTTCTTTAACCGTTTTGCAGGGGTCATTGACTTTCTCGTCGGGATAAATAAAAGCAAAATAACCGTCTTTGGACGCATAGAGTGTTTCGGCATAACGTTCGCGATCCCGGTTCAGAAAATAATTTTTTTGCCGCAGTTTCAAAATGTTAATGCCCTGCGCTCCCATCAAAATCAGCAGCACGGCCAAACCCAGCCCCAGTGTGTACCAGAGTTCGGGGGCGGCATAAAACATGTCAATCAGCAGAGCTTCGTTCATTTTTCACGCGATTTAACCATAAAATTATTGTATCTGCTCTGAATCTATAATATAAAACAAAATAATAAAACCCTAAAAACGGTTAATTGAACAAAAAACTGACAGGCAAAACCTAAGATGTACACGATAGCTTTTGATACGACCGCCGCCAGCTGCTCGGTCGCTTTGATGAAAGATGACAAACTGCTCGACAGCTTTGTTGAAGAAATGGATTTCGGCCAGGCGGAAGTCCTGATTCCTGCCATTCGGGACTTGTTGGCCAAACACAATCTGGAGGTTCGTGATTTGGGATTAATGGTTGTCTGCGTCGGGCCGGGGTCTTTCACCGGTGTCCGTTCCAGCATTTCTGCCGCCCGCGCCTTTGGCTTGGCCTGCCCGCAAATGGTTGTCGGCGGCGTTTCGTCTTTTGATGCCTATGCTTATGCTTTATCGTGGAATCCTGAGGAAATAGCTCCGGTTAATGCGGTTATTATCGAAACCAAACGCGAAGATTTTTACTATCAGCTGTTTGATGAGCACTTAAATAAAATCAGTGATCCCTCTGCCGCCGTGCGTGATGACATCATAGCCGCTTTGCGTGATAAAAAAGTGACTTTTGTTGGTGACGGTGTCGAGCGTTTTCTTGCTTCGCCGACCGGTTTAAGCATCCACGCAATAGTAATGAAACCGCATCTGGATGTTGAAGACCTGGCGCGTTGCGGCCTGCGCAAGTTCAATCGTAAAACGACCGATTATCCTAAACCGCTTTATCTCCGGGCGCCGGACGTTTGCGTTAAATAACTCTAATCGCCGCTGTAACGACTTTGAAAACGTTTCCATGCCGGCAGCGTTGCTTCCGCATGGCGTTCCAGCATTACCCGTTCCTCTTTGCGCCGTCGTCGCTCAAGTTCTTCCTTTGCTTCTTGGCTGACCCGGGCCGCAATTGCCGAAGAGGGGTCAAGTTTGGCATAGTGCTCAACATCAGTCAGATACATCTGCAAAGAGGAGTCTTTGCCTTGAGCTTTCATTTGAGCAAAAACCTGCAAAACTTTGTCTGTCAGCAGGGCTTTCAAATCTGTTGCGGAATTTTTGAGAACCTCTGCCGCAATGGTAAAACGCGGGCCTGAATCCAGATCATCCAAATACATTGAACCGCCGATTTGCCGCATATCCTTAACTTCGGGATGTTCCATCTGCAAACTCCAAAACATATTCTGATGCAGACCTTTTTCCGCTTTGTGAATTGCCGCATAAATTTCGTTTTTTTCCTGCGATATGCCGCAAACAACCCGGTATAAGCTTGTCATTTTCCCTCTTATCTTAAACATTCCTCCATGCCAGCATAACTTATCGGGAATATCTTGTCTATTAAATAAAACACTCACTTTTACCTCTCAGAAGTATTTAAAAACAAAAAACCACCCGATTAAGGGTGGTTTTTTTGCAGTTAAACTAAGGATTATTTAACTTCTTCAAAATCAGCATCAACGACTTTCTCATCGCCGTTGCCGGACTGAGCCTGACCTGCATCGGCACCGGCTTCCGTTCCGGCAGCGCCGGTTCCGGCCTCCGGCTGCTTATACATGGCTTCGCCCAGTTTCAGGGAAGCCTGCATTAAGCTTTCGGTCTTTTCTTTGATAACCGACAAATCGTCAGCTTCAATCGCGGTCTTCAGAGCTTTGATTTCATCTTCAATCTTCGTTTTGTCAGCCGCAGAAATCTTGTCACCGTGTTCTTTTAATGTTTTTTCGGTGGCGTGAACCAAACCTTCGGCCTGATTCTTGGCTTCGACCAGCTCTTTTTTCTGCTTATCGGCTTGAGCGTTGGCCTCGGCATCTTTAACCATCTTTTCGATATCGGCGTCAGACAAACCGCCGCTGGCCTGAATACGGATGGCCTGTTCTTTGTTGGTGGCTTTGTCTTTGGCGGAAACGTTTACGATACCGTTGGCATCAATGTCAAACGTAACTTCAATCTGCGGCATGCCGCGCGGTGCCGGTGGAATACCGACCAAATCAAACTGGCCGAGCAGTTTGTTGTCGGCAGCCATTTCGCGCTCGCCTTGGAAGACGCGAATGGTAACCGCGGTCTGACCGTCTTCCGCCGTAGAGAAGACCTGCGATTTGCGGGTCGGAATGGTGGTGTTGCGGTCAATCAAGCGGGTGAACACGCCGCCCAGAGTTTCAATACCCAAAGACAACGGGGTAACGTCCAGCAGCAGAACGTCTTTGACATCACCCATCAATACGCCGCCCTGAATAGCCGCGCCGACGGCAACAACCTCATCCGGGTTAACGCCTTTATGCGGCTCTTTGCCGAAGATTTCCTTAACTTTTTCCTGAACTTTCGGCATACGAGTCATACCGCCGACCAGAATAACTTCGCTGATTTCGTTGGCTTTCAGTCCGGCATCGGCCAAAGCTTTCTGGCAGGGGGCAACCGTGCGGTCAATCAGGTCTTCAACCAAAGATTCTAATTTTGCGCGGGTCAGTTTGATGTTCAGGTGTTTCGGCCCGGTTGCGTCTGCGGTAATGAACGGCAGGTTGATTTCGGTCTGGGTGGTTGAAGAAAGTTCAATCTTGGCTTTTTCGGCAGCTTCTTTCAGACGTTGTAAAGCCAGGCGGTCATTTTTCAAATCAATGCCGGATTCTTTCTTGAATTCGTCTGTCAGATAGCTGACCAGGCGCTGGTCAAAGTCTTCACCGCCGAGGAAAGTATCGCCGTTGGTAGATTTAACTTCAAACACGCCGTCGCCGATTTCCAAAATGGAAATATCGAACGTACCGCCGCCCAAGTCATAAACGGCAATTGTTCCGTTGGCTTTTTTATCCATGCCGTAAGCCAAAGCTGCCGCCGTCGGTTCGTTGATGATACGCAGAACATCAAGACCGGCAATTTTACCGGCGTCTTTGGTGGCCTGACGCTGAGAGTCGTTAAAGTAAGCCGGAACGGTAATAACGGCTTTTTCAATCTTTTCGCCTAAATAACTTTCGGCATATTCCTTGATTTTCTGCAGAACGATTGCGGAAATCTGTGACGGAGCATATTTCTGGCCTTTGACTTCAACCCAGGCATCGCCGTTGTCGCCTTCAACGATTTTAAACGGAACAAGCTTCTTGTCTTTTTCGACTTCGGGAGAATTAAACCGGCGGCCGATCAAACGCTTAATTGCAAACAGGGTGTTTTCCGGGTTGGTAACAGCCTGACGTTTTGCCGGAAAGCCGACCAAACGTTCGGTATCGGTAAACGCGACCATGGACGGCGTGGTGCGGGCGCCTTCAGAGTTTTCAAGAACCTTGGCTTCGCCGCCTTCCATCACTGCAAAGCAGGAGTTGGTCGTACCTAAGTCAATACCAATTACTTTATTGCTCATATTTTTCATCCTTATTGTTGTATAAAAAACTTTCTCAAAATCTTTCTAACAACTTATATAGGAAGCCGTCTTCACATAAGCAAGACTTGAAATAACTTTTTTGAAAAATTTTTACCCTCGGAAAAAGAGCTTAATAATTGCTCTGCCGGCCGGAAATTTCGTAGCCGGTATAACCGTCCACTACCGAGTTGGCAAAAGCAAAATCGGTTGAGTTGCAGGAATGAATGCGGTAAAGGGTTTCACCCTGTTCCACCGGATCGCCCACTTTTTTGAGCAAATCCAGCCCGGCCCCCGGATATTGCCCGGCCCCGGCCCAAACGCCGATTTTGTTGATGCGGGAATTGTCAATTGCTTCCACCACGCCGCTTACGTTGGAGATGATGTCCCGGGTCAGATGTCCGAGCTGCGGCTGCGGAGCTTTTCCTTGAGCATGAATAATCCGGTTCATCACTTCCAGCGCGCGGCCGGAAGTCAGAATCTCTTTGGCAACGTGATATCCTTGTCCGCCGCGCAGTTTAGGGTCAAATTCCAGCAGGCGCCCGGCCAGAAAAAGAGATTTTTCCAGCAAATCCTGCGGCGCATCTTCTTTGTTGCGCAGAACTTTCATTACGTCCCGCGCTTCCAGCACCGCCCCGACGCCGTTGCCGATCGGCTCGCTGCCGTCGGTAATCACCACGTCAATTTCCATTGACAGCATATCGCCCACATATTCAATCAGTTTCCGCAGGCGCATGGCTTCATTGGTACTCTTAATGCGTGATTTCGGGCCGACCGGAATGTCAATCAGCAGGTGGGTCACACCGGCTGCCAGCTTGATTGCCAAAATCGAGGAAGCGATATGCTCCTGCTGAATCAGGCCGATTTGCCGCTCAACCGAAGAAATCAGCTTGCTGGCTTCGGCGATGTTCAATCCGTCGTAACAGGCGATTGCCGCCCGGTTTTCTTTCACCAGGCTGCGAAAAGTCCGGTCGTCCAGATCAACGTTGGCCAGCACGCTCATCGTGTCGGCCACGCCGGCACAGGAGGTCAGCGAACGGGCGGATGTTTTGGGCATCGGCAGACCGTAAGCGCCGACAATCGCCGTAATGATAATATCGGTTTTGTTGCCGGGAACTCCGCCCAGACAATGGTGGTCAACCACAATTCCCTCATTGTCCCAGTGAAAGACGTTGTCGCCGACCAGAGCTTCCGTCAGAGCCAAAACTTCCGGCGCACTCATGAATGAGCCGCTGGCTACCAGAAAAGAAGCAATATCCATATTGGAATAGCGCCGTGCGGTAATATCGTTGATGATTGAACTGTATTCGCCGGAGCTTAAAATATTGCCGGCAATTTTACGTTTGACCGAGGCCAGGCTCGGCGGCGGAGTTGACAGCGAAATGGAGATATTGGCACCCTCCGGCAGGTTGATTTGTTCAAAAGCCTCGTTATTCAGGGCAATCTCGGTCGGTTTGACCAGCTTGGCGTCGTCAACCACCTGCAAAAAGGCATAAACGGTTTTAACCCCTCCGTGAATTTCTATTTTTGTCAGGGCATTGATGTCATCCACTTTGTAAGCGACACAGTCTTTGTGCAGATAAGCCAGATTTTCATTAAAAGAACTGACCGGAAGATGTTTTAAGCTCAGCATGCCATACCCTTTATTAAAAAACAGATTATTTTTTTAATATAAGGCCATTGTAGTTTATGTTTGGTTAAAACGCAAAAAAAACCGGAGACAGAACCTCCGGTTTTTTCTTTATTTGTTGTGTCCGCCTTTAAAGCGTCCGATTATTTTTGAGAAAATGCCTTTAACCGGTTTTTTGCCGGGCTTGTTTTCGTAGTTCGGCCCGAATTCGACTGCCTGGGCATCTTTGGATGCTTCCGGATTGACACCGTCGATAACCGGTTCATAAATGCCGTTGCCGAGACGCTCGTCAAGAGATGTCGTCGGCGAAACCTGACCTTGCTGCGGCGGTACGGTCCGACCCGGTGTTTTGTCTTGCGGCGGCAAATCGGCTCCGCCCGGAACTTTACCCTGGGAAGGAAGTTTATCCTGCGGCGGAACAATTACTTTGTTCACCGTTGCCCAGAAATGGCCGCGGGCGCCGACGCGTTCGTTCAGTTTCAGCATCTGCGCCTGATACTGTTCGTCATAAGGAATAGCCGGAACAAACACGCCCGGTTCGGCAGGAATGGTCACTTCTTTGGTTTCCCAATGGCCGCTGCCGGCTTTTTCGTCAATAATGACGCCGTGCGGTTTGCCGGTATCGTAAGAATAAAGCTCTTCCGGTTTAATCCCGACGTCAACCAGGGCATGCCCCTGCGGGCTGGAGGCAAATTGCAGATTATGCAGCAGGCGGCCGTCGGTGGCGTTCATCGGCTCGCCGGCCAGAACTTTGTCCAGCAGCTGCTGCGGATTAACCGAATAGTTGCCGTCCTTGCAGGTAAAGGCCTCGCCTACCGTGCGTCCCGAACCGTCATTGAGCGGATGATCCGGATTGGCATATTCACGGGTGAAAGAAGCCAGTTTTTTCAGCATAACTTCTTCGCTGCCTTCTTCCCAGCCCTGTTTGGTCATTTGCTCTCGGATAGAACGGGTTGCCGCTTCATGCTCTTCTTCGCTGTACCAGGCACGGTTTTCGTAATTGTCCGGATTGTTGTAATCGGCAACGGTATGTCCTTTGCCGACATATTCAAAATGGCGGCTGGGCGTTTCGTTGAATTTTTCGGCACTTTGAATGTCTTTCTCGCTGTAACTGAAAGATTTATGCGCTTCCTTATCCTGTACCCATTCGCCGGTTTCAATAGTGCGGCCGAACTGGTTATCCAGCCAAGAACCGAACCCGGTCGCCTGCAAAGCGTGGCTGGTAATCGAGGCGGTGGCGTAAGTCGTAACCGCGGTTACCGAAGCGGCCGCGGCGGCTTTCCCGGCCGCTTTCCAGAATTTGTCGCCTTCCTTGCGCTTTTCCATAAAGGTTTTCACGGCGGTGCGTCCGGCATTCAGTCCCATCGCCGCTTTGCCCAGCCAAGGCATGCCCAAAGCAGTTCCGGTTGCGGAAATGGCGGTAATGGCAACGTCGATGCCGTGTTTCTTCATAAAGCCCATAAAGCCGAATTTTTCACCCCGGGCTTTAGCCTCTTTGCTGGCTTTTCTGTAACTTTTGATCAGGCGGACTGCCGCATAGCCGGCACAAACGCCGGCCATCACCATGGCGCCGTAAGGCTGAACATGGGTCAGCGTCATACCCAGCGCCGCCATCGGTGCCGAGCGCAAACAGTTGTTGCGCATAACTTTGGTTAATTTTTTCGTCTGGGAATAGGCCGGGTCAAAACGCTCGATACAGGTCTTGTCAAATTTTTTCACCCGTTTATACATCTGTCCCAAAACCGGAGCGGTATTGCCGATTTTCTTAGCCAAACGGTCCATATAGCCCATTGAGCTGTTGGTGTATTCGGCGTTATAGCCGACAAAACCGCTGTTGGAAACCTGATATTTCTGACCGTTCAGCAGTCCGGTTAACGCAGCCTGTGCCTGAGCCTGATTTTGCGCCATGGCAAATTCGCTGCCCATAACCAAGGCGCCGATGCGCGTGGCGGCCACTTTGGCAACTTCGGCGCTGACCATGTCTTCGGTGATGTCGGCTTTGCTGCCCGCCAAATTACGGGCGGCTTCGGCTTTGATTGTTTCAACCAGCAGAGCCTGCTGGGCTTTTTGGTCTTTTTCCGGTTTGCCGTCGGCATCCATAAATTCCAAATTGCCCAATACGGTGGCGATATTGGGGTCTAACGGCAGTTTATCCGCCATTTTTGATGCTTTTTTGTAATTCAGCTCGACTTTGGCTAAATCTGCCGGTGTTAAGTCTTTCAGGCCGTGAGCCTCGTCATAAATGGCGATCTGCGGTTCCAGAATATCTCTGCGGATTCCGGCGGTAAGAGGTGTCGGCTGGCCGTTGGGTGCCTTTTTATCGGCATAATCAAGCATGAGATTGACACCGTCATAAACGTCGGCAATGTTGGTCTGGTCTATAACGATTTTGCCTGAAGCTATTTCATTGATGGTCAGAGCAATTTCTTCATTGACCATATTAAATTGAGAAGTCAGAGCCTGCTTGGTAGCGGCATTATCGGTCTGGCTGATAAGTTCTTCCAGTTTTTGTGCCGTGGCAACCAGTTTTTTGGGCGGAAAGTTTTCCAGAAGCTGTTTTTTGGCCTGATTGCTGAGCGTGAGAAACTGGCTGTTTTCTTCGGGAGTAAAGCTGTCTAAAATCGTATCTATGGTGTCCCGGCGTTTCTGCGGCGGCATTTTTGCCAGATTGGCCGGTGCTTTGTTCATGGCCGTCAAAACGTTCATGTTGATATTGTCAAGCGTCAGCTGCCATTCGTCGGAATTGCGTCCGCGGTTAAGCTGATTTAAGCGTTCAACGCGTGCCTGTTTAAAAAAGTTTTCTTCAAATTCTTTCTTTTCTGCCGGGGTCATTGCCGCATATCTCTGAGCAACCTCCTGATTGTCTTCCAGATATTTGGCAAATATTTCCATGTTCTTGGATGTTTTGTTCTCAGCCATCATTTTTCTCCCGAAAGGTTATTTTATAAAAAAATAACACATTTTTTGTCTCTTTGCAATATAATTTTGTCTAAAACAGGTGAAACATATTGTAATTGTAGGGAAAAATGTTTAATTTTTATTTACTGGCTTGTCAAAGGCTTGCTTTTTCTTTATAAAGCCTCTAAATAAGTAAAAAACATTACGTTCACAAAAAAACGGCAGAAGAAAAATGACCGAAAAAGACTATTACGAATTACTGGAAGTCAGCCGTGACGCCAACGGCGATGAAATTAAAAAATCATATCGCCGCCTGGCCATGAAATATCATCCTGACCGGAACCCGGGCAATAAGGAAGCTGAAGCCAAATTCAAGGAAATTAATGAAGCTTATGATGTTTTGAAAGACGAGCAGAAACGGGCGGCTTATGACCGGTACGGGCATCAGGCTTTTGCCTCCGGCATGGGCGGCGGCAATCCGTTCGGCGGCTTTGAGTTTAATTTCGGCAGCGGCGGTTTCTCCGATATTTTCTCTGATATTTTTTCCGAATTTATGGGCGGCGGTCAGCAGCGCGGCAGCAGTGGGTCTTATGCCCGGCACGGGGCGGATGTCCGCTATAATCTGGAAATCACGCTGGAAGAAGCTTTCAGCGGCGTCGAAAAAGAGATTTCCATCCCTTCGTCGGTTGTTTGCGAAGACTGCCGCGGTTTCGGTACGGCAGACGGCAAAGAACCGCCGGTATGCCCGACTTGCCACGGCCATGGCAAAGTGCAGATGCGCCAGGGCGGCTTTTTTATTGTTGAACAGACCTGCCCGAATTGCAAAGGCCGCGGTCGGATAGTTAAAGACAAATGCAAAAAATGCGGCGGCGAGGGTGTCCTGCATAAAGAAAAGGTTTTGAAAATCAAAATTCCCGCCGGCGTGGAAAGTGATACCCGGATGCGGATTGCCGGGGAGGGAGAGCCGGGGCTTCATGGCGGACAAAACGGCGATTTGTATGTCTTTATTACCGTAAAACCGCATAAACTCTACAGCCGCGAAGGAGCCAATCTTTATACCCGGGTTCCGGTTTCTATGGCTTGTGCCGCCCTGGGCGGAAAAATAGAGATTCCGAGTATCGACGGTGAAAAAATCGAACTTGAAATCAAAGCCGGTACCCAGTCTGACCAGCAGATTAAAATTCAGGACGAAGGAATGACAATCCTGCGCTCCAAACGCCGCGGCGATTTGTTTGTCAAATTCCGGGTTGAGACGCCGGTTAATCTGTCAGCCCGCCAAAAGGAACTGCTGGAAGAATTCCGCGCCATCAGCAAAGACGATAGCTGCCAGCCGGAATCCAAAGGTTTTCTTGACCGGATTAAAGACCTGTTTAAATCCGTCGCCTGATTTTTAATCCTCAAACCCCGGCAATCCGGGGTTTAGATATTTAATAAACAAAAAAAACCGCCCTTCCGGACGGTTTTTTTAGCAATTACAAAGATTATTTGCTCAGCTGAGCAGCAACCTCGGCGGCAAAATCTTCTTCTTTTTTCTGCAGGCCTTCACCCAAACGGAAGCAGACAAATTCTTTTAGTTTGATGTCTGTGCCAAGCTCTTTGGCGGCTTCGGCAATAACGTCTTTAACTTTCTTGTCCGGATCCATAATATAAGCCTGTTCTTCCAGAACAACTTCGTCATAATATTTTTTAACACGGCCTTCAACCATTTTTTCAATGATGTTTGCCGGTTTGCCGGAAGCTTTGGCCTGTTCGGCAAAGATTGATTTTTCATGTTCAACCGCTGCCGGATCAACACTGGCAATATCCAGAAATTGCGGAGCGGAAGCGGCAACATGCATGGCAATATGTTTGCCCAGTTCGGCCAGTTTGGTTTTGTCGCCGGTTGATTCCAACGCAACCAGAACACCGATTTTGCCGACATTCGGACGAGCCGCATTGTGAATATAAGATGCAACGACGCCGTCTTTGACTTCAATCATTTTAGCGCGGCGCAGATTCATATTTTCACCGATTTTGGCAATCATGTCGGTCAGACGTTCTTCAAAAGACTTGTGAACTTTCGGGCACTGGAAAGTTTTCATGTCGCAGACTTCGCCTTTATACATCAAAGCAACCTGAGCGGCATCTTCAACATATTCCTGAAAGATTTCGTTTTTGGCAACAAAGTCGGTTTCGGAGTTTACTTCGACAACCGCGCCCTTGTTTCCGTCAACCGCAACGGCAACCAAGCCTTCGGCAGCGATACGGCTGGCTTTTTTAGCTGCGCTGGCCAAACCTTTTTTGCGCAGCCAGTCAATGGCCTGTTCCATATCCCCGTTAGTTTCGGTCAGGGCTTTTTTGCAGTCCAGCATGCCGGCGCTTGTTGTTTCTCTCAGTTCTTTGACCATAGCGGCAGTAATATTTGTCATTTAATTTTTCCTCTTGTGAAATTTTTAAACCAATGCGGCGATATCTTTACGAATAAAGTACCGCCGCGAAAGTTTGCTTGAAGCTAAGCTAAAAAAATTATTCGGCTACGGCTTCAACTTCCTCTTTAGCTTTTTTGGCAGTTCTTTTTTTAGCCGGTTTGGCTTCAATATTTTCAACAGCTTCTTCGACTTTAACGCCCTGAGCTGCAATTTCAGCCTGCATACCGTCCAAAACGGCGGAAGACACTAACTCGCAGTAGAATTGAATAGCGCGGATAGCGTCATCGTTGCCCGGAACCGGGAAGTCAACTTCATTGGGGTTAGCGTTGGTATCGCAGATGCCGATAACCGGGATACCCAGTTTTTTGGCTTCTTTGATGGCCAGATCTTCTTTCGGCGTATCAATAACGAACAGCATATCCGGCTGGCCGCCCATGTTCATGATGCCGCCCAGTTCCTTATTTAATTTTTCCTGTTCTTTTTTGATGTTCTGCATTTCTTTTTTGGTGTAACCGTCAAATGCGTTTTTCTCAAACATCTCATTCAGTTTAACGAGACGGGAAATTGATTTGTAAACGGTTTTCCAGTTAGTCAGCATACCGCCTAACCAACGGTGATTTACATAATACTGGCCGCAGCGTTCGGCATTTTCCTTGATCAGGTCCTGAGCTTGTCTTTTGGTGCCGACAAACAGAATTTTACCGCCCTGGGCAGCAACTTCGCGCGCTGCATTCAAAGCAGTGTACAGCATCGGATAAGTTTTCTGCAGGTCGATAATGTGAATGTTGTCTTTTTTGCCGTAAATATACGGAGCCATGCTCGGATTCCAACGACGGGCGTGGTGACCGAAGTGAACGCCGGCTTCTACCATCTGGCGCAGTGTAAATGTAGGAAGAGTCATATTTTATATCCTTTTTCCGGTTAAACCTCCGCAGACTTATCGGTCTTCAAACTTAAAGACACCGGAGCGAAAAATCAGGCGATCCCCCGCCATGTCTGCGTGTGTGTTATTGTTAAAACATTGGAATTACCATTAATTCCATGCTCCTTTTAATCCCTGTTTCCCTAATTTGCAAGCATTTTTTTTCATTTTGGCCGCATTCGTCGGCTTTGCTTTCGGGCTGTGGAATTTCAGTCATGGTGATTTTTTGTGACAGATTCGCTTTTAAGGCTTGTAAATCTTGATGTTTTAGCTTATTTTACAGCATAAATTTTAGCTAAAAGGTAAGAAATGTCAGATTTATTTGAAAGCACAGCACCGAAACAGGAAACTTATTCGGCACAGGACATTCAGGTCTTGGAAGGGCTTGAGGCCGTTCGTGCCCGCCCCGGTATGTATATTGGCGGAACGGATGCTCAGGCACTTCACCATCTTGTTGCCGAAATTCTGGATAACTCCATGGATGAAGCCGTTGCCGGCTATGCCAACCGTATCGAAGTTAAGATGAATGCCGATTATTCCGTCACCATCACCGATAACGGCCGCGGTATCCCGGTTGACCCGCATCCGAAGTATCCCGACATGTCGGCGCTGGAAGTCATTCTGACCATGTTGCACTCCGGCGGCAAGTTCGGCGGCGGTGCTTACAAGGTTTCCGGCGGTTTGCACGGTGTCGGCCTGTCGGTCGTCAATGCTCTGTCTTCCTCTCTGGTGGTTGAAATCGCCCGCGATAAAAAGCTTTATCGCCAAACTTATGCCAAGGGCAAACCGACTTCTGCTTTGGAGTTGGTCGGCAATGCGCCCAACCGTCGCGGCACTTCGATTACTTTTCTGCCTGATCCGGAGATTTTCGGTTCCAATTCTCAGCTGAACCCTAACCGGGTTTACCGCATGGCCCGTTCCAAAGCTTTTCTGTTTAAGGGTATTTTTATTAATTGGAAATGTGCGCCGGAAGTGTTAAGCGAAGGCGAGCAAACGCCGCAGGAAGCCGAATTGCACTATCCCAACGGTCTGCTTGATTTCTTAAATTATCAGCTTGGTGCCCGTGCGACCGTCAATCGTATGCCTTTTTCCGGCGATGCCGATTTGGCCAATGACGAAGGACGGGTCGAATGGTCGATTACCTGGCCGGAAGATGAAAACGGCTTTTGTTATTCTTACTGCAACACGGTTATCACCCCTGAAGGCGGCACCCATGAGATGGGGTTCCGAGCGGCCTTGATTCGCAGTCTGAAAGAATACGGCGAAATGGCCAATGTCAAAAAAGCCGCTTCCGTTACTGCCGAAGATCTGTTGAGTGACGCCTGCGTTATGCTCTCGGTCTTTATCCGCGATCCGCAGTTTCAAGGGCAGACGAAAGATAAGCTGACCTCCGTCAAGGCGATTCGTTTGGTCGAACAGGCAGTCAAAGATTCTTTTGACCACTGGCTGAGCTCCGATAAGGAAAATGCGACCGCATTGCTGGAATATGTGATTGAACGCGCCGAAAGCCGCAAAAAGAAGAAAGAAGAAAAAATTCAAAACCGTAAAACCCCGACCAAAAAACTGCGTCTCCCCGGCAAGCTGGCCGACTGTTCGCAGGCTTCGGCGGAGAATACGGAAATCTTTATCGTCGAGGGCGATTCTGCCGGCGGCTCGGCCAAACAGGGGCGCGACCGTTTTACGCAGGCGATTCTTCCGCTGCGCGGCAAAATTTTGAACGTTGCCAGCGCTTCGCTGGATAAAATCACCCAGAACCAGGAAATCAAAGATATGATTGAAGCTCTGGGCTGCGGGATTAAAGATAATTATAAGGAAGAAAATCTCCGTTACGAAAAGATCATCATTATGACCGATGCGGATGTTGACGGTGCGCATATCGCTTCTCTGCTGATGACCTTTTTCTATCAGCAGATGCCGAAACTGATTGAAAACGGACATCTTTATATCGCTACTCCGCCGCTTTACAAAATCGTTGTCGGCAATAAAAACTTTTATGCGATTGACGATGAAGACAAAGACCGGATTCTCAAACGGGAAGTCAAAGGCAATACCCGTCCGGATATCAGCCGTTTCAAAGGATTGGGTGAAATGAGCGCGCTTCAGCTGAAGGAAACCACCATGGACAAGAATAAACGCACCCTTCTGCGCGTGGTTATTCCGACCCCGAATACCGAGGAGGGCAAAGAAGAGTGTTTTGAAACCCGCCGCCAGGTCGAGCGTTTGATGGGTAAAAACCCTGAAACCCGCTTTAAATTCATTATCGAACGCGCCAAGTTCGTTGATGATTTGGATATTTAAGCGCACCGCCTCTTCGGAGGCGGTTTTTTTATCCGTGGCAAGAAAAAATTAACCGCTTTGCCGCTATTAATAAACCTCTTACAACTTTATTGGAAACGGATTTTTATGATACGTCGCCTGATTCCCTCGGATATCCCGGCTGTTTTGGAACTGTGGCTCCGCAGCACCAAACAGGCGCATCCGTTTATTGCTCCCGGCTATTGGGACGAAAATACCGGTTTGGTGAAAGATATGCTGACCCGGCAGGCGGAAACTTATGTCTTTGTTGACAAGCACCGGATTAAAGGTTTTGTCAGTCTGCTGCCGGAAAATTTTATCGGAGCCTTGTTTGTTGATGAAAAATTTCGCTCCCGCCGTATCGGTACCAAATTGCTGAACTATATTCTCCGCCGGCGTTCTGCAGCTTCGCTGCATGTTTATGCCGCCAATCGGCCGGCCGTTGATTTTTACCGCCGAAACGGTTTTAAAATCATTATGGAACAAACCGATATTTCCTCCGGTCAGCCGGAATTGCTGATGGCGCGAGCCTGCGGTTCCTTCCGGGGCATCAGCCGCCGTCCGGGAGAATCCTGATTTTGCAATCGGGTGGTTAATCGACAGATTTTGCTTGATTTGTTTGGTAATGATGATTAAATAATCCTCAATGAGCGATTATTAACCTGATTATTAACTTTTAAAACCCGAGTATTATGTTTTTGATAGCAGGGTTAGTTGTCGGCGGTTTCGCTTGGGGCATGTGCAAGCTTTGCGGCGTTGAAGGTCCCCACGATCCGGCAAACGACATCTATGACAACCCGTTCCAGCCGTAGTTTGAGATTGCCGAACTTTGTTTCCGCAGTCTGTTCTCAAGGCTTTTGCCTTTGCGTATTTTAAGTTAAAACCGTCGCCCGATTATCCCAGCCGACGGTTTTCTTTTTATCCCCCCTTGTCAAAAAGCAAAATCAATAATATACTGAATAATGTACAAAGTATTTTGTGCATTCGGATTAACAACTATGGAGTATTTATGTGTACTGCAACGCCGGTTATCGCGTCAGGTAACAGTAATGAAGGAGACCGATGTACGTCCTCTTCGTCAAAATATAATTATTCAAAATGTTTAACCACTGATTCTTCTTATACAGTTTTTTGTGAGGGCTTATCAGTTCTGAAGGAGGTGTAATTATGCTTTCCTTTAGAAACAAACTGGTAAAAACCGATCCTGAGGTCATTCGTCAAATCGCCGCTTCGACCGGCTTCTTTGACCGGCAGGATGTTCAAATCAACGTTGAAATTGCCGAAAATTTGCTTAATCAGAAAGATTCTGAGCATAAGTTTTTATTTGCCGATTATATGGATAAAACCGTTGCCTATGTTTGCTACGGTGAGGTTCCCGATGCCAAAGAAGGAACTTATGAAATTTATTGGCTCTCAACCTTAAATGAATACCGCGGTCTGGGTATAGGGCGCAATTTGATTAATAAATTGATTACCAAACTGCGTAAAAAAGGCGCTAAAAAGATTTATGTCAAAACCGACAGTAAAGATCAATATGCGCCAACCCGCAGATTCTATAACAAATGCGGGTTCAAATTGCAGGCCGTGCTCCCCGGTTATTATGATGACAATGATAACTGCTGCATCTATGCGCTTGATTTAACCGAAAAAGATGCTCTGGGGCTCTTCCCTGACGAATATGTCGCCGCGGAATGAATGAAATAAAAATCGGCGGGAGTAAAATCCCGCCATTTTTTTTGTTGACTTAGAGTAAGCTCTAAATGTTACACTGTAAATAATAACAAGGAGGGCTTATGAAAGAAGCAAAAACATTTTACTATCACTTTGATAAAATCAACGCCTGGTTTGTTTTTAATGCGGCGCTGCTGATTACCATGCTTTATGTCAGCATTAAATGCTATTGTCTGCTCTTTTGGTGGCAGACGCAGGTTTTATGGGGCGTAACCGTCTTTTCCTGGCTGGTTTGGAGTTATAAATATCTTTTGCCGCAAAGACTGGCCGTTGTTGATGATAAAACCATCACGATTGACCATTGCCGTCCGTTGGCCTGGAAAGACATTAAAAGTGCCGAAGAAAAGATTGTCCGTTGCGGCTTCCGCCGTCTGAGGATAATTGTTCTTCACCCCAAAAAAGGCATAAATTACCGCTATAATTTTTTGCAGCGGCATAACGGAGACTTTACGCCGTTTTCGATTCCTCTCTATGAAATTGTCAGTCCCGAAGATGCGGCTGAATTAACGGAGATAATCGCCGAAAAAGTCAAATTAACCCTATTGCCGCAGGCTTAGAAAAGGAGAGATAAATGGGATACTCGATTGGCCAGGTCGCCAAAAAAACCGGTTTGGGCGTCCATACGCTGCGTTACTATGAAAAAGAAGGACTGCTGCCTTTTGTCCGTAAAAGCGGTTCCGGCCTGCGGATTTATTCCGACAGTGACATCGGCTGGCTGGGAATGATTGAGTGCCTGAAAGGAACCGGAATGACCCTGAAAGGCATTAAACAATATATCGACTGGTATATTGAAGGCGATTCGACTTTGGAACAGCGCTTGGAAATGTTTAAACGTCAAAAAGTAAAACTGGAAGAACAGCTGGCGGAATTGCAAAAGAATATGGCTAAAATTGATTATAAAATCAGCCTTTATACGGAAGCCGTCAAAGTCGGAAGTCTGGATAAGGTGTCTGCCGCACCGCAGTTCAGCAAATTGCGGGAAAGCCTGTTCGGCAGTTAAAGATTCGTCAAGTCAAAGGCTTGCCTCAAAGCAGGCCTTTTTATATGCCGTTGTCTAAACAAATGGAGCGGCTGCTTTGTTCTTTTTTCGGGCGATTCCCTGTGTCAGAGTTTGTCCATAAAAAAACCGCCTGATGGCGGGTTTGAAACTGGCGGAACTGAGGGGAATTCGGGAGTTCGGTTTGTAACATTCGCTCTCATTGCTGTCGCTTGTTTGCTCATTAACAAACGCTTACCGCTCGCAACGAAAACACCGCTGCTCTGGTGTTTTCTATCGGCTCGCACCCTCTCGGGTTCAGTGCCAAAATAAGTTTAGCCATAAAAAAACCGTCCTCAAAGACGGCTTTTTTATGGTGGAGCTGAGGGGAATCGAACCCCTGACCTCTTGAATGCCATTCAAGCGCTCTCCCAACTGAGCTACAACCCCATAAAAATATCTGTTCCTCTCGGAACAAGCTGAATATAGATAATCAAAAAACGATTGTCAAATCTTTTTTTTCATAAAATAAATAAAAAAGCCGATTTAACATCGGCTTTTTCAAAAACGTCTATTTAACGAAAATCTGAACTTCGGGAGAAGTTGCATCCGCACTGCTGCGGGAAGAAAGAGTAATTCTCTCGGCATTAACCCCCATATTTACGATTTCCTGAAAAATTGTCGTTGCGCTGTTCTGGGCATTTGTCCGGGCAGATGCTCCGCCACTGATCGGCGTAACGGCCACAACTTCAAACACAACATTGGGTTTCTTTGATTTGGCCGCATTAACGGCTCTGCGTAAACCGTCTTTATAATTAACGTTGCTTTTGTTGAATTTGGCAACGAACAGCGGCTTGCCGGCAACGGCCCCGCTCAGGCTTCCGTTGACCGGAGCATAACCCATTGCTGCGGGTTTGTTGCCGAGATTCAGAACCGGAACCGAAGATCCCAGAGGAACATTGCTGACACCGTAGTTGCCGCGTTTGATTGCCGAATCTAACTGAACAATGTTGCTGTTGGCCGTTTCGTTATACTGAATCTGACGGACAACATCGCTGTTGACTTCATTAAGCAGGCTGCCGATTAAAATAGCCGTCTGGTTGGTTTCGTTTTGCAGAATTCTTAACTGGCGGTGGTCTTCGTCAACCGCGCCGGAAATGGCAAAAGTAGCCCGAATGGAATCTAACAGGTTATTAACGACAGAAGCATCGGAGGTAACACGGGCGGAAAGCTGCTGTAAAGCATTGCTGTTGACCGTCATCAACTGAACATTGTTTTGTGCGCTCTGCAACATGGCATACATCTGCGGGTTGCCCGGCGTGGTGCCGACTTGCAGCTTGGCTTCAATTGCTCCGATGGTTTTATGGTATTGGCTGGCATTGCTGATAACGGAAGCTCTGATTTTCTGCAATTCGGAATTATTGGTGCGAATGGCATTTTGCAGCTGGCTCAGTTCATTCCGGAAAGCGATAACTTTCTGCCCGACAAAAGTGCCGGTATCTCCGCCTTCGGAAACTTCAAGCGGTTCAAAATTGCTGGAACCGAGCATCGGCAGATCAGCGCTTTCGGGAGCATTTTTGTCAGCATTATACGCTTCCTGAGAGCTGGAACCGACCAGAGACGGAAACAGAGCATCCGAACTGAATGCACAGCCGCCCAAAATTAATGAGCCGGAAATTAACGACAAAGTAAGAACTGTTTTTTTCATCTGTCAAAATACCTTATATGAAACCTGTGTTATAACATATTCGTTTTTGACACTAATATCTCGTTTTGTAAAGAAGATTCACAAAAAAAATGCGAAAAATTAGAGCCTAAAGCACAATATATTCTTCAAATTAAGAACAGCATAAGTAAAATAGATTAAAATTCTTTTAAATTGAATGAATTTTTTGCTTGCAAAATTTTTTGAATCGGGTTATTAAGTCTTCTGTTAAGTGAAACGATGCACTCGTAGCTCAATTGGATAGAGCATCTGACTACGGATCAGAAGGTTGTGAGTTCGAACCCCGCCGAGTGCGCCATATAAAATCCCTCCCTTGCGGAGGGTTTTTTTATGGCTTGCATTAGGCCGGTGAGAACTCACAACTTAATAAAAGAGTTGAGTTCGAGACTGAGGCGGCTGCGCAGGAAGCCAAAATCAGCGGCAGGGAAGATTAAGCACAGTTTTATATTTTTTTCTGCCGCAGCCTTTACAATAAAAACAAATATGCTAAAGATAATAACAGAAAAAGTATTATTCTGGATGTTATTGGATTTGCATCACTTCAGCATTGGCTGTCAGGATAATACGACAGTGTTAATTAATTTAGTTTTTTACATTTAAACTTTTTGCCTTATGAAAAGAAATGTAGTGTTAGGAATTATCGGCGGAACAGTTTTGGTTGCCGGTGCAGTTGTGGCTTACATTAAGCGAGACGCAATCAGAGAAGCGAAAAACGATATTATCGCTGATGTGAAAAGACTTTTAAAAAAGGAAAAACCGGAAATTGCTGAATAAGCAAACGGCTTCTTCAAACAAAGAACTCCCTTGAAACGTAACGGTTTCTCGGGAGTTTTTGTTTCAAAAGCAATCACAACAGCCTTTGCCGGTAACTTTGCGTATGGCAAAATACGGCAGAGCAGTATTTCCTCCCGACCTGTGCCCTTCCGGGATTAATTGGGTCATAAAAAAACCGTCCTCAAAGACGGCTTTTTTATGGTGGAGCTGAAGGGGATCGAACCCTCGACCTATTGATTGCGAACCAATCGCTCTCCCAACTGAGCTACAGCCCCATATCTCTCTGCACAATGGATTAACCAATTTGAAACAAAAAGTCAACAGCTTAATTAAACAACCTGGGCTAAATTTCTGACTTTACCCGCGCCGTAAAACAGGATGGTTTACTGGTCATGCCCCGGCAGCCCCTGAGGCGGATAAAGCTTGAACTTATCAAAATCTGTCAGATAAACGCAGCTTCCCGAGGCAATAAAAGGCTGCAAAGTCCGATTGGTAATTTCGGAATCTCCGCTGTTCCAATCCAGATTGTCGTCAAATTTCACCATACTCTTTTCCAGACTGTCAACATAACGCGTAACTTCTTCTTTGGTAAATAAACAGTCTATCGTCGTGACGCTGCCTTCCTGGGGAAGATTTTTCAGGCTTTCGGGAACTCCCTCGGGATAAATCTTGTTCAAGGCGACCGGTTTGTTTTTAATCATATAAACATAATGGCACCTGTCGCCGTCGGGACCCTCAACTTTCATAATGTTGTCCATATTGGAGAAATTCAGTGTTTTTTCATAAGGCGTGCAGGTTTTCAGATTATTTCGCAGTTCCTGAGTGTAATCAACATTAATGACTTTCATCTGGCAGGCCTCGGAAATGATTTTATTGGCCGCTGCCAGGCTTTCATTTTTGTTTTCGCTTTCATCGGGAGAAGATTTTTCTTTTTTCAAAAAGTCCTGCAAGGCGTCAACATAGGCCTTAAGTTTTTCCTGGTCGAAAGTGCAGCGGTTTACAAAATGTCCGACTTGTGAAGATGAAATAAATTCGCATTGGCATTTATCGCCGGACCAGCCCTGAATTTGATATTCATAATCGAATTTCATCCCTGTTTCGTCACAGCTGCTCTGTTCCGTAAACGGTGTGCAGTCTTGCAAATTCTTGATAAATCGGTCGGAAAAATGAAACATGTCAACCTGGCCGGCCAGGTCAAGATTAATGGTGTCGGCTTGTGCCGGAGAAATACAAGCAACAGCCAGAAGAACGGGTATATATTTTTTCATAGGCCTTCTCCTTTGTTGCAGTATATTTTAGCATTATGAATAAAAAGTTTCAATTCTTATTCGTCAGACGTTGTGGAGGAGGCTGAAGGTAAAAAAGCTTATTGCTTGATTTTAAAGTATTATTTGCCAAATCTATTCTAATTTAAAATTACCGAAATTGCCGCTGACTTTGCAAACGCCTTTTTCGGTAAATTCCTGCAGTTTCCGGGCGGCCGCCTCGGCGTCTCCGCTGTTCCAGTCCAGATTGTTGTCAAACGTTATGACTGATTGCTCCAAACTTTTAATATAATCTGCACTGTCTGTCTCGGACAATCGGCAGTCAAAAACCATAGTGCTGCCGGTCTGCGGCAGATCTTTCATAAATTCGGGTACGCCGTCCGGATAGATTTTGCTTAAGTCAACCGGTTTGTTTTTCACCGTATAGGCGTAGTGGCAGTTTCCGTTTTCCGGTCCGTAGATTTTCATAATATTGTCCGAATTGGAAAAATTCAGAGTCTTTTCATACGGCGTACAGTTTTGCAGATTTTTTCTCAAATCCGCGGTATAGTCAGTTTGGCTGCTCATTTGGCAGACGTCCGGATCAAAAATAATGCCCATTGCCGTCAGATAATCCATATCGGCCATATCTTCAATCGTATGCTTATCTTTTTGATTGTAGCGAATAAGCGCGTCAGTATAGTCTTTCAGATTTTGCGGGCTGAAAGCACATTCGTTTACAAAATTTCCGATTTGTGAAGAAGAGGAAAAAGTACAGCGGCATTTGCCGTCAACCGGACCTTGGATTTTATATTCATAGTTAAAGGAATGCCCTTCGGCGCCGGCATTTTTATGCTCAATAAACGGTGTGCAGCTCTGCATCTTGCTGATAAATTCGTCCGACAGGCGAATCATGTCGATTTGCCCGGTCAGATCTTGGTTAAAATCCATGGCATTGACTTTTCCGGCTGCAAGCAAACCGCAAATGGCATAAAAGATTTTTTTCATTCGTTTTCCTTCTCTTCAATATAAAATACGGAGAAAGTTTTCTTTCTCCGTATCAAAATGATGAGTATTGCCTAAAACAGCGATAACCCTCTTTCAATTTTAACACGCTGCTGCTCGAGCAGAGTACCCATGTTCAGTTTTCCGCTGCGCAGCATTCCGCGAACCTGACAGGCGGCGTTTGTATCCGGATTGGCGAACAGATAAGTGACTTTCGCTTTTTTCGGCGCCCCTTCCAAAATCTGGTGAATACAGCCGAGAAAACCGTTAGCTACCAATTCATAAGCCATGTCTTCGCTGATGCCGCTGGAGGCCGCATATTTAACCAGAGCGTTAATGGCATCGGATACGTTGTTGGCGTGAATGGTTGACAAAACCAAGTGGCCGGAAGTTGCCGCGCGCAAAGCTTCACTTGCTACGTCAGGTGAACGAATCTCGCCCAGATAAATATAACGCGGTTTCGAGCGCAGAGCTGATTTAATACCTTCTTCCCATTTGCCGTCCGGCGGAGTTGTCTGTTTGCAGAGGCCTAATTCCGCTTCCGGGGTGATATATACGCCGTCCAGCGGCATTTCAATCGGGTCTTCAATCGTAAAGGCATAGCCGCCTTTTTTCTGTAAATATTCTTTTAACAGAGCGGAAACCGTTGTACTTTTACCGGAACCGGTTGCACCGGCCAGCAGAATCAAGCCGCTGCCGCCGGCAATGGAGAGCAAATGTTCGTAAACGCGGTAAGGCAACCCCAAATCCTTCAGATTCGGAACCGTAGTCGGCATTTTGCGGGCACAATAGTTAACGCCTTCCAGTGCAATGGTTCGTTCAACACGATAGTTGCGTCCCTTGTAGTTCAGCAGATAACTGCGGTTTTCACCGTCATAAGCACCTTCAAGCTGAACAAAAAACTCGTCAAAATCATCAAAAGTAACAATTTTTAAGCCGCAGTTGGTGCGACCGCTCCAAATATAACATCTTTTGTCGGGAGTGACATAAACGTCTGAAAACTTGACCTCATTAATCAGTCCGGAACTGACTTTGCAGGACAAATCGACATCCGGATTGATCTTTGCCCCGTGAGACGCCTGAATAACGGTCGGGCCGGCAGCTTGCGGTTTGTTCTGTGCCGGAGCGGCGGAGGCAGGAGCTTCCTGACCGGGGGCCGCCGGCGAAGCGGCTGCCGGGGCATGCATCTGCACCGGAGCTTTGATGGATAATTTTTTCAATAACTCTTCACTCGAATGCTCCCGGATTCGCGGAGATACATTCGGGGTTTCTGCTGCGGGGCGCTCAGCTCCTCCTGGCGCGTTTGGTGTGCTTTTGTCAAACAGGTTCATAATCAAGCCTCCTAAATCTCTCAACAACACTTTATTATACGATATTTTTCTTGAAGATTTATTAATTTTTTTTGACAATTCCTGTTCAAACAACAGGGAAAAAGCATAAAGCCCGAATTTATACGAAGTAAAAATACCTTGAAATTCGGCCGCGGCATTCGTATTATCCGAAACAGGACAATAATTTTTTTCAGGGGATAAAGAATGAGACCGTTTTACCCGATTATTTTGCTTGTCTTTTCGAACATTTTTATGACTTTTGCCTGGTATGGACATCTCAAGTATAAGTCAACGGCTCTGTGGATTGTTATTCTGGTCAGTTGGGGAATTGCCTTTTTTGAATATTGCCTGCAAGTTCCCGCCAACCGTATCGGTCACGACTATTACAGTGCTCCCCAGTTGAAAATTATGCAGGAAATTATCACTCTTGTCGTTTTCGCGTTTTTTTCGGCTTTTTACCTTAAAGAAGGGCTGAAATGGAATGAAATTGTCGGCTTTTTGTTTATTTTGTTAGCGGCCTTTTTTGTTTTTAAAAAATGGGATTGACCCGGTTTCCTTCTGTAAAATTTTGCATCCGCCGCAGATACGACAAAACCCCGCGCTGGGCAGGGTTTTGTATAAATGGCGGTGTAGTAAACCTCAACGGTATTGAGCATACGAAAGAGTAACATATTTCTAAAAAACACGTTTCATTAGTAATTTAAAAAGCTCGTCAATTTCTCTATTTTTATATACCAAGTACATAAAATATTCATATTTTTCAATAAATTCATTTGGAAAACCTTTCTTTAGGTGGTTATATCTTAATATCTCATCTATTTCTTCTAGTGTTTCTATTTTCCAAATGCGACATGGCAATTCACACTTTTGATACAAGTCATAGCTATATGTTTTTGAGAAATCATTTCCTTCATAATGATTATTTAAAATAACAATAACATTCATCGTACTATACAAAGAAATCAAGACATACAACTTATTCAAATGACTATCTCCAATCAGAATAAGAGTATGGCATATACAATTTATTGGATAAAAATACCTTTTATAGTAATAATTAGCAATTTTATGTACTTGTTCAATGTCTCTATTCTTTAAGATAGTAATTGCATTCTGAATATCTACATAATTACCACCGACATATAAAAAATATCCTATAGCTATTTTAAGAAATGATAAAAATAATTTCTTAGATTTATTTATCGTAAAACTTGAAAAAAGAGGTTCCGTTGCCGAATATACTGATGATTCAGCTAAAATTCTTTCATAAGCCATTTCCACCCAAGCATTATCTTTTTGAAATTGCTTAGCTACCCCCTTTAAGCGTTTCTTCAATTCACGCAAATTATCCTTTTCCGCTTCAGAATTTGCTGAATGACAAAGTTTTACATCTAAAGTTAATACGCCATTATCTTCATCTGCTCGAAAATATAAACCTTTCGCATCTCCATTAGACTCCCTATACAAATCAACGTTCTCATATTCCATTTTAACTTTTGGAATCGTATTTTTATTATTATCACGGTGAGGATTAACAAAGTTTGTTAAAAAGGCCAAATCCTGACAAAGATAATTATCTAAATCCGAAAGCATATTGTTATGAAAAGAGCATATAATATTCTTTGTCTTTAAACGTCCACCAAGAGCACTGGGAATTACATGTTCATCATTCTCATTTTTTAATTCTTGACCACATATATAACAATAAGACATCTCACCTCCTACCATCTTTTTAATACCAATCGGAATTATTGTATTTGATATCTGTTTTATAAGTCATACTATAACAAATTTTAATATTTTATATTGATGGCCACCAATCTTTTCTATCCCCGAATCACAAATGTACCATTGCCTCACTGCAATAACAGGGAATCTACAGGGATATTTAATCAGATTTTATGCGCAAAATCTCCGTAAATGTACAGCTTCTCTTAAATAGCTCCTATCTAGCCACAAATTTATCAGGGATATTTTGATCAAAGAACAGGGATTTTATCTATTAACATTTCTAAAAATAGTTACTTATAATCTTCAAGATTGAATTCTGTGCTTAGAATGTAACTTTTAATACATGGTTTTTGATATTTTTTACGAACACAGTTAAATGATAAATAAGCGTCCTTATTTAATTGTTTTACGAAGCATAATGTCTGTAAAAATCGATCATTTACAGAGATGTGCGCATATTTTCCATCAAAAGCACCAGCCAACGGTGCATCATCGTATATTCGTTGTCTTTCAGAATATTTAAACTCAAAAACACTTGGATCAGAAGGATTGGAATGTTCAAATTTTGTAAAAGCGTAAATAGGAACATAAGTTCCTTTGGGATAATTTTTTGTACTTGAAAAAACGACTTCACCTTTAAGTTCTAAAAATTCAGATTGATCATCTCTGTATCCTTCAGGAAAACGCTGAAAACTTAGAGAAAGATCAAAATCTATAATTTTAATCACAAATATTATTCCTACTTCATCCCATTTAGTCATAAAAGCCAATATTACCCATGCTAAAAAATTAAAATTGTGTTAATAGAAGAGTTTTATTCCTGGACATTAAAAGTATTTTACCCTATTTTAATAAATAGTAAATTAGAGTAAAATATGATGAATTGTAAACTAAAATTTATAGACTTATTTGCCGGTTGCGGCGGACTCTCTTTAGGATTAATGAATGCCGGCCTAGAGGGAATTTTTGCTATTGAAAAAACGGAAGATGCCTTTAAAACCCTTATTCATAATTTAGACCACAAGAAAATAAAAAATGGATACAAATGGCCAATATGGCTACCCCAAAAAAACATGACGACTCGAGATTTACTTGATAATTATCAGTCTCAATTACAAGAATTAAAAGATAAAGTAGATTTAATTGCAGGAGGGCCACCTTGCCAAGGTTTTTCTTTTGCTGGTTCAAGAAACCCTAACGATCCTCGCAATAGACTTACCGAAGAATATATTGAAATAGTATCAATCATAAATCCTAAATTCTTATTGTTAGAGAATGTCAAAGGATTTCAAGCTGCTTTTAAAAAAAATGGTGCCTCAACACAAGCATATTCAGAGTATGTTGTTGAGAGATTATCAAACCTAAATAAAGGTTATAAGGTTTTCAGTAAAGTTTTACCAGCCTCTTTATTTGGCGTTCCTCAACCACGCCCTAGATTTATAATGATTGCAGTGAGAAATGACATTGCTCAAAAAATATCTTACACTACTTTAGGAAACGAAGAATTCTACCAAAAAATTCTTCAACAAGCTGATAAATTTAAAAAAGAGAACAATTTATCAAAGATTACCGTTCTGGGTGACGCAATTGGTGATCTAGAAATCAAAGGAAAAAAACTTATTGAATGTATTGATAGCAAAAATTTTAAACAAATAAGTTATACCGAGCCTAAGATTCTTAATCCTTATTTGAAGCTTATTCGACGCAATGTAAAAAAGGATTTTATGCCTGACAGTCTTCGTATTCCAAACCATAAAAAAGAAACCAGAAGTAAATTTGAGTATATATTGCAGAAATCAATCAAAGGGCATACTCTTTCAAAAGAACTCAGGGAAGAATTGCATATAAAAAAACAATGCTTTACAGTATTATCACCAAAAGCATTATCTACAACGATAACGACTCTTCCCGATGATTGTATGCACTATTCTGAACCAAGGGTTTTAACGGTTCGAGAAAATGCCCGAATACAATCTTTTCCGGATTGGTTTGAATTTAAGGGTAAATATACAACAGGTGGCGATAGACGTAAAATAGAGTGTCCTAGATACACTCAAGTAGGTAATGCTGTTCCGCCTCTTATGGCAGAAATACTTGGACAGTCAATATTAGCTATGGAAAGATTAATCAATGAATGAGCAACAAAAACTATTTTTTCAAGTAAATGCAGGAATTAAGAATATTGTAGGTAAAGAGCTTATTCATAGTGATAGTATCGCCATAATTGAACTTATCAAAAATTCAAAAGATGCAGATGCCACTAAAAGTACCATACAGTTTATAAATGAACAAAAAAGTCAAGATTCATCTTTAATCATTTCTGATAATGGTAAAGGAATGTCTTTAAACGATCTGAAAAATAAATGGCTAAATGTTGCATATTCTGAAAAAAAAGAAAATATGCTTAATAAATTATATGCTGGCAATAAGGGAGTCGGTAGGTTTAGCTGTGATCGACTTGGAAAAAATCTTACATTATATACCAAAGCTCAAGAGGGAAATTACATAAAACTCTCTATAAATTGGGAAGATTTCGAAAATAAGGGAATAAATGATGAGATGTCTACAATCCCTGTTCTTGCACAAGAATTATCAAAACACGATTTTTTACAGGAAATAAATGTTCAAAATTTTACAACAGGAACAATTCTTAAAATTGAAAATCTAAGAGAGACATGGCCCACAACGAAGTTACGAAAACTAATTGCAGAACTAGAAAAATTTTCGCCATCTATTGATGATGATTTTAGCATCTTTTTATATTCAGATAATCAAGATAACACCATTGCAAATAAGCTTAATAAACGTATCGAAAATAATATTTTAGAAAAAGTTTCTTTTAAAACTACACACATTGAATCTTCTATTGATGCTGAAGGAAAAAACATCAATACAACTCTTTATTATCAAAATAAAGAAGTGTACCGCTACTCAGTGAGAAACCCTTTTCCTAAATTAAAAAACATAAAGACAGTAATCCATTATATTGACCCACTAGCCCGCTCTTATTTTACAAGGACTGTTGGTATTACCCCCGTAGAATATGGTTCAATTTTTCTGTTCTATAATAATTTTAGAATATCTCCTTATGGAAATGTTAAGAATGATTGGTTGGGATTAGATCAACGAAAAGCTCAAGGACGCGCGCGATATTTTGGAACTCGAGAGCTTTTTGGGCGTATTGATATCATTGATAAAGATAATACTTTTGAAGTTTTATCCAATCGAGAAGGACTAGCCCAAAATCAAGCATTTATAGACTTAGTTGCCTATGATAAAGAAGATAAAACCACCATCTTAATTGATGAAGAAGATGAAGATAGAGAAAGTTATGGCTATATTACCAATATTATCAGACAATTAGAAAATTTCGTTGTAAATGGTTTAGAATGGAATAGATTATTTGATAAACAAAATCCTTCTTCAACAAAAGTTATATCCGAAAATGATGTTCTAAAAAACCCCGAACGTTACACAATGCGCCAAATATCACCTGAAAAAGTTAAAGCTGCTTGCGAAAAACTGCTAAAATCTAACTGGAAAATATCCGACATTCAAATTAATGAAGATCTCATTTCTCATATTTTTTCAGAAGCCCAACAGAAATATGAAGAATTTTTAAATGACTTCATGGAAAAAATAAAAGACAAATCATTTACGGAATTATCTGCCACTCAAAAAGGAAATGTTCGAAAAATAATTGAACGAGAACGTCAGGCAACTAAAATTGCAGAAAAAGATAGAGATATTGCTGAACAAAAAGTAAAACAAGCACAAACAACCATTGATACACAGCAACAAACCATTTTAGAAAAAGAGAAAACTATTGAACAAATAAATAGCCAAAATGCATTCCTAAAAAAAACAAGCAATCAGGATGTTGAAGACCTTATTATATCAATGCATACTATATTAGTAAATACATCTACCATAAGAAATTGTTTATTAACTCTGCTTGAAGATCCAAATATTTCAAACGAAACAAAAGATATCTTAGCCCTTATTAGTGAGGCTAATCAAAAAAATTCTAATATTGCTAAATTTGCCACATTATATAATTTTTCAGATAAACAAAATATTATAAATGGCGAACTAACAGTATTCATGCATGAATATTTAAAAGAGGCAAAAGAATTTTCAGCTAATCGTCGCATCCAAATACATGATCGTCTCGACACCTCTATTCTTCTAAATAAAGAATTTATTCCCCTTGAAATTATGATGTTATTAGAAAATATCATCTCCAATTCAAAAAAAGCAAAAGCAAAAAATTTATTTATATCAAACGCATTACTACCTTCTGGTCAAATTAAATTTTCTTTTAAGGATGATGGTAATGGAATAACGGAAAAAAGATTTTTGGATAATATTAATTTAATATTTGAAAAAGGAGAAACCTCAACCAAGGGTTCTGGAATAGGCTTATATCAAATAAACAAAATAGTAAAAAAACTAAAAGGTACAGTTGGAGTAAAAAATTATAACAATTGTTTTGAACTGGAGATTATTTTCTAATGAAACTAGATTATAAAATATTATGGATTGAAGATGATGAAAATTTCAAAATATCAATAAAAAAAGATATTGAGCACCATATTTTAGATAAAGGATTTAATCCAATTATTGAAACACCTAATAAACTATCTTCTGAAAACATTAAAACTGAAAATTTTAAAGACTATGACTTGATGCTGATAGATTTTACATTAAAATCACTAGCAGATCAATCTGGAGATATTATTATCGAAAAAATAAGAAGCAAAAGTATATTCACCAATATTGTATTTTATTCTAGTGACACAGAAAGATTAAAAAAAGAAATACATGAAAAACGTTTAAATGGCGTTTATTTATATGACAGAACAGACTTTGAAAAAGATAATATTGATACTTTTTTTGAGCTTGTAGATTTTTTTCTAGAAAAAGACATGGATATAAACACCTTGAGAGGAATAACCATGGCTGAGGTTGCTCAGTTTGATAAAATTATTTGGAATATTATTGAAAAAGAAAATTGTAAAGAAGAAGTTGCTGATAAAATTAAAAAGCAAAAACAAGATTCCTTTAATAAGATTAAAGATTTATCTAATGATGATCTTTGGCTAAAAGCAAAAAATGAAGGAACAAAAATTTTTGATAGTTCTTGTCGAAAGGATGTTTTACATAGTAAAATTCTAAAAGATAAATATCATTGTAATGATTTTTGTAATAAATCAAAAAATTGTTACATAGATATTATGAATAAATATACTACAGACGTACTTAAATACAGAAATGAACTAGCTCACCATATAATTCCCAAAATTACAAAAGAACAAAGTCTTGAATTAAGAAAGAACCTTATTAATTTTAGAAATATATTCAAAGAAATGGAAGAATGTTTATGTTCAAAGCCGTAATTTTTGATATAGATGGAACTCTTGCAGATAATTCAGAGAGACAAAAATATCTTTCTGAATTAAGATGGGACATGTTTTTTAATGAAATGGGAAATGATTATCCTGTTAAAGAAGTTTTAGAACTTTATAATCTGATCAGAAATTCACAACAATATAAAATCATAATAGTTTCAGGACGTCCAGAAAAATATAAAAAGCTTACAGAGCAATGGCTTACATGGAATAATATTTATTATGATGATCTTTACATGAGAAAAGACGGTGATCAGAGAAAAGATAATGTAATTAAACAAGAAATCCTTAAACATATAAAAGAAAAGTATGAAATATCATTTGCTTTTGATGATAGAAAATCTGTCGTTGATATGTGGCGTGAAAATGGTGTGTTTTGTTTTCAATGTCAAGATCATAATTATTAATCTTCTCCACTGCGTCTCATATACCCCAAACACGATGAGGAAACGTCAATATTATTTAGAATAGTGCTTTTATTGATTATCTGACTGCCCCACTGGTCAACATCTTTAACAACGATGACATCCGCGCTGTTTTTTCCTTTTTTCAGGAACGTATATTCGATATCGCCGACAGTCAAAACAAGCGTGTCTGCGCCTTTTTTCATAAACTGATAGTTGTCAGCAAAGGCAAAATCAGAATTAAGCATTGCCGCATTTTCCTTGAGAAACTGTACAAAGAAGATAATCGGACATTCATTAACCTTTACCCGCATAAAATCAGGAGCCGCCTGCTGCATTTTTCTTATAATCGGATTGTCCCCGGATAAAAGTGCCGCAATCTTTTTATTCATCTGATTTTGAGAGGAAATTTCGCTTTTTAATTCCTTAAATTTTTCTATTTTCGGCGTATTTTTTTCTTTTTGCCGCGCCACAGTTTGATAATCCGCAACAATACGGTTTCCGTCATTCTTATTAAAATATTCTCCGTTTTCACAAATCTGATAGACTTGGGTAAAATAGGCGATTATTTTATCACGCTTCCAGTATGCAACAGCGCTGTCATTAGATTGTTCAGCAAAACCGGCAACAGTTAACCCCTTAGATATTTTACAGGCATCAAACTTTTCAGAACTTGCCAATACATCATCAAGAAGTTTCTCTTTCTTAATTAAATCATTCGTCTGCTCAATCTTTTCGGACAGCTTTTGCATTTGCTTGGCATTCTCTTCCAGACATTTTTGATTTTCCGCCGCATAGAAAATATCATAACTTTCTTCCTTGAGCTGACGGCACGAGCGAATGAATACCTGTTCATCCAAAAAGCGGAATTCTGAAGAATCATTTAAGGAAACAAGATTACTCTGTTCTACTATCAGAGTACATCCGCCTATCAACAAAATCGCCAGCCAACTGATTTTCCGCATATCTGTTTCCTCTCATTATTTAAGCGTTGTTCTGTTATATTTTTCTTCCTTCTCATCTTCAAAAATCTTAACAAGATGTCCGCAATGCTTACATTTTCGCCAAATTTCATAATGATGAAACAATACAGGAACCTCTACTTCCTCTACCCGCAGCACATTTCCGTTATTGTCTTTTATTTCTTCTTTTCTGGATTCGGTCACAACATCCGTATTCAACAGTTCTTTCTTTTCCTGCCGCATTACCCACCATTTTTTGCATTTCGGACAGCGATAATGCCAGATAACCCCCACCGCCTTAAAAAATAAATAAATCGCAACACCGATAATAAAGAGCTCATAATTATTCCGTTCGCTAACACTGTTTGCATTTTCCTGTGCCTGAACAGGAAAACACACAATAAAGCTTAAAAATAAGAATTTCCAAAACATTACATTACCTTTTTTCATATCTCAAATTCCGCAATTATCGGGTAATGATCAGACAAATCCTCAATCTCCGCTACATAGTCAATATGCGGATTATGAACAGTAAACGCCTGGCTGGCAAACATCCAGTCTATTTGTCGATTGCCGTTATGTTTAAATGTTGTTTCATAACCGCCGTCAGGAAAATGCCCCAAACAATCTTTGAGATCAAAGGTTGCCAGCCGCTCAAAAAAGTTAAAATTCTTGCGCGACTTCCCCTTATCCCATTGCGGCCCGGCATTCCAATCGCCGGCAATAATAAATCTTTTGGCAGAAGAAAAACCGTCCAGCAGCGGTGCGGTATCGGATAAACAGCGATGCAGATTGGCCAGATACGAAAAAGCCGTTACTTTTTCATAATCGCAGACATTTTTGCCATACATGGAAATAACAGCAATATCCGTTCCTGCAATCTGTGCAACAGTCATGCTTCCCGGATAGGCCGTGCTATATTTTAACTCAATTTTGTTCAAATTGACATTCTCGGCAGCCAATATCGCCGTTCCCCATTTAGGGCGGCTATTGTTATTGCGCGTATCGATCGAAAAATCTATCGCGCCCCATAATCCTTGCCCCTGCGGATTATAAACGGGAATGTCAGAATAAATCTGGTTAGGATAAAGACACCGCAACTCGTTTGGATCAAAAATTTCCTGCGCCAAAACAATATCCACATTATTTTTCCGCAGATATTCAAGGGCTTTTTGAACTTTCGTCTTGTTGTTCTTGCTGGGTGAACCAACAGAACCGTAGCCAAAGTTCCAAGTTGCTGCGCGCAATATCCTAACCATAACCTAAATCCTTTATTTTGACAGTTCTCTCAGCTTAAACATGGCTCTAACGCCTCTGTTGCCGATATAGGCAAAAAACGCTCCCGCAAAAAATGACAACATTCCGGCTTCATCAGGATTCATCCTGAAACCCATAATAAGGAATACCTTAAGGTACCCCATGGTCATAATAAAAATGAGAACCGCATAAATAAACGCAACCAACGGCGGCAAGCCTGGCAATTTTGTTTTTGGGGTTTCTTTTTTAACTTCTTCTGTCATTTTTTTATCTCCTTTAATATGTGTATTTTCCCAATCGCGTAATCAAACGGTGGCTCTTTTGCCAACCGGCTAGGTGTTCTTGCGTAACCCGGAAGACTTTCAAATCTGCCTGATACTCATGTTCAACCCAATATATTTTAACCGTCGCTTTATAGTCCTTATCTTCAAAAAACCATTTTGCTTCCGTATTGGCCTTGTAATCTCGATCAACCTCGAAAAAACATAAATCAGCCTGATACCTCTCATTAACGGCAAATACTTTTATATCTGCCTGATATTCAATGTCCGTAACGTAAACTAACGCCATTTTCTTTCTCCATATGTTGATTTAATTATTTTGTTTAGTCAATAAAATTATATTGTTTAATCGCAATACTTTTATCAAAAAAGCTATTGTATCATCCCAATATATTTTTAAGGGGTGAAGCATGCTTAATGAAAAAGAGTTTTTAAGGCTTATCAGCGATTCTATTCGAAAAAGACGATTAGCCGGCAAAATTTCCAGTGAAAAATTGTCCGAGCTGAGCGGTATGGATTATTCGTCTATTAACTTGATTGAGAATCAAAAGCAAAATCCGCGCTCCTACTCGCTGTACAAACTGCTTTTCGCTTTGGACATTGATATTACCAAAGATTTGAAAGAAGATATATCGCAGCAGGACGTGAAAGACAAAATCATCCGCAAACTCAACCTTATGACTGATTCTCAAAAGGAATCCCTGCTAAAGCTGATTGACAATTTTGAAATAATCGCCAAGTAAAACGTCTTAAGATTTACCATTCCACCAAGCATAGCCCCCATTAGATTTATATGGCATATTATTCATGCTATAGAGTTCCTCTATGCCGGTATTATAACCGCCCATACCACACATCATATCCGCGCGGACGGCTAACGGCATATTTTGCGAAACCTGATTATAATTTTCCAAACTATAATTCAGGGCTTGGCTCAATGCGTCACATTGATCCTTGAATAAAGAATTCGGAAAAGTTAAGAACTCATCTTCAAAATTTTTGAACCAAGATTCATATTTGCCCGGAAACAACAAGTCCCCTTGCTCGGTTTTTAACGTGACAATATTAAAGCGCTGCTCTTTAGAACCTTTGCAAAAAACAGACTTCAGGCTTGCGATTCTGCCTTTCAACGTTTGATATAAAGAAGTTCCGGATGAGGCGTCTTCAATCAAAGTTATAGTCCGCCCTTGCGCAATTCTTTCATATTTATCAGACATTTCCTGAACCTTTTTTGTTAATTCAGGAAAATTAAGTCTGCCGCGAAACACCTCTATCAGATAATATTTCTGACCATTTTCATTTCCGATTCCAACAACCGCGCAGGCAGAATAAGCGTTATTTTCCATAGCCTTAGCCGCTGTATCCCACGATAAAATAATTTTATCTAATCTTGACGGCAGTGTTTGATAATACTTCATCCACTCCTGTTTGATTATTCCGCTGCCGATAGGCATTGGATTCTGCTGATATTGCGCAGAAAATACAAAAGGACTCATCGAATTGCGATAACTGTTTACAACTTTTTCGCCTTCGCGTTCCGGATGCAACAATTCTCCTTTTTTCCGCTCATATGTCGTTATCGTTTTGGTAATACGATTTTTTATTTGCCATTTTTCATCTTTTTCAGCAATTAGCGGCAAGACGATAGACTTAAAATCAGGATCGTTCTCAAACAAAAAACCGGATAAATCATGCGCATGCAAACGCTGCATGACCACGAGTATTCTCCCGGTATTTTTATCATTCAGTCTGGAACTGACAGTATTTCCATAGAGTTCATTAATTTTTTCCCTAACCACGTCTGAAAGGGCATCAGCCGGTTTTAGCGGGTCATCTATAATAATCCAGTCTGCGCCGCGTCCTGTGACTGCTCCTGAAATTGTCGTCGCAAACCGTCCGCCGTGTTTTGTCGTTTCAAAATCCATAACAGATTTTTTATCTGTCCGGATTTTCGTCTCAGGAAAAAGCGCTTTATACCAATCCGCCTCCATAACGCTCTTACAATCAGCCGCTAATTTGGAAGCCAACTCCTCGCCATAGCTGATGCACATAATTTTAGCTGACGGATTATACCCCAAAATAAACGCGGGCAAAGCTATAGAACATATAACCGATTTTAAATATCTTGGAGGAAGATTGATTATCAGTTTCTGATTTTTTCCCTCTATCATATTTTGGATTTGATCGCATAATAAGTCTATATACGTGCCTTTTATAAATGTCTCCGAAGGGTTTAATTCATAAAAACACTTCTGTACAAAGCTTGAAAAACTTTTGCGTAATATCGCATTTTTAACCTGATTTATATCAGTCATTTTTACTCTCCTGTTTATTTTCTTCTAAAAATTGTTGTAAAATTTCCTCATCTTTTAGAGACAATTTGTTTGTTTCCAAGGATTGCTCTTCTTTCATGTCCAGCTGCATCATGTATGGAAAAAGCGCCGCAATGGCCTTAATTTCGCCTTTTACCGCAGCATTAACCAATTGCATCAGCATCGCCTGCTTTTTGGTAATACTGATGGTTTTGCCCTCTTGCTGAATTTTAATTTTCTGTTCCAAAACAGCATCCAGAAGTTTAAGCGTGTTTTTACTTCCTTTCGGCCTCCCTGTCGGATTACCCGAACATCCCTTTTGAAACCTCGAATGTTTGGGCGGATTTTTATAACCACTTTCACTCATTGATTTTCTCCAATTTTTCCTGCAATAATTGCTCATATGATTTTTGCGAACTTAGATGAATAGCCCAATTTCCGGTTAATTCATAATATCGGCGAATAATCGTATCAATATACAATGGCTCATACTCGATTCCGTAACAAACACGTCCGGCCTTTTCAGCCGCAATCAGCGTTGTTCCGCTGCCGAGAAACGCATCCAGCACAATATCGCCCCGTTTAGATGCGTCCAAAATCGCATCGCGGACTAATTCTACCGGTTTGACTGTCGGATGCATTTTAAGATTTTTCTGTTCGGAGCCAAAACTGTTAACACCGGCATAATGCCAGACATTTGTTCGATAGCGGCCATGCTTGCCTAACTCCACATTATTAACATGAGAACCTTTGCCATTCTGAAAAACAAAAATCAGCTCATGCTGAGATCGGTAAAAACTACCCATGCCACCGTTTTTCTTGCACCAAACCGCCATATTCAGCATTTTAGGATAAATATCCCTCGCTGCTGAAGTAAGCTCGTATATGTGCCGCCAATCCATGCAAACATAATGAACGGAATTTTCAGCAGAATATTTGGCTATATTCGCCATTGATGTTTTCAAAAACGAAATAAATTCAGCCTCATTCATCTCACCAGAGGCAAAAACAAACTCGTTATGTTTTGTCTGACCAGTACCACAAACATGTCCTTGAATTTTCACATTAAATGGTGGGTCCATGAAGACCATATTGGCTTTAACGTCTTTAAACAAACACTGGTATGTTTCTTCTTTTAATGAATCTCCGCAAATAATTTTGTGTTTTCCCAGAAGCCAGACATCGCCGTGTTGACTGACTATTTCATTTTCCGGCACATACGGAACGGAATTAAGTTTTTCATCCGCTTTTTCGTTAGGTTTATTATCGGCCAAAAGAACATCTATCTCCTTGAAATCAAACCCGGTAATATCCAGATTCAATTCATCTTCAAGATTCAGAGCCAGTTTCTCAATTTCTGAAAATTCCAGCTTTAACAAATCCGTATCCCATCGACCATTCTCCGATAATTTATTGTCTGCTATGCGATAAGCCCGTTTTTCCGCTTCAGAAAGATGTATGAGACGAACTATCGGAACTGCTTCCAGTTTCAACAGTCTTGCGGCCAACAGACGACCATGACCGGCAATTACCTCTGATTTTTCATCAATCAAAATGGGATTATTAAAACCAAATCTTTCAATCGATTTAGCAATTTGCTGAATTTGTTTCTCGTCATGAACCTTAGGATTTCCTTTATAAGGGTTAAGATTTTCCAAGGCTGTATATTCAATTTTTATATGCGTGTCAGACATGCTTTTTCTCCCTTCTTTTTTGTCCAAACAAGGTTTTCCCTCTTCAGAAAAACGTGGTATATAATATACAAAAAACTTTTTATTTATTTTCAACACATTAAGTGGATAGCATCTTATACAAACACGCGTTTTTATATGTCTTATTTTTTGTCCAAAGTATCTATTAGAGTTGACTTCTTGTCCTATGTAAGCGTTAGTGAACTTGTAAAATATGGAAAAACAAGGAGTTGACTGATGAGGAAGAAGATTTATCTGCCAAGAAGCGCTGAAGAATTAAAAAAATTAAGTCACCAGAAACAAGCTGAGCTTTGGGCACGGTATCATAACAGTCCTTATGAACGACAGTTTCGCACACTGTGGTATTATATCGCCTGTGAAAATGCCAATCTTAAGATTGAACGCAAGCACCTGACTAAGCTGGAAAAATACGCCGAAAACCCCGATGAGTGTATGGTTAAGGTTTATAAAACCCAATATACCCTGCATCCCGGCACCGAAATCATTAAGACCTACCTTGGCCGGCAATATAAGGTTACTATAGCTGAGGTTAATGATTTTATTTACAACGGACAGCATTATAAAACTCTGTCCGCTATAGCCAAAGAAATCTGCGGGATAAAGGTCTCAGGGTATGATTTCTTCGGATTAAACAACAAACGGGTATTAAAGGAGGCGGCTCATGGCTAAAGTAAATTGTGCCGTCTATGTTCGTAAATCTACCGAAAAAGGTTTGGAGCTTGAGTTTAACTCTCTGCATAATCAGGAAGACGCCTGCTGCAGTTATATTATGTCTCAAGCCTTTAACAACTGGAAACATTTCAAAACCTACACTGATGGCGGCATCTCCGGCGGCACAATGGAACGCCCGGCTCTAAAACAAATGCTTGAAGACATCCGCCGAGGGTTAATCCAAACGGTGGTGGTTTACAAAGTTGATCGATTATCCCGCTCAATTATGGATTTCCACAACATGATGAAAGAGTTTGATAAATACGGCTGTAACTTTGTTTCAATTACTCAGGCTTTTGATACCTCAACTTCCATGGGCAAGCTGACGTTGAATATGCTGCTGTCATTCGCTCAATTTGAGAGGGAAGTGTCCTCAGAACGTGTCCGTGATAAAATCCGCGCCAGTAAAGCCAAAGGCTTATGGACGGGCGGCGTTCCCAAACTTGGTTATGATATTAAAGACAAAAAACTGGTCATTAATCCCGTCGAGGCCGAACAGGTACGCAGCATTTTTGAAGGCTATTTACAATGCGGCTCGCTGGCGGAACTTGAGAAATTTGCTGAAATAAAAGGTTTCAAACAGAAAAACTGGGTAACTAACAAGGGCGAACAGAGAGGAGGTAAACCTTTTAAAATATCCGCGCTCCACCGCTTGCTGCATGAAAAATTATACCTCGGCATGATTGAAAACAAACGCACCGGACAAGCATTTAAAGGACAGCATGAGGCCATCATATCAAAAGAATTATGGGAAAAGGTACAAGCCAAGCTCAAAGATAATGACAACAGCTCTAATCATACAAGGAACAGAAACAATAATCTGCTGACTGGAAAACTGTTTGATGCCAATGGCACAATTTTTACCAATCAAGCCAACAGCAAAAAGAAAGCTACCAAACGACATTACTATTCTATTAAGGGTTTGTTCCTACCCACGGAGCAAATTGATAAGCTCGCCAAAGATGCCATTATTGAGATTCTTAACGGCAATCTCAATGGCTTAAACAAAGACAGCACAATGGCTCTAAAGCTGATAAACTTTACCGATATGAACTATTTCGCACAACGCAATTTTATCCGCAACTTCATTAACAAAATCATCTATCAAAAAGATCGCCTGACCTTCTTCTTTAATACCGATCCGATAATCCTCTCAGCCTATACCGGCGATTCGCTAAACGAAAACAATAACCCGTTGGAGTTTATTACCGATAATGCCAACAACCAAATCATCTATGAAAAACAAGTGGTCATCAACCGCGGGCTGTCAAGCAATGTCTATAATGCCGGAAAGGTCGGACTGATGAGCATCAATGACAACAACCGCCTCATCGTTAGAGCCTTCGCCTACGCTTGGCGATATAAAAAACTTTACGAAAACGGTATGGCAACCGATGACATCGCCAAGCAAGAACACATCTCCAAACGCACAATTTATAAATACCTAAACCTTGCTTATCTCTCGCCAAGAATAGTCAACCAGATTCTTGATGGTTCTCTAACCATCAACCTGCAAAAACTATTTGAAATAGCCTCTAAAAACCTAAGCTTCGAAGAGCAGGAAAAGATATCGATTTAATATGGAGAATATTCTCGTATTTTTAAATTTTTACTCCAATGGTGCCCAATAGCAAGAACACTTCCTTGAATTATAAGCTTTCCATTAACCTTAGTTATATTTTTTATTTTAAGAATGCTACTTTCATTTTTTCTGCCAGAAAGCCATTCACATTTTGCTGACATAGATGTTGCGTCCCACAAGTCGAAAACAAAAGTAATTTCTACATTATTTACTTTTCTTAATCCATGGCATTCTTGGGACATACCATAATATTTTTCTGTTTTCTTAGAAAAATAGTGAGCACCTTGAACAAAAACAAAATCCCCTTCTTCTACGATACCTGCTAAACTTCCTTTATCCAAATAATCAGAAATATTTATAATTGATAATTTATTAAGAATGTTATGAAGATTTTCTTTCATATACTCATAATACAGTATACAATTATTTCCTTCATATCTATAAGACATAGTCTCAGTTTTAGAAAAAGTTGGATAACCATCCTCTTGTATTAATCCAGCAGAAAGTACTGAACGATAATGTTTATTTAAACTCAAATCAATTTTAAACTCATTAATCAGCCGATATAATTGAGTAACATTAATATAATCCCAATTACTAGTTTCAAGACGCATTGCATTCAAAATAGCCTTTTGATCAAAAATTTTAACCTTACTTTCCCATTCTTTTTTAAAAGAACGTAAAGTTTTTTCATCTAAATTTTGAGAAAGTCCTTTTTTTGAATGAGCCAAGTCATGATGATTAAGACATAAAACTGCAAGATTTTCTAAGTTATGAGATCGACTTTGTGCCCATTCTTCAATATGATGAACAACTATAGGAAGTTTTGGATCGCGACAAACACAACATTGAAATCTGTTATTAAAAAGTAGCTTTGTTAAAATATCATTAGGTATTGGAGGTCTTACTTCATTATGAATAATATTAATAAAAGCTTCATCTAAACCAAGTTTTTTTAATTCTTGTTTTGTTTTTATTTTTAACGAATTTAGAGAAAAGCCACTTTTTATCAAATTATCTGCAGTTTTAGAATCTACCCCTCGTGCAATAAGAGCCATCTTAGTTCTATTGAAATTTTGTTCCATTATTTCCTCTCATTGAAGTGACTCTGCAAAAATCGGCAATGTATGTAACTGCTGGAAATTTTGCGTTTTTTGATTTTAAATGAGCTTACCATAGTCAATTTAGCAAAGTCAACCGCCAGCAAAGCCCGGAATACCGCTAGATACGAAAAAAGACGCTGTTATAAAGCGTCCTTTCAAATAAACTGGCGGATAGACAGGGATTCGAACCCTGGATACCCTTTAGGGGTATACACGATTTCCAATCGTGCGCCTTCGACCACTCGGCCATCTATCCGTCGGCGTTACTATTCATAATAATAAATCTTATATTTGACAAGTCTTTTTTTCGCTTAAAGTCAAAATATTTAAGCGAACCGGCAAAAACGGCGGATTTGTTTATTCTTTCGGCCAGCCGACAGCCTGAGAAACAACAATCCACTGATTTTCGTTCAGCTTCAGCTCTTTTTCGAGATCCGCTTTTTCAAAATAGCCGCGGACGACATTGTTCAGACCTTTGTCTGCGCAATACAGGCCCACGTTTTGATAAGCCGAACCGGCATGCATGGCGCCGTTGGTTGCCACATCGCTGGTTGAAACATAAACCAGGTCAAGTGCAGCGTCCTTGGCATAATCCTGCGTACCCAGAAGCGGGCGTAAATCTTTGTCGGAGACTTGAATCAGCTTATGTCCCCGGGCATCATATTGCCAAACGCCGTCGAATTTGAGCACATAAACCGTCAAATCCTGGCCGTTGAGGGCGGTCGGGATGGTTCGTTTGCCGTCCTGGCGATTGACACCAACCGCTGCCCACAGCATATCAGCCAAAGTTTGGTCATTAACGGCCCGTCGGCCGAATTCGCGTACCGACTTTCGCTCCTGCAGGCTTTGCATAAGCGTTTTGCCGCCAACCATATCCGGTTTCGGCAGAGACTGAGTGACAAGTTCAGCTCTGGCGCCCGAAACTGCTAGAACGGACACGACTGCGGCAGCCATTAATGTTTTTATATACATGTATATCTCCTTTGTTTTGTGGGGTTTTAATAATCTTTTGCGTAATATCTTAATCATAAAAATCTAAAAATAAACATTGGTAATACGGGGATGGGGAGACAATAATATCTTATTTAATATCAGGCTGCGTCATTCTGTCGCTGCCGTTTATGTTTCCGATTTGCTTCTGCGCCTCAGAAAACATAGTTAAGCCCTGCGGTAACCGCCAAATCCTGATAATCGCTGCCCGCCGTTGCGCGAACGGTCGAATACATGCTGAAGAATTTACTGAGATCAGCACTTCCACCAATTTCCAGCCGTGCATACGCGCCGTCGTCAATTTCGGGAGATTTGTCAAGGAAGTTGGTTATGGTGACTTCATCGCCGGAGACCGAATTAAACAGAAGGCTCGGTCTGATATAGGCCTTGGCATAGCCGCTATCCAGATTCCAGGTGTTTTCGAATTTAACGCCTAAATCCGCCTCCAGAAGAGTCAGGGTATCAAATTCCGCCGTTTTGCCGTAAATGTCTTTCGCATCGTCATAGCTGAGCGAACGGAAGCTGATAACGGCACTGGGCTCAATGTTGAAACTGTAATTCATGTTATAAACGTAACCTGCGGCAATACTGGCGCCGAATTCGGTTGCGTCGCTGTCGGAGCTGACATTGTCTTTGGTTTTGATGTCTGCTTCCTGTATGCCGCCGTAAACCATGGCCAGCGCCCAGGCATCCTGCCAGTTATGGCGGTAATAAACGCCGCCGCTGTAGCTGTCAATGTCAATTTCGCTGCCGTAGCGGGCAAAGAATTTATCTGCCTTGCCGTCAAATTTATAATTACCCTGACGGTAGGAGACAAAAACGCCTGCTTTATTGTTGTTATTGTTATAAAGGTCAATTCCGGCTTCCCCGCCTACAATGTCGGCTTCATAGTTGACGCCGCTGTCATTGGTAATGGTGTGATAAATCGGCATGGCCCAGAAATTGTAGTTATTGTAGTAGTTTTCAATACCTTTGCTGTAATAGCGGTATTGCGGCGAATGCATCAGCCGGTTGTCCACCAGATTGTTGTTGCGGAGATTAATTTTGTTGATAACGTTATAAACCATGCTTCGCGTCTGTTCCAAACCGGCACTTTGCAGACCCATATAGGCCAGTGTTTCGGAATAAACGCCGATTTTGCCGCCGACATTTACCATGTCCATATACCAGTTATGCCCTTCATTGGACGTATCCCACAAATACGGGCTGGTATTGACACGCCAGATTGTGAAATGAGCGCCTGTGGCCGAATTGTCGTTCGGAGCTTCGAGGAAAAGGATTTTTTCCGTCGGTTTGGCTGCCGAGGTAATGTTGACATTCAGCTCGCTGGTGCCGGAAACATCGCCGTTGACAACCAGTTTGTCGGTTGTTCCGTTTAACGTATCGACTTTCAGCGTAATGCTGGAATTCGCCTGTCCGGTGTAATTGCCGGAAATGGTTGTCGTATTGTCTTTGTCGTCAGCCAGGTTTCCGGCGCTGACCAAATTCAAGTCGCCGGCATTGACGAGAGAACCGGTGATGGCAATATTTTCAACTTCGGAGGTATCCAGAGTTGACCCGTTGCCGATTTGAATGGTTTTATCGTCGCTGCCCAAATTCAGGTCGCCGGCCAGGCTGACGTCTGCCGTCCCGTCTTTGCCGCCGATATTAACGATTTCCCAGCCTTTGACCGCGGTAGAACCGTTGTCGCCGTTAGATGAAATATGATAAGAGCCGTCGGCAAAGGTCAGGCTCTTGCCCGCCGTGGTGGCATTAAGAGAATTGCCGAATTTGGCGTTGACACCTTCGGTCACGGTCAGTGAATTGATAGCTGCATCACTGAATATTTTGCCGTAATCATAGCTGCCGCCCAAAGTTGCGTTGCCTGAAACCGTTACGGCGCCGGAGAGTGAAGCTCCGTTGTCAATGGCCGTTTCGGCTTTGCCTTTGATTTCCAAATTCTCAAGCTTGGCCCCGTTTTCCGCCGTAAGTACACCGCCGTTCATAACGGTATTGTTTGCCGTTGATCCGTTTTTAAGCAGAACCGTACCGCTGCCGTTGATGCTGGTATTGCTGACGCTGGCTCCGTTATTAACCTCTAAACCTTTTGCAGCGGTTGAACCGGAGGAATTAACAATCGTATCGGCGGCCGTTCCGCTGACGGTCATTGAGCTGGTGCCGTTCAACGTTGTTCCGACAGCCGAAGCCCCGGCGGCAATGGTAATATTGGAAGAATCATTGGCAACCGTATTATTGATGGAGCCGCCGTTCTGAACATTGACCGTACCTTTGTGTTGCAAAACCGTATCTGCCAGTTTTCCGCCGCTCATAACATCCAGCTGGCTGCTGCCGCCTACGATAATGCCGGTGCCCGCACCGTTACTGAATAAGGTGTCATAATGTTTACCGTATAAGTCGGCATTTTGAACATTGTTGTTGGTGGTTAAGTGATAAGAACCGGTATCGGTTACCGTCAGGCCGGTAATGGCCTCTTGGGCCTGTGAAGCCTCCAGCATGCCGTTTCCGCTGACGGTTGTATTCAGGGCTGTTGCATTGTCTTTGACTTCAAGCGTTCCGTCCAGAACCGCGGTTTCGGAGACCATAGATGTCCCCGAAGCGATAATTTTTCCGCCCTTGGTAATCGTTGAAGACGCGGCGCTGCCGGAATCTTTGACATTCATCGTACCGCCGTCAACCGTAGTCGAATAAGCGTTGCCTCCGTCGTTAATGTTGGCTGTGCCGCCGGTGTTAACGGTGCTGGAGTTCGCTTCGCCACCTTTGTTAACGTTCATAACGCCGCCTTCGTTGACTTCGGTCATGTTAGCGATACCGCCGGTTTCCACATTAAGGGTGCCGCCGTTGTTAATCACCGTGTTATTGACGGTTGAAGATGTCGGAGTGGTTTCACTGCCGCCGGAATCTCCGGTATCTCCGCTGCCGTCTCCGCCGGTGTTCCCTTCGCCGCTGTCACTGCCGTCGTCGCCGCTGACGCTTCCGTCTCCGGTTATCCCGGCGTCAGGGTCACTGCCGCCGTCTGCCGTCGTGCCGTCATCGGGATTTTCTTCTTCCGGCTGGTCAAATCGAACCTCAACCGTACCGCCCTCAATCACGGTTCCGTTGGCCGTACCGCCGTCTCTGATCAGCATATAACCTCCGGTATTGACGGTTGCATCGTCCGAAACGCCGTTTCCGTAAACTTCAAAACCTTTATATGAATTGGAATCAATTGTTGCACCGCCGGAGTTGACAACCGCTTCTGAGACATAACCGCCGGACAGCAGGGCGCCGGAATCAATGGTAACCCCCTCGGCCGTACCGGTTTCGGCCACATTCATCAATCCGCCGTTAATGGTTGTTTCAATGGCCGAACCGCCTTCGTTTATCTGAACGGAGCCGCCGGAGTTAACGGTAGTTTTTTGGGCAATGCCGCCGTCGTTAACTGTCATTTTTCCGGTGTCGCCGATTGTGTTTTCTTTGGCAACGCCTTCGGCATTGACTGTCATTTCGCCATTGTTGTCAATCGTCTGATTGTCACAGCTGCCGCCGGGACAGGTAATGTTAACCGGATCCGTATCGGGATCGGCCGCCCGTGCTTCCGTCATCGGCAAAGCGGCTGCTGCCAGATAGAAAAAGGATGAGATGAAAAGAAATTTTTTGGTCATGACTTTTCCGGCCTTTGTAATCATTTTTGCCTTCCTTCTGGAAAGCAGCGTTCATGATAAATCGATTTGTCCCGATTCTATCTTTTGAATTATTAACAAAATATTATGACGATTCGCCGGAGAGATTCTTCGATTCGCGCAAACCGTTGCTGGGATTCGGATTGAGTCAGGCAAAAAATATTTTTTCGATTCGCCGGAATAAAAGGTTAATTTTTTTCCGAATCGCACAGACTTCGTCCGAATCGCATTTTCGGCATAAAAAAAGGACCCTTGCAAAAGGATCCTTTTTTGAGATTATTTAATCTCGGCTTAAAAACGGCATAACCGTATTAAGCGTTTTTCTTCAGAGCTTCGCCCAAAGCATCACCGAGGGTTGAACCGGTAGATGTGTTGGAGTATTCTTCCAAAGCTTTCTTTTCTTCTTCAATTTCCAAAGCTTTAACCGACAAGCCGAGCTTGTTGTTTTTCTTGTCAACTGAAGTTACTTTAGCTTCCAGAACATCGCCTTCTTTGAAGTTGTCGGGGTTCTGATTGGCTTTTTCTTTGGACAGGTCGGCTTTTTTGATCATCGCGGCAACGCCGTTGACTTCAACGTTAACGCCTTTGTCTTCGGTGCTGACGACGGTTGCTTTAACAACATCGCCTTTTTTGATGCCGTCCAGAGCGGTAGCCAGCGTATTTTCAGACAACTGTTTGATACCCAGGCTGATGCGTTCTTTTTCAACATCAACATCGATGATTTTGGCCTGAATGTCCTGACCTTTGACATAGTCTTTAACGGCTTCTTCACCGGATTTGTCCCAAGAAATGTCGGACAGGTGAATCATACCGTCGATTTCGTCAGACAAACCGACGAACAGACCGAATTCGGTAATGTTCTTGATTTTGCCTTCGATAACCGAGCCGACCGGATGTTCTTCAACATAGGCAGCCCAAGGATTAGGCATGCACTGTTTGATGCCGAGGCTGATACGTCTCTTCTCCGGATCAACTTCCAGAACTTTGACTTCAACTTCCTGAGAAGTGGAGACAATTTTGCCCGGGTGAACGTTCTTGCGGGTCCAGCTCATTTCGGAAACGTGAACCAGTCCTTCAATACCGTCTTCGAGTTCGACGAATGCGCCGTAATCGGTGATGTTGGTAACTTTACCCTTGTAGGTTTCACCGACTTTGAACTTGTCGGCAACAGCCTGCCACGGGTCATTCTCGAGCTGTTTCATGCCCAGAGAAATACGCTGGTTGTCTTCATTGAACTTAATAACCTGAACTTTAACGGTCTGACCGACGGACAGAACTTCGCTCGGGTGATTAATGCGTTTCCAAGAAATGTCGGTAACGTGCAGCAAGCCGTCAACACCGCCCAAATCAATGAATGCGCCGTAATCGGTGATGTTTTTGACAACGCCCTCGAGGATTGAACCTTCTTTCAGGGTGTCAATCAGTTCGGCACGGGCTTCGGCGCGGGTTTCTTCCAGAACAACGCGGCGGGAAACAACGATGTTGCCTCTGACCTTGTCCATTTTCAAAATCTGGAACGGCTGAGAAATGCCCATCAGCGGAGTAATGTCGCGGATCGGACGAATATCGATCTGAGAACCCGGCAGGAAAGCAATCGCACCGTTGAGGTCAACGGTGAAACCGCCTTTAACGCGGCCGAAGATAACGCCGTTGACTCTTTCGCCGGCATTGAGGGATTTCTCCAGATCCTGCCAGACTTCTTCACGGCGTGCTTTTTCGCGGGACAGAACAATCTGTCCGTCTTTGTCTTCGTAACGGTCAACATAAACTTCAACTTTGTCGCCGGCTTTGAGTTCGGCGTTTTGGCCGAATTCGCGCAATGGGATGCGGCCTTCGGATTTGAGCCCGACATCAACGATGGCAAAATCGGGAGTTACGCGGACAATCGTACCTTTAACCACGGAACCGGTGATGCCGTTGTCGCCGAACTGTTCGTTCAGCAGGGCTTCAAAGTTTTCGTTGGTTTCGGGAATTTGGAATTCTGTATTTGTCATAAATTAAGTTATTTCAAAAAAATGCCTGATTTCCAAGAGGAAACGGACTTGTGCGGGGTTGAATATTCCGATAGACGCAGCGCACCCTGCCGTCTAAAGCTAGGTTCTTTATACAGTTAAATATTAAATTTTCAAGTATTTTCTTGCGCTTAAAGCGTTTTTTTCAGCTTGGCTTCGATAATTTCTTCGGCTTTAACGGCCACTTCTGCAATATTGAGAGCCGAGGTATCGAAAATCACCGCATCATTGGCAGGTTTCATCGGTGCGGCAGCCCGGTTGGCATCGCGGGCGTCGCGGGCTTCCATATCTTCCAGAACTTTGGCAAAAGAAATGTCGCTGCCTTTGGCCTTTAATTCATCAAACCGCCGTTTGGCGCGGATTTCCGTTGATGCGGTAATAAAAAATTTGACATCGGCCTGCGGACAAACTACTGTTCCGGTGTCTCTGCCGTCATAAACGGCGCCGTTCGCCGGGGTTCCGTCGGCAAATACCGGAGTCAGGGCAAAATCCTGCTGCATCTTAAGCAGAGCGGCCCGGACTTTGGGATGTGCAGAGACGACGGAAGCGGCAACCCCGCCTTCGGAACTGCGGAATTCGGGGTCTTTGGAGAGTTCAATCATTTTGGGAAAAGTCAGTTCGCGGGCGATTGCTTCCGCAGCGTTTTCATCATGGCGGTCAAGTCCTTTCCGGCGCATCTCCAGCCCGACGGCGCGATAAACCATTCCGGTGTCAAAATAAGCCAAATGGTATTTGTCTGCCAGAATGGCGGCAAGTGTTCCCTTTCCGGCGGCGGCCGGCCCGTCTATCGTAATAATCATCATCCCTGTCCGAATAAACTATTTGCAAAATTTTATCTATTCATTAACATATCTATTATAAATTGATAAGAGGTAAATGAGATTATACAGAATTTTTAATTTTACGTAATATTTAGGAGGCTGCCATGCAAAACAAACAACTTTGGGCTCTTATAGTGGGAATGGGGCTTGTCTCCGGCGGAGCATTGGCACAGCAGCCGCCCCGCCAGGAATCTCCCGAGGTGACGGCCGCAGAGATGGAAGCGATGAAAGAGGCTGCGGCAGCCGGCGGAACCGGCTCGGTTGACGGTTTCGGCGAAACCTACGGCGAACAGGTTGAACGCGAACAGGATGCGATAGAAGCAGCCGCCGCAGCGGCCAAAGCCGAAAGCAACACCATTCTGGCACCGATGCCTCAGGACAGCACGGTTGACTACGGCAGCATTGCCGCCGCCATTTTCTCTTCCGGCGGCACCCGGGCTGATCAAAAAGGCAAAGCCGGCGTCAAAGAAGCCCCGAAAGTCTATGAAGACATCATTATGACGCTGGTTGAGCCGACTTCCAAAACCGTGCTCGGCATGGGGCATACCATTGACATCAAACTGCGCGCCGGTTCCAATTTAAAATGGAATTTTGATAAAGAATATAAGTCTTTGGAATTTATTTCCGAACGTACGGAGGACGGTTTCGTTCACGCCGTGTTCAAAGCCAAAGAACCCGGCCGCGAAACGGTTTATTTTGATTGTCTTGATGTCGGCGATCCCTTGAATGTCAAGGTTTTGGAAACCAAATTAATTTCAGTAAAGGTAGAATAATAGTTGGCGGCGCGGGTACGTTTATATATTGAAACGCCGCTGTACGGCGGACGGGAACTGGATTTGGACGAGAGCCGGAGCCATTACCTTTCCAATGTCATGAAATTGGCTGCGGGAGATGCTTTTCTCGGTTTTGACGGCCGGTCCGGCGAATTTGAAATGCAGATTGCCGCCGTTTCCAAAAAACATTGCCGGGTTATCGTCGGCGAGCAGCTCAGAGAATTTCAACCCGTGCCGGATATATGGCTGTTGTTTGCCCCGGTAAAAAAAGACCAGACGGACTTTATTATCCAGAAAGCGGTGGAATTGGGGGCCCGGCGGCTTCAGCCGGTCATTACCCGACGCACCATCACAGACAAAGTCAGGCGCGAGCGTTTCCGGGCTCAGGGCATTGAAGCGGCCGAACAGTGCCGCCGATTGGATGTTCCTGAAATCAATGAGGCGCAAAGTCTGGAAAAAGTTCTGCAAAACTGGGATAAAAGCCGCCGTTTGTTTTTTATGGATGAACCCGGACACGGCCTGCCGGTGTGCCGCGCTTTTGCCGCCGCTGCGGCGCCGGCCGCAATTTTGGTCGGACCCGAAGGCGGTTTCAGTACAGAGGAATTGCAACGGCTGCGCGGACTTGAGTTTGCTCAAGGCGTAACCCTCGGACCGCGGATTTTGCGGGCGGAAACGGCCGTCGCCGCGGCACTGAGCTGTTGGCAGTCCCTGAGCGGCGACTGGGCAGATTATTCGGAGGACAGATAATGCGGATTTTGGTAGCGGATGATCATGAACTGTTTCTGAAAGGGCTGGAGTTTATTCTGCGGGATAATTTCCCCGGCGTTGAACTGGTCTTTGCCCATAACTATCCCGAGATTTTCAAAATTATTGAAAAAGAAACGGATTTTAATCTGATTATGACTGATTTGGCTATGCCCGGCGGCCGTTGGTCTGAAGCTTTTGAAAAAATCCATGCCTTGTTGCCGGAAACGCCGATAGCCGTGCTTTCCGCTGTTTTTGACAAGGAAATCGTGCAAAAAACCATTGATATCGGTGTCTCCGGCTATATTCCGAAAACTTCGGCCAACGCGGTGATTATCAGTGCTGTAAACCTGATTATGTCGGGCGGCGTTTATATTCCGCCGGAATTGCTGGACAATCGGCTGAAGCCGGAATTTGCCTCCCTGCTGGAAGATGAGCCTGCTCCAAATCATATTTTGACGCCGCGTCAGATTGAAGTTATTCAGGCCGTGGCCGAGGGCAAGTCCAATAAACAGATTGCTTATGAATTGGGTTTAAGCGAAGGAACCGTTAAATTGCATGTAACTGCAATTTTAAAACTGCTGAACGTTAACAACCGCACCGGTGCCGTCAGGGAAGCCGAACGTCTGGGAGTCATCCGCCATGAAAAATACTGAAACGGCAGATGTTTTTGCCGGTATGCCAAAGTCCCGGGTTTTGAAAATGTGGCGGCTTTATCGGCGGGAGACGGAAGCGCTTCTGCGCCAAAGCGTACCGAATTGGATTTTGCAGGAAAACCGGGATTTGCTGCGCAATTTTTTCCATTCCCGCCAGGACGGAGGAACCGGTTTCCGAATGGCGGCATGGACGTCAGCCTGCCGAAAACTGGAAGAACACCTGCTGGCCGGCGGTCAGATAGCCTTGCTGACCTCACGCCTGCTGGAATTGCAGAATTTGTTTGAAGAAGAAGCGTCGTCTGTTGACCGCCGCTTAGCGGAGAAAAGAAATGATTAAACTGATCAGCGATATTGATGAAGTCGGAGAAGAAGATGTCATTGCACAGGAGCCGGCGTTTCAGCCGCCGCGGGAAGTGCTGACGCCGCTTTATCAGCGCCTTTTTTACGGCAAACTCTACAACAGCCTGAAATGGAGCGCCCTGCTTGACCGGAACTGGCTGCTGAATCTGCTGACTTTCGGAACCCATAACCGGCTGATTGAAGCCTGTGTGAATGAGGTTGACACCCACAGCAAGGTTTTGCAGCTGGGCGGAACTTTCGGCAATCAATTGCCGGAACTGGCAGACAAGGTCGGTTTTTACGGACGTTTGGATGTGATAGACATCAATCGCACCCAAATCAGCCGCCTGGAGGGAAAATATGAAACCCTTTATCCGCAAATGCATTTCATTCAGCAGAATGCCGAAAATCCGATTGGTGCCGAATATGATACGGTTGTCTGCTATATGCTGCTGCATGAACTGCCGATAGCCAGCAAAATTAAAGTGGTGGAAAATGCCCTGCACAGCATTAACGAAAACGGCAAAGTCATATTCATTGACTATTCGCAGCCGGATTACTGGCATCCGCTGCGCTGGTTTGTCAAACTCTTTAACCGGCTTTACCAGCCGTTTGCCGAAAAATTGTGGGATCGCACCATCGATACTTTTGCCCGTGACAACATTGATTACATCTGGCACCGCACGCGTTATTTCGGCGGTATGTATCAGAAGGTGGTGGCGGTCAAGCGCCCGAAAATGTATGAAGAAGAGGAACCGGCAGGCTACACCGGTTTCTAAATAAACTCAATCTGGGTCAAAACGCCTTCAAAAGCTTCCCGCTGCGGCGAGCAGATATAAGCGCCGACCTTGACTTCCGGCTGGTCGTTCAGCAGGTGCAGCATTCTCAGCTGTTTGAAGTTTATGCCGTCCAGTGAATAATAGAGAATGTAATCTCCTTTGAAACGTTTGATTTTGTAGGAAACTTCCGTTATTCCCGCCGGAATTTCTATCGGTGCCAAATCGGAATAGCCGCAGTTGGTCACACAGGAAGCCAGACGCGGCTGTGCTTCGTTGTCAGACATAACCGACGCTTTAAACCAGTTCTTTTCGTCAATCCGCAGCATAATGCCGCATTGGTCAAACTGCCCGCTGTTTTCAAACCGCCAGGTCACCCCGAAAGTAAAATCGCCTTCACGCCGGGCATAGAAAAAATGCCCATTGTCTTTGCCGAAACGGTGGTGCACCGACTGCCAGAAGTCTGTTTTATTATGCGTCAGCACCCGCATGCCGGCTTCTTCAAAATTGACGTCCAGCGGTTCGTTAAGCCATTCAAAGTCGCGCAGTGCATCCAACAGCATTAAAAAGTCCTGACATTTTCGTCCGGCAGACCGGCCAAAGCTTTTTCCAATTCGGCATTTTTGATTTTCGGAGCCACTATTTTCAGCGTAACGATTTCATCACCCTGACCAGATTTGCTTTTGATTCCTTTGCCTTTTAAGCGCAGTTTTTCACCGCTGGTAGAGTAGGGCGGCACGTTAACTGCTACTTTGCCGGAAATGGTCGGAATGGTGACTTTGGCGCCCAAAACGGCTTCTTTCATTGTTATCGGCAGTTCCAGCAGAATATTCAGTCCGTCGGCAGAAAAATACGGATGTCCGCTCACATTCATCGTAATCAGGACGTCGCCGGCTTCCCCGCCTGAAAGAGAGGGCTGCCCCAAACCTTTCAAACGCAGTGTCTGTCCGTTTTGCGTTCCTGCCGGAATTTTAACGTTAATGCTTTTTCCGTTCAGGCTGACGGTTTTTTCGGCTCCCTGGGCTGCTGTCAGAAAATCAATCTGCATGGTGTAATTGATGTCTTCGCCTTTGCGCGGGCGTCTGCCCCGTCCGGAAAAGCCGCCTTGTGCAGCTCCGCCGAACTGAGAAAAAATATCATCGCCGAAAATGGAGGAAAAGTCAAACCCTCCCGCGCTGCCGCCGAACCCGCCGGCGCCGAAAGGATTGCCGCCGCCGTAGCTGTAACTTTGATAATTGCCGCCGGCTCCGCCGAATCCGGCACCGTAGCCGGTTGGCTTGCCGTCGCAGTCGATTTCGCCGCTGTCATATTTTTTGCGTTTTTCTTTATCGCCCAAAATATCGTAAGCGCAGGAAACTTCCTTAAATTTCTCGGCTGCGGATTTATCGTCTTTATTTAAATCAGGGTGATATTTGCGGGCCAGTTTCCGATAAGCCGATTTGATTTCGGCTTCGCTCGCATCCTTGGATATCCCTAAAACGTGATATAAGTTTTTATTCATAATCTGTTATTCTCCGCACAACTCTCTTTTAAATTTTATATAGGAAGAGCCGGCTAGTTTTGCAACTCCAAACAGTCAAAAGTTGCCCGCCGCGTAAAATTGCGGTAGAGCACCGTATCGTGGAGATAAGCGGTCTTTCCGCCCTGTTCCTGACAGTAGCGCGAGGCGAGAAAAGCAATCTCGTCTATCCGCACGTCTTTGTATTCATAAGTTACGTAATGCGGGGTTTTTTCTTTGACGATCACATTCTGAAAAAAACGCTCATAATCTGATTCGTAAGCGTTCTTCGCTTCCTGCGGACGGTCGGAAACGCAGCCGGACAAAAGAAAGACTGCCAGAGCGGCAATGGAAAATCCGTTTTTCATGAGTTTACTTTTTCGTTGTTTTTGATTAAAGGGTGAACGTCTTTTTCTTCCGGCACGGGAACGTTTTCCGAAATTTTTTCAACCGGGGAAAAGCCTTCCAGAGCATGCAGTTTCTGCCGCAAATTCATAATCTTGTTGCGAAAATAAGCGTTGTCAAAGGTTAATGTCTCTTCCATGGCGTTCACCCGCGGTATGTTTTTCCAGTTAAACCGAGTTTAGCACTTTTGTCTTAAAGCTTTGTTAATCCAGCAGGCGGTAGATGTCCTGTCCGGCTTTTTCGAGAATTTGCTGCACTCGACGGTTAGTGGTGTTTTTGGTACGGGTGTTCTGCAATTTGTTGAGCATCCGCTGCAGCTTCTGGTTAAAGGCCTGATTTTGGCGCAGGCTTTCAATGTCTTTCAGGTTTTCTTCGTCGTTGATTTTGTAATTGACGACGGCTTTGAGCGTGGCAATATACTGCGCGTCTTTTTGGGCGCTGAACTGTGCCGATGCCTCCTGAACGCCGGCAAGCAGACCCAAGGCCAGAACGGGAACAAATAAACGCATAACAACCTCCTGAAGTTTGTTGATTTTATTTTCATTTATACTAACATAATATTTAATCTTTTGACTATTGCATTTTAAGAGTTATTACACATGAAAAAACGGGTATGGGCATTATTGGACAACCGCATGGGCAGCGTGGGGCAAATTCGCGGCGTGGCCGCGGCATTGAACCCCGCGCACTACAAAATTGAAGAAAAGCAGATTGCCTATAACCGCCTGGCCGCTCTGCCGAATATTTTGAAAGGGCGCACGCTTGTCGGCGTAACCCCGGACAGCCGGAAACAAATCAGCCGTGATTTTCCCGACTTGGTCATTTCTGCCAGCCGCCGGACGGCCACCGTTGCCCTCTGGATAAAAAAGCAGTCGCCGGCCGTCAAAATCGTCCAGTTGCTTCATCCTGATGTCAGCCCTGCCAATATGCGCCGGTTTGACCGGATTTTTATGCCCGAACACGACCGCCATAAAAATGCCGCCGGCAATTGTTTCTATACCATCGGCTCGCCGCACCGTGTCAGTGCCGCCGCTTTGGCCACCGCCGAAAAAAAATGGCAGAAAGCTTTTGCTTCCTTGCCGCGGCCTTTGACCGCGGTTATCGTCGGCGGTTCCATCAAAGGCAAAGCGTTCGCTTTGGACAATGCACGCGAATTGGGCAGACAAATCCGCGCTCTGAAAGAGCGGATAGGCGGTTCGGTGCTGATAACCGATTCCAAACGCACCGGCAGCCGGGCGGAAGCGCTGATTATGGAAGAGTTAAAGGGAATTCCCGCCCATACTTATCTCTGGGGCAGCCAAGATGAAAATCCGATTATGGGCTATTGGGCTCTGGCTGACAATATTGTTGTCACCGGCGATTCCGTTTCCATGGCCTGTGAATCCTGCGGTGCCGGCAAGCCTGTCTTCGTCTTTTGCGGGCATGACTGGCTCACGCCGAAACACTGCCGTTTTGTTCAGTCTCTCTATGATAATGGCTACGCCGTGCCTTTGCAGCCAGGCTGCGAAGAATTTAAACAGGGAAAAGTTCTGTTCCCCGCCTTTGAAATAGCGGCGGAAATTGACCGGCTTTTCATCGAATAATCCGTTTTAGGCAAAAAAATTAAAACCCTCTGTCTTGTTAACAGAGGGTTTGCGGAATATTTATTTGATTTCTTCTTTGGGATAAACGCCATAGAAATTGCTGCGCGGCACCCAGCCTTCCACCGTACCGAAATTAATCAGACAGAATTGGCTGTTGGCCGGACACTTTTTGACGGAACCGATAACTTCGTCCTCCGCTTTAGCAATAACCGGAGAAGTAAAGTCCGGCTTGTCATAGATATTGCTCTCGCCCGGTGTGCTCATCTTGATTGAACGGCGGCCGGAGAGCATGGACTTGTGAACCCATGATTCCGAACCCTGCCAGTCTTTGATTTTGCGCCAGAGCTCAAATTCGGCAACAATTTCAACCGGAGCGCCTTTCTGCATGTAAACCCATTCAATCGGATAGCGTGCACCGGGGCCGGAGCGGGCATTAATCAGATTGGAACGCAGCGAAACCATTCGCGGCAGAGCCAAGCCGCTTTCGCTTTCGTCAGGGGTTTCCTGGGCCAGAACCGGATGAGCCAGCATCATCGCCGTCAGCAGACTGAAAAAGAGCGCTTTCATTGATATTCCTTCTTTTTTAATTATTTTTTATGACTTTTGGAATAATCATAATTAAATAAAGTGAATAAAACGTAAAATTTCATTTCCCGAAAGGATAAAAACATGGATTTGATAAACATCATCACCGACTTGGTCAAGTTCCGCACCGAAACCGGCAATACCGCCGAAATTATGCAGTGCTTTGAATATTGCAAAATTCTTTTTGCCCAAACCGATGCCAAAGTCGAAATCTTTGAGAAAGAGGGCGTTGCGCCGGTTTTGTTTATCCGTAACACCGACAGCGAAGACTTTGACGTTCTCTGCCTTGGGCATTTGGACGTTGTTCCCGCACCGGATAATATGTTTACGCCGGAAATTCACGACGGCAGAATGTATGGCCGCGGAACGCTGGATATGAAGTCTTTTGCGGCGGTGGCGTTTAATTCGATGTTCCACGTTTTGGAAAACAGACTGCCGCTGAAGTTCGGCATTATCCTCTCCAGCGATGAAGAAAAGGGCAGCAAGGGTACCGAAGCTTTTATGGAAGCCCATAAAGAAATGAAGGCGGCAATCGTGCTTGATAATGATGTCGGGGGCAATATCCTGAGCATTGTCAACAAATGCAAAAATCCCGTCTTTGTTAAAATTATTGCCGAAGGCAAAGAAGCTCACGGCTCAACCCCATGGGACGGTATTGATGCCAATGAAAAACTGATGCAGACCTGGTGCAATATCCGCAAAATTTATCCTTATTTTTCCAAAGAAAAGAAAATGCCGAAAGACACCTGGATTGACACGGTGCATTTTGCTAAAATCGAGGGCGGACAGGTCTCCAACGTTATTTCCAACTATGCCGAAGCGCTGCTTGATTTCCGCCTGACCGAAAATTCGACGGTTGAACATTTGGAAGAAAATCTGAACAAATGTATGGAAAGCGGCGTTACTTATAAGATTGTTTCGTCTTCAACGCCGGTCGTAATGGATCCCGACAACAAATATATTCAGGCCTATAAAAAACTGGCCGAGGAAGTTCTGGGTGAAAAAATGTTCTTTGAGCAAATCGGCGGTGCAACCGATTCCCGGGCTTTTGCCGTCCGCGGCTCAACGGTTATCATGAATTCCGGTACCGGCGAAGGTATGCATGCCAACGGAGAATATGTTGAAATTGATTCGGTTAAAAAACTGGCACAAATTCAAACCAAATTCCTTGATAAATTAGCTCTTGAAAAATAACCTTCACCGGGCTATAAACAAGGCAACGTCCCCGTAGCTCATCAGGATAGAGCAACAGTTTCCTAAACTGTGGGCAGGAGGTTCGAGTCCTCTCGGGGACGCCATTTACTCAAACAGCCCCCTCTGTGGGGCTGTTTGAGTAAATACCTGCGAGAAGTGATGTGGACACCTGAATATAAATATGATAAAAAGACTCAAGAAAAGGTTCAGGAGTATTTTAAAAGAAGATATCCGGGACACCGGAAGTATGATGAAACCGGTAAACCGATAAGAGATTAAAATGAAAAAAATGTAATAAGCAGATTAAAAAAATAGCCGTATTTGTTCTGCTTTGGGCTTTTTTTCCTTATTTGTTTTCCTTGCTGGTTATTCAAATGGCTTCCTTGGATTTTCGAGTATTGCTTAATAATGCCCGTTTTGTGTTCATTGTGGCTTGCTTACTTTATTACGTTTTGAAAAAGTATTTCTTGTCTGCATCTATCATTTTAAAAGTTATAACGTTTATTTTGATTTATATTTTTTCTTTTGCTGTATGGTGTATTATCTTGTCTGTATCGGCAACAGGACAATAGAGAGTTTAGAAATCAGACAAGGAGAAAAATATGACATTCAAATTTGCGCATTTTAATTTTAATATTACCGACTTGGCCCGCAGCCTGAAGTTTTATGAAGAGGCTCTCGGGCTTAAAGAAAAGCGCCGCCTGCAGGCCGAAGACGGCAGCTATACGATAGTCTATTTGAGCGACGGAAGCGATTCGTTTGAGCTGGAACTGACCTGTCTGCCCTCTCATCCCCAAAAATATGATTTGGGCGAATGTGAGTTTCACCTGGCAATGGTAACCGAAGATTTTGCCGCCGCCAAAGCCAAACATGAGGCAATGGGATGCATTTGCTACGTTAATGAAGAAATGGGCATTTATTTTATTGAAGACCCTGACGGCTATTGGATAGAAATCATTCCGCCGCGCCTGTCCGGCAGATAAACATAAAAAACCCCGCCGCAGCGGGGTTTTTTTTATTCGCCTGATTTAATTTTTTCAATCAGTTCCCGAACCGTGGGCACGCCGTTGCGATAAAGCGGATCGGTGGCAAAACGGTAAACCTGATGTCCTGCAAACAGCAGATTATCTTTGATGCTGCCGTTATGGCCGACTTCATACAAGGTTTTATGAATGCAGTAAGAGCGCGGATCCGGCAGTTTTCCTGTCGTACCGTTGGCTTTTGACCAGGTTGAGAACTGGCACTGTGACAGGCAGCCGACGCATTCGGCACGGTCTTTCTGCATTTGTTTCCATTCTTCCGGTTTCAGGAACACGACAGTGCTGTCAGGCGTTTCCTTGATTTCGGTAAAACCGGCACTGATTTGCTGCTCGGCTTTGCTGACATCTTCCGGTTTAATGTAAATTGTTCTGGTCTCCGTCATTTCCAGAGGATGCGAAAATTCGCCGTCTGCTCCGCCCTTAAAGGCAACTTCGCCCTGTTTGCGCTCAATCAGGCGCTCCAGAAACGTGTTTTTGATCGCCGAAGAGAAGAATCCGGTCGGGCTGAATTTCTGTAAAATGACATCGCCTTTCTTAACCTGCATCATCAGCTTTTTCCAGGCGTCACTGATCGGGCTTTCTTTGGTAATCATCGGGCGGGTGCCGAATTGGAAAGCGATTTTGCCGATGTCCGGATTGTCGATATAGTCTTCCCATTCTTTCAGTGACCAAATACCGCCGGCCAGAATGATCGGGGTCTCTTCCAGCCCCAGATTGCGCAGGGTTTTGCGCAATTCGACCAAACGTTCGTACGGTTTTTGCGGTTTCAGGGGATCTTCGGCATTCGACAGGCCGTTATGTCCGCCGGCCAGCCAGGGATCTTCATAAACCACGCCGCCCAAAAATTCCCTGAAATTGGAATAAGCGCGTTTCCAAAGCACCTGAAACGCCCGTGCCGACGAAACAATCGGATAATAGTAAACGCCGAATTTGGAAGCCAGCTCTCCCAGATGATAAGGAAGTCCGGCTCCGCAGGTTACGCCGTGAATCAGGCCTTTTGCCCGTTCCAGAACACCGGTCAGAATTCTTTCGGAATCTGCCAGTTCCCACAGCATATTCATGTGGATCCGTCCGTTTCCGCCGGAAACCTCATGCGCTACCTGAGCCTGGGCGACGCCGCCCTTAATTGCGTATTCAACCATTTCTTCATGGCGGTCGGCGCGCTTTTTCTTATAGAAATGTTCAATAATGACGTTTCCGTTTTCATCATAAAAATCCGGGCTCACGCCGGAAAAAGTACCGACGCAGTTTTCATGTGCCCAGGCACCGCTGCTGCGTCCGTCACTGGCGTTAATTCCTTTTCCGCCTTCAATCAAAGGCAGAACTTCTTTGCCGGAAATCATAATGGGATTTAACTTAATCAACCTTTTATTCCTTAATAAATTATATTTCAACTCCGCTTATAACATAAAAAATTTAGTTTGTGGAGCAAAATCTGATAATTGTTACATTTTTGTTACAGGCGGGCCTATAACGTTAAATCAAATAATCCGCCGGGAAGGTGGTTCAAGGAGACCAGCACGATAATAATGCAGATAAAGGCATAAACCTGCAGCATTTGGGTGATGGCCTTGTTTTGCAGCAGCGGAAATTTCGGCAGTAGCAAATGCAGCCCGCTGTTTATGCCGAGCATGACAAACGTGGTCATAATCGCCTGCAGCCCGAGCCCCGCCTGACGAATATCTGCCGCCAAAGGCCGCAGCATCGGATAAAGAAAGGCGAAAAACAGCAGATAGGCTGCAATTCCTGCCGCAGCAATTCGGTTCAGACGGTGGTTTTGGTGTTGTTTCTCCGCTTTGTCTTTTTCCAGATGTTCCACCGACAGGGTGGAGATTTCCATTCCCCGCACCATCTGCGGTGTTTCCGCCTGTTTTTTGATGTCTTTCAGCGTGCCGCGAAAACGTTCTTCCGCCGCACACAGGCCGCAGCCTTTGGAAGTGAAATAAACATGGTTGGGGTTTTTCTTGCACGGTTTCAGGTTGTGCATCAGCGTCCACAAATGTTCCTGCCATTCCTTGGCGCTCGGACGCTCCAGCCCTTTGACAAATGCCCGCTCAAACAGTTCCAGCGTTTTCTTGTCAAAATATTCGTGAATGCTGTAAGGATGCGGCGCCTGATAACTGTCCGGCCAAAGCCCGTATGCATAGTGATATTCTTCGATTCGGTTTTGAATGGTCAGCATTTCGCCGTCATTTTTGCGCGGAACGCCCGAAAACGGATGAATGCCGTTGTTCAGCAGTTTGAAAATCATCACCGCCAGCGCAAATTTGTCCTGTTCTTCGCCCATTTCGTCACAGCCGAGGTCCATGCCTTCCGGATAAATATATTCTTCACTGACGAATTCTGCCGGATAACGGTTATCGTTTTCGCCTTTAATTGAAAAGCCGTCGCAGTCAACCATTGCCACCATCATCGTATCTTTATAAACGGAAACGTTGGACGGCTTCAAATCAACGATATAATGACCGCATTTATGCATGGCTGCCACCATTGAAGTCACATTATAGGCGGCAAAAACACGATAGGCGTATTTTTCCGGCAGGCCGAGCTTGGTACGGATGGCTTTCTGCATCAGGTGGTCAAGCGAAACGGCCTCGTCCATGTTAATCATCGGCATCAGATAACCGACGCAAAAACCGTTTTCATCTTCCAGAATGGCGTCCGGCCAGGCAATTTGCACGCATTCGACCCCGTCTTTGACCGTTTTGGGAAAATTCGGGCGGTTAAGCAGCATGGCTTCCAGCTTTTTGCGGTTGGTTGCGCTTTTGCCGCGATTGTGAAAAATCTTTGCCACACTGTTGGGGTGAGAGGCATCCAGATAAATTTTGCCCGCAGCGCCGCCTTTGTTGATCAGACTGCCGAGACGAACCTGCTCAAAATGCCCGTCACCGTAAATGGCGTTGTAAAGAGGGGAAGCATCAATATTTTCTGTCATAGCTTAACCCATAATAAAGTTTTGTCATCGGAGTTAAGCTTGCGGGCCTTGGCGGTGTTAAGCGTATTTTCCAACGCCCGCCGGGCTTTGCGCCGGTTTGTCGCCTGACTGAGAAAATTGTCAATCGGAACCAGAAAGTTTTTCTCAATCTGTCGGAAATCGGAAGAAAAAGTGAAATTAGTCAGCCCGTCGCTCATCAGAAAAATGGTGTGTGCTTTGTCAAAGCTGGTAAAGCGCAGGCTGTCGCGCCAGTCGTCCATGGTGTAAAAATAAGTCTCACAGGAGAAAGCGCCGTTCTCCGGGCGCGAAGCGGTAAAATGCTCAAAATTCTCCTGATGAAAAGCCAGTGCTGCCCCGTCGCCGATATGAAAAAACAGCCCCTTGTTTCGGTGATAGATAACGCCGACCACCGTTGCCGCAAAATCGACCAGGCTTTCTTCGTTTTTGGTTTTGTTCAGACGGTGGCGCATCAGTTTGTTGCGGGCAATCATAATCGCTTTGACCACGGCTTCCCGCGCATTGCGAAAATCGGCATTCGGCAGCAAATCAGTCAGAGTGTTGCAGACAACCCGGGCACCGATTTTGCCGTATTTGGAAGATCCGGCTCCGTCAGACACCACGGCCACAAAATTCTTGCCCTCGGTGCTGAATTTGCAGTAATCCTGGCACGGCAGATTTTTGGAATTGTGCAAAGGCCCGGCCAGACTGGCGGCCAACACTTTAATATTGTTTGTTTTCATCCCAGTCCCCGGTATCCTCTAACAAATCGGGAATGTTCGGCGCTGCTTTGGAGATACAGGAGACACTGCGGCTCAGCCAGAGGAAAAATTCGGTGAATTTCAAACCGGTCAGCCGTTTCGGCGCCATCAGCGAAAATTTTGCCAGCTTTTCCAAATTGGCTCCCTGCGTTCCCACGGCATGAACCACCACTTTTTTGTTCTTCTGTGCATAACGGCACTTTTCGGCAATGATTTCCCAGTCATAATCCGTCGGTTCACCGTCGCTGATAAGAAAAATCCAAGGCCGTTTGGAGGTAATGCCGCAGCTGTCATACAAACATTTCTGCTCTTCAATCTTCTGCAGCGCCAGTTCCATGGCTTTGCCCAGCGGCGTCAAACCGCCGGCTTCCATTGTCGGCGCGGTAAAGTTCATCGCGTCAATCCAGTCAGACGAAATAACCGCTTCGTCTTTGCCGAAAGCCTTAATAATCAGCAGCTGTACCCGCGAACTGGCGTCAATATCTTCTTTCAGCTCTTTCTCCAGGGCTTTCAAGCCTGCATTAAGCTGTTTAATCGGTTCGCCGCGCATGGAGCCGGAACAGTCCAGAACCAAAACGCAGGGCGTGCGCTCATTGGCATTATCGGCAAATTCCACATAGGGAATCATTTCATCAACAAATTTATCGTCGCCGGACATCACTCACTCCTTTAATAGCGCGGATATTTATGCGGATAGCCGCTTCCCTCAATCGGTTCCGGATTGGACACTTTGCCGCAGCCGCTGACTTCCAGCACCATCAGGGAAATTAAGACAAGAGACACTAATTTAAAAAAGTTTTTCATTTCTTAACCTTTTTGTTGTCTGATAAGCAATTATATAAATATATACTCTCAAAGCAACCGAAATACAAAAACTAAAAGTCAGTTATTAATAGGCAGATGATAAAAAAATATCTAAACATAGCATTGGCGGTTTTTGTCCTTGGCGGCTGGGGCGGCCTTTTCAAGCCGGATCCGGTCAATATTTATGCCGAACCCCGGGCGTTGCCCCAGCGGGAGATGTTTCGTTTTGCCGAAAACGGAGAGGCTTATAAACTGAATGATTTCAAAGATCAGTTTGTCATTGCCAATTTTTGGTCGCGTTATTGTTCGCCCTGCCTGCGGGAGCTTGATAATCTGAATAACTTCAGCAAAAAGGTTGCCGATAACGGCATTAAGGTTGTTATTATTTCTCCTGCAAGTGAATGGCACAGTCTTGAAGAACAGCAGAAGTTTTTGCAGAAATACGGTGCGCCGGATTTGGACTTTTACGTTGACAAGAAAGGTGACCTTTCCGCCGACCTGGGAATTTTTACCTCGCCGAACACGGTTCTGATAAACCGCCACGGTAAGGAAATCGGCCGTATCCGCGGCTCCGTCGAATGGGACGATGACGAGGTTATTGAATATATTTATAAAATAAAAGCGCAAAACAACCAGTAAAAGGACCGACTATGCCTGAAAAACTATATATCAGCTGGGATGAATTCCACCGGCACACCCGTGAATTAGCCCAAAAGCTTAAAGCCAATAATTACAGCAAAATCGTTGCCGTCAGCCGCGGCGGACTGCTCCCGGCCGGAATTCTCGCCTATGAGCTGAACATTCGCAATGTCGAAGTTATCAATATGAGCAGTTATGACGGTGAAACCCAACGTCAGGATAAGGATATTACCGTCAAGGCAGATATCGGCACGGTGGATGAGCAAACCCTGATTGTCGATGATATTTCCGATACCGGCAAAACCTTTAATCTTCTGCGTCCCAGATTTCCCCGGGCCGCTTTTGTCAGCGTCTATGCAAAACGGCAGGGAACCGCCGCGGTGAATGTCTATGTCAGGGATATTCCCGACGTTTGGCTGGTTTTCCCTTGGGATTAAACAAGCTCTACTATACGTTATGCTTGCGGATGTTTGCGTAGAACACAGGTATGAGGTATCTCTTTACCGTCATTCGGCTTTTTTTACAATTATCTTGGTTTTCTTTTTATGCCACTGCCCGGCTTTTCTTGTTTATGTCATTGTCCGGTTTTTCTTATTTATGTCATTTCCCGACGCTCTTCTCTTTCAGTCATTGCCCGCACCCCTTAACGTCATTGCCCGACTTCTTTTTTATTTATGTCATTGCCCGACTTGATCGGGCAATCTGTCTGCGGCTGCGGTTGTCTCGTTTTAGGATACTCCGGTCAAGCCGGAGTATGACAGGGAAAAAAAGGTGCCGGAGTATGACAGAAACAAAAAGGCAATAATAGCGGAAAAAAGCCGGAGCATGAGGTAATTTATGCGTTCGGAATATTTAACTTGCAAAATAAAAATTATCTTTTAAGATAATCC